>Ga0105106_10001142_pt1 | contig 19094 bp, 16 predicted proteins | sample PPLLaktember2015_5_FD_79109 | JGI IMG/M metagenome (GOLD analysis project Ga0105106, IMG submission 79109) | Freshwater sediment microbial communities from Prairie Pothole Lake near Jamestown, North Dakota, USA - PPLs Lake P8 Core (1) Depth... | ecosystem: Environmental > Aquatic > Freshwater >...
CTGCTGTTCATGGCCGAGGCCGTCTACAACGCCGCCGGGCTGGGCCTGCCGATCGTGATGACGATCGGCAACCGCGCGATCGGGGCGCCGATCAACATCTGGAATGACCACTCGGACAGCATGTCCATGCGCGACGCCGGGTGGATCCAGATCTTCGCCGAGACCAACCAGGAGGCGGTCGACCTCCACATCCAGGCCTTCCGGCTTGCCGAGGAGCTGTCGTGCCCGGTAATGGTGTGCGTCGACGGGTTCCTCCTCACCCACGCCTATGAACGCGTCGACGTGCCGACGCAGGCGCAGGTCGACGCGTTCCTGCCGCGATTCGAGCCGCGCCAGGTGCTCGATCCGGCCGAGCCGGTGACGATCGGCGCGATGGTCGGGCCCGAGGCGTTCACCGAAGTCCGCTATCTCGCGCACCACAAGCAGCTGCGCGCGCTGACGCTGATCCCGCAGCTCTCGGCCGCGTTCAAGGCACAGTTCGGGCGCGACTCGGGCGGCCTCATTCGCCCGTACCGCACCGCCGACGCCGAGACGATTGTCGTCGCCCTGGGGTCGGTGAACGGCACGGTGCAGGAAGTCGTCGACGAAATGCGCGCGGACGGGGCGAAGATCGGCTCGGTCGGGATCTGCTCGTTCCGACCGTTCCCGCTCACCGCGCTGCGCGAAGTGCTGCAGCACGCCAAACGCGTCGTCGTGCTGGAGAAGTGCCTCGCCGTGGGCCTGGGCGGAATCGTTTCGGACGGCGTGCGCAAGGCGCTGTCGGGAATCCAGCTGCGAGGCTACACGGTGATCGCCGGACTGGGCGGCCGCGCGATCACGCGCGCGTCGCTGAAGCAGCTGTTCGAGGACGCCGGCGCCGACGAACTGGAGCAGGTGACGTTCCTCGATCTCAATGCCGACGTCGTCGCGCACGAGCTCGAGCGCGAGTCGCGTGCTCGGCGTACGGGACCGACCGCCGAGGCGATCCTGCGTCGGCTGGGCACCGTCGGCTCGAGTATCGGATAGCGGCGGGAGCGCGCGATGAACAACCCGAAAATCAGGACCGGCGCCACCGTGACGCCGATGCAGGCGGTCAAGTTCTACCAGACGGGCACCTTCACCGTAGGCAACCGGCTGCTCGCCGAGAACGAGCGCTCGGTGCAGGCGAACATGCAGCGCACCAACTCGCTCAATTCCGGGCACCGCGCATGCCAGGGTTGCGGGGAGGCGCTGGGTGCCCGCTACGCGATCGACGCGGCGATGCGTGCCGCCGACAACAAGCTGATCGCGGTCAACGCCACCGGCTGCCTCGAGGTCTTCTCGACACCCTACCCCGAGACGTCGTGGCAGATCCCGTGGATCCACTCGCTGTTCGGCAACGCCGCCGCGGTGGCGTCGGGCGTGGCCGCGGCGATGCGGATGAAGGGGCGGCACGACGTCCGCGTGGTCGCCCAGGGCGGCGACGGCGGCACCACCGACATCGGTTTCGGCTGCCTGTCCGGGATGTTCGAGCGCAACGACGACGTTCTCTACATCTGCTACGACAACGAGGCCTACATGAACACCGGCGTCCAGCGCTCGAGCGCGACGCCGCCGACCGCGCGGACGGCGACGACAATGGCCGTCGGCCGCGAGCCGGGCAACGTGTTCGGCACCGGGAAGAACGTGCCGCTGATCGCGATGGCGCACCACATTCCGTACGTCGCGACGGCCAGTGTCGCGAACCTGCGCGACCTCGAATTCAAGGTGACCAAGGCGATGGGCATCCACGGCGCGCGCTACATCCACATCCACGTGCCCTGTCCGCTGGGCTGGGGCTCGCTGCCCGAGGACACGATCAAGGTCGCACGGATGGCCGTCGAATCCGGCCTGTTCCCGCTCTTCGAAGCCGAGCACGGCGAACTGACCGGACGCACGATGATCCGGCGCAAGGTGCCGGTCGAGGACTATCTGTCGCTGCAGAAGCGCTTCGCGCACCTGTTCGGCAAGACGCCCGACACGACCCGGCTCGCGCAGATGCAGGCGATCGCCGACAAGAACATCCGCACCTTCGGTCTGTTGCCCGAGTAGACCGCCCATGGAAAAGCCCTTCGCGATCACGCTGGACGTCGGCTCGAGCCTCGCCAACAAGACCGGCTCGTGGCGCGCGCTGCGGCCGGTCTACGTCGACCGGCTGCCGCCATGCAACCACGCCTGCCCGGCGGGCGAGGACATCCAGGGCTGGCTGTTCCATGCCGAGGGCGGCGATTACGAGGCCGCATGGCGCGCCCTGACCGCCAACAATCCGCTGCCGGCGATCATGGGCCGTGTGTGCTACCACCCGTGCGAGGGTGCGTGCAATCGCGGTCAGCTCGACGAGGCGGTCGGCATCAACTCGGTGGAGCGTTTCCTCGGCGACGAGGCGATCAAGCGCGGCTGGAAATTCGCTCCCCCGGCGAAGGAATCGGGCAAGCGCGTGCTGGTCGTCGGCGCCGGACCGTCGGGGCTCTCGGCGGCCTATCACCTGCGCCGGCTCGGCCACGCGGTGAAGATCGTCGAGGCGGGACCGCTTGCCGGCGGCATGATGCGCTTCGGCATCCCGAAGTACCGGCTGCCGCGCGACGTGCTCGACGCCGAGGTGCAGAGGATCGTCGATCTCGGCGTCGAGATCGAGTACAACCGCAAGGTCGAGAACATCCTCGCGACGATGCAGGACGGGAAGTTCGACGCGGCCTTCCTCGCCGTCGGCGCCCACATCGCCAAGCGCGCGTACATCCCGGCCGGCGAGGCGGCGCGGATGCTCGACGCGGTCCAGGTGCTGCGCAGCATGGAAGGGGAGGACAAGCCGCTCCTCGGCCGCCGCGTCGTCGTGTACGGCGGCGGCAACACGGCACTCGACGTCGCCCGCACGGCCAAGCGCCTCGGCGCGACCGAGTCGATCATCGTCTACCGCCGCACCCGCGAGAAGATGCCCGCGCACGACTTCGAGGTCGAGGAGGCGCTGCAGGAAGGCATCATGATCAAGTGGCTGTCCACGATCAAGAACATGGCCGACGCCGGCACGCTGACCGTGGAGAAGATGGCGCTCGACGACAAGGGCTTCCCGCAGCCGACGGGCGAGTTCGAGACCCTCGAGGCCGACTCGCTGGTGCTGGCGCTCGGCCAGGACGTCGACCTGTCGCTGCTCGACGGCGTACCGGGGCTGGCGATCAAGGACGGCACCGTGCAGGTCGGGTCGAACATGATGACCGGGTACCCGGGCGTCTTCGCGGGCGGCGACATGGTGCCCTCCGAGCGCACCGTCACGGTGGCGGTCGGGCACGGCAAGAAGGCCGCGCGCCACATCGACGCCTGGCTTCACGGCGCCACGTACGCTCCGCCGCCCAAGCACGAGCTCGCCACGTTCGACAAGCTCAACCCCTGGTACTACTCGGACGCGCCGAAAACGGTGCGCCCGCTGCTCGACATCGCGCGGCGCAAGTCGACGTTCGACGAGGTGGTCAAGGGCCTGGACGAGACCAACGCGCTGTTCGAGGCCCGCCGCTGCCTGTCCTGCGGCAACTGCTTCGAGTGCGACAACTGCTACGGCGTGTGCCCGGACAACGCGGTGATCAAGCTGGGGCCGGGCAAGCGCTTCGAATTCAATTACGACTACTGCAAGGGCTGCGGCATCTGCGTCTCGGAATGTCCCTGCGGCGCGATCCGGATGATCCCCGAGACCATCTGACGTCCGGCCCGCGGCGGGCGGCGGATCCGGCGTCCGACCGTCCGCCGTTCCTGAACCTGGAGGAGGAAGACGATGCGGTACGAAAAGCCGGCCGGCGTGGCCACCCCGGTCCCTGCATGGTTTCCGCGGGGCGTCGCGCTGCTGCGCGACCCGACGCTCAACAAGGGCACGGCGTTCACCGCGGCCGAGCGCGACGCACTGGGCATTCGGGGGCTGCTGCCGCCGCACGTGTGCTCGCAGGAAGAGCAGGTCGCGCGCGTGCTGGAGAACTTCCGGCGCAAGTCCGACGACCTCGAAAAGTACATCAACCTCACCGCGCTGCACGACCGCAACGAGGCGCTGTTCTTCCGGATCGTCATCGACAATCCGGACGAGATGATGCCGATCATCTACACGCCGACCGTGGGTCTGGCGTGCCAGCAATTCGGTCACATCTTCCAGCGGCCGCGTGGGCTGTTCGTCAGTGCGGCCGATCGCGGACGCATCGCCAGCGTGCTGCGTAACTGGCCCTACCGCGAGGTGGCGATCATCGTGGTCACCGACGGCGAGCGGATACTCGGCCTGGGCGACCTCGGCACCAACGGCATGGGCATCCCCGTCGGCAAGCTCTCCCTCTACACGGCGTGCGCCGGCGTCCATCCGACGCAGTGCCTGCCGGTCCTGCTCGACGTGGGCACCAACAATGAGGCGCTGCGCGGCGACGCCATGTACCTCGGCGTCCAGCAGCCGCGGCTTTCCGGCGCGGCCTACGACGAACTGGTCGAGGAATTCGTCACCGCGGCCCAGGAAGTGTTTCCGGGTGTCATCGTCCAGTTCGAGGACTTCGCGAACCACAACGCATTTCGCCTGCTGCAGAAGTACCGCGACCGCATTCCCTCGTTCAACGACGACATCCAGGGCACGGCCGCCGTCGCGCTGGCCGGCGTGCTCTCGGCGCTGCGCGTGACCGGCGGCAAGCTGCCCGACCAGAAGCTCCTGTTCATGGGCGCTGGCGAAGCCGCTACGGGCATCGCCGACCTCGCCGTCACGGCGATGATCACGCAGGGCATGTCGGAGACCGCAGCGCGCAGCCGGTGCTGGCTCGTCGACTCGAAGGGTCTGGTCGTGAAGGCCCGCACCGACCTCGCCGCACACAAGCGCCCCTACGCGCACGATCATCCGCCCACCGGCGACTTCCTCGCGGCGGTCAAGGCGCTGCAGCCGACGGCGATCATCGGGGTCGCCGCGACCGCCGGCACGTTCACGCGCGAAGTCATCGAGGAGATGACCCGTCTCAACCCCCGCCCGATCGTATTCGCACTGTCGAACCCGACGTCCAAATCCGAATGCACCGCGGCGCAAGCCTACGAATGGAGCGGCGGCCGCGCGCTGTTCGCGAGCGGCAGCCCGTTCGACCCCGTCACGCTGGGCGGACGGACGTTCGTCCCCCGGCAGGGCAACAACTCGTATATCTTTCCGGGAGTGGGACTGGGCGCAATCGCGACGCGCGCACGGCGCATCACCGACGAGATGTTCATGGCGGCCGTTCACGCACTCGCCGAGCAGGTGTCGGCGACCGATCTCGCCCAGGGCAGCCTGTACCCGCCGCTGTCGCGGGTGCGCGACGTCTCGGCGCACATCGCAACCGCGGTCGCACGGGTGGCGTTCGAGCAGGGCCACGCGAGCGTGGCGAAGCCGGCCGATCTGGCCGCCCACGTCCGGGCGCAGATGTACAAACCGAGTTACGCGACGTACGTGTGAGGCGCAGTCGGCACACCGGTTCGCCCCCGGCACCAGGTCGTGCGCGCGGACTTGCATCGACCAGCAGGAGGCCCGGCGATGGCCGCCGGGTGCCGTCAGCGCGTTAACGACGCCCCGGAAGGAGCCGGCGCAGTGGCAGTGCATCGAACGACGAAGGGCCTGGACATCCCGCTCGCCGGAGAACCCGTGCAGGCGATCGGGCCGGCCGCCCCCGCCACGCGGGTCGGTATCGTCGGGGCCGACTTCATCGGCATCAAGCCGTCGCTGCTCGTGCAACCCGGCGATGTCGTGCGGCGCGGGCAGCCGTTGTTCGCCGACAAGGCGGCCCACGGCGTCGTCCACACGGCGCCGGCCGCAGGCACGGTGCGTGCCGTCAATCGCGGCGAGATGCGCGCCTTCCAGTCGCTCGTCATCGACGTCGACGACAGCGACGGCCCGGATGCGCAGGTCGCGTTCGCGAGTTTCACGGGGCGCGCTCCCGCGGAAATCGACGCCGCCACCGTGCGCGCGCTGCTCGTCGAGTCCGGGATGTGGACCGCCTTTCGCACGCGACCCTACAGCAGGGTGCCGGCGGCGGACACCGTGCCACACGCGATCTTCGTCACCGCGATGGACACCCGGCCGCACGCGCCTGTCGTCGACGTCGTGCTCGCGGGACGCGACGGCGACTTCCACGCCGGCCTTGCCGCGATCGCACGTCTTTGCCCGGAGCGGACCTGGCTCTGCAAGGCGGAAGGCTCCGGCGTAAATGCGCCGCCCGGGCTTCGCATCGGCATCGAGGAGTTCGGCGGTCCGCACCCGGCGGGCACTCCGGGCCTGCACATCCATGTATTGAGCCCGGTGGATGCCGAGCGGACCGTCTGGCACATCGGCTATCAGGACGTCGCCGCGATCGGCCGTCTGTTCGCGACCGGCCGACTCGACTTCGAGCGCATCGTCTCGCTCGCCGGCCCCGGTGTCGTGCGACCGCGACTGCTGCGCACGCGCCTCGGTGTCGCGCTCGACCCGCTGACGCACGGCGAGCTCGCGCCCGGCGAGCAGCGCGTGATTTCCGGGTCCGCGCTCGACGGCCGCGCGGCGGCCGGCGAGGTATTCGGCTATCTGGGCCGCTATCATCAGCAGATCGCCGTCGTTCCGGAAGGACGCGAACGGCAGCTATTCGGCTATCTCGCGCCCGGGCGCGACAAATTCTCGATCTGGGGCGTGACGGTGGGCGCATGGACGAAGGGCCGCCGCCTGCCGCTGACCACGTCGACCAACGGTGGCCGCCGGGCGATGGTGCCGATCGGCGCGTACGAGCGGGTGATGCCGCTCGACCTCATGCCCACGTTCCTTCTGCGTGCGCTGCTGACCGATGACGCGGAGCGCGCCGAAGCCCTCGGCTGCCTCGAGCTCGACGAGGATGACCTCGCGCTGTGCACGTTCGTCTGCCCCGGCAAGATCGAATACGGCCCGCTGCTTCGCTCGATGCTCGCCCGGCTGGAGAAGGAGCACGCCGCATGAGTGCCGCCGGGCCGCCCACCAGCGCGTGCCGGGCCGCCCCAAGGGCGCGGTGCCCCCTCCGGGGGAGAGGAGCGAAGCGAGTCCCGGGGGAACGTCATCCGGGCGCTTGCCCCCTCCTACAGGTGGGGCGGCGCGAAGTCGGCACAGCGGCGAGCGTGGGGGAGCTTCCACGATGAGATCCCTGCGCGCGCTGCTCGATCGGGTGGCCCCGAACTTCGAGAAGGGCGGCCGCTTCGAGAAGCTCTACCCGCTGTGGGAGGCGGCCGACACCTTCTTCTACTCGCCGGCGAGCGTGACGAAGACCGGCGCGCACGTCCGCGATGCGCTGGACCTCAAGCGGATGATGATACTCGTCGTGATCGCCGCGCTCCCCTGCGTCTACATGGCGCTGTGGAACACCGGGCTCCAGGCGAATCTCGCGCTCGATCCGGCGAAGGCCGCCGATCTCACCGGGTGGCGGCACGACGTGATCCGCTGGCTGGGCGTCGGCTACTCGCCCGACAGCTGGGTCGCCTGCGTCGTCCACGGTGCGCTGTATTTCCTGCCGCTCTATATCGTGACGATGGTGGTCGGCCTGTCGTGGGAGGTGCTGTTCGCGACGATCCGCAAGCTCGAGGTCAACGAAGGCTTCTTCGTCACGGGCATCCTGTTCCCGCTGATTCTGCCGCCCACCACGCCTTTGTGGCAGGCGGCGCTCGGCATCAGCTTCGGCGTCGTGCTCGCGAAGGAAGTGTTCGGCGGGACCGGGATGAACTTCGTCAACCCGGCACTGGCCGCGCGGGCGTTCCTGTTCTTCGCCTATCCTGCCGACATCTCGGGGGACAAGGTGTGGACCGCGGTCCCGCCCGGCGCCACCATCGACGGTTTCTCGGGCGCCACGCTGCTCGCCCAGATGCGCGCGATGACCGGCCCGTTCGCGGACCAGGATTTCGCCTGGACGCGCGCGTTTCTCGGTCTCGAACCCGGGTCGATGGGCGAGACCTCGGCCCTCGCGTGTCTCCTGGGCGCCATCGTGCTGATCGCAACGGGCATCGGCTCGTGGCGGACGATGGCCGCCGTGACGCTGGGCACGATCGCGATGGCGACCGCCCTCAATTTCATCGGTTCGACGACCAATCCGTGGTTCGCCGTGCCGTTCTGGTGGCACATGGTCGCCGGCGGCTGGGCGTTCGGCACCGTCTTCATGGCCACCGATCCGGTGACCTCGCCGTTCTCCGAGCGGGGCAAGTGGATCTACGGCCTCATGATCGGGGCGCTGGTCGTGTTCATCCGCGTGACGAACCCTGCGTACCCCGAATGCATGATGCTGGTGATCCTGTTCATGAACGTCGTCGCGCCGATCATCGACTACGCGCTCGTGAAAGCCAACATCAAACGTCGGATGAAGCGTCGTGCCGAAAACTGACGGAACCCGCTACACGTTCCTGTTCGCGACGGTGGTCTCGGTCGTCTGCGCGCTGCTGATCGCCGTTTCCGCGGTGGGGCTGCAGGCGAAGCAGGAGGCCAATGCGCTTCTCTACCGCCAGAAGAACGTGCTGCTCGCCGCAGGGGTCGCCAGGCCCGACGAAGACCTGTCCCAGCGCGAGATCCTGAAGCGCTTCGACGAGCGCATCAAGGTGCGGCTGGTCGACCTGAAGTCCGGCGCATTCGTCCCCGAAGACCGGCACGACGCCAGGACCTACGACCAGCGCAAGGCGAGGAGCGATCCGGACCAGAGCCGCCCGGCGCCCCCCAACCCCGCGGTGTCGCGGGTCCCCTTCTACGGCACCGCCTACCTCCTCGAGAAGGCAGGCAACATCGACCTGGTGGTGCTGCCGATCGAAGGCAAGGGAATGTGGGGGACGCTCTACGGGTTCATCGCAATCGACCGCGACGGCAATACGGTGCGCGGCCTCACGTTCTACGACCAGAAGGAAACGCCGGGGCTGGGGGGCGAAATCGGCAATCCGCGCTGGCAGGCGCTGTGGCTCGGGCGCAAGATCTACGATGCGAACTGGGAGCCCGTCCTCACCGTGATCAAGGGCAACGCCGGTCCGCCCGAGCAGGATCCGCACCGTATCGACGGCCTGTCCGGTGCGACGATCACCAGCAACGGCGTGGCACGCGTGCTGAAGTTCTGGATGTCGCAGGACGGCTGGGCGCCGTTCCTGCAGCGAATTCGCGAAGGAAAGACCGGATGAGTGCAATCGACGCGGTCATGGGCAAGGAACTGCGACAGGCGCTGGTTGCGCCCATCGTCGCCAACAACCCGATCGGCGTGCAGGTGCTCGGCATCTGCTCGGCGCTCGCGGTCACGACCCGGATGGACAAGGCCCTGGTGATGGGCGTGGGCGTGATCCTGGTGACCGCGTTCGCCAATCTGGCGGTCAGTCTGGTCCGCAACTACACGCCCAACAACATCCGCATCATCGTGCAGCTCGCCGTGATCGCGACGCTGGTGATCATGGTCGATCAGGTGCTCAAGGCGTACCTGTACGAGATCTCGCTCGAGTTGTCGGTGTTCGTCGGTCTCATCATCACCAATTGCATCGTCATGGGCCGTGCCGAGGGCTACGCGATGCAGAACCCGCCGCTGGCGTCCTTTCTCGACGGCGTCGGCAACGGTCTGGGCTACGCGCTGGTCCTGTTGCTGGTCGCCTTCGTCCGCGAATTCTCCGGCGCCGGCAAGGTGTTCGGCTTCGCCGTGTTGCCGCTGCGCAACGAGGGCGGCTGGTACGAGCCGAACGGACTGATGCTGCTCGCGCCGTCCGCACTGTTCATCATCGCGCTGCTCGTCTGGCTGCTGCGCACGCTCAAACCCGAGCTGCAGGAAACGGACTGACCGGACGCCTCCGGGAACGAACGTCATGGAGCATTACCTCAACCTGCTGATCAAGTCCATGTTCCTCGAGAACATGGCGCTCGCATTCTTCCTCGGCATGTGCTCGTTCCTCGCGTGCTCGAAGAAGGTCGAGACCGCGCTCGGCCTGGGCGTGGCCGTCGTGTTCGTCCAGGTGCTCACGGTACCGCTGAACCAGCTGATCCTGCACCATCTGCTCGCCGAGGGCGCGCTGTCGTGGCTGTCGCCTTCGCTCGCCGGGGTCGACCTCGGCTTCCTGTCGTTCATCCTGTTCATCAGCACGATCGCCGCGGCAGTGCAGGTCGTCGAGATGGCGGTCGAGCGCTTCGCCCCGGCGCTCTACACGACGCTGGGCGTGTTCCTCCCGCTGATCGCCGTCAACTGCGTGATTCTCGGGGGGTCGCTGTTCATGCAGGAACGCGACTACACGTTCGGCGAGAGCGTGGTCTACGCGTTCGGCTCCGGACTGGGCTGGCTGATCGCGATCGTCGCGATGGCCGCGATCCGGGAGAAGATGACCTACTCGGATGTGCCCGCCGGCCTCAAGGGGCTCGGCATCACCTTCATGACCGCCGGCCTGATGTCGATGGCGTTCATGGTGTTCTCGGGCATCCAGCTCTGAGGGCGGCCGCCGCGATGAACGAGGTCATCTCCGGAATCGTGCTGTTCACCGCCGTGACGCTGGCGCTGGTGGCGCTGCTCCTGGTCGCCAAGCGCCGGCTCGTCGCGCACGGCGACGTGTCGATCGTCATCAACGACGATCCCGCCAATGTACTGAAGGTGCCGGCCGGCGGCACGCTTCTGGGCACACTCGCCGAGCACAAGATCTTCATTCCGTCCGCCTGCGGCGGCAAGGGTGCCTGCGGCGTCTGCGAGGTGGTCGTCCGCGAGGGCGGCGGCGACCTCCTGCCGACCGAGACCGGCTACATAAGCCGCGGCGAGGCCAGGCGCGGACACCGGCTCGCCTGCCAGGTGAAGGTCAAGCGCGACATGAAGATCGAGATCGCGCCGGAGATCTTCGACGTGCGGAAGTGGGCGTGCAGCGTCGTGTCCAACCGCAACGTCGCGACGTTCATCAAGGAACTGAAGCTCGCGCTGCCGGAAGGCGAGGAAGTGCCGTTCCGCGCCGGCGGCTACGTGCAGATCACCTGCCCGCCGCACGCGCTCGAGTTCAGGGACTTCGACATCGAACCGCAGTTCCGCGCGGACTGGGACCGCTTCGACCTGTGGCGGTTCAAGTCGACGGCGACGGCGACCATCGAGCGCGCGTACTCGATGGCGAACTACCCGCTCGAGAAAGGCCTGTTGCTGTTCACGATCCGCATCGCGTTCCCGCCGGGGTACCGCGAGGACGTACCGCCGGGGATCATGAGTTCGTGGATCTTCAATCTCAAGCCCGGCGACGAGGTCGTCGTGTCCGGCCCGTTCGGCGAGTTCTTCGCGCGCGACACCGACAAGGAGATGTGCTTCATCGGCGGCGGCGCCGGGATGGCGCCCATGCGCTCGCACATCTTCGATCAGTTCAAGCGGCTGGGGACGAAGCGCAAGGTGTCGTTCTGGTACGGGGCGCGCAGTCTGCGCGAAGCGTTTTACGTCGACGAGTTCGAAGCGCTGCAGCGGGAGAACCCGAACTTCACCTGGCACCTCGCGCTGTCCGAGCCGCTGCCCGAGGACAACTGGACCGGCCCGACCGGGTTCATCCACAACGTGCTGCACGAGAGCTACCTCAAGAACCATCCGGCGCCCGAAGACATCGAGTACTACATGTGCGGACCGGGCGTGATGAACAAGGCGGTGATCGCGATGCTGCTCAATCTGGGCGTCGACCGCGAGAACATCCTGCTCGACGATTTCGGCTGATCGGTCTCCGGCGAACGCGGATCGACGTGAAAGGAAGCGCGCGATGAACGAATTGACGGTCGAGGCAGTGGTTCGGGACCGGAACACCGACGAATTGATCACGGTGCCGGCGGCAGCGACGGTCGGCGAGGCCATCGACGTGATGGCCACGCGCGAGATCGGCGCGGTGCTGGCGATGACCGAGGACGGGCTCGTCGCCGGAATCTTCTCGGAGCGCGACCTGCTCTTGCGCGTCGTCCAAGGCGGGCGCGACCCGAAGACGACGCCGCTGTCGCTGGTGATGACGCGCGACGTCCGTTTCGTGTCCCCCGGAACGACGATCGAAGCGGCGCTCGCGCTGATGCACGTCCACCGCTTCCGACACCTGCTGGTGATCGACGGACCGAAGGTCTACGGCCTCATTTCGATGCGCGATCTCGTCTACCAGATGATCCGGCACGGCGAAGGCCGCTTCGAGGCGGCGGTGCGCCACGCCGCCGACGCGCCGCGGGCCTGACGCCACCTCGACAACACGCGCATTGCTGCACATCCGAGCGGAGCCTCACGATGGATACTCTTCTTTCCCCACGTCGCCGCAGCGTCCTGCAGGCGCTCGGCGCCGCGGCGCTGCTTGCCGCGTGCGGCGAGCGTCGCGGCGCTGCCGTCGCGCCGGTCGCCCTGTTCCGCGGACCGACGATGGGCTCGAGCTATTCGGTCAAGATTGCCGGCGCGGATCTCTCCGCGACGGCGCAGACAGCGGCGCACGACGCCGTGCGCGCCGCGCTGAACCGGGTCGACGTGACGATGTCGACGCATCGGTACGATTCGGAGCTGTCGCACTTCAACCGTCACGGCGCGGCGTCCGGTTTCGCGCTGTCGCCGGACACGTTCGCCGTGTTCGCGCTGGGGCAGCGCGTGAGTGCGATGACCGACGGCGCCTTCGACGTCACGGTCGGCCCCGTCGTCGACGCCTGGGGCTTCGGCCCGCGGCGTGAGTTCCGGGTCGTCGGCCCGGCGGAGGTCGCGGCGCTGGAGCGCAGCATCGGCTGGCGGATGCTGGCCCTCGACGCTCCTGCCCGTACTGCGACGAAGGCCCGGCCGGAAGTTCGCGCAGACCTGTCCGGCATCGCCAAGGGCTACGCGGTCGACCAGGCCGCGCGCGCGCTCGACGCGCTGGGGATCGAGCGCTACATGATCGAAGCCGGCGGCGAGGTGCGCGCCCGCGGAATCAATGGCGAGGGCCGGCCGTGGCAGATCGGGATCGAGCAGCCGGACGCGAATCCGCCGCGCGCGCGCTACGTGGTGCCGCTTGACGGCCGCTCACTGGCGACCTCCGGCGATTACCGGATCTTCTTCGAGCACGACGGCAATCGATATTGCCACGAGATCGACCCGGCCACGGGCCGACCGATCGCCAACGGCGTGGCGTCGGTGAGCGTCGCCGCCGACGAGTGCGCCCTCGCCGATGCGCTGGCGACCGCACTGATGGTGATGGGGCCGGAGCGCGGGTACGCCTTCGCGACCGCGCAACAGCTGGCGGCGCATTTCGTCGTGCGCACGGCGGACGGCCGGTTCGTCGACCGTTTGACGCCCGCCTTCGCCGCGCTGGGCGGCCGCGCACTGGAACGGGTGTAGGCTTGCCGGATGGACCTGTCGTCGCTCGTCCCCGTGTTCGTGGTCACGCTGGTGGCCGTGGGCGCGGGCGTGCTCGCGATGGCGATCGGCGTGATGTTCCGTCGCCCGTGCCTGCGCGGCTCGTGCGGCGGACCGGAGGTGCGCACCGCCGGCGGCGACAGGATATCGTGCGTGGACTGTCCGAACCGCAAACGAAAGACCGCCGCAGCGCCGTAGCATGACGCCGCTGCCCGCACCCTACGACGGGCTGCACCGCGCCCTGTCGGCGTTCATTCCGGCGGCGCGCCTGGTCACCGATCCGCTGCGGCTTCTCGCATGGGGCACCGACGCGAGCTTCTACCGGCTCGTGCCCAGGATCATCGTCGTCGTCGAGACGGAAGCAGAGGTCGTCGCGCTGCTGGCGCTCGCCGCTCGGCACGGGACCCCGGTCACGTTCCGCGCCGCCGGCACGAGCCTCGCCGGGCAGGCGGTCACCGACTCCGTGCTGGTGCTGCTCGGGGACGGCTGGCGCGGCTGCCGGATCGAGGACGACGGTCGGACCATCGTGCTGCAGCCCGGGGTCATCGGTGGCGTCGCCAACCGCCGGCTGGCTCCCCTGGGCCGCAAGATCGGGCCCGATCCGGCGTCGATCGATGCCGCGATGATCGGCGGCATCGCCGCGAACAACGCCAGCGGGATGTGCTGCGGCACCGCGCAGAACAGCTATCGGACCCTCGCCGGGATCCGGCTCGTCCTCGCCGACGGCTCGGTGCTCGACACGCGCGACCCCGCGAGCCGGGCGTCCTTCGTCGAACGCCGCGGCGACCTCGTGCACGCACTCGGTGCGCTCGCCCACGGCACCCGCGCGAACGAGGCGCTCGCCGCCCGCATCCGGCACAAGTTCCGGATGAAGAACACGACCGGCTACAGTCTCAACGCGCTCGTCGATTTCGAGGATCCACTCGACATCCTTGCGCATCTGATGATCGGCTCCGAGGGAACGCTCGGCTTCATCAGCGAAATCGCGTATCGGACGGTGCCCGACTACGCGGACAAGGCCAGCGCGCTGATCCTGTTCGACGATCTCGAAACCGCCTGCCGCGCGGTGTCGGCGCTCAAGCCGGCGCCGGTCAATGCCGTCGAGCTCGCCGACCGCGCCGCGCTGCGCTCGGTCGAGACGAAGCCGGGATTGCCGGAGACGATCCGCGCGCTGCCCCCCGACGGCGCCGCGCTCCTCGTCGAGACGCGCGCGCCCGACCCGTCGACGCTGGCCGCGCAGGTGGCAGCCATCGCGACGATACTGGCGCCGATCCGGACCGCGCAGCCGCTGCGCTTTTCGACCGACCCCGCGGAGTGCGCGCAGTTCTGGAACGTGCGCAAGGGCATGTTTCCGTCGGTCGGCGCGATGCGCGCGGCGGGCACCACGGTGATCATCGAGGACGTCGCGTTCCCGGTGCCGCGCCTTGCCGAGGCGACACTGGATCTGCAGCGGCTGCTCGTGGCGCACGGCTATCGCGGCGCGATCATTTTCGGCCACGCGCTCGAAGGCAACCTCCACTTCGTGTTCACGCAGGATTTCAACACACCCGCCGAGGTCGAGCGCTATCGCCGCTTCATGGACGAGCTTTGCCGCATGGTCGTCCTGAAATACGACGGCTCGCTCAAGGGCGAGCACGGCACGGGACGCAACATCGCCCCGTTCGTCGAGCTCGAATGGGGCAAGGACGCCTATGCGCTGATGCGCACCATCAAGCGCCTGCTCGACCCGGCGGGCCTGCTCAATCCGGGCGTGCTGCTCAACGACGATCCCGACGCGCACCTGAAGCACCTGAAACCGCTGCCGGCTTGCGACCCGATCGTCGACAAGTGCATCGAATGCGGGTTCTGCGAACCCAAGTGTCCCTCGCGCGGCCTGACGCTGTCCCCACGCCAGCGGATCGTCGGCGCGCGCGAGATCGCGCGTCTCGAAGCGACCGGCAAAGATGCGGGCCCCGTGACCCGGCTGTTCGCGTACCACGGCGTGGACACCTGCGCGGCCTGCGGTCTGTGCGCGATGGCCTGCCCGGTAGGGATCGAGACCGGCCTGCTGATGAAGGCGCTGCGCGCACGTCGTGCGGGGCCGGTGGCGAAGACGATCGGCGGCAGCTTCGCGCGGAACTTCGGCGCCGTCGCCGCCGGGATGCGTGCCGGGTTGCGTGGTGCGGACCTGCTGCACGGGATCCTCGGAACGCGCACGATGCAGGGCGCGCTCGACGGCCTGCGGCGGGCTTCCGGCGGGGCCCTGCCGAAATGGTCGCCGGCGCTGCCCCGGCCCGTGCACTTCGTGCCCGACACGCACATCGGCTCCCCCGACGCCGCCGACACGATGCGTCGCGAACGGATCGTCTATTTCCCGAGCTGCGCCGCGCGCAACATGGGCGCGCAGCGCGGCCACGACGGCGTGGAGCCCTTGCCCGTCGTCGCGGAGCGCCTGTTCGCGAAGGCGGGCTACTTCGTCGTGTATCCGGAAGGCCTTCCCGGCCACTGCTGCGGTCAGCCGTTCGAGAGCAAGGGCCTGTTCGACGCCGCCGACGCGATGTCGGCAAAGCTCGAAGCGTCGCTCGCCGCGGCGAGCGAAGGCGGCAAGCTGCCGATCGTGTTCGACACGAGCCCCTGCGCCTACCGGATGCAACGCTATCTCGCAGGGCGGTTGCCGATCTTCGACAGCATCGAGTTCGTCCACGACCGCGTGTTGCCGAACATCGCCCTGCGGCCGCGCGAAGCGACCGTTGCCATCCACCCGGTGTGCAGCGTGCGCAAGATGGGAACCGTGGACAAGCTCGCGGCGCTCGCGGCGCGCTGCAGCGACGAGGTCATCGCCGTTGACGACGTGCTGTGCTGCGGGTTCGCCGGCGAAAAGGGTTTCAACCGTCCCGAACTGAACGAGCACGCGCTGCGCCACCTGAAACCGGCCTTGCCGGCGCATTGCGCGGCGGGATACTCGTCGTCGCGCACGTGCGAGATCGGCCTGTCCGAGCAGGCCGGATTCCCGTACCAGTCGATCCTGTACCTCGTCGAGGCCTGCGCCGAAGAGCTGCCCGCGAGTTTGGGGTCCGCGCGTTTGGGGTCAGATCGGTGATTGCGGGTCGCGGCTTGAATCCCGAACTCGGAAAATTACGGCTCTGACCCCGAACTCAGTGCAGCCGCTGTCGCGACTTGCGCGCGTCCGGCTGCGGACCGCGGCGGGCGCCGCTGCCACGACCCTTCGTCACCGCCTGCTTCTCCTGCCAGAAGCGGTGAATCAGCACCGTGGCGACCGGCAGCTCGTCGATCAGCTCCTCGCGCTTCTCGTCGCTGTCGACCCATTCGGTGAAATCGTCGTCGCGATCGCCGAACGCCAGCGCCTCGATCGGGAAGATCCAGTCGCGCGCGTCCGGCGCGTCGTAGAGCGGCTGCCACTGATCTTCGCGCAGCTTGACGCCTGCCATGTAACCCTCGCACCAGGCGGTGGCTTCCGGCGGGGCGCGCTCGGCCTTCTTCGCCTTCTGGTCGGGCATGTACAGCAGCGGCCGGAAGCGCGTGGGCGCTTCCGTAAGCGTGCGCTGGATGCCCACCATGTGGCGCATCATCAGGCCCATGATCCGCTGCGCCTGCTCGCTGCCGGTGAACGCCGGCGACGCGGTGCGCCCGCCCTCGCTCCACACCTGCGGCAGCCACTCGGACGGCTGAATTGCCTCCGGGCCGCTGATGATCGCGGTCAGGTAGCCGTCGAGCATCTCGAGGTCCATGCAGTCCTGCGGCACCGCGTCGGAGCCGAGGAACGTCTCCATTTCGTCGAGTTCGGCATCGGTCAGCGGTTCGTCGATGGCGCGGGGGTCGGTCCGGGGTTCGGTCATGAGGCTCTTTCGTCGATACTCAAGCTTCGGAACCCGATATCATCGCCCCCCGCGCCGATACGCGCAACCGGCGTCGTTCGCGCATTCGGGTTCCCGCGCTGTGGTACGCTTGCCGCCGCGCTTCACACCGCCGCTGCCGCCGCAGGCGGGCGCCGAACCGATGCCGCCGCCCAAGATCAAGACTCAGGCGTTCCTCGTCAGCTTGCCGCTGTTCAAGGAGGTCGCCGCCGCCGAGATCGACCGCATCGCCACCGGCACGACCGAGCTGCACGTTCCGCGCGGCGAGATCCTGTTCAACAAGGGCGACCCCTGCAGCGGATTCCATCTCGTCATCTACGGACAGGTCAAGCTCTCGTTCGTCACGCCGCAGGGAAGCGAAAAGGTCGTCGAAATCGTCGGGCCGGGCCACTCGTTCGGCGAAGCGCTGATGTTCATGGACAAGCCTTACGTCCTGATGGCGCAGACGCTCGCCGACTCGCTGCTGCTGCACGTGTCGAAGCAGGTGGTCTTCGAGGAAATCGCGCGCGACCCGCTGTTCGCCAAACGGATGCTGGCCGGCCTGTCACGCCGGCTGCACGGGCTCATCACCGACGTCGAGAGCTATTCGATGCAGTCCGGGACGCAGCGGGTGATCGGCTACCTGCTGCGGCAGGACGTCGAGCACGCCGACCTCGAAGAATCGTATTCGGTGACGCTGCCGACGTCGAAGGCGATCGTGGCGTCCCGTCTCAACCTCACGCCCGAGCACTTTTCGCGCATTCTGCACGACCTCACCGACGCCGGACTCATCGCCGTCGACGGGCGCGAGGTGCGGATTGCGAACGTCGGGAAGCTGCGGGCGTACAACGGATAGCGGGTTCGTCCATTGCCGGTCTACGCCGCGGCCGCCCCCACAAACGCCACGATCAGCACCGCGACGATCAGGTAGACCGCCCATCCAATCGCGCAGCGCCAGCGCGAAACGGGCTCAGCGATGAATTTTCGCAACCCGGACTTCGACATGCAGAACCGTGGCGCCCGAAAGTTCATCGCTGACTCCTTTGCAACTCAGCGCGGAAACCGCACCTCGACCGTGAGCCCCGTGCCCTGCGGACCGTCGTCCAGCCTGACCACCGCGCCGTGCAGCTCGACGATCCGGCGGACGATCGAGAGTCCCAGGCCGCTGCCCGACTGGCCCGTTCCCGTCACGCGATAGAAGCGCTCGAACACGCGCCCGCGCTCGGCTGCCGGAATGCCGGGGCCGTTGTCGGCGACGGCGAGCATGGCCACGCCACCGTCGACCCTCGCCTGCACCGCGACCGAGCCCCCGTCCTGTGTGTAGCGCACCGCGTTGTCGACGAGGTTGCGCACCAGCACCTCCAGCATCGTCGCGTCGCCGCGGACCGGCACCGGCACCGACGCGTCGAGCGTCACGGCAATGCGCTTGTCCGCCGCCCGCGCGCGCAGTTCCGCAACCGCGGCGCCCGCCACTGCCGCCAGGTCGACGTCGACGACCGCCGGCAGCTTCTCCTGCGGATCGAGGCGGGCGAGCATCAACAGCTGCTCGACCAGCCGCGTCGCGCGGTCGGTCCCGGCCACCACCTGCGCGAGCGCGTGCGTTCGCTCGGCGGTGTCGTGGGCGCCCTGCGCGACCTGCGCCTGCGTCTTGACGGCGGCAAGCGGCGTGCGCAGTTCGTGCGCGGCGTCGGCAGTGAAGCGGCGTTCGCGGTCGAGCGTCCCGCGCACGCGGGCGAACAATGCGTTGAGCGCTGCGACGAGGGGCTGCGCCTCGCGCGGGGCGGCACCGGCGTCGAGGGGGGCCAGATGATCGGGGGCGCGCGCCCCTACGTCGCGGGCGACACGGTCGAGCGGCGCCAATCCGCGCCCGACGGCGAACCAGATCAGGACGGCCAACAGCGGAAGCGCGAACAGCATCGGGTGCAACAGGTGAAACGCGACATCGGTGGCGAGCTCGTCGCGCAGGTCGCGCAGGGCGCCCACGACACCGCCGAGCGAACGC
>Ga0105106_10001145_pt1 | contig 19081 bp, 18 predicted proteins | sample PPLLaktember2015_5_FD_79109 | JGI IMG/M metagenome (GOLD analysis project Ga0105106, IMG submission 79109) | Freshwater sediment microbial communities from Prairie Pothole Lake near Jamestown, North Dakota, USA - PPLs Lake P8 Core (1) Depth... | ecosystem: Environmental > Aquatic > Freshwater >...
CTGTCTGAGCGGACAATCGAAGTGAATCACCTCGGAGGAGTCATGAGACGGGCAGTCATCCTTGTCCTCTCCATCGCTCTGGTACTCGCTTCCTGCACCGGAGCCGCCGAGGACACCACCACCACCGGGGAGTCAACGACCACGACCACCACGGCATCGACCACCACAACTGCTGAGGGGAGCACGACGACCATCGCTCCGCAGGGGGTGATTGTTGGTCTGCGACCGGTGAGCCCGTTCGCCATCTTCCCTGAGATCCCCTTGCTCGGCGATAGCCCGGCCTATGCAGGGCCGCCCACGCCGACCTCGCTGGATGGGGTGCTCTGGGCCGATCAGGTCCCCGAGGAGGTGCGCGACCTGCTCGCCGCCAACGGGTTCGTGATCCTGGAATCGGGTTACGGACAGTTCCACGAGGCCTACAGCCACGTCGAGATGTCCTCGCGTCAGCCGCTGTTCATCACCACCGACGCTGCCTATCACTACTGGCATCTCGCCTTCGCCAAGGCGCTGCGGGACACCGAACAGCAGGTGCTGCTTCCGATTCTGGAGCAATTCGCAGTCGAGCTGAATCGGCTTTCAGAGGAGCAGGCCGTCGAGTACCAGGGCGGCGAGATCGGATCGGAGACCGCGCGGGTGGCCCTCTACAGCGAGCTGCTGCTGGCACTGCTCGAAATGGAGGATGGGCCCTACTCCCCTGAGGTCGAGGCCGAGCTCGCTTTGATCGAGGAGCATCTCGACTTCGAAGAGTCGCCCACCAGCGGGGCGAGGGTCGACTACAGCCTGTTCGTGCCCCGTGGCCACTACACCACAACGCCCGAGCTGACCCGCTACTTCCTGGCCATGTCCTCCCTGGGTCAGACCGGGTTCTTGATCAGCGAACCCGCCCAACTGAGGACCGGATTGATGTTGGCCCGACTCATCGATCGGAGCGACGAACTGACGGGGATGTGGGAGACGCTCTACGACCCGACCGCCTTCCTGGTCGGGCTGGCCGACGACTACACCCCCTCTGAGGTGGTGACCGCCGCTGACACTGTTCGCCCCGGCTGGGAGGACGATCCCGAACTGATCTCGAAGGACACCGATATGGACGCCCTCGCCGACGAGCTGTTGTCGATGCGCCCGGTCGGGATCGACCCCGAGGTTGCCTCGATGCGGGTGATGGGGGCCCGCTACGTGCTCGACTCCTACATCCTCGATCAATTGGTTTACCCCAACGTCATGGAGGGTGGGGACCGCCTCGAAGGCTCTCCGCTCGATGTCGCCGCTGCCTTTGGCAGCGACTGGGCCTATCAGCGACAGGTGGAGGCAGGTGAACCGGACAAGTACCCCGAGTACGACCCGCAGCTGGACGAGATGACCGAGTTGGTCGCCGCCCGGGAGATCGGTGACTGGGCAGGCACCGTCTACGACGGATGGCTCTACGCCATCCAGCCGGTGTGGAACGCCCACGGGGCGGCCTACCCCGATTTCATGCAGACAGAAGTGTGGGCGGCGAAGGCCCACAACGCCGGGTTCGGCAGCTACACCGAGTTGAAGCACGACACCATCCTCTATGCGAAGCAGGCCTTCGCCGAGGGCGAGGCCCCGGCGGCGCCCGCCGAACCGAGACACTGGGTCGAGCCCGAGCCGGTGGTCTACGGCCGGCTGGCAGCAGTGGCAAGACTGTTGCAGCAAGGCCTCGGCGAACGTGGCCTGCTCGCCGACGACGTGGCCGAGATCCTCGACCAGCTCACCGCCATGTATGACACCTTCGAACGACTGGCGGAAGACGAGCTGGCCGGTGAGCCGATCACGGCTGCGGCCAACCAGTGGCTGGAGACGATCGGGTCCCGGTTCGAGTTGCTCTGGCTCCTCGCCGCCGAGAACATCGGTGAGGGCGAAGCCAGCACCGGGGGTTTCCCCGAGTCGCCCAATGACATCGCCGCCCTGGTCGCCGACATCATGTCCAACCCGACAGGTGCTCTCGAGATCGGGACCGGGTACATCGACCAGATCTACGTCCTCGTCCCCAATGACGAAGGAGAGTTCCAGGTGGCCCGGGGTGGGGTCTACTCCTACTACGAGTTCTGGGTCCCCCGCGATGAACGGCTCACCGACGAGGAATGGCGGCAGATGCTGGCCGCTGGCGAAGCCCCGGACCGTCCCGATTGGACACAGGTGTTCCTGGCCGCGCAAAGCTGATCACGCCGGGATCCGGTGGATGGGGCCGCTGCTCCTGAAAGCAATGGACCTTCGCCCCTGATCCGAGCCCGGCTCTCTGTCGATCTCATGGTGTGATGAGCAGACAGATACAGACCCATCCGTCGAGATGGGAGCATCCGAGAGAGTCACAGACGGCTTCACCAAGCAGTCCGCTGAAGAGACTCGTCGTCGGCTCGTGGCTGGTGGGCGCAACATTCGTCTTCCTAGTGTTCCTCCTGATTGGGGTCAATGACCGGGCTGCCCTCCCCCTCGTCGCCCTCCTCGCCATGGCACTCGCCGCGGAGCTCGTCGCCGGGGTGGTGTGTCTGCTCAAGGGCTATTTCGGGGTGGGCTGGCTGGCGACCACCGCATGGCTCGCCTTCCCGATCGGCAGCGCCCTCTCCAGCGCGGCCTTCCCGGAGAGCTGGGAGCCGGCCCTGCTCGGCTCGGCTGCGGGAACCGGAGTGATCTTGGTCGTGGCCGCCCTGGCCGCGGTCACGGCGCCCCGACCGTCTCGTTGGGGGTCCTTCTGGTATCGGGCCGGTTGGGGCAGTCGATCTCACCGGTCGTAAGCCACTTATCCTCGGGTCATGAACGTAACCGTCCTCGGTGGAACCGGCCTCCTCGGCCGGCACCTGACCCCTCTACTCGTCGAGAGAGGCCATCGGGTGACCATCACCGGCCGCTCGGTAGCGACCGAGCCAGGCCCCGGGTTGCGAGGTGTGCGTGTGGATCTGGCCGGCGGCGCTGGCATCACAGAGGCGATCGACGATGCCGAGAGCGTCGTCCACCTGGCTTCGGATTCGTCCCAACCGACCACGGTCGATGTCGACGGGACCGCAAGACTCCTGGAACTGATCGGTGACCGTCATCTCACCTACATCTCGATCGTCGGCGTCGACCGTCACCCGCTCCCCTACTACCAGGGCAAACTCGCCACTGAGAGGCTGATCGAAGATGCGGGTGGGCTCTACACCATCCTCCGCGCCACCCAGTTTCACGACTTGATCGCCTTCTGGATCGGGAGGATGACACGACACCCGATCGGGGTGATCCCGAAGGGATTCGTCTACCAACCGATCGCGGTCGAAGAGGTCGCCGCCGAGCTGGCGAGTCTTGTCGAGACCCGCCCCCAAGGCACGGCACCCGATCTGGCCGGCCCACAGGTCCTCGGCATCGAGCACCTCGCCCGCACCTATCTCGCAGCCTCCGACACTCCAAAGCCAGTGGTGAAAGTGCCACGATTCGGCCCCGCTCCCAGGGCGTCTCGCGCCGGTGTTCTCACCAATCCGCAAAGGGCGATGGGCAAGATCACGTGGGCTGAGTACCTCGCGGGACGGTTCGCGACGCGATGAGACGATCATCAGCCCCGACGGCGGAGCCGATCTCCTGGTTCAAGCCTCGTCTTCTTCCCGGGGACGGCTGATGGCGCAGATGACACCCGAAACCTGGGATTACCTGAGGCGATATGGCGTAGAGGTGTTCGGCGAGGAGGACGAGGTCCTTCGCAGCCTGACCGCCGAGGCTACCGCTGCCGGGCTTCCGGCCATCGCCGTTGCCCCCGACGTAGGAAGGCTCTTGAAGATCCTGACTTCGATGACGCTCGGCCGGCTGGCGATCGAAGTTGGGACCCTGGGCGGGTACTCGAGTATCTGGATCTGCCGGGGGCTGCGTCCCAATGGTCGTCTCATCACCATCGAATACGACCCAAGACACGCCGATTTCGCCGAGCGCCAGTTCGCCAAGGCAGGTCTCGCCGACCGCATCGACCTGCGACGAGGTGCCGGGCTCGAGGTTCTCGACCGGTTGGCCGAGGAACTCGGGCCGGGCAGTGTCGATGTTCTCTTCATCGACGCCGTCAAGTCCGAGTATGTCGGGTACTTCGAGCGCGCCAGGCCATTGATCGCGATCGGGGGCCTGGTGATCGGCGACAACGCGTACGGGACCGGGGATGGGTGGATAGACAGCGGTCACGGGACCGATTCGTTCAATCGTCACATCGCCGGGGATCCCGACTTCGAGGCTGTGGGGCTGCCGATGCGAGAAGGCCTGCTCGTCGCACGCCGGGTCAGCTGAAGTGTCTCGCCGCCGCCGCGCGGTCTGGTTTGCCCATCGGGGTCACCGGCAGTGCCCGAACCCGTAGCCAACGTCGCGGGATCATGAATCCCGGGAGACGGTCTCGCAGATGCGACTCCATTCGGATCGGAGTGGCCTCACCGACGTAGAGACAGGCCACTTCCATTCCCCACTCCTCACTGGGGATGCCGATCACCAGGGCTTCTTCCACGCCTGAGATCCGCGACAGGACCGACTCCACCTCCAGCGGGTCGATGTTCTCCCCTCCGCTGACGATCACGATGTCGGCGCGACCGGTGACACGGACGGCGCCATCGTGATCCAGGGCACCGAGATCATTGGTCACGAACCACTCGCCCTCACCACGGTCGGGCTCCCCCACGTACCCAGGCGAGACCATCGGGCCCCGAACCCCGATCCGGCCGTCCGGCTCGACTCTCATCTCGACCCCGGGCAGCGGGTGTGCCTTGTTCTCCAGTGGCGACCCGGGTCGCAGTGTCGCCACCTGACCGCAGGTCTCGGTCATCCCGTAGCTGGGGAGAACCGGCAGCCCGGCCGCGGCCGCGCGGGCGAGGAGATCGTCCGGGATTGGTCCCCCACCGACCAGGACAGCCCGGAGCCCTTGGTAGGGCCCGGGATCCACATCGAGGACACGGGCAAGCATCGTGGGCACGACGGAGGCCATGGTCGCCCCCTCATGCAGCTCGCGCGCGAAGCCGGCGGGATCGAACCCTGGGAGCATCCTCACCGAGCCCCCGACATAGGCCGACCTGAGGACGATCGACAAACCACCGACATGATGGAGTGGCATTGCCAGGAGCCACGTGTCTTCGGGCCCATGGCCCAGGTGATCGACCGAGCCCCGGCAGGCTGCCTCCCAGTTCCCCATGGTCAGGCGGGCCCCTTTTCGCCCGCCGGAGCTTCCCGATGTGTAGATCACGCAGGCAGCGCCGGCGGCCTCGACCATCCCCAATTCGGGCGAGTCCTCGGCCACGATCACGGCAGATCCACCCGACATGACCGCGATCAGATCCACCACCGAGGAGAAGTACGGCCAGGGGCGGAGCACCTCGGCGCCGCCGACCGGGCGCTGTTCCACCGCCTCGACCGTCTCCCCATAGGTCCGGGCTTTCTCGGCGGTCTGGATGAACACCCGATCCGGGTCGTGCCGTCTGAGCCAGTCGAGCAAAGTCGCGCCTTTCCGTCGACGGTGCGCTGAGCCATCGGGCTCGCGCGCCTCACATGCTGATTCTGCCTCTTATCCTCCGGGTCCGTGGTCTCAGAGATATTCGACAGCACCGCTTGGGTCGAGGTTCCCGGCTTCGAGTTCAGCGACATCACCTATCACCGGGCCGCCGGGCAGGGCGTGGTCCGCATCGCCTTCGACCGAGCCGAGGTTCGCAATGCCTTTCGCCCGCACACGGTCGACGAGCTCTTCACGGCGCTGGATCATGCCCGGCAGACCACCGATGTGGGTTGTGTCCTCCTCACCGGCAACGGGCCCTCATCAAAGGACGGGGGATGGGCGTTCTGCTCCGGTGGCGATCAGCGGATCCGGGGCCGCGACGGATACAAATACACCGAGGGAGAGGCGCCCGGCGCACTCGACCCGGACAAGCTCGGGCGTCTCCACATCCTCGAGGTCCAGCGTCTGATCCGGTTCATGCCCAAGATCGTCATCGCCGTGGTTCCAGGGTGGGCAGTGGGGGGCGGCCACTCGCTCCATGTGGTGTCCGACCTGACACTCGCCTCGGAGGAGCACGCCATCTTCAAGCAGACCGATGCCGACGTCGCCTCGTACGACGCCGGCTATGGATCGGCCTACCTCGCCCGACAGGTCGGCCAGAAGCGGGCGCGTGAGATCTTCTTTCTGGGACGGGAGTACTCGGCCCGTGAGGCCTTCGAGATGGGCATGGTCAATGCGGTCATCCCCCACGTGGAGTTGGAGCGAGTCGCATTGGAATGGGGCATCGAGATCACTCGAAAGAGCCCAACCGCCCAGAGAATGCTCAAGTTCGCCTTCAACCTCATCGACGACGGCCTGGTCGGACAGCAGATCTTCGCCGGTGAGGCGACCCGTCTCGGCTACATGACCGAAGAGGCGCAAGAGGGGAGGGACGCGTTCCTCGAGAAGCGGGAGCCCGACTTCGGCCAGTACCCCTGGCATTTCTGATCCGGTGACCACGCTCCAGGCATGGAAGAGCGCAGCGAGGATTCACACCCTCCCCGCGGCAGTGGTCCCCGTCGTGGTCGGCTCGGCCCTTGCAGAGGCGGACGGGGTGTTCCGTTGGGATGCCTTCGTGCTCGCCCTGGTTGCGGCGCTGGCGATCCAAGTGGCGGCGAACTTCGCCAACGACGCCTCGGATGCCCGGAGGGGCGCCGACACCGAAGACCGGTTGGGCCCACCGAGGATGGTTTCCCTGGGTCGCATCACCTCCAGGCAGATGTGGTCCGCCGTCGCCATCGCCATCACAGCGGCCACCGCGGCCGGCATCGCTCTGGCAGTCATCGCCGGGCCGATGGTCCTCGTGATCGGTGTCATCTCGATCGTTGCCATGCTGGGCTATGTGGGAGGGCCGATCCCATACGGTTACCGGGGCTTCGGTGAGGTGTTCGTCTTCGTGTTCTTCGGCGTGGTAGCCACAGTGGGGAGCCGGTACATCCATGACATGACCGCCCCGAGGGCGGCGTGGCTGCTTTCGATACCAATCGGGATGCTGGTCACGGCGATCCTCGTGGCCAACAACTACCGGGACCTCGATACGGATCATGCCGCCAGGAAGCGGACGCTCGCCGTGATCCTCGGGCCGGAGAAGACCAGGATCCTGTTCGCCGTGCTCGTATATGGCGCCTTCCCGCTCATCGTCCTCTTCGCCGTCCTCGACTGGACCCCGCTCCCCACCGCCCTGGCCGCCTTCCTGACCCCTTACGCCACGGGCCCGGTCAGGATCATCTATCGCAAGAGGGACGGGCCGGCCCTGATACGCGCTCTCAAGATGACTGCGAGGCTCCACCTGTGGACCGGTCTGACCCTGGCGGCAGGTCTGCTCGTCTGAAGGAACCGTTGCCGGGGCAGTTAACGTCTCAAGACTCATGAAACGAATCCTCGTCTCCATCGCCGTCCTCTCCTTCGTCCTGACCGCCTGTGGTGGCGGTGGTGACTCAGGCGGCGACCCCACGGCCAGCGCCTGGGTACTCGAGTCGGGAACAGTCGATGGCGCGGACATAGGGCTACTCGAGACGAACCCGATCACCTTGACCTTCGACACCGATCTCGAACAGGCGGGCGGCGTTTCGGCATGCAACAACTACTTCGGCAGCTACACGATCAGCGGCTCCGAGCTCAGCTTCGGAGAGATGGGCCAGACGATGATGGCCTGCTCGCCGGAGGAGGTGATGGACGCTGAGACGAAGTACCTCCAGGCGCTCGCCGCAGTCGAGACTTTCAGCATGAGTGGTGAACAGCTGACCCTCACCGGAGAGGGCGCCGAACTCGTGTTCACGGTCGACGAAGAGGCCTGAGGAACCGGCCGCGCCCCGATCGACGTCCAAAGGCCATGAGGCCCTCACTGATCCCCATTCTGGTCCTGACGATTGTCGTTGGGGCCTGCGCCGAGCCGGGCGAGCCCGGCTCTTCGGATCCGACCCGGAGCGCCTGGGAGCTCGAGTCGGGCACGCTCGACGATGGGCCGATCTCGATCGTCGTCGGCCATCCGATCACTCTGTCATTCACCGAGGACAGCGCCGGGGGCACTGCAGCCTGCAACGGGTACGGAGGGGCTTACACCATCTCCGGTCTGGAGCTCACCTTCGCCCCCCCCGCCGTCACCGAGATGGCCTGCATGCCCGAGGAGGTAATGGTGTCCGAAGCGAGGTACCTGGCGGCTCTGGTCCGGGTGTCCAACTTCTCGATGGCCGAGGAGAAGCTGACCCTCACCGGCGAGGGCGTCGAGCTGATCTTCGCCGAGCTGCCTCCGGTCCCCACGGCCGAGCTCACCGACACGGTCTGGGTGCTGGACAGCCTGGTCGATGACGACGCCGTGTCCAGTGTCATGGGCGACCGGGCCACTCTCGAGCTCTTCACCGACGGATCGGTCATCGGATCGACCGGGTGCCGGACCTTCACCGGGCGATACTCGATCAGCGGCGCGGATGTGGTGCTCACGGACCTCTCACTCCAGGGTGAGTGCCCGGCCGAGCTGCAGGACCAGGACGACCAGGTCGTCACGGTGCTCGGCGACGGGTTCCGGGTGGAGACCGAGGGTGAGATTCTGACCGTTTCCCCCGGCAAAGACCAGGGTCTGATCTACACAGCCGAAGGCTGATCGGGCCAGTTCTGGCAACCCCTGTCGGTCGGATCTGAGTAGATTCGATCACCCCACCAAGGACCTACTCAATGACAGTGCTCCGGCTAATCCATATCGTCGCGGGAGGTTTCTGGGCGGGAGCAGTCATGTTGACGGGATGGTTCATCACGCCCTCCGCACGCGAGGCGGGTCCTGGAGCAGGTCCCTTCATGCAGGCGTTGCTGAAGAGGAGGCTGCCGACGATCATGATCGGCACCGGTGTTGTCACGGTGACAGCAGGGCTCTGGTTGTGGACTGTGCGTCAGCCCGCAATGGATCGCTGGCAAGGTCAGGCCCTGGCCACCGGGGCGGTCGCTGCGGTCATAGCCCTCATCATCGGGATCGGATGGCAGCGCCCCACCGCCAACAAGGTCCAGGCACTCGGCGCGCAGATCGCCGCCACGGGCGCACCGCCTACCCCAGAGCAGGGGGCGGAGATGAGCAGGCTCCAGGCCACGATGGCCAGATATGCGTCGATCCTGGCCTATCTGCTCACGGTCGCCCTGGCCGGAATGGCCCTCGGGGGAAGCTGAAACACACGCCTGTGGATCCTCAAACCATTCGTCGGGCCAAGGGGGGAGCATTGCCAGCGGCGACAGTCCCGTGGTGAGGCTCGACGGCGGGTCGGCGCAGGGGATTTCAGGCATGGACTTGCGGAACCCGAGCCTGGCATCGTTAACTTCATGTATCTGACGCGAGGAGAAGACCGCTTGCCTCACCTTTACGACTTCTCGGCCACCGACGGCTCCGACAAGGACCTGCTCGGAGGCAAGGGAGCCGGTCTGGCGCGGATGACCAGTCTCGGTCTTCCCGTCCCACCCGGTTTCACCATCACCACGGAGGTCTGCCGGCAGACGATGGTCGCCGGTGATGTCCCGGACGAGCTGTGGTCCGAAGTAGACGCTGCCGTCGCCAGACTCGAGGAGAAGACCGGACGAACTTTCGGGTCGGGCCCGGTCCCGATCCTCCTCTCGGTCCGATCCGGGGCCAAATTCTCGATGCCCGGGATGATGGACACCGTGCTCAACCTGGGCATCAACGACGAAGTGGTCAAGGCCCTCATCGAGTGGTCGGGTGATCCCCACTTCGGCTGGGACGCCTATCGGCGCTTCCTCCAGATGTATGGCGACGTTGTCCTCGGGATCGATGAGAAGCTGTTTCAGGACGTCCTCACCGAGCTGAGATCGGACCGGGACGTCATCGATGACTCGGAGCTGACCGCCGATGATCTCGAAGAGGCAGCGCGGCGATTCCGCGCGATCATCGAGCGAGAGAGGCCAGGTCGACTCCCCGACGAGCCGATGCAACAGCTCAGAGGAGCGATCACCGCCGTGTTCAAGTCATGGAACACGAAGCGGGCCACCGACTACCGGCGGATCCACAGCATCCCTCACGAGCTGGGGACCGCCGCCAATGTGCAGATGATGGTGTTCGGTGACCTGGGCGACGACTCCGGCACGGGTGTCTGCTTCACCAGGGACCCCGGCACCGGGGACAGAGTGCTGTACGGCGATTACCTCCCCAGAGCCCAGGGAGAGGACGTGGTGGCCGGCATCCGCAACACGCTCACCCTCAATGAGCTCGCCGGTCTCCATCCCGAGTGCCATGACCAGCTGATCGGGATCATGAACGGTCTGGAAAAGCACTATCGGGACATGTGTGACATCGAGTTCACAATCGAGCGCGACGTCCTGTACATCCTGCAGACCCGGGCCGGCAAGCGCACCGCCGCCGCCGCCGTGAAGATGGCGGTTTCCATGGTCCACGAGGGCCTGATCGACAAGGCGACCGCGGTGACCCGGGTCGAGCCGGCATCACTCGAGCAGCTTCACCGGCCACGCGTGGCGAACAGCGTCAGGGCCTCTTCGGCGATGGCCAGCGGAGTGGCTGCATCGCCGGGAGCGGCCACCGGCAAGGTGGTCTTCACGTCCGAGGATGCCGTGGAGGAAATGAGACACGGGGAGACGGTGATCCTGGTTCGCCCCGAGACCGCTCCCGATGACATCCATGGCATGGATGCCGCCGCCGGGATCCTCACCAGCCAGGGAGGCAAGACCTCTCACGCGGCGGTTGTGGCCAGAGGGATGGGAAAACCGGCGGTCACCGGAGCGGCCGAGCTGCTGGTCGATGCCCGGGCAGGAATCGCCTCCACCGACACTGTCGACCTTCGCAAGGGCGACACAATCACCATCGACGGCACCAAGGGCCTGGTGTTTCTGGGAGAAGTCGAGCTGGTGGCTCCCGATGTCCCGCCGCAGCTGGGCGAGCTCCTGGAATGGGCGGATGAGTTCCGCAGGATGGGAGTGTGGGCCAACGCCGACACGCCCCAGGACGCCAGGCTGGCTCGGAGCCGCGGGGCACAAGGCATTGGTCTGGCCCGGACCGAGCATATGTTCCTGGGGAAGCGACTGGCCATCGTGCAGAGAGTCATCCTTTCCACCGACCCCAAGGAGAGAGAAAGGGCGTTGGTCGAGCTCGAGCTGCAGCAAGTCGGTGATTTTGAGGGCCTGCTCGAAGCCATGGACGGCCTCCCGGTGATCATCCGACTCCTCGACCCTCCGCTCCACGAGTTCCTTCCCTCCCGTCTCGAACTGGAGCAAGAGATGTTGCGCCGGGTTCGAGCCGGTCAACCGATCGACGATCTGCAGGCGATGTCCGATCAGGTGGCGAGGTGGGAAGAGGACAACCCGATGCTCGGGTTGCGCGGAGTCCGGCTCGGCCTGATGCTCAAGGACCTCTATCGAATGCAGGCCCGAGCGGCCACCACGGCGTTGACCAGGCGGATCCAGGCGGGTGGCGACCCGCATCTGGAGATCATGATCCCCCTGGTCGCCACGGCGGAGGAGTTGATCCGGATGCGAGAGATGATCGAAGAGGAGATCGCCACAGCGACCGGGAGCTCGGGAGTGGAGCTGCCCATCCCGATCGGGACGATGATCGAGCTGCCCAGAGCCGCCCTGACTGCCGGCCACATCGCCCAGGTCGCCGACTTCTTCTCATTCGGCACCAACGACCTGACCCAGATGACCTATGGGCTGAGCCGTGACGATGCCGAAGGGTTGTTTCTGCGGGACTACCTGGAACAGGGGATACTCACCTCCGACCCCTTCCAGACCATCGATCGGGCCGGGGTGGGACGGTTGATCCGCGTTGCCACGAAGGAGGGTCGAGAGTCGAACCCGAATCTGACGGTGGGCTTGTGTGGAGAGCACGGGGGCGACCCCGACTCCATCGAGTTCGTCCACGGTCTGGGTCTCGACTACGTGTCCTGCAGCCCGCCCCGGGTCGAGGGCGCCAGGCTGGCCGCTGCGCAGGCTGCGCTGGGCGACACAGAGTCAGCGAATCGCGCCGACTAGATCGGAGACACCGTCGCCAGTGATCGCGGTGGTGATCAAGATCGGCGTCCTGGCGTCGTCGAGACTCTCCAGCAGCGCCCGGTGCACCGTGTCCACCCCCGGCCGGTCCCCCTTGTTAATGACGAACACGTCGGTGATCTCGATGATCCCAGCCTTGCTGGCTTGGACCTGATCGCCCCAACCCGGTCCGAGGACGAGGACGACGACGTCGACCAGGTCCATCACCTCGACCTCGGACTGGCCCACTCCGACCGTCTCCACGATGACGAGATCGAACCCAGCCCGGGCGAGGACCGCAATGGTGGTTGACGCAGCCGTGGCGAGCCCGCCGAGATGTCCCCGCGAGGCCATCGATCGGATGTAGACCCCGGGGTCGTCGACGTGGTCCTGCATCCGGATCCGGTCCCCCAGGAGAGCTCCGCCGGTGATCGGGCTCGAGGGGTCGACGGCGAGGACAGCCACCGACTCACCTCTCGCCCGCAACTCGGTGATCATCGCGCTGACGAGAGTGGACTTGCCCGCGCCGGGCGGACCGGTGATCCCGATTCGGCGGGCGACCTCACCCGCCCCGATCAGGGCGGAGACCACTCCATCTGCGGCCGGATCACCGGCCTCGATGGCAGTGATGAGCTTGGCGAGGGCACGACGGTCGCCACTCCGGACCAGGTTCGCCGTGACCGAATCGCTCATGGGCATCAGGTTAAGGAGTGGCCCACGAATCCCTGCGTCGCTCAGAGAACTGGCAGTTCGATCCCGTTGTGGATGTGATCGTGATCGAGCGTTGGGGCGTCTGCGCTCGCTACGACCTCGTCGACACCGGGAACCCTGTCCTTGAGGATTCGCTCGATGCCGGCCTTGAGCGTCATCATCGAGAGCGGACAGCCGCCACAGGCCCCAACCATCTGGATGTTGACCGTGCCACCGTCGGTGCCGAGCAACACGAGGTCCCCTCCGTCGGCCTGCACGGCGGGACGGATGTAATCGAGAGTCTCCTGGAGCTTGTCGACGTCGATCGGGCCGTCGCTCCTGACACTGCTCGAGATAGTCACCGGTGTTGCTTCTGACATCGCCTGTGGAAACCCTTGCCTGGCGGGCGTTGTTCCGGATTCTACCGCGAGAGCGCCAACTGCTCAGAACGGGGCATTGGGGACGCCGGGCGGGACGCGCGGCGGGCCGGAAGGGGGCGAGATGACGATCAAACGGCCGTCTTCGACCGCGAACCTCCAGGGCCCCGGGTAGGGCACCGCGAGTTGCTCTCCGTCCAACTCCACATGCAGGACGGAGTTCGTCCCGATGGTCACCGATTCCTCACCAACCGCGAGACCGACAACGACATCGTCGGGGAGAAACCCATCCCCGGGCGCCGGGGACAGGCCCCCGTAGTAGTGGGCGAGGATCTCGCGATAGCCGGCACCGTCCTCGGCCATCGCCTGGGCCCCGAATTGGGACATCCCGATCAGATGACCCCATCCACCTCCCTCGACGACGTAGTAGGGCTCGGGATAGAGATATCCGTGGAAGTTGCCGGTGCGAATCTCGGTTCGGATCGTGTACTCGGGACTGGGCAAGGTCGTCGGATATCGCCGACCCTCTTCGTTCGAGGCCGGTAACAGGTCGGGCATGATCGCGGCTGCAGCGTTGATCTTCGACCGAAGGCTCCACGTGTCCAGCGAGACTGTCCCGGATTCGGAGACGATATCGACCATCCACGGCCCCCCTCCATCCTCCGTGACCCTGGTGGTGATGGACTCGATTCGCCCCTCGGCCACACCTGCCTCCCAGAGCAGTGCGTGCATGTCCCAGAGGGAGAGCTGCCACGACCACTCGACCCAGGGGCTCTCTTCTCCGGGCGAAGGCACGCCGACTAGATAAGGCGCCGGTCTCGAGCCGGGCCAGACGTCCTCTATGTTGCGTGTCCTTCCGGCGGTGGTCGACGAGTAATAGGCACGTGCCGGCGCCCCGTCATAGACGAGGATCTCACCCGAGGTCCCCTCCACCGCCGCCTTCCATCGGTGCCCGTCCTCAGCAAGGACAGGCTCGACCCCGGCATAGACCTGACAGGCGGCGGTTGCGCAAATGTCGTATCCGATCCGCCGGCCAGCCCCGGTGCGACCGTCCGAGAGCGTCCAGGCGAGATAGGTGCGCGCCGCAACCACTTGGGCTTCCAGGGCGTCGCTGTCCCAGCTGAACGGGACCTCTCTGATCCCCTCGAGATAGGCGTCGAGGCCGATCCGCTCGACCACGGCGACACCATCGTCGTGTGCGGTGATGACGAACGGGCCCCGGTAACGCCGGCCGTTCAGCTTCAGGTAGCCGTCACCGGCAACCGAGACCTGGGCGGACTCGCCTTCGGGATGAGCGGCAGAGGCGGGCTGGGCAAGCAGAGTCGACAAGACCGACAATGCCAGTAGTCCGCGGCGCAGGATCACACCCTCTCGATTCTCGCCCCCAGAGCCCGGAGTCGCCCCGGGAAATCCACATACCCGCGATCGATGTGCTCTGCCTCACCCACCTCTGTCACTCCGTCGGCGCGGAGCCCTGCCAGCACCAGAGCCGCACCCGCCCGTATGTCCGGAGCGAGCACCGGGCATCCCGAGAGTCTCTCCACCCCACGGATGATGGCGTGCTGCGCCTCGGTGGTGATGTCCGCTCCCATGCGAGCCAGCTCGCCGACATATCGAAATCGGGCGTCGTAGAGATTCTCTGTGATCACGGAGGTCCCGTCTGCGACAGAGAGAAGGGCGACCATCTGTGGGTGCATGTCGGTGTGGAACCCGGGAAAGGGAAGGGTGGCGAAGTCGACGGGGCTCGGGCGCTCCGGCCCACGGACCCGGAGCCACCCTTCGCCACGCTCCACCTCGCACCCGGCCTCTTCCAGCTTCGTCAGCTCCATGCGAAGGTGCTCAGGGAGGCAGCCGGTGAGCGTGACATCTCCCGAGGTGATGGCGGCAGCGGCGGCATAGGTGCCCGCCTCGAGTCGATCCGGGATGGCGTGGTGGTCGGCGGGGAGCAGTCTGTCCACGCCCCGGATGGTGACCAGAGAGGTGCCGCCTCCACGGATGTGCGCTCCCATCTCGATCAGATGCGTGATCAGATCCTCGATCTCCGGCTCTCGTGCCGCGTTGACGATCACGGTCTCGCCCTCGGCGAGCACACCGGCGAACAGCAGGTTCTCCGTGGCACCGACCGATGGGAAGGAAAGCTCGACTTCGGCTCCCTTGAGGCGGCCCTCGAGCCGCCCGATCAACTCACCGTGCACGAGCTCGAAGTCGACACCCATTGCCTCGAGCCCCTGGAGGTGCATGTCGATCGGTCTCGCCCCAAGATCGTCGCCTCCGGGCAGAGCGACCCGTGCCTCGCTGCAACGAGCGAGGAGAGGGCCCAGGATGACGATGGAGGCTCGCATCTGGCGGACCAGCTCGATTGGGGCCTCGGGTCGGAGGTCCTCGGGCACTACCACCCACAACTCGTGCTCGCTCTGCTCGACCCGGCACCCAGTGTGCTCGAGGACACGGCACATGAGGTCGACGTCGAGGATGTCGGGCACGTTGGTGAGGCGATGTCGGCCGGGTGCCAGGAGGGCCGAGACCATCACCTTGAGGACGGCGTTCTTCGCCCCGAGGATCCCGACGGTGCCCTGGAGACGGGTCCCGCCCTCGACAACCACCTTCGACATTCAGGCGAATGTAGTTAGGTGCGACGCCAACCCCATGTTGCCGTACGGGCCCTGGCTACGCTGCCGCCCGACATGAGAATCGCACTCGGCGCAGATCACGCCGGTTATCCAATGAAGGATTACCTATCGACATGGCTCGCCGAGGCAGGTCATGCCGTATATGACCTCGGCACCCATTCAGCAGAGCCGGTCGATTACCCCGACTACGCGGCTGCTGTCGCCCAGGCGGTGCTTGACGGCCGTGCCGACCGGGGAATCGTCATCTGCGGGTCAGGGGCGGGGGCGGCGATCGCGGCCAACAAGCTGAGCGGTATCCGGGCGTCCGTCGCCCACGACACCTACACGGCACACCAGATGGTGGAGCACGACGACGTGAACGTCCTCTGCCTGGGATCCCGGGTCATCGGAACCTCCCTGGCCGAGGAGCTGGTCACCACCTTCCTCGAGGCGCGCTTCTCCCGGGACGACCGTCACGTCAGACGGCTCGACAAGATCCGTTCGCTCGAGAGCTGATCAGTCGGGAAACCCGCCTTGAGCGAGGGCGACCATCGCGTCGAGGCCGTCGACCGGGATCTCACCGGAGACCCTGAACAAGTTCGTGTTGTCCCCGTCGAGAACGACCCAGAATGGCGTCCCTGCCATCCCGTAGCTGGCGGCGACGGTGCCGATGTCGTCGTCCATGATCACCGGGGCGGTCCACCCTTCCTCCTCCAACCAGGTCTGGGGTGGCCAGTTGGGGCGAAGACGATCGGTGGCGGTGGCAACGGAGATGAGCTCCACATCGTCGGGTAGGTTCCCTGCATCAACCCAGTCCTGGACCACGGGCACCTCGTTCTGGCAGTGAGGGCACCAATGCGCCAGGAACAAGACGATCTTCGGGGTCCCGTCGGGCTCGATCGTCACGGTGTTCCCGTTCCAGTCGGCCCCGGTGACGGTCGGGGCGGTCAATCCCACCGCCACGTCGTCGCTGCCGCTGTTGTACACGGGAAGGGTGTCACCCTCCACCGTGGGATCACCGTATCCGATGCCCTCGTCGACGGGCTCCTCACCGGCGATGGAGATGGCGAGCAGGACGATCAGCGCGAGACCGACAACACCTCCGATGATCCACCACAACGTGGAGTTGCTCTTGCCGCTTCTGGCTCCTGGTTTCGGTGTGGTCTTCTGGGTCATTCCTTGGCTTTCGTGTAGAAGGCGAGCAAGACGGCGATCACGATAAACCCGGCCGCGGCCATAAAGGGAAGGTCCATGAACCCGAACACCGCGATGCTGCGAGCCGAGCAAGGGTTGAGCGGGTCACAGGACCCCCCCTCCAGGCTGGGATAGAACTGCACGACGTTGTGATAGATCGAGATGGCCATGCCAATCACGGCCAGCGGCAGGGCGTAGTACCTGACCACCACCTCTCGCCGGATGGCGCCGACCAGGAGGATGATGGCGAGGGGATACATGGCGATCCGCTGGAACCAGCAGAGACGGCAGGGGACGAAGTGGATTACCTCCGAGTAGATGAGTGAACCCACCGTGCACACCAGGGCGACTATCCAGGCCAGCCAGATGGCGTTGGTCCCCAGCAGTGTCGAGGCCCCGGGGCCCTTCACCAACCGGTAGACGACCAGACCCAAGGCCCCAATGAGGGCGACGATGGTGAGAGCGGCGAAGAGGTTGTTGAGGAGAAGGACTGATTGGGTTGACATAGTTGCTGCTACTCGGCAGTCCCGACCGGATTCGAACCGGCGTTTCCGGCTTGAAAGGCCGGCGTCCTGGGCCACTGGACGACGGGACCTCGGGAAGCGGTCAGGTTACCGGCTCCGGGCTCTCTACCCGGTGAGTCGGTCACGAGCCCGCGCCAGGCGCCCCAAGGTTGTCTCCTTGCCCAGGGCCGCCATCGATTCGAACAACGGTGGGCTGACCGAAGACCCGGTCACCGCCACCCGCATCGGCTGCAGCCCTCTCCCGGTGCCGATCCCCATCTCTTCCAACATGCCGCGCAGCACCGCCTCTATCCCCCCTGCGGTCCAGTCCTCGACTCCAGAGAGACGGCTATGTGCCTCGACCAAGATCCCGAGCACACCCTCCTTGGCCATGACCTTCTCCCAGGATTCCGCGTCGTAGTCCTCGAAATCCTCGAAGAGGAACACGACCTGATGACCCGCCTCCGGGAGCAGCCGGGTCCTCTCCTGCACGAGATCCGAGATCGCCTCGAACCTCGCCCACTCCTCACCGGTGAGCGGCCTGCCCACCGCCTCCTCGACATGAGGCCTCACCTCCGCCTGGAAGGCGGCTCGGTCCAGCGCTCTGATGTATTCCCCGTTCATCCAGGCCAGCTTGTCCGGGTCGAACACGGCCGGGTTCCGCGACACGTCTGCCAGGTCGAACGCCGCGATCGCCTCCTCACGGGAGAAGATCGTCGTCTCCGCGTCCAGCGACCAGCCGAGCAGGGAGAGATAGTTGAAGACCGCGTCGGGGAGATAACCCTCGTCCCGGTAGAGCGAGAGCGAGGTTGCCCCATGCCGCTTGGAGAGCTTTCTTCCGTCCGTGCCGAAGAGAAGCGGCAGATGGGCATAGGTCGGCTCTTCGGCGCCAAGGGCCCTGGTCAGGAGGATGTGCTTCGGCGTCGACGGCAGGAGGTCCTCACCGCGGGCGACGTGGGTGATCTCATAGTCGACATCGTCGACGGTCGAGGCGAGGTGATAGGTCGGTGTCCCGTCGCTGCGCAGGATCACGAAGTCGTCGAGGTCCCTTGGCTCGAAGCTGACCGTCCCACGCACCAGATCCTCGAAGACGACACTCAGGTCCTGAGGCACCGATAGTCGGATCGCCCCGCCTTCGGCCGGCGTTTCGGGGCGGCGGATGTAATGGCCGGGGTGAACCCTTTCGGCTTGAGCCCTCTGCCGCAGTGCCTCCAGCTCCTCCGGGGTCCGATCGTCGTGGTACGCGGCGCCCGCGCCAACCAGGGCGATGGCAGCTTCCCTGTAGCGATCGAAGCGATCTGACTGCCGGTAGCTGCCGTGGGGCCCGCCTACCCCGACCCCCTCATCCCAATCGAGCCCGAGCCAGCGCAGCGACTCGATGATGTCCGCCTCGAACTCGGCGGTCGACCTGTCCCGGTCGGTGTCGTCCACCCGGAGTATGAACTGGCCCCCATGGTGACGGGCAAAGAGCCAGTTGAACAGGGCGGCGCGAGCGGTGCCAACGTGGAGGCTCCCGGTGGGTGACGGGGCAACCCGCAGCCGCACCGTCACCGGGCCACGACCCGATTGCGGAGTGTGCCGATCCCGTCGATCTCCACCTCCATGACGTCACCGGGCTCCACCTTCCCCACCCCCGCCGGCGTGCCGGTCAGGATCACATCTCCGGGAAGGAGGGTCATCACCGCAGACACGTACTCGAGGATCTCGGCGACGCCAAAGACCATGTCGGAGGTGAACCCCGCCTGGCGA
>Ga0105106_10001146_pt1 | contig 19081 bp, 15 predicted proteins | sample PPLLaktember2015_5_FD_79109 | JGI IMG/M metagenome (GOLD analysis project Ga0105106, IMG submission 79109) | Freshwater sediment microbial communities from Prairie Pothole Lake near Jamestown, North Dakota, USA - PPLs Lake P8 Core (1) Depth... | ecosystem: Environmental > Aquatic > Freshwater >...
ATCGTACATTTTGGCGACGTCAAAAGCCTTTTTTACATATTCTTTCAAAATCGGATCATCATATTTGGAATAATGATAGGCCCATTCATCATATTGCCACTGGGCTTCAAAAGTGGTAAAAACGTATTTTTCTTCGGGATGCGCAAAGACTTTTTCTGCCAGATAGACCTTGCGGTTCATGCCTTCGAGCAGGATAGCAGTGACCTCACGCCCGACGATGAATTCTTCCACCAGCACGGGCTGCTTGTAGACCTGGGTGAGGAACTTAAGGCGCTCGCGCAGGTGCTTTTCATTTTCGGAAACGGCATCTTTGGTGATCTCCACCGCGCCGTGGATGGCATTCAATTTCGAGATCAGGGGGAAGCGCAGGGAGGGGTCCAGGTAGTCTCCGGGCGCATTGAATAACTGGTAATGCGGAATGGGGATGCCGTTCTGCTGCAGGAGCTTTTTACCCAGGAATTTGTTGGTATCCAGCGAGAGGCCGAGGATATCGGCGCCGGTGTAGGGTAGACCGAGCAGCTCCAAGACGCCAGGGATAGCGGACGACAGGCTTTCATCGCCCTTGACTGAATCGACCACGTTGATCACCATTTCGGGTTTATCGCGATATAGCCGGGCAGGCAGGCGCTCATTGCCGGGGTAGGTGTGCACATCGATCCCCAGGGTTTCCAGGTATTTACCGATCACACTGGCATCCCGGTCGGCGTCTTTTTCGGTGATGTATTGGGCTTCGGTGGGAAAATATTCGCGCTTGACATCGCTGTAGATGATGGCGACCTTCTTGGGGAGCTCGAATTCCAGGCTATTCCTTTGGAGTTTGGTCTTTTTCTTCTGCATTGATAGGCCTTTCTGGTTTCTAAACCCTGATCAGCTTCTCCAGCCAGGGGATGTCTTCGTTTTTACGCTTCCACCACAGGTCCTCCCAAATATAGTGGACAGCCAGCTGCTTGTAATCTCCAAATCTCTCAAAATAGGCCAGGATCTCGCTCACCTGTATGGGATTTTCCGGATCTTGATCGAAGAACAACTTGGAGTAGATTTTTTGCTCCCAGGGGGAAACATGGTTGAAGAAATCCCAATGGTGGAAAACATCGAAGAGGAGATACCAAACCGTGGCAGGTCCCACGCCGTACAGTTTCAAAAGCGTTTCCATTTGGGTGTCCCGATCTTTGCCCCTCAGCTCGAATTCATCCATCGTCCCCTGGACGAAATAATCGTCGATTCGTTTAATGGATTTGGCGCGGTAGCCAACTTTCAATTCTCTGAGCTGGGCTTCGCTTACCTGTTGGAGAGCGCCTGGTTGCCAGAAGCACCATAGACGCTTGCCGTCATATTCGAGCAATGTCCCGAAGCTCTCCAGCAGGGCTGAAAACATCTGAATGGAGCGCCGGACGGTCGCATTTTGGAGGACGATACCGATGATGAGGTACTCGTAAAGCGAGGAGGGGTGCCCGGGGCGCATCCCTTGCCAGCGCGCGATCACCGGGCCGAGGATCGTGTCTCTGCTGAAAGCCTGATAGAAGTCTTGCAGGTCAAGATCCAGGTTATAGCGGTATCTGATTTCATCCACCAGGGTGGAGAGGGTTGCGCCATCCATCTCCTTGGGTGCATAGATATCGATTTGAATGCCGGGATGGCTGACACTGCCGCAGTTGAGGAATTTCAGCCCCAGGCATTCGCCGTGCCAGGTCCAGGTTTGCCAGCGGATGCCGGGCTGCCATTCATTATCTCCCGAAGTGAAATGGTCGGGTTTATGGAAGGTAGAATCGAAATCGAAGGGAGCGGTAGGGAGGACGCTGACAGTAGATATTATTCGAATTTTCATCGCCAGTTCATTATAGATTTTACCGGATAATTGAAGCTCAGCCTGTTAATTTCGATCCTTAAATCGGGAAACTATTGTGATATTCTTTGATTGACTGACAAATCTTATCTTTCAACGAAACCATCCACGAATACTCGAATTTTTCGGCCCATTACAAAATACCAAAGTCGAAATTCGTGTATTCGTGATCGCCATTCGTGGATAGCTATTCCAATCTTTGATGTAAGGTTTAATCTTTCAATCAATCAGGTGATATTCTCTTGATAGGGCGTTTTTCATGCGAAGAAGCCGCTTACGCAAAATATACGGTACACGGATTACGCGGATCGAGCAGCCTCAAAAGAGAAGATCAGCGTTCATCTGCGTCCAAAACATCAGGGCTAAACGGATTCGTTGATATGCTCAAAGTAACTGTAGCTTCTTCACAAATTCATGGTCTGGGCGTCTTCGCGAGGCGCGACATCCACGCGGGCGAGACTGTACTGACCATCGACGATAGGCGTGTCGTGGATGAGGAGCATCCCCTGCATCCAGAATCGGGCGAGTTCGAGCATCACTGCGATTATCTTGCGGGGGGGACAGTGGTACTGATGCAATACCCCGAGCGCCACATCAATTCAAGCTGCGATCCCAACACCTACGTCGCCACGATCGGCGCCACGCGGCATGTCATCGCTCGCCGGCGCATTCGAGTGGGGGAGGAGATCACCTACGACTACATCATCAACTGCCATGGCGGGGCGGTGTGGCAATGCCATTGCGGGAGCCCGAGGTGCAGGGGGACGGTCGTCTCCAGTTTCTTCGAGCTACCGTTGGAATTGCAACGAGAGTATTTGCCCTTGCTGAATGAATGGTTCGTCCAGGAGCATGGCAAAAAGATCGCTGCCCTGCGCAATGCGATCGATCACCGGCTTTAATTAAACAAGCACAAATTGTCCGAGAACAGGTTTACGACGCCGGTAACGCCCTCATCCATCCCTGGTCCTTCCTTCTCCCGATGCTGGGAGAAGGAAGGGGGTTCTTGCTCCCATCTCCCAGTATTGGGAGAGGGGAAGCGCTGGTGTTCTTCCAACGCTGGGGTAAGGAAAGCAGGCAGATATTTCATCTGGCAAGCCGGTCTATGCGAGTATAGAAACAAAAGCGCACCGGCTTGCGGTGCGTTTTTAGTGGGGTCAGGCTCCTCGACCAGGACTCGAACCTGGAACCTAGCGGTTAACAGCCGCCCGCTCTGCCTATTGAGCTATCGAGGAATAAGGCGACGTGCATTATATACCGAAAGTGGGTAACGGGCAAGGCTGGTACCTAACGTGGCTGTAATTTGACTAGGGCATGGCTTGAATGTATAATCCTCACAGCATTTATCCGATCACTAACCAGGATTAATTGAGGCCTCTATGGCATTGAAGGGCAATCTGCGGGATTTTACCATTACCCAGCTCTTAAACCTGATCAACCTTGCTCAGAAAACCGGTACTTTGGTGGTGGAAGGGCCCAGCGAAGCCGCCTGGGTTTCGTTCCGCGAGGGCAAACTGGCTTTTGCACAGATGGGTCACGAGGATACGAGCCTGGCGACCATCTTACACCGCGCCAACAAGATCAATACAGCCCAGCACCGCGTGATCAAAGAGCGCGCCGCCCAGATGAGCGACAAAGAGCTGGGTTTACTGTTGATCAATGCCAATTACATCAACCAGCAAGATATTTTAACCAGTCTGCAGGCTTATTTTAGCAGTGTGGTGAGCCGGCTGTTCACCTGGGTGGAGGGACTGTTCCGGTTCGAGAATGAAGCGCTGCCGCCGGATGGGAAAATCCTGGTGCGGGTAGGCCTGGAAAACCTGATCATCGAGGGGGCGCGGCGCATGCGCGAGTGGGAGCAGCTCCAGGACGAGATCCCCAGCCTGGAAATGGCGCTCAAGTTCGCCGACCGCCCGGGAGCCAACCTGCGCAACGTGAACCTGAGCGTGGAGGAGTGGCGCGTGGTTTCTTACATCAATCCCAAGAACACCATCCGCCAGATTGCCCGCACGGTGAAAATGAACGACCTGGAAATCCGCAAGGTGATTTACGGGCTACTGCAAGCCGGTTTGGTGGAGATCGTGCGCCCGCCAGGGGCAGTGGCAGTAGCAGTTTTCCAGCAACGCCAGGCGCAGCCTGAACAAGGCAATAAGGAAGAGCAGAAGTCGCTCATCAACCGCATCATCCGGCGCATCCGGAACTTATAGACACCCCAAAACGATCCTCACCCCTCCATTCCAATGAATAAGGTCGATGTGCACAATGATTGATCCAAAAGGAACGCGCTATGCAAACGGTTAAAATGGTGGTCACCGGCCCTTTCAATGCAGGGAAAACCGAGTTCATCCGCTCCGTGAGCGAGATCGACGTGGTATCTACTGAGCGAAAAATCTCCTCAGATGCTGAGCGGGTAAAAGAGACCACCACGGTCGCCATGGATTTTGGGCGCATCACCGTCGACGAAGACCTGGTGCTGTACCTGTTCGGAACACCGGGGCAAAAGCGTTTCGATTTCATGTGGGAGATTTTATCGGAAGGGATGTTGGGATTTGTGGTGATGATAGATAGCACGCGCCCTGAGACCTTTCGGGAGGCACGCAGCATCCTGGAGACCTTTCGGGCATATGCGCCCACGCCGTATGTTGTATCGGCTAACAAGCAGGATAAGATGGATGCATGGAGCGTGGAGGATATGCGCATAGCCTTACGGCTCTCGCCGCATGTCAAATTGCTACCGTGCACTGCAGTGGACAAGGAATCCGTCAAGGCCGTGCTGTTGGAGCTGTTATACAGCATACTGGAAGAGATGGACCGGAGCCAGTCCTAGCGTGTCTTCAATCACTACCGACCAGGGGATCGTGCATTACGAAGTGTACGGACACGGGCGCCCGGTCATCTTGTTACACGGCTGGCTGGGCTCTTGGGGCCTGTGGCAAGAAACGATGGCCGCTCTGGGCAGCCAGTATCGCACGTATGCATTGGATTTTTGGGGGTTCGGCGAATCGGGTAAGAAGCGCGAGACATATGCGGTGCAAGATTTCGTCAGCCTGGTGGATCAATTCATGGAACAGTTGGGCATCCTGCGCGCCCCCCTGGTCGGGCATAGCATGGGCGGAACAGTGAGTCTCTCGGTCGCCATCCAGTATCCGGAACGGGCGCAAAAGGTGGTGGTGGTGGGTTCCCCGATCACTGGCTCCTCGCTCTCTTTCTTGCTCAAGTTATTCGGCCAGAGGCTGGTGGCTTATCTCGTGTATAACAACTTGTGGATGCTGCGGCTGGGCTTTCGCCTGCTGGCCCCATTTTATTGTAAGGATCGCCGCTGGTACAGCATGATGGACCGCGATCTTTCACGCACTACGCTCGAATCGTTTTTGCTCAGCATCGCTTCGCTGCGCGTTACCGACCTGCGGCCGCGCCTGGGACGTGTGAATGTGCCGGTGATGGGGATGTACGGAAATAAGGATATTGTGGTTCACCCACAGCAATGGCGACCTTTGAAGGAGGGCGTCCCACAAGCGCGCATCGAGCGCTTCGCGAGCGCGGGTCACTTTATTATGCTGGATGAACCTGGGATGTTCATGGACACTTTACGAGATTTTCTCGGCTGTGAGGCCGGACAGGCATGAGCGAATTGGGTTCCCAATCTTATTATTATCCCAATAAAATGGGGCGAATTATCTTGCTGGCAATGGAGGAGGTGTTAGGCCGCAATGGGATCAACGCGGTCCTGAATACCGCCAATCTATCACATTTTATCAACCACTACCCGCCTAATAACCTGGACATGAAGATCGTTTTTGGGGATTTGAGCCGCATCATGACGGCGCTGGAAGATCTGTACGGTCCGCGGGGAGGGCGCGGGCTGGAATTGCGCTCGGGGAGGGCATGCTTCAAGTATGGGCTGCGCGAGTTTGGACCTCTGCTAGGATTGACCGATGCAGCTTTCCGGCTGCTACCTCTGAATGAAAAGCTGCGCAACGGTGCGACGATTTTTGCTGAGACCTTTAACCGTTTCACCGACCAACGCGTGCGGGTGGAGGAGAACGAAACGCAGATTTTATGGCATATCGACCGCTGTCCGATTTGTTGGGAACGTTCATCGACGGATACGGTATGCCACCTGGCAGTGGGGATCTTGCAAGAGGCCCTTACCTGGGTGAGCGGCGGCAGGCATTTTTGCGTGGAAGAAACCGGGTGCATTGCCAGGGGCGACCAGAGTTGTACCATCGTGATCGATAAACAGCCCCTCGAATGAGCGCCAGAGAACAGTGCAGCTATGCTGAAAGTCATCTTCCAGGATACTCGCCAGGTTTATCCCTTTAACGAACGAGCGCGGGATTTGCGCTTGCAGAATAAACCGCTCTGGCTGGCACAGCGTGATGTGCTCGCTCCTTACACCAACCGTGAAATTGAGCTGCCGGCAGGTGCAACGACGCCGCGCTTCAACGAAGAGTGCGTGGTCTACCGGGATAACCTGTATTTCGATGCCCCCTACATGCAGGCATTTTTAGGCGAGGCGAAGAAGCGTGGGCATGCCTGCCGTGCGGCATTTTCTGCCAACGACCCGGCATTCCGCGAGCACGCTTTGCCGCTTTCCACCTCTTATACCCGGCAGGGGGACGTGTATCTGGCAGATTTGTGGTATTACCCGCACGGCATCGAGGCCACGGCGGAGGCATTGGTCATCGATCTGCAGGCGACCGAAGCCGGCTATTACCACGTGCCCACTTACATGGCTTACGAACAAGGCGACCTGGTGTTCCAGGTGCCGCGGCTCAGTTTGATTGCAATCGACGTTTGGGTGCACGTTTTTATCGCAGATGTAGTCTTTGGCTTATTCACCCGTGGGGCGCGTTTCGAAGAGCGCCTGAAGTTGGAGCCGATCTTCAAATTGAAAATACTGGCAAAGGCCATGTTCGAGGGCCGTCAGGTGCTGGAAAGCTCTGAGTGGGTCAAGATCGGGCGTAATTGCGTGATCGACCCACATGCAATCATTCATGGACCGACGACGATTGGCGATAACGTGGCAATCAACGCCGGGGCTGTAATTGAAAACTGCATCATTGGCGATAATGTCAATATTTCGCAGGGCTGCCAGCTGATGCTTTCGGTGGTGGGCGATGGGGCTTTTTTACCCTTCCGTTCTTCTCTTTTTATGACCACCCTGATGGATAACAGCATGGTAGCGCAAAATACCTGCCTGCAAATGTGCGTGGTAGGGCGGAATAGCTTCGTAGGTGCGGGTTCCACTTTTACGGATTTCAACCTGCTCTCCGCGCCGATCCGTGCCGTTAACGGTTACAACCAGCTTGAGTATTCCAACCGCCCGGTGTTGGGGGGCTGTGTGGGGCACAACTGCCGCCTGGGCTCGGGTTTGATCATCTTTCCGGCCCGCACGATCGAATCGGATGTTGTGTTATTCGCTTCCAGCCAGCGGCGGGTGATCGATAAAGATGTGCGCTATGAGGACAGCGACCATCACAGGCTGGCTTATTCTCATCTGCATCCGCGGCTGTACCCGCGCAAGGGTGAGGCCGCAGCCGAATCCTGGTAAATTGTGGACACCTTTGCCTTTATCATCCACCCGATCGATCCGAAACGGGATGTCAGCCGAAAATATCCGCTCCTGGGGCGGATATGCAGCGAGCGTTTCATCAACTTCGGTTCCACGTTCTTCCCGCCGGTCTACATCTCGGAGATCACCGGGATCGTTTCGCGGGCTACGGGTAAAGAAATCAAAGGATGGCTGCTCGCCTGTCCATTCACGGCAGCGCGCATGCTGCAACTGCCAGAAGGCATGGTCTATCGTAAGATCATACAAACCGGGCGTTTGGCAGAACGCCTGGGTGCGAAAATTTTGGGTCTGGGCGCTTTCACTTCCGTGGTGGGCGATGGCGGCATAAGCATTGCCCGGCGCCTGGAAGTGCCCGTCACCACCGGGGATGCCCTGACCGTTTCGATGGCTGTACAGGCTATCTGGAAAGCCGCCCACTTGCTGGATATTCCGCCTGAAACGGCGGACGCAGCAGTGGTGGGCGCAACGGGCGCGATTGGACGGGTATGCGCGCAACTCCTGGCAGAACGGGTAAGCGTGCTATACCTGGTAGGGCTCAGGCAAGCAGCGTTGGAGGAGTTGCGCGGCGAGCTGGAGGCAAACGGCTGCCGGGCCGTGATTAGAATCAGCACCCAGGTAGAGGTCGTGCGCCAGGCGCAATTGATCCTGACGGTAACCAGTGCGGAGGGCGCGGTCATCCAACCGGATCATCTGAGGCCGGGGAGTGTGGTATGCGATGTGGCCCGACCGCGGGATGTCTCGGCGCGGGTGGCAAACGCTCGCCCAGATGTGCTGGTGATCGACGGGGGGATGGTGGAAATACCGGGTTCGGTGGATTTCCATTTTGATTTTGGCCTGCCCGCCGGAAAGGCATACGCCTGCATGGCTGAAACTATGGCTTTGGCCCTGGAGGAGCGGTTCGAGGATTACACCCTGGGCAAAGATATCAGCCGGCAGCGAGTGGATGAGATCAGCGCTATTGCAAGCAAGCATGGATTTCGTTTGAGCGGGTTCCGCTCCTTCGAGCGGGCAGTTACACCGGAAATTATCGAGCGCGTTCGCCAGCAAGCACTGGCAGGAGTATAGATTGTAGATTTTAGATTGGTGATTGGAGAGTCTTCCCCTTCGGTGATAAACGATCGAAAATCAGCAATCAACAATCGGCAATCATCCATCAGCAATCCAGGAGGTTTTTATGGGCAAGCCCCGGCTTTTGATTGTAGAAGATGATGCAGATATCTCGAACATGCTGCGTATTTATTTCAGCGGGCAGCAATATGACGTGGAAATAGCCGCGCGCGGCTCCGAAGCCCTGGAAAAGACCCGCCATAACTTACCCAACCTGATCGTTCTGGACATCATGCTGCCGGATATCGATGGTTTCGAGGTGTGCCGCAACCTGCGCACCAATATGCGCACCAGCCACGTGCCCATCATTTTCTTAACCCAAAAAGACGAGCGCAGCGATAAGCTGCAAGGGCTGGAATTGGGAGCGGATGATTACATCACCAAGCCCTTCGATATCGAGGAGCTAAAACTGCGCGTACAACGCGCCATTACCCGGGCAGAGCAGCAAAGTCTGACCGATCCGCGTTCGGGTCTGCCCTCTGGCAGGTTAATTGAGGAACAGTTGCGGCGTACGATTCGGAAAAGCGGCTGGGCTTTTATGGACATCCGCATTAATTATTATGATGCCTTCAAAGAGGTGTACGGTTTTGTGGCCGGGGACGATGTGCTGCGCTTTATGGCAATGCTGCTGGGCGAGGTGGTGGATGAGGTGGGCACTCCGGAAGATTTCATTGGGCATCCCGGGGGAGATAATTTCATCATCATCTGCGCCGAGACAGCCTCGGCTGCCATCCGCCAGCAACTCAAGACTCGTTTCGCGGAGCAGGTGCTTTCGCATTATAGCTTTTTGGACCGCGAGCAGAGCTATATCACCTCGGTGAACGAGCGCGGGCAAGCCGTCCAAACGCCTTTAATGACGCTCTCGGTGGGGATTGTATCCCCCTCGCGGCACCAGTTTTCCGATATCCGCGAGATCACCGAGCTGGCTGCGGAGGCCAGGCGTTATGATAATTAGGAAAACGGGTTAGGTTCAGATGCAGGTTGACCCTTTGGTGCTGGGGATTGTGCTGGTAATCCTGGGTCTGGTATTTTCCATCCTCCTGGTCTTCTCGCGCGCCAACCCACCCAAACAACCCCATAACCAGAATCCGGCCAGACCTCCCATTCCACTGGATATATCTCCGCACACCGAGGCCCATTTGTTGGTGCAGAGCGGGGGCCGTGTTTTAGAGATTGACCCGCGCGCCCGCGAGTGGTTCAAGGTATGGGAGCAGCTACCGAACCTGGAGCGCCTGGGACGCCGCGCCCATCCGAACGATACTTTCCTGGCAGTTTGCGCAGCAGCGGGAACCGCGCGCTTCTCGCTGGACGGGCGTGTGGTGGAGGCCACTTCCTACGATATCCCCTATGGCGTCGATCGCGCCATCCTGGTGACGATGCGCAGACCGCAGCTCATTGTAGAAGGTAACCAGGCGGAAGAAGGAGGCGCAAATTCATCCAGCCAGGCTTTTACGATATTCTCCGAGCTTAGCCAGACGATGACCGCCAGCCTGGATTTGGAGACTACCCTGAAAGCTATTTTACAAAGTGTCCAACGCCTGATCCCGGCGGATCTTTACGAGGTCAAAGTTTGGGAGCCTGGAGAGCAGCTTCTGGTCCCATACCGCATCGCAGGTCTGGCGGATACAAACCCGGAGCTGGAAAAAGGGACCCCATTGGCAGCCGGTGGGAATGGGCTTGCATCGCGCTTGATCACACAACGCCAGCCTGTCCTTATGGCCAATCTCCAGGCTGAAAGAGGTGATCTGGGCTCCAATTTCCCTTACCAGGCTTACCTGGGTTCGCCGCTGGAAGCAAATGACGTGCCGGTGGGCACCCTGGAGCTGGCTAGCCTGGAACAAGATGGTTTTACCGAGAATGACCTTGAGGTGCTGCGCATCTTATCCGGGCAGGCAGGTGTGGCGCTGCACAATGCCCGCCTGTATGGGCAAGAACAACGCCGCGCCCTCGAACTGGGTGGTTTGGCAAACCTGGCACAAGTGGCGGCGACCGCCGGAGAACCCCAGAGCTTGTTTGGCCGCCTGGTGGACAGCATTGGCCCATTGCTTAAGGTGGAGCTGGTCGGGTTTCTCATTTACGACGAAGCCCGGCGCGTATTGCGGGGAGAAGCCCCATTTTACGGCATGCCGGATCCAATCTTGATTTGGGCCAGCTATCCGATCGCCACCGACAGTCTGGCTGAGAAGATTTGGAACTCGCAAGAGATCTTACTGAGCGAAGATGCTCCTGGCGATGAGCGCCTGCGCGCTTTGGGCTTGGATCACCTGGCCCAGGCTTCTGGGATTAAGAACCTGGGGCTGATCCCGTTGACCACCAGCGGGCACATGCTGGGTTACCTGTTAGTGGGAGATAGGCTGGATGGATCGGCTTTGGATGCTCTAGACCTGCGCCTGCTGACGATTATCGCGGCGCAGGTAGCGCCTATCATTGAAAATGCCACGCTGGTACAACAATCGAGACGCCGGGCGCAACGCGCGGAGACCTTGCGGCGCATCGCCAGCTTGAGCGCTTCCTCAGCCACAGCGGATGAGATCTTAAAATTTTCGCTGCAAGACCTGGCGCGCCTGCTGAAGGCCGATCTTGCGGGAGTCTTTTTACTCGACGAATCACGTGGGGAACTGCGCGTGCACCTCGAGTCGCTCTTTGGGATTGATGCCGAAAGCGCCGCGCACCTGGGACGGCTATCCATCGATGACCCGCAATTCCGCCTGACCGTCACCGGGAGCAAGAAGCCATTCCTCAGCGATGATTTGTTTGAAGATACGCGCGTGCTGCCGATCTACCGGCAGATCGTTTCGAATCTGCAGGTGCGTTCATCCATTGTTGTACCCCTGGCGGTGCGCGAGCGCGGAATCGGCGAGATGATGCTGGGGAGTCGAACCCCAAATTCCTTTAACCGTGGCGACCTGCAATCGGTACTCACGGCTGCAGGGCAAATGGCCGGTGTGATCGAACGCGCCAACCTGTACTCGCAGACAGATGAGAGCCTGCGACGGCGGGTGGAACAACTCACTGCGGTGGCGCGAATCAGTCGCGAGCTGAACAGCACGCTGGAATTGCCACGCTTGCTGGAGCGCGTTTACGATGAAGTTCTGCATACCACCCAGGCCGATTGCGGCACAATCCTGCTCTTCGATCTAAGCCAGGAACGTGAAACACCTGAGGAGCCGCCTGGGGTATTGCTCTATCTGGGCGACCCTCCGGTACCCGGCCTGCATCCCGTAGAGCGGCTGGTATTAGCGGGTGAAAGGTCAGTGATCATCGAAGATTTCGAACAAGCTGGTGATGAAATCCAGGCTGTTCCGGTGCACCCGGGTGTGCGTTCGGCGATGGTGGTGCCAATTGCCTACCAGGAGCAGGTAGCCGGCTTGATACATCTGCATACCCGCCGCCCACAAGGCTTTGATGCTGCCAGCCGTGAGATCGCTGAGACGCTAGCCATTCAGGCTGCCATCGCCCTGGGAAATGCCCACCTATACCAGGAACAGGTGCGGCGCGGCGAGCTGCTCAACCGGCGCGTGGAGACCCTGGCGCGCCTGTTCGAGACTTCTCAATCCCTGCAGCTGGAGCTGCCCCTCGACCAGGCTCTTGAAAACATGGTTTACGCCATCCAGGCAGCCACGCCTTTCGACACGGTGCTGATCAGCGTTTATGATCCGCTCACCGAATGCTTGCAGCGAGTTAGCGCGGCTGGGATTTCGCTGGGCGATATGCAGGAACTGCGCGCCCACCCGCAAGCCTGGAATACCGTCCAGCAGGTGCTTCAGCCAGATTACCGGATAGGAAGGTCGTATTTTATTCCATACGAGAAAATGCCGGTCATGCCTGCTGAGCTGCATACGATTACAGTCCTGCCACTGAATGGGTCAGATGCGGTTGAAGAACGCGCCGAACATACCTGGCATCCAGAAGATGTACTGGTGGTGCCGCTGCTGAATGGGAAGGGACAGCCCTTGGGATTGGTGAGCGTGGATGCGCCGCGGGATAACTTGCGCCCCGACCGTCCCACCATCGAATCATTGGAGATATTTGCCAGCCAGGCTGCACTGGTGATCGAAAGCCAACAAAAACTCAAGCAGCTCAACTCGTGCGTGGATGGGCTGCAAAATGACCTGGTGGTTTCCACACGCGCGGCCCAGGCAGCCCAAACACACTTGCCCACCTTGCTGCACAAAGACCTGGAGCAAACGCTGGCGATCCAGCGATTGAGCCAACGGGCGCGGCGCATCCAGGCAGGCATCGATATCGCCGAGATTATCAATCGCCAGGGCGAACGCGCAGGTGTGCTGCAAGCCCTGGGCCGTGAATTGATCACGCGCATGGGATTGGAGATTGCCCTGGTGGTGGAACCCGGGGCGCGCGGTCCTCACTTGTTGAATACCCTGGGTGCGATCCCACCGGGTGTAAACGTCGAGGCGCTGATTGGGCAGCGAAATCCGCTGCACCACTGCCTGCAAAGCGGGGAGAACATCCTGGTTAGCCGGCTGGATGCAGAGTCGGAATGGGCCTCTGCGCCCTTATTGCAGGCGCTTAAGGCCAGAGCTTTCATCTGCCTGACGGTGCTAACAGGCTCCGCGCCGGATTCGGCTGTGCTGGCTGTCAGCCAGACGCCATTACCGGTATTCAGTGAGGATGATGAGCAGTTGTACTCCTTATTGGCACGCCAGGTAGGGATCACTCTGCAAAATCTCACACTGCTCACCGAAACCAGCCAGCGATTGGGCGAGGTGAATCTGCTGCTCGATTTTAACCGCCGTCTTGGCAGCCTGGAACCGGCGCGCATCCTGGAAACCCTGGTGGAGAGCGTACGGCACGTGGTGCCGGCGGCGGAGGCCAGCCTGGTAGCCATGTGGGATACCCACCTGGGGGTGCTGGCGCCGCGCGCAGCCCTTGGGTATGGTGATGACGGGCGTATGTTGGAGATCACCTACCACCCAGGTGAGGCCTTACCGGGGCAGGTGTTTCAACGCGCTCAACCGTATCGCCTGGATGAGGTTGATTTTGCGCATCACTACAGCCTTTCGGCGGAGAATTTGTTGCGTTACCGGGATGCCACCGGCGGGCGCCTGCCAGTTTCCAGCCTGGTGGTACCGGTACAGCAGAATCCATCCAGCCAGCCGTTGGGGGTATTGGTGCTGGATAACTTCCAGACGCCAGCAGCATTTACCGCTGAAGCTCTGGCACTGGCAAGCTCGCTCGCCCAGCAGACTGCCTTACATCTGGAAAATACGCGCCTGTACCGCGCCTCGCAGGAGCGAGCCAGCCAATTGCAAGCGCTCACCCGCGCGGCGGCTGCCATCAGTTCCAAGCTGCAACCTGATGCACTGGTGGAGACCCTGCTGGACCAGGTGAAGGAAATCTTGCCTTACGATACTGGCACGCTGTGGCTGCGCCAGGAGCGCCAGGCCATCGTGCGCGCGGCGCGCGGTTTTGCCGATGACGACGAACGCGTGGGCCTGGCGACCGCTGTGGAGGACAGCGCTTTACTGAGCGAGATGATCAACACCCGCCAACCGATTAGCATCGGGGATGTAAGCGCGGATGAGCGCTTCCCCTCACTGGTGGAAGCACAGTACTTATCCTGGTTGGGAGTGCCGCTGGTCGCCAGCGGTGAGGTGATCGGTGTGATTGCCCTGGAGAAAAGCGAGCCGGAGTTTTATACCACCGAGTATGTGCAAATTGCCAGCACGTTCAGCAGCCAGGCAGCGGTAGCCCTGGAAAATGCGCGCCTGTATCAAGAAAGTCTGTCCCGTACCCAGCAATTGGACCAGCGAACCCAACGCCTGGAGATGCTCAACCGGCTGAGCAGCGAGCTAAGCGAGAGCCTGGACAGCACCCGCATCCTGGATATTACCTTGAACGAGCTGTCTCAGGCGATTACCTGCGCCCATGTTTCGGCAATCGAGTTCGATGAACGCGGCCAAGCTAGACTGCAAGCCGAGCGGCCTCAAAGCAGCAATCAACTACCCGATTATCTGCCGGATGCTCCCTTGTTCGAGCGCTTACGCCAGACCCTCGGTGTTTTCATCAGTGAATCTGTGGAGCGAGAACCCGAGTTAGCGCCTCTGGCGGATTACCTGCAACGCTGCGCCACCCGCTCTCTGCTGGTTTTACCGCTGGCAGCAGGCAATGACCTGCACGGGCTGCTATTGGCGCATACAGACCGGCCTTATCGTTTCTCAACGGATGAGGTTGGTCTGGCGCGCACGATTGCCAACCAGGCTGCCATTGCCATTCAAAACGCTCGCCTGTATGCTCAGACTCGCAGCCTGACCGAGGACCTCGAGCAGCGAGTGCAGGAGCGTACGGCAGAGCTGGAACGCGAACACCAGCGCACGGAGACTTTGCTGCACATCAGCACTGAGCTGGCGACCAGCCTGGACCTGGAGCAGGTACTCAACCGCACCCTAAACCTGTTGAATCAGATTGTGGACGCAGGCCAAATCACGGTGTTGATTGCACGGCCCGGGGAGCGCAAGCTACACCGCCTGGCATCTATTGGCTACGCCGACCCAGTGAGCCGGGGAGGGCACCCAACGCCCTTCAATATCGACGAAGGCCTGGCGGGTTGGGTTCTCACTCGCCGTGAGCCAGCTTTAATTGCAGATGTGCTGCAAGACCCACGCTGGATCTTACTCAGTGATGTGCCCAACCCCCAGCACCGCAGCGCTTTATCGGTGCCGCTGCTGGTGGGCGCTGAAGCCTTGGGCGTGTTACTGCTTTACCACCAGAGCGTGGGGTATTTTTCCAAAGACCAGCTTGACCTGGTGCAGGCGGCTGCTAACCAGGTGGCGGTGGCGATCAACAACGCGGAGCTATACCGCTTGATCCGCGACCAGGCTGAAGATTTGGGCAGTTTGTTCCGCAGCCAGCAGGTGGAAGCCAGCCGGTCGCTGGCCATCCTGGAAGCCGTGGCAGACGGCGTATTGGTGACGGATGCTGAACGCCACATCACCCTGTTCAACGCTTCAGCCCAGGAGATTCTCGGCCTGGAGCGCGAGCAAGTCATCGGTAAAACCCTGGAGCAGTTCATGGGTCTGTTCGGGCGGGCAGCGCAGGATTGGCAGGAGACCATTCAAACCTGGTCGCAAGATCCATCCACGGCGCGAGCAGCAGAGCTGTATTCTGAACAAATCACCCTTGAGGATGGACGCGTGGTAAGTGTGCACCTCTCGCCAGCCACGCTGCGGGATACATTCCTGGGGACGGTATCGGTCTTCCGCGATATCACCCACGAAGTGGAGCTGGACCGCCTCAAGTCGGAGTTTGTTGCCACCGTGAGCCACGAGCTGCGCACCCCGATGACATCCATCAAGGGTTACGTGGATATTTTGTTGATGGGCGCAGCCGGGCAGTTGAGCGAACAGCAGACTCAATTCCTGGATATCGTTAAATCCAACACCGAGCGCCTGGCTGTGCTGGTCAATGATCTATTGGATATCTCCCGCATCGAGGCCGGGCGCGTTTCTCTCTCTATGCAACCGCTCAACCTGGAGGAAATTGCCGGGGAAGCTGTGGAGGCGTTACGCCAGCGCTCGCAAGCGGATGACAAGCCTATGATTTTCGAAGTGCATGCGGAAGGCGTTCTGCCAATGGCCTACGGCGACCTGGAACGGGTGCGTCAGGTGTTGGATAACCTGTTGGAGAATGCCTATTACTATTCAGCCGCGAACGGAAAAATCCTGGTTAACATTCACCTGGAAAAAGATGAGCTCCAGGTCGATATTCAGGATAATGGCATCGGGATTGCTCCAGAAATGCAGCCGCGCGTCTTCGAACGCTTTTACCGCGGCGAACACCCGTATGTCCTGGCGACCTCAGGCACCGGCCTGGGGTTGTCGATCGTTCAACACCTGGTGGAGATGCACGGTGGGCGCATCTGGTTCGCCAGCCACGGCATACCCGGCGACGGGAGTGTATTTTCGTTCACGCTCCCACCGTATAAATTATGACCGGATCAAATCATTCATTCAAAGACAACCATGACCCGAATCCTCATTGCTGACGACGAACGAGATATCCGAGATTTAATCACTTTTACCTTGCGTTTTGCGGGTTACGAAGTGACAGCTGCCTCCAATGGAGAGGAAGCTTATAGCCTGGCGTGCGAGGTGCTGCCCGACCTGATCTTGTTGGACGTGCGTATGCCTCGCATGACCGGCTACGAGGCCTGTGAGAAGATCAAGGCAGATGAAAGGACACAACATATTCCGGTAGTCTTCCTGTCTGCAAAAGGGCAGGAAAGTGAAGTGAAAACCGGTCTTGAAGCCGGGGCTGCGGAGTACATCGTCAAACCGTTTGCGCCCGATGAGCTTAGCGAGCGCGTGGGCGCGATCCTGGCCAGGGGAACCAAAAGCTGACGATGAGCGCGATTATCCTGCGCGATGAGATTGTGCATTACGAGGTGCTGGGGCGCGGTCGGCCTCTGATCTACCTGCACGACTGGGTCGGCTCATGGCGTTATTGGATTCCAACCATGCAGGCGGCTTCGATCTCGTTTCGCGCCTATGCCCTGGACCTGTGGGGTTTTGGGGATACCGCCAAGAACTCCAACTATTATTCGATCGAACAGCAGGTCAGTCTGCTGGAAGAATTCCTCAACGAGATGGGCATCGGCAAGATTGCACTCATCGGGCACGGGCTGGGCGCAATCGTTGGATTGGAGTACACCGCCCGCTTCCCAGACACGGTCGACCGTGTCATGGCAGTGGGCTTGCCTGCCCGGGAAAGCGCAATCCACTCCCGCCTGCAATCAACGCCGCCGGCTGAGCTGGCAGATTGGCTTTTGGGACGCTCACCCATCACAGAGTCAGCCTGGGCAGAGGTGCCTAAAACCGATGGACGCGCCATCCAACTCTCGCTCTCCAACCTGACGGCGCTCAACTTGCCCGAGCTGGCCCAAAAGACCGACACGCCCTGCCTGTTGGTGCACGGGCAAAACGACCCGGCGGTCGAACCGCTGTCCATCGATCTGGCAGCCGCTTTACCCGAACATGTGCACGTCGTTAGTTTTGAACAATCGGGTCATTTTCCGATGCTGGATGAGCCTGCCAAGTTCAACCGGCTGCTGGTGGATTTTCTGAGCCTGCAATCGGGCGAATCGCCGCGGCAGTTGCAGCTTAAGGAGGAGTGGAAGAGGCGGGTGAGGTGAGAAGGATTTAGGAGTAGAAATTAGGAAGTAGCGAGAAGGGGAAGAGGATTAAAGGATAGGGGATAAAGGAAAGGGGGATAAGTGGAGGATGGTCAGACCACCAGGTGAATGGACAGGATTGTGAGCCCTTCATCGGATTTTCTGGATGGCAGGGTATGCAGGGCAGAGCTTAGCGGGCGCGATGGTAATGGCGCTGAGCTTTGGCGCGGTTGCCGCACGATTCCATCGAACACCAGCGCCGGCTGCGGTTGCGGCTGGTATCCAGGAACAGATAGCCGCAACCGCGGTCATCCTGGCATTCCCCTACCCGATTAACCAAATCTGAAGACAATAACTCGGCAGCCGAGCGCGCCACGGGCCACACTATACGCTCCAAGGCACCCGGCGAGTCCTCCCAATCCAGGGCTAATCCTGCTTTGGTCTGGCGGAGCTGAAGATGGGCCAGAGCCTGGCGCAGCGACCTGTTCAGGACGTCAAGATCAGTCTGCGCCAGCGGCCTTCCGGCTGCATACGCCGAGAAGAGGTGATAAATGACTTCTCGCAGATCAATTGCCTGATCCAGGCTGGCTTGTGCGGCTTCGGGATTTTGATTTGCCAGCTCCAGAAGGGCAGAAGTCTGGGCGGGGATTAATAAACCGGCAGCCTGGGCCCATCCTAACAAGTCGAGATAGGTGCGCAGGCCTTCCTGGGGATGAGGGCTGGCGTGCCAGTTCGATGTATTGGAAAAATCCAGGCACAGCGCGCCGGATTCAAAGTCGAAATTATTTCTCAGTTGTTGTTGGTCTACTATAACCATCAATAACCTCTTGACAGGTTAGAATTTATGTGCTATAACTACCATAACAATTATAGCAGGTTATAAAGGTAGTGTCAATGGAGGCAGACATGTGGCAAAACTTCTACGAGCTGGAGAATTTGGCGCAGGAAAAGATCCAATCACTGCGTTGGGAAGCGGAGCAGGTGCGATTGATGCGCCTGGTGCGGTCTGAACGAATACGCCGCAGCTACACCCGGCGGGCGCTCTCCGGGCTGGGCGAGAAGTTGATCCGGGTGGGGGTGGATTTAACCCGGCGCTATGGAGATCGCTGCGCCGAAAACAGGGCCCTGCTGGAGCATATTCTTTCTTTGGAAAGGGCATTTCCCCGTGATGAGCGCGCCAATGGGTGACCGGAATGAAATATACTGACTTCATGCGAAACCCCAGCAGCGAACCCTGATCGAAGCAGTAGCTGAGGTAAAGCCCCCAAAATGGTCCAAAATGGGGGTTGACCCAGGAGATCACGACATGGAATGGGGGTAAGAACGAAGCAGTAGGCCATCTAACGCCGGGTAGATCGGATCAGCCGGGGATCACAGTTGAAAAACGTCTGTCCTGCGGAGCAAAAAGCCGGGCGAACCAGGCAAAAAT
>Ga0105106_10001147_pt1 | contig 19075 bp, 18 predicted proteins | sample PPLLaktember2015_5_FD_79109 | JGI IMG/M metagenome (GOLD analysis project Ga0105106, IMG submission 79109) | Freshwater sediment microbial communities from Prairie Pothole Lake near Jamestown, North Dakota, USA - PPLs Lake P8 Core (1) Depth... | ecosystem: Environmental > Aquatic > Freshwater >...
GACTGCTTCGGGGCACATCGGTCGGCTGCTCCGGGTCGACTTGAGACGGCCAGTCGGAGGCCACAATTCGACCAGTGCCGTCGCTCGTAGCCGCGTGTTACTGCGCCGCAATGCAGTCCGATGGCGCGATGTCCAAGCGGCGCGGTGTTCGGGCAATGCTAGCGCGGCGCCAGAAAAATAGTCGACCCCACGGTAGAACGAAACCAGGATATTCGCCTGATCTGTTCTACGTACACAACTGTTGACAACGGCTTCGCGCGGCTTTCGCTCTGGGGGGATCCAGCCCTAGATCGGCAGGAAGACCGCCGTCGCCAGGTTTTGGACGACACGCCGAATCACCCTATTCGTCCGCTGTGCCGCGATCTGCGCCATCACGTCCTGGTAGGCAATCATCTTGCCGAATTCGCGCTCGAAGGAGAGATTTCGCACATCGCCTGATATCTCGTTCGACAGCAGCAATGGCTCACTCCCCTCGCCGCGCGCATTCGCGAGCTTCCAGGCCGCGATCTCGATATTCCGGGCGGAGTTATAGAGCTTTTGCGGATCGAGGCTGTCGGTGAGGTAGAACTCTGTCTTCTCGTTGTAGGCAAGGAACACCATGCTTGCGACCCCGACTCCGAACGCGAAGACTCGGTCGCCGGCATACTCCCGCTTGAGCGCGAGCACGATGGCGTCAGCGCCGCGAGCGTCGCCAAGTTCGGCGAAGCGGAATTCGGACCGCGCGTTGAAGGCACGCGCCAATGCCGCGTCGATGCTCGGATAATTTCCCTTGCGCCATTCGCGCGGATTCCGGCGATAAAGCTTCTCCATCAGGAGACGTGCCGAGGCGAGACATTCCCGCGCATGCAACTCGGCTGCGATGTCGATGTCCGATTTCGCTAGATCGGAAGGGCGGAACTCGCGCTCGGTGGGCAGCGACCGCTTGCCACTGCCTGGGGCGGATGGCGGAAAGGTCGGGGTTGCGGTGCACGCAACAACCGTTACCAACGTTAGTGCCGCCCAGCGCATGATGTCCCCTTCCCGAGGAACGTGCGTCGATGTTGCGCCGACTGACAACGTGGAAAGTTTGCGGCGGATCAACTTGTCTCGACATATGCGGGAGACTTCGAGTCATCCCACATCGATAGTTGGATCAGGATTTCGAACGCACATCAGGGTGCGATCAAGCACCTCGTGAACACTGCCGCCCGACATTAGAACAACATGTATGGTCAGCCCGAGAGTTGGAACGTCGAGTTTGATGTGGCAAGGGAGCCTGCGCAAATGTATCCGGAGTCTGTGCTGGGACTGGGTTTGGAGGTCAGTCCCGCTCCTTGATGAGAGTCGCTCCCGAGCGTCCTCAATAAGCCCCCAGCGATTGCCGCTGTGCGTTTGTTCACTCCAATCCGAAGCGTCGTCATGGCTTGTTTCCTCCTGCCAATTGACCGCCCGCACTGGCGACTTCGCCAAGATGGGCCCGGCTCGGGCGGTCTGGCTGTCGGGAAAAGTGCCAAGAACGGTGGTAAGGGCGAAGTAGAGGAGATCGATGGGCGTTGTAGCCCCGCAAACGCCGATAGTGCGATTATCGCCGCCCCCACCATCAGCGAGAATGACGGCCCCCACGCGGGGCTGCTTTTCTTCTCAGCGTCGCTCCAGACGTCTGCTGCAGGAGCGGTTCAGCTCAACCGGCGTCCCCTTTGCGGAGGCCCGCACGCGCCGGCCCTGAGCGTGGCAGCAGGAGGAACGCCGCGAGCGCCGACACGAGCCCGATGCCTGCACAGGTCAGCAACTCGCTGCCGGACGGGACGCCCGATTTGAGCAGCATGTTGACGCCTGCGCCAGCGACGAACCCCACGGAGCCGACCGATATCGCGTTGAGCAGGCGGCATCGGGCGAGCATATAGAACGACGGGAGACCGACCACCACGGCGGCGGGCGCCGTGAACCAGAAGATGAAATACGCGAAGAGCAGATTGCTCGGAACGAACGCGGACGGGCTCCCGGCGCCTCGTGGAATCGTTCCGGCGACGATCAGGAGCAGTGCTCCGGCGAGCGCGCCAACGAGAGCCCCTGCGCAAAGCGCGCCGATCAACCTGAGAAGCTGCCAGCCGAATGAGCCTGTCATTGTGGGTCGATGAGCAACGAGAAACGCCTAGGTGCGACCCCAATGGGGAACCGAAGCTCCGAGTAGTTTATTTTTCGGAGCGCGAGTGGTCATCGTCGAGCTCGATCCATCGCCCCAGCTGCGCCGCGGCCGTCCATTCGTGGCCACTACCGCGTTGCCCTTCGGTCGGATAGCGCAATTCGCCCGGCCGCCTGGCGGTCAAGCCCGAACCGCTGATGTGTCGTCCGCCAGCAATTCCCCCATCCGCGGCTGCGGTGCCGAAACGAGCCTAGCCCGAGCCTGCAACCGTTTTCCGCAGGAACGGGGCCAGAACATCCATCGGCAGAGGAAACACGATGGTGGTGTTCTTGTCCGCGCCGATCACCGTCAGCGTTTCCAGATAGCGCAACTGGATGGCCTGCGGCTCCTGTGCCAGCACCTTGGCAGCCTGGTACAGCTTTTCCGACGCCTGCAGCTCGCCCTCGGCGTGGATCACCTTGGCGCGCCGCTCGCGTTCGGCCTCCGCCTGCCGCGCAATGGCCCGAATCATGGATTCGGTCAGATCGACCTGTTTGATCTCGACGTTGGAGACCTTGATTCCCCACGAGTTGGTTTGCGCATCCAGCGCTTGCTGGATGTCGAGATTGAGCTTCTCCCGACCCGCCAGCATGTCGTCGAGCTCATGCTTGCCCAAGACTGATCGCAGCGTGGTCTGCGCCAATTGGCTCGTCGCATTGACATAATTTTCGACCTGGATGATCGCCTTTTCCGCATCCACGACACGGAGATACACGACGGCACTGACTTTCACTGACACGTTGTCGCGTGAGATCACGTCCTGGGTCGGCACCTCGAGCACCACGGTGCGCAAATCCACCCTCACCATTTGCTGGATCCCGGGCACGAGGATCACGAGCCCCGGCCCCTTGACTCTCCAGAAGCGCCCCAGGGTGAAGACCACGCCGCGCTCGTACTCGCGCAGGATCCGTATCGCCGAACCGGCCAGAACGACCAACAGAACGATCACGACTACCCATACGAAAGCCCAAATCATGACGCGCCCCCTTTCGGTTCGGTCGACTGCGGTTCCACATCCAGCGTGAGACCATCGATGCCGGTTACACGCACCGGTTGGCCCCGCGTCAGTGGCACGGCGCTGCGCACCTGCCAGATTTCGCCATGGATCGTCGCCCAGCCTTCGCCGGTGAAATCGGCGAGCACCTCGCCGGAGCCACCGAGGAGTGTTTCCTGACCACTCACCACCGGGCGGTCACGGGCCCGCACCCCCATTCGCACGACGATGAATACGAACAGGACACTGATGACGGCGAGCGTCATGATCAACGGCGCCGGAATCCCGTACCCGGGAACGTCGGTGTCGACAAGAATGACGGCACCGATCACGAAGGCGAGTACGCCGCCGACGCCGAGGGCGCCGGACATGGGCACGAACACCTCCGCCACGAGAAAGGCCATGCCAAGGACGATGAGCGCCAAGCCGGTATAGCTGATGGGGAGCATCTGGAACGCAAACAGCGCCAACAGCAAACTGATGCCGCCGACGACGCCCGGCAGCACATAGCCGGGGTTGGAAAACTCGAACAGCAGACCGTAGATCCCGAGCATCATCAGGATCAGGGCCAAACTCGGGGACGCGATCACCGACAGCAGTTGCGTGCGCCAGTCGGGATCGAATGCGATGAGTTCGGCGCCAGCAGTGTCCAGCGTCACCATCGTCCCGTTCACATCGACGCGCGATCCCTGCAGTCGATCCAGCAGGCTGCGCACATCATGGGCGATGTGATCGACGACGCGAAGCTCCAGTGCCTCCTCGGCGGTAAGGCTTACCGCCTCGCGAACCGCCTTGTCTCCCCATTCGGCGTTTCGCCCGCGCAGTTGGGCGAGACTGCGAATGTACGCAGCCGCATCGTGGATCTGCTTCTCGGTGAGCGCGCTTGGCTGTGCCGTTGGTGCGGGCTTGTCTTTGCCGGACTCCGATTCCGTGCGCTCTGCCGCCGGCGGCGGAATGGGTTCGCTTCGCGGCCCGCTGATGCCGATTTGCACGGGCGTTGCGGCACCCAGGTTGGTGCCCGGTGCCATGGCAGCGATGTGGCTCGCATACAGGATGTACGTCCCGGCGCTGGCCGCCCGCGCCCCGCCCGGGTATACAAAAGTGACGACCGGGATCGGGGAAGCGAGGACTCCCTTGATGACGTCGCGCATCGCCGTGTCCAGCCCGCCAGGCGTGTCCATCTTCAGCACGACCAGGCTCGAACCGTTTTCGACCGAGCGCTTCAAGCCCTGTGAGAAGTAGGCTGCGGAAGCGGGCGTAATCGGGCCATCGATGGTCAGCACCGTGACCGGCGGCGGGCTTGCCGCCGCGAGCAGCGGCAATAGCAGCAGGACGAACAGCAGCGGCATTGGCGGGGCCCCGAGGGACCGCGAATTGCGATCAGCGTTCTGGCACGGACCGACTCCGCCGCGGACCTCCGCGGCCCGGCTCGCATGCCTGGACGGGCATTGATCACCCGTCCCCGATCATTCTGCGCCCAAATTTTCAACTCATGGTTACCTGCGGCACCGCCTCGAGAATGGGCGAAGGGGCCGCCGGTGCCGCGCCCGGCCACGGGCTCCGCTGCATCGGTTGCAGCTCCGAGCCCATGCTGCACACCATTACCGGGTTCGGCGTGGACGGCGGCGACAGAATGTCGATCGACTTTCGCCGCGACCTTGTGCGCCGATGCCATAATTACGGCTCTGACCCTGATGCATGATGTACAGAACCTGTCCCCACTGTGGCAGTCTCGATGTGCGCCGATCCGGCATGCGTTCGGCCGGACTGTCGCTGCGCCACTACTTCCGTTCACCGTACCGTTGCCGAACCTGTCGCAGGCTTTTCTGGTCGGTAAGCAGCCGGGCCTATCGCCTCGCCGTCATCGGCGGTATCGCCGTGATGGCGGGTGCGATCGGCGTCAACCTGGTCGGCGAGCCCAAACCTGACGCCGCAGTACCGGAGGTTCGGCCGCCGGAAGTCGCGCAGATCGAGGCAACGGTGAAGCTCGCGAAGCAGAACGACGCCGCCGCAGAGCACGAGCTGGCCAGGATGTACGCGGCCGGTCGTGGCGTGCCGCAGAGCGAGAAGGAGCGATTGGTGTGGCTCGCACGCTCCGCCGAGCACGGCGATGTCGAGGCACAATACGAGATGGGCATCGCGCTCCGCTATGGGCGAGGTGTGATCCAGGACTATGCTCGCGCGGCGACCTGGCTGGAGCGAGCCGCGCAGAGCGGCAACGGGCTCGCGCAGTTCGAGCTGGGCCTCATGTACCGCGGGGACGCGGGCATCGCGACGGACAACGTCAAGGCGTACACGTGGCTCAATCTCGCCGCCGCGCAGGGGATCATCGGCGCCGATGTTGCTCGCGATATCGTGCTGCGCAAGCTCGCGCCGGCCGAGATCAGCGAAGCGCAGGCGGAGGCGCGTCGCCTGACCGAGGCCCAGCACAAGCAATCGGCGGCTGCCCGCTGATCCGTTGCGGGCCTTATGCAGAAACCTCGGAGCTGAGTCAAGGGCGGGCGACGGCGCGCATGGCGACGGCTGTTGTCTCGAGCCGGCAGCGGCTATACAGTACCGTATACACATACGGTACAAGAGATGCGATTCAAGGTTCTGCGCCTGCGCTATCGCGGTCGCCCGCTGCCCAAGCGCGAGTGGTGCAACCGGACGCCGGTTGTCGGCGACCTGCGCGTCGAGCAACTCTACGACGAGGAGCTGTTGCGTCACGTCCGCATCGCGCGGCTGGTGAGCCTGGTCCGCGTAGTCGATCCCGAGGATCTGCCGACGCTTTACGATCCCGTGTTGATCGCGATGAGCCCGCAGGCGTTCACCCTGGCAGGGTTCGAACGGATCGAGGGCGCGGACTACGCGCAGTCCTGGCTGGTGACTGCGACTTAGCGATCAAGACCGAGTCAACCCGTCAGCGACATAGCCGCACACGTCGTAAATGGCGCTGACCGAGTTGTCGAACGACTCGTAGGCCCAGTCGAACGTGACGGTGCCTGTCGCGCCGGCCGTGATCGTGCAGAGGATCGCGCATCCCTTGCGGGGATTCGGGAGGGTGTCGTCCCGGCAGTCGGTGCCCCCGGCGGACCCCCTTCGCCTCCGACGATGGTGACCGTCGACGGTGCGCCGGATATGTTGACGCCCACCGGGCACCCGCCGCCGAGCGGCGTCCCCGTCAGCGTTGTCGTCCAGCGAGTCGGATGGTACGGCCCGCGGAAGTCGTATGCAATCGACGCCGCCATCGCCGGGTACGCGACGAGGACCAGTGGCAGCGCAACGACGACGGAGGCGCGCCGCGCAAATGCCATCAGCACTTTCTGACGGAGCAACGCGCGTGCGGGCACGTAGACAACCAACGGCAGCCGGCTGTTGTGGCGCATGAGCCGCGGCTCGCCGCCGAGCGCGATGAAGCGGTGGACCTTGGGGACCTTCGGGTCGGCGGCCATCCGCGTGCCGGCCATCGGTCCGAGTTCGCGCAGCATGACGCGGTCGTCGCCTCAGCCATTGATCGTCTCGTTTTCGAGCTTGCCGCCGAAGAATTGGCGGTTGCGGGCATCGCTCGTCTCCCACAACAGTGAACGACTCATCGAGGCTATCATCGAGGCTGCCGGCGGCAGGAACGACAACCGCGCCCGCCGCGTTCCATTTCAGACCGGCGCTCGACCCTGGGCCGACGCATGAAGCCGTACACCACCCTGATCGGCGCGCGCGAGCTCGCGCAGCATCTGCACGATGCGCGCTGGCGCATCTTCGATTGCCGTCACGACCTCGCCAACCCGCTGCATGGGCGTGGCGCCTTTGCGCGCGGGCACATCCCGGGGGCGCACTTCCTGCACCTGGACGACGATCTGTCCGGGATCAGGAACGGGCGCAACGGACGGCACCCGTTGCCCGCGCCGCACGAATTTGCCGCCCGGTTGGCGGCCAACGGCATGCGTGACGATGTTCAGGTCGTCGCCTACGACGATGCGGGCGGTGCCTTCGCCGCCCGCCTTTGGTGGATGCTGCGCTGGCTCGGCCACGAGCAGGTGGCGGTTCTCGACGGCGGGATAGCTGCCTGGAAACGCGCCGGCGGCATGCTGGCCACCGGTCCTTCCGCGGTGGAAGTGGGCCACTTCTCGTGCCGCGCGCACCACGGCATGGAAGTCACGACGTCGGAGGTGCTGGCGTGCATCGCACGCGCGGATACAGTCGTCATCGACGCCCGTTCGCCGGAGCGTTTTTCCGGCGAGCAGGAGACGCTCGATCCCGTGGCCGGGCACATTCCGGGCGCGGTGAACCGCTTCTACATGGACAACCTCGACGACCTGCAATGCTTCCTGCCCGCCGAGGAGCTGCGCCGCGATTTCGCGCGACTGCTCGGGGCTCGCGCGCCGGCCGCGGTCATCCATTCGTGCGGCTCGGGAGTCACGGCCTGCCACAACCTGCTGGCCACGGAGATCGCGGGCCTTGCCGGCGCGCGCCTCTACGCGGGCTCGTGGAGCGAGTGGTGCAGCGACCCGACCCGACCGGTGGCGCGGGGGTGAGGGGGAGCGCCGGCGGGACCTGAGTAGCACGCTCGTGCAGCCTCCGCGTATTCAGCGGCCTTCCAATGGCGAATGCGCGAAGGCGCGTCTGTGCAACGCCGGCTCGCCATTGTCGGCGTCACGCATTCGGCGAAGAACCGAACAAAAGGCCCCGCCGCAGCGGGGCCTCGTGCTGATGCCCGATCGGCGCGTGCAAGCGCCGATTCGTGCCGCGGTGTTCCGTCGATCAGTGGCCCCTTCCCTTTCCCTTTCCTTTTCCCTGTCCCTGTCCCTGTCCCTGTCCCGGTCCCTGCCCTTGTCCTTGTCCCTGGAGCGGGATGCGCGACACCGTGTAGGTGGTGACGTCCTCCTCGGGCTCATCGCCCGCCATGGGGGTCAACACCAGTGCGAGGTTGGTCACGAAGAGGTTCCCGCGGCTGAATATGATGCTCGCCGGGAACAGCAGGCCTTTGACGGAGCCGTCGGGGAGGATGCCATCGAACGAACCGCGGCGCTCGACGACTCTGCCGTTGCCGTCGAGCGCCACTACCTCGTCCCCCTGGTTGGCGGCGACCCACAGGCGGCCCGCGGCGTCGAACACGATGCCGTCGGCGCCGTTGATGCTTTCGGCGAACGTGCTCAAGGAGGTCGCATCGACCGGGGGAAGGGCCAGCTTCAGAATGCGATCGTCCGCGGTGTTGGCGATGTAGAGATTGGCCTCATCCGCGTCGAACGCGAGGCCGTTGGCGCCGAACCCCGGAAAGCCGTGACTGCCCGGCTTCAGAAGTTCATCCGCAAAGAAGAGGCTGGCCGCCCCACCCGAGATCACGAAGATATTCCCCCCGACCGAGTCCGACACGTACAGGTTTTCGTCGGAGTCGAAGGTCATCGCGTTGAGGCCGCAGCTGGGAGTGCCGCCGACGCCACCGCAGACCGTGTACGTGGCCGACGGGACACTGGCGTCAGTGAACGGCGGCGCGAACTGGAGCACGTTGCCATTCGCGAAATCGGCGACGTAGAGGTTGCCTGCCTTGTCGAATACGAGACCGAGCGGGACGACCCCTGCAGGCAACGGAATCGTCGTGGCGAGCAGGCCGTTGGTGCCGAATACATGGACGACATTCGTGGCGGCACCAAAGTCGAAAGTCGCGACGTAGATGTTGCCGTTGGCGTCGGTCGCGAGGCCCTCGGGCAAGCCGGGGCCGGCCGTGGGCAACGTGGCGAAGCGGACCACGCCGCCTTTGTCCGCTGCGGCAGGCCCGATCAGGACGAGCGCGAGCCCAAGGGCCGCGAGGAATCTCCAGACAATCGTTCGCATCATCGATCTCCATCCAGAAGTGTGCACATGAACCGGCGAACGGGCGCATGCTCGCTGCTTTCCAAGTCGGCAGGCGCTCCACGGGGCCGCATCAGGCGCATGTTGCATGTCGCAGCCGGGCGTCCCATCCCCCGTCGCGCAAATCTAGCGCGACGAAAGCCAGATGGCCAGAATGCGCCGATGAGCGGCATGGTGACGGTCGGGAGCCTCACGTCGATCGGTGTCGCCGCCCTGAACAGAGTGTAGAACACAGCGGCGTCGGAGCTCGCGCCAATGCCGAAGTGCGCGTGGTGCCCGTCGCGGTCGGGGATGATTGGGCTATTTCATTGACGCGCTTTCCAGCAGGATCCGGACCGAACGGTAGCGCCGAGATTTCAGCAACTTGGTTCGTCTGACCCCGTTACACCCGTCCCGACGGGTTTCACGCCTGAACGTCCTTCGGGCGCAGACTTTCCGCAGGGCGCGTCCACGGCAACGTGGGGGATCCCGCTGCTGCCGATGCGCACGTGCAAACGGTCGTCACCGGCGCGAAGTTTGACTGTCGCGCGATTCGAAGTCGGGGCGAGGGAGGCGAGGACGCTTGTCCAGGCAGTGATGGATCAGATTCCGTATCCGCAGTTTCGCGAAGCGTCCGCCCGGCGGCGCGCTCGGATCCACGCGCGGCCGAAGGCGTTGATGGTCGTCGCGGCACTCGTCGGAATGCATTGCAGCGGCACCGCTCATGCGGTCCACACCGGTTTCCAGGTTTCCAACGACGGGGCGAGCTACTCGGCTGTGCTGCTGCAACAGCGACGCGTTGAAGTCAATGCGGACTTTGACGAGGAAGGCGAGATCGACAACGGCGAAGCCTTCGGCATCTTCCAGTTCGACTTCGATCCACATCTCAGACTGGCGTGGGTGCCGGGCATCGTCGGCGGCTTGGCCATCGGCGCCGCTTCCGAGGACGGATCAATGCTCGGGGGCGATGAGGGGTTCACCCTCCATGTGACGCCGGGACCCGGCATCACGCCTTTCGGGGCGATCATCGCCTTCGATGAGCCGGGCGTCCGCCACTACTTCCGGCTCGTCGTCGGCTGTCCGGACGAGCCCTGTTCCTTCCCGCCCAGTCCCCCGGACCCGGCACTCTCCGGACTCGGTCCCTCGCTCTCTCCCAGCACATGGCCGAGCGCGGCGGCGTTGTTCAGCGTCAGTCCCTGACGCGCGCGTGCGGCCCGGCGAACAGCAGGTGATCGCCGGGTGCAGGAGACAGTCGTCGGCCGGCAGATCGACCCGGTCGCCGGCGCGTTCGATGGGCGGCGTGCGAGCGGGAAGCGTCCGCGTGCGGTCGGCCGCCTTGACGCGACCCCGTATGGACCCTTGCCGGTGGGATTCCGGGGGATAAATCACACGTGCTAGCCTGTACATGCGACCGCCCTCACGAACACGCCCGGGGTGCAGCGGCGTAGCATCTCGCCGACCGACAACATCAGCGCTGGAGTTCCTCCGTGAACCTGGAAAAAGTCATTTTCGGCTTCTTCATCATCTTTGCCTGCACGCTCAATTTCGGCTTCTTCATCGGCGACCTGGAGCGGCCGGAACTCCACCACCCGATGGAGTTGTTCGCGGCGGTGGTGGTGAACCTGATCGCCACGGTGCTCAAGTTCGGCGACCGCACGCAGCTCGGCGCCACCCACCTCGCCACCAGCCTCGTCGCGACGTTTCAGCTGTTGGCGGCGTCGATGGTGTGGGTCTGGCGGCTCTACATCACGGGTGCCCCCGTCGACGCCGATATCATTTCCGTGGTCGTCTCGCTGTCGGGAGGCGCGCTGCTCGCCAATCTAGTCTCGGTGATTCTGTTGATGGGCGAGACCCTGCGCCAGGGGCGCTAGCCTCGCATCGCTGCCTGCTGCGCAATGAGCGACGTGCTCTTCCTCGTCCTGCGGCGACTGCGCGCGCCGCTCATCACGCTCATCGCCGTCTACGCGATCTCGGTCGGCGGACTGGCGCTGATTCCGGCCGTCGACGCCAACGGCAACCCCGGCGAGATGAGCATATTCCACGCGTTCTACGTGATGAGTTACACCGCGACGACCATCGGGTTCGGCGAGATCCCGCGGCCTTTCACCGACACGCAGCGACTGTGGGTGACCTTCGCCATCTACCTCTCGGTGACCGGCTGGGCGTACGCGCTGGGCTCGGTGATCGCGCTCGTGAACGATGCGACGTTTCGCGGCGTGCTCGCACGCGGCCTGTTCATCTGGCGGATACGCGGGATCGCCGAGCCGTTCTACATCCTGTGCGGATACGGGCAGAGCGGGGTGCGGCTGGCGCGCTCGCTCGACCGGCTCGGCAATCGTCTCGTCATCATCGAGCCGCTCCCGGAACGCAGTGCGCGGGCCGCGATTCAGGACTACGTAACCCCGCCATTGACGCTGACCGCGGATGCGCGTCTTGCCGACGTCCTCGAAGCCAGCGGCATCGGCAGTCCGCATTGCCAGGGGCTGGTCGCGCTCGCGGGCGATGACGACATCAACCAGGCGATCGCGATCGGTGCGCGCCTCCTCAATCCGTCGATCCAGATCGTCGCGCGCGCCAAGTCCGGCGTGGCGAAGCGCAATCTGGAATCGTTCGGCGGTGTCCATGTCGTCAATCCGTTCGAGACGTTCGCCTTCAACCTGGGTGTGAGTCTGCGCAACCCGGAGGTCCTGCAAATCGAGGAATGGCTGACGGCCGCGCCGGATTCGGCCTGCCCCGCCCGAATCCAGCCCCCGCGCGGGCAATGGGTGCTGGTCGGGTACGGACGATTCGGCCGCGCCGTCGCCGAAGTTCTGGACCGGGAGGGGATCGAGTGGAAAGCATTCGATCCGGCGCTGGAGCACGATCGCGACCGGCACCTCCTTCACGGCGATTACATCGAGAACATCCTGCGCGATGCCGGGATCGCCAGCGCCGACGTCCTGGTCGCCGGGGCGGACGTCGATGCGGTCAACCTGGGGGTCACGACACTGGCGCGACGCGTCAAGCCCGACATCTTCGTCATCATCCGGCAGAACCACGTGCAGGACCGCGCGCTGGTCGAAGCGGCGCGCGCCGACTTCACGTTCGTGCAGGCGGAGCTGATGGTGCACGAATGCCTGCAGGTGCTGAAGACGCCGATGCTGGGACGCTTCATTTCCCGTCTGCGCGATGCCGAACCTTCGACCGCCGGTGCGACGATCAGGCGCATACGCGACGACGTGGGCGAAGGGGCGCCGATCGCGTGGCGGTTCGAATGCGATGTGATGCAGCCGGGGATGTTCGCCGCCTTCTATCAGTATCCGGATCGGGTGTTTCGGATCGCCGATCTTCTTGCCGACCCGACGGATCCGCACGAACGCATGCGCACCGCGGCGCTGATGCTGGAGCGCAAGGATTCGGTGGAACTGCTGCCCGACATCGACACTGCGTTGAAACCGGGAGACCGGCTGCTGTTCGTGGGCGCCGCCGCCGCGCACAGCCTGCAGATGCGCTACTTGACCGAACCGGGTACGGTCTCCTGGGTGCTTTCGGGCTCCGAGCCTCCGCGCGGGCTGTTCTTCCGCTGGTTGCAGCGGCGTTCTCGCGGCGCGCAGTAACGGCGCGCGGCCGCGTGGTCGCTTCCGAATTCGGGGAGCGGGGACTGGCGGGTTGAGGGGCAGCCACCGTCGTTCATGCTGACGACGCTTGTCGTTGCGCGCCTGTCGTTCCGGGCGTTCGCGTGGCGTCGCGGCTGACTCATTTCGGGGCTTTCCGGCAGTGCGCCCCGATCGCTTCCGCCAGCCGGGGCAGCACCTCGAGCGGGAGATCGTGTCCCATGCCGTCGATCACGAGCAGCTCCGCGCCGGGGATGTTGCGCGCCGTGTCGCGGCCGGCGGCCACCGGCAGCAGGGGGTCGGCGGCGCCGTGGATGACCAGCGTCGGCGCGACGATGGTTCGCAGCTGCCGACGGCGGTCGCCTGCCGCCATGATCGCGAGCAGTTGCCGCGCAATGCCGGCGGGATGGTACGCACGGTGGACGCTGCGCGCGAGGCGCTGGCGCAGTTCCGCGGTGTCGCTCGGGAAGGCCGGGCTGCCGATGACGCCGAACACCTTCACCAGATGGTCGACCACGGCCTGCGGATCGTTCGGATCGGATGGCTTCGCGAACAGCGCCTCCAAAGCGGGGCGCGTGCCGAGCGAGACCTGGCGGTTGCCGCTCGACGACATGATCGACGTGAGGGTGAGCACGCGTTCCGGATGGCGGGCGGCGAGGACCTGCGCGATCATGCCGCCCATCGAGATGCCGACGATGTGGGCTTTCGCGATGCCGAGCCCATCGATCAGGCCGAGGGTGTCCGCGGCCATGTCGTCCAGCGTGTATGGCGCGCGCACCGGCAATCCGACCCAGGCCGCGGCAAAGGCGAGCAGCAGGTTGGGCCGACCGTGCGTGGCAACCTCGGTGGAAAGACCGCTATCACGGTTGTCGAAGCGGACGACGCGAAATCCCTGCGCGACGAGGTCCTCGCAGAACGCGTCGGGCCAGTCGACGAGCTGCATGCCGAGGCCCATGAGAAGCACGATGGCTGGCGCCTGCGGATCACCCAGCGATTCGTATTCGATGCGCAGTCCGTTCGCTGCGACAGAAGGCATCGGGGCGTGTCCTCAGAGCCAGTGCTTCCGGCGCGGATCGCGGTAGAGCAGCGATCGCCAGCCGGCGCTGCGGTCGAACGGCCGCCACGCCCCTTCGGGCTGCGCGAGCCGGTCGGCGATCGCGTAAAGCGCGAGCGCGTTCAGCCCCATGCCGGCGTGGCTCGACTCGATCTCGATGTTCTCCGCCTGCGGTCCCTCCTTTTCCACGCTGCACGGCCAGGCCACCACGCCGTCGCTGCGGCTGAAGATCGACGTCGTGGGCAGCGGCGGAGGCGCGCGCAGCGGACCATGCAGCTCCGGCGCGCCGATCTTGTGGCCGGTCACCCATTCGTAGAGGCGCCACGCGTTGGTGGCTTTGGGGTGGCCCGTGAATGGCGTGCCGAGCGTGATGACGAGACGCACATCGCGGTCGGCCAGCTTCGCCAGTTCCCGCGCGTAGACGCCCCCAAGGCTCCAGCCGATGAGGCTGACCTTGCGGCCGTGCTTCCGGCGCAGCTTCGTCAGGCGCTCGCGGCAGCGCTGCATCACGCCGTCGCGCGGACCGAGATTCGTCCCCTGCTCCCAAGGGTAGGCGACGTAGCCCCGGTCCCGGAGGAAGCTGCGCAGCGGCGCGGTCGTGATGTCGCCTGCGATCAGCCCCGGAAACACCAGGACCGGGTGGCCATCGCCTTTCGGCGCGAGCCGCAGCAGCGGCCTGGCCGCGAGGGTCGCGCCGTATTCCCATCCGGCACGCCATTCCAGCGCCAGACGCAGCAGACCCGGCGCCTGCAGCAATCCGTACTCGTACCAGTGTTCCGGGTTGTGCATGGATCCTCTGTCTCGTGGTGTCGACTCAGGCAGGCGCGCGGGAGCGGCGCACCGCGTGCCGCTTCGCGGCCGGCTTCCTTGTCGGCGCGCGCATGCAAGACGCATGCCGCTGCAACTCGTCATGCGCGGCGACGAGGTCGCGCACGAGTTCGCTGGCGTCGGGCACCGCCCGGCGCGCTGCGGTGAATCCGAAGCCGAGGGTGCCGGCGTAGCTCACCACGGTAATGTTGAGCCCGACGCCGTGCTCGACGATGGAGAGCGGCCAGTAGCTCGCCATTCGTGCCCCCGCAATGTGCAGCGTCACCGGCGACCCCGGCACGTTCGAGATGACAACATTCGCGATCGGCGGCAACGCGTCGGCGAGCCGGCTGCGACCGTAGAGCGAGGCCAATCCGCCCAGCAGCCACGGGGTGCCGATGGAAGGAAAGTCGGTGGGAATGATGTTCCTCGCGCGGCGCGCCAGCGATTTCACCCGGGCGGCGGCATCGCGTATCGCGTGCAGTCGACGGACCGGATCGGCGACGTGGCTCGCGAGGCTCACGAGTGAGAGCGTCGCCTTGGTCGTGAACTCCACGTTGCCGGGCTCGCGCAGCGAGATCGGCATCAGCGCCAGCAGCGGCTTCCGCGGAATGCCACCGTGCCGCGACAGATACCGCCGTAGTGCACCGCTGCACAGCGCGAGCACCACGTCGTTCACCGTCGCGTCGTGCCGCCCGGCGAGGCCCCTCACGTCGGCAAGCGGCAGCGAGACGGCGGCGAAACTGCGTCCCGGCGTGATCGCCACGTTGAGCGACGTCCTCGGCGCAAGCGAGCGTTGCCGCGATGCGCCGGACGCAGCCTCGCTGCCCAGGCCCCGCGCGATGCCCGCCAGGGTGCGGGCGACCTCGGGGAGGTGGCGCAGCAGCTTGAGGTACTGCGCGGCGTCGTGCCGAAGCGCTACGGCAGCCAGTCGGAGTGCGCCGGGAGAATCCGCGTCGGGCAATGCATCCGGCTCGACGCGCGCGATCCGGCGCGCGCCGGGTGCCACGTCGAACAGCGCCCTGGCCAGCGCCATTCCCGCTGCGCCGTCGAGCACCGCATGGTGGATCTTGACGTAGCAGGCCGGTTGTCCGCTTGCGAGCCCCTCGATGACGTAGAGCATCCACAGCGGCCGGCTGCGGTCGAGCAGCTTTGCGTGCAGATCGGCGACGCAGGCCTCGAGTTGCGCCTGCGTTCCCGGCGACGGCAGCCGGAGGCAACGAACGTGGAAGTCGAGATCGACGTTCGCGGCGTCGACCCAGACCGGATTGGCGAACTGCAGCGCCATCGGTGCCAGCCGACGCCGGAAGACCGGCGCGAAATGCATGCGCGCGGCCAGCAGTCGCTTCGCCCGCTCGCAGAATTCGCCTTTGTACGCTGCAGGAAGGTCGACGAGGTGCAGCGAGCCGACGTGCATCGGCGTCGCCGGCGTTTCCAGATGCAGGAACGCTCCGTCCAACCCGCTCAGCGCTTTCATGACCAGTCGTTCGCCGGGGCGCAGGCAATCGTCGACGCAACGGCCCGAGTTCCGCGGGCCCGGCCAGCGGTTTCTGTCACGGCGACCGAGCGCGTGCGCTTGAATGATACGGTCCGAACACGACGCTGACCTGTACGAATGGAATGAACACACGCGAGCATGCCCGACTCGCGATCGCGCGTCGACGGGCAATGGGTTCTGCCTTCGCCCCGGGGCCGAAGTGCATCGGCCTGACGACCGGCGACAGGACGCTACCGCTGGAACCGTGACCGGTGGATCAGGAGGCCGGGGAGGGTGACGGGGCGGCGGAAATACGCGCACGGCAAGGGTGCGCGCCACCGAGCGAGTTGCCGGTATCGGCACCCACGAGTCCCGGTCCGCGCCCGGCGGCCCGAGCGACACTCATTGACGCGCATCGGAGCCCGCGCGGGACGCGAACGGGACTGCTGGCGGCCGGCTGGCGGGGGCGCCGCCGCTTGCGGGAATCTTCCACGCAAGCGCCAAGCTGCTCCCGCGACCGGCCATCGAACGCGGCGGGTTACTTGGGACGGCTCTCGTCGGCCGCCCTCTCGACGGCCTGGCCGGTTGCCTTGACGTCCTTGCCCACTCCCTCCACGGTGTTGCAGCCGCCCAGCATGCCGAGCGCAAGGGCGGCGATCATGGCGAAAACGGCTTTCATCCTGTCTCCTTTCGCGTTCGTCGTTGATCGGGTCCTGCGCCGAGTCTGACGCACGCGCCGTGCCACTACGCGCCCTCGCGAAATCAATCACTTGCCGGTTGCGCGCCTTGGCGTTCATGCATCGGTTACCTGCCGATGCATCGTTTACAACGCGCCGGCGCCCGCGCGTTCGGCGTTCGCGGGAGGCTCCGCCTCGACGGGAACCCGGATCTCGGCCAGCGTGCCGCGTCCGCGCTGGCCCTTGATCGAGAATTCACCGCCCAGCGCGCGCACGCGCTCGCGCATCGACAACAAGCCATGTGCCGTCGGGTTCTGGCACTGCGTCGTGTCGATTCCGACGCCGTCGTCGGCAATCCGGAGCAGCCAGGCGTCGCCGCTGCGCTGCAGCGAGACGGCGACGTTATTCGCCTGCGCATACTTCGAGACATTGGTCAGCGCCTCCTGCACCACGCGGTAGAACGCAATGCTGTACGCCGGCGAAAGACGAAGGTTCTCGTCGTGGAGCTCGACTCGGCACGGCACGCCGGCCCGCTTGCTGAACTCGCTGCACTGCCAGCGCAGCGCCGCTCCGATGCCCAGGTTGTCGAGGATCGTCGGCCGCAGGTCCTCGATGATCCGGCGTTTGACCTGGACCGCGTCGTCGATCCCGGCCATGGCGCGCGCGATCCGCGTCTGTCGCGGATCGTCGGACGGAAGCTTGTCCGCCAGCAGCTGCAGGTCGATCTTCGCTGCCGCCAGCGTTCCGCCGAGCTCGTCATGGATCTCGCGCGCGATCTTCGCCTTTTCGTCGTCCTGCATCCTTTGCAGGTAGTGCGACAGCTCCGTCAGTTCCGCGGTGCGTTCCTGTACCGCCTTCGCGAGCTCGGCATTCCGCTGCAGCGCCGCGGCGGCTTCGTGCCGCCGCCGACGGGCGTCGTGCGCCAGGAAAATCCCCCCCAACGTGACCAGAAACAGGTTGATTCCGACTTCGACGAAGAATCCCCATCGAATGCGGTTCTGATTCTCTGCGAAGGCGAGAAAGCGGCGCTCGTATTGCGTCCGCTCTTCCGCAGCCATGCCGTCGAGGGCGAGCCGCAGCGACTCCATCGTGACCTGGCCCTCGTGGGAGAGAAGAAAGCCGCGCACCGCTTCGTCGCCGTGTTCGCGCATCAACGCGAGCGACCGTTCCAACTGGGTGAAACGCGAATCGAGCATTGGACCGGCCGTGACCAGCTGGGCCGCCTGCACGGGGTTGCCGCCGACCAGGTCGCGCAGCTCCTTGACCCGGGCCGCGATCTGGCGCCGCGCTTCGAGGTATGGAGCGAGGTAGGTGCTGTCCCGGGTGAGCAGGTATCCGCGCTGCCCCGTCTCGGCGTCCACGACGAGACGGTAGAGGTGCTCGATCGCGTTCTGTGCGACCAGCGTGTGCCGGACCCACGCCGCGGTATCGCGCAGCGCCCCGAGGCTCTGTTCCGCCATGTTGAGCGCGGCAACGTTGAACAACGCCGCCAGGAAAAGCACGACGAAGCCGAGGATTCCGAATCGGTTGACGATCATGGCGTGGACCCAACGATGGGAAAACCTGTGCGGTTGAAAGGGGCATGTCTGTAGGACGAATCCGACATCGCGAAACGAATTGCCCTACAACGCTACGCTTTCACGACCTACAGTCTGGCACCCGACAATTCTCCAACATCGACAGCACGTTCTCAACGCAAACGTTTCGGGGGCATCGGCAATGATGGAGCGCATCGACAGCGGAGACGTCACGTTCGTCCAGCTTTTCAACGCTGCGGAGTCGGCCGGGGGACACTCTCCGGTGATCGCGAAGTTTCCCGCGCCGGCCGGCTGCGGTCGCACGCACGCCGCGCGATCGACCGGCGGCAACGGCCGGCATGAACTGCTCGGCGAATCGCAGGAGATGCTGGAGGTGATCGCGCGGCTCATGCGCTTCGCACCCACGCAGGCCGCGGTGATGCTGGTCGGCGAATCCGGCACCGGAAAGGAGGTCGCGGCGCGGATGCTGCACGACCACAGCACCCGTGCGGACGGACCTTTCGTCGCCGTCAACTGCGGAGCGATTCCCGCGAACCTGGTCGAGGCCGAGCTCTTCGGCTACGAGCGCGGCGCATTCACCGGTGCGGTGCGCCAGCACCAGGGTTACTTCGAACGCGCCTCGGGAGGAACGCTGTTCCTCGACGAGATCACGGAGATGCCGATCGAGCTGCAGGCGAAGCTCCTGCGCGTGCTCGAGAGCGGTTGTGCCGTCCGTGTCGGAGGCGGCGAGGAAATCGCCGTGGACGTGCGCATAGTCACGGCGACCAACCGCGCACCGGAGGTGGCAGTGCAGGAGCGGCGCCTGCGCGAGGACCTGTTCTATCGTCTTGCCGTCTTCCTGCTCGGGTTGCCTGCACTGCGCGAGCGCAACGGCGACGTCGAGGTGCTGGCGCAGCACTTTCTCGATCGCCTCAACGACGATTACGGCACCCGCAAGCGGTTCGCCCGCGGGGCGCTCTCCCTGGC
>Ga0105106_10001150_pt1 | contig 19032 bp, 16 predicted proteins | sample PPLLaktember2015_5_FD_79109 | JGI IMG/M metagenome (GOLD analysis project Ga0105106, IMG submission 79109) | Freshwater sediment microbial communities from Prairie Pothole Lake near Jamestown, North Dakota, USA - PPLs Lake P8 Core (1) Depth... | ecosystem: Environmental > Aquatic > Freshwater >...
ATCACGATCTCGGTTTGGGCATGGGTCTGTTCCTGCAGATAATTGAGAGCCTCCTGGACTTCATAGAGCGTCAGGTCTTCGCCGCCGGTGAAATTGGCGATAATCCCGGGGGCGTTATCCAAGGAGACCGATTCCAGCAAAGGATGGTGCATGGCCTGGTCCAGCGCTTTGCGGGTTTTATTGGGGCCCTGTCCCTGCCCAATGGACATCATTGCTCCCCCACCCAACTGGATCAAACGCCGAATATGGGCAAAATCTACGTTGATCATGCCCGGTTCTGTAATCAACTCAGTGATCCCTTGAACTGCTTGCCGCAGCACGTCGTCTGCCAGGCGAAACGCCACTTCCATGGGCAGATTGCGCGGAGCTACATAGAGCAGGCGGTCGTTGGGTATGGCGATGAGCGTGTTGGTTTGCTGGCGCAGCAAATCCAGACCTTCGCGAGCATTGCGTTGGCGGCGGCCCATCTCAAAGGAAAAGGGCGTGGTGACAATGGCGATGGTAACCGCGCCGATGGCGCGGGCAATCTCCGCTGCAATCGGGATCGAGCCGGTGCCTGTACCACCGCCCATGCCAGCGGTCAGGAATACCATATCGGCGCCGGTCAGGGCTGCCGCCAGCTCGCGACAGGATTCTTCGGCTGCCATGCGACCCACAGCCGGATTTCCACCTGCGCCCAGCCCGCGCGTCACGCGGGGTCCGAGCTGGATCTTAACTGGCGCAGGGTTCGATTTCAGCGCCTGGTGATCAGTGTTGGCAGCGATGAAGTCCACACCATTCAAGCCCAGCTCGATCATGCGTGTAACTGCGTTACTGCCGCCCCCGCCGAGGCCCAGCACTTTGAGCACGGGCTTCCGGATATCTGCAAGTTCTTTGTTCGTCTGGGAGTGAATTGGAAGACTGTTCATTAAGATTTACCTCATTCGGGATGGACTAAGAATCATTCTGTAAGCTCTGGTGGATGCTGGCTTTTGGTGCAATATTCGTGCCAGGAGCCGAGATTCGTTCAACAACACAGCCGGCGTTGTGCAAATCCTGGACGATCTGATTTGGGAACTCTTGTTCATCGCCCACCACAATCACATGAGCGGATTGAGCGGCTTCTTCCACGGAGAAACCTACATTGGGATGCAATCGTTGAATAATCGGGCGGGCGATATCCAGGTGTTTTTCGGAAATACCCCAATCGGAGAGGGGCAGGAGCAGGTAGTGAACAATGGGGCGAGTGTCTGCGTGACTGGGTTCAAACGTTGAAAGCGGCCCGACAGCCTGGCTGCCCCTCTCCGATTGGCTGCGCTCCGCCATCCATTGGCGGAGCGCACCGATGATAGGAAGCGTGCTGCCATCTGGACGAAACCAGGCTTGACCGGCATGCTGGTCTTGCGGTGTTGCTACCAGAGGCCAAAAATTGCACGCTAATACATGGGGTGATACGTTTTCATATATTTCTTGCCCATACATGTGCAGGGTATTCCCGCACATCAGGCGAGCGAGCGCCAGGTTTTTTTGGGCATGGGCAATCTCATCAATTTCAGCGCCTTCCGATCCGGTTTTGTCATGCAGCAGACTGCCAGCGCGCAGCAACAGGATGGGCAGCGGGTGATCCAAAACGGCCTGGGTGAGGGCGCTGTACCAATCGAAGATAAAAAATCCGCGCTGATCCTGCTGCCCGCGTGGGGTGAAGTAAGGCCGGGCGCTGGGCCAACGTTCAGGTCCGCCTGCGCCCCAATCCAGTCGCTGTTCCCCTACCAGCCCGTAAGCGCCCAACACCAGGGATTCCAATAGGCGGGTCTGGTTCCGGCGCTGTAAGGCGCGCAGTGCGCCTTGCAGAAAAGCTGTATCCCAATAATCCCCCCCAGGCTCCAACGGAGGGAAAACCGGGGTGAGGCCAGCCTGCAAGCACAGATTTGCGAGGGGTACAAACTGGTCGAGGAATCGTTCTACCAGTTCGGTTTGAGACCAACTGGAAGCCCGCCAGGCTGAACGAGTGTTGGGCCGGTCAAAAAGCACGACATAGTGTAGGCCCCACTCTGCGTAGGCATTGGCGAGAACTTGAAAAGAGCTCAGCGACTGGCGGGCATCCAATGCGAGCGGAAAATGTAAGATGGGTTCGATGCCGCCTGCCAGCAATCCTCGCAAAAAATGTTCCGGGATGGCGCGTTCGGCTGGAACGATGAGCGTGATCCAGGAAGCGCCTAAAGCCTGCAGCTCAGGCAGCCAGGTATGTAAATCGCTCAGGCGGTAATGCAAGGTGTCGTTAAAGTAGTGAAATCCAAGACGGTTCATCGTCATTGTTGGGGTATTTAAGATTTGCTTGGCTTGCACTGCAGGTAAAGGCATCTACGGGATTCTCCAGGATATGCTAGAGGCTATCTCAAAAATTGGGAATTATTGGGGTGTGTGCGGCGGCGCAGCCGCCGCACACACCCCATTTAACCATTTTTGAGATGACTTCTAGATAGAGTGATGCAAGAGGTGTGCCAGGAAATTCAAATTCGGTTATAATTTACGTGCAGATTGATGCGAATTAACGATTGCCTTGCAATACTGTCAGGATTTTTAGTTGGGGTAAAGTTTATACTTTAGTTGATCTTAACCAAATCTTAAGATGGCTCCCCGTTCGTTCACCGGTGGGTGGTTCAACCGGCTTGGGGAAAAACATTCACAGCAGGCCGCTCGCTTGGTGTGGTTAAACGCTGGGGCAGGGATGCATGTGAAATTTATTCAGCTGGACGGGGCTGAGAGATCCGTAAGCAGGGCTAGGAAGTGTGTCCTCATACTATCCTTGGTTGTCTTAGTCTCTCTGACCAGCGCTTGCATGGATGCCCGTCCTGGACCCAACCCAATCCTGCCCGATGCCTACGAAATCGATCCTGCTTTCCGGGAATTTTACGAACACCTCGGTGGTGTGCAAGTTTTAGGCCCAGCCATCTCACCCCTGTTTGTGCATGAAGAAATAAATTACCAATACACCGTTTCGGCGCTCATGGTGCTGGACCCTAACGCCCCTCCAGACCAACGATTTTATCTGGCAGCCTTAGGGTTAGAGCTCGGCATCGCAGAACCTGCGGTAGACGCCCCACAACACAGCAAGTATTATCTAAACGGTCACAGCATTGCGGACCCCTTTATCCCCATGTTCGAAAAGATTGGTGGAGAACGTTACACGGGTCTCCCGATTACTGAGATGCGTTACAATCCCGAAAAGAAACGCTACGAGCAGTATTTTGAGAATGTGGGTATGTTCCTGTTGGAGGGCGATGATCCGGAGAATGTGGGGCTGCAGGCTTATGGCGCCTGGAAATGCAATGCGAGCTGCCGGCAGCCACAGATAGGCGCCAGCACGGTGGACCTAATTCACCGGGTGGATGAAGTATTTATTGCCAAAGTAGAGCAACTGGGTATCGATTTCACCGGTTCGGCCATTTCAGGAGCCTATCAAACTGCAGAGGGTGATATTGAGCAGGTGTTTACCAACGTGGTATTGGTAGCGAAACGGGGTAGCTCCAGCCAGGTCTTCTTGCGCGGTATTACCCAGCGGATTGGGATGCACCCTGATCCATTCAGCGCGGCCAGCGAAGACCCGCAAATGTATTTCTACCCAATGGATGCGGGAGGCTCCCAGGGTTATAATGTCCCCTTACGTTTTATGGATTACCTGACTTCACGCGGGGGTAGAGAGGTCAGCGGCCCGCCTATTGGAGAATTGGAATCGGCGGGCGAAGCGGTTTTACAGCAATGCTTCCTAAATTTATGCCTGGAAGAAACCCGGAACGCGCATGGCGAGAGCATCATTCGCCCTATGCAGCTTGGATACACCTACAAGTTATGGTCCCAACAATCTGGCGCTCCGGGGATGCCTCCGAAACAAACGCCATTACCTACCTTTGAGCCCGCCCGCAAATCCCCACCAGCGAGAGATGACCTGCCCTTGAAAGCAGCGATCCCAACGAGCAATCCCTCTGATCCGGCTGCGGGGTTTCTGGAACCCCCCTCGCCAGAGCTCAGCATCCAGGTTTGGGAGAGTTTCCCCTGGGTCAGCTCGAAACAGAGCATGGAAATTGGCGTGAGTGTCTTTGAAAATGACCAACCGCTCCCCGGCACAGAGCCCGAATTGGTGGTCTTTTTGCCAGACGGTACCCGCAGCGCCTATCACATGCCGCCCACCGATAATGAAGGCCAGACGCGCAAGTTCGTCGAGCCCGTTGAAGCTGCCGATGGCACGTTAATCCTCTACCAGGCGTGTATCTCCAACTCTACTGGGGGAAAGTTCTGCGTGAAGGACAGTTTCTTAATCTGGCAGAACCCATAGCCGGATAAAGAATAGACCCCCGAGGGCGGGGGTAATTCGATAGGAATAGACGCCTCAAAGATAAATCTGAGGCGTCCTTTTTATTTATCCGGAGGTTTCAGAATTTCCGCGGGGAGATGAGCGACATCAATGGATGGATCATCGCAGAAAAGCATGGCGCGTTCGATGACGTTGCGCAGCTCGCGGATATTTCCGGGCCAGGAGTGATTCAAAAGCACCTGCATGGCGCGCGGGGTGACATCCTGAATGTTCATGCCCATGCGGGCGTTGTTCTTGCGGATGAATGAACCGACCAATTCGGGGATATCCTCTTTGCGCTCACGCAGAGGCGGCAGGTGCAAATCGACCACTTTGAGCCGGTAATATAAATCTTCGCGAAATTTACCTTCTTGCATCAAGGTGGGTAAGTGGCGGTTGGAGGCTGCCAGGATTTCCACATCGACGTGAATCAGGTTAGTGCCGCCGACACGCCGAAAAGCGTGCTCCTCCAGCACGCGCAGCAGTTTGGCCTGCATATCCACAGGCATAGAGGATATCTCATCCAAAAAGAGGATGCCGTCATCGGCAACTTCCATCAAGCCATGTTTGCGTTTTTCTGCGCCCGTGAACGCACCTGCTTCGTAACCGAAGAGCTCCGATTCCAGCACAGTGGGCTGGATCGCAGCGCAATTGATGGCAATAAAGGGACGGTCTGCGCGCGGCCCCATGCTGTGAATAGCGCTGGCGAGCACTTCTTTGCCGGTGCCGGTCTCGCCGGTGATCAGGACGGAGACGGAGGCGGCTGCGGCGCGATGCGCCTGATCGAAAACGGCCTTCATTGCTAAACTTCGCCCGCGGATGATATCGAGCGAATTATGCTGAGCATGGCGCAAGTGGGCAAGCTCACGGCGCATGGCTACCAGCTCGCCCGCCCGCTGGATGGATTTTTCCAGATTGGCGAGTTGGATGGGTTTTTGAAGAAAATCGTGCGCCCCGCTTTTCATGGCATCCACAGCCATTTCGATATCCCCGAATGCGGTGATCAGAATGATCGGTGGGCGGTTAGGCAGGTGGGAGGTCTCATCCAACAAGGTCGGCCCGTAGCCATCTGGAAGCTGCACGTCCAGTAAAATGATATCCGCATTCCCGCGTTGGAAAGCCTGGCGGGCTTCAGCCAGGGTGGCTACACCGAGCACCTCATAACCGCGCGCGGTGAGGAAGGCCCCAATATTATGACGGGCGTTCTCTTCGTCATCAACGATCAAAACCGTAACGCTCATTTGCCCTCCATCAACGGAAGCCTTACCTGGAAGAGGGTGCCTCCAGGAAAACTGTTAACTCGGATACTGCCACGATGAGCGGTTACGATACGCTTGGTGATCGCCAGCCCCAAGCCCGTGCCATCACTCTTGGTGGTGAAGAAGGGTTGGAACAGGCGATCCAATATCTCCTTGGGAATGCCTGGACCGTTATCGGCAACGCTCACTTCAACAAATCTACGTTCTGACTGTCCCTTGACCAATTGGACTTTCAAAGCCACCGTGCCGCCATTTTCACTCATTGCCTGGATGGCGTTGGTGATCAGATTGACAAACACCTGCTCCAAGGCGCGCATGTTGCCGCGCACAGGCGGCAACCCCGGCTCCACTTGCAGGTGCGGCTGCACATGAGAATTCGCCAGGCGGGGACGCAGGCGGTCTAAAAGCCGCCCGATGAGCAATCCCAGGTCCACCGCTTCCATTTCGAATTCGGTAGGCCGAGAGAAAGCCAGGACGGATTTCATCAGCTCACTCAGGCGGTCGCAATCCTGCTGCAGGCGGGTAATTAACTCCTGGTTGGGATCTGCTTCTCCGAGATTGATCGCCATGAGCTGCAATCCTGTGCTGATGTTATTAATCGGGTTGCGCACCTCGTGTGCAAAGATCGCTGTCACTTCGCCCAGCAGGGCGCGCTGTTCCAGTTGTTGGGCCTGAACCTCTATTTGTTCCTGGTCGGTCAGATCTTGAAACAGGATAACAATGCTGTGAACCTGACCGTTTTCGACCGAGGGGATAAAGCTCATACGGGCGTGAAACGCCTGCCCCGAACGGCGGTACAGGTTCAGGGTCTCATCTCGCAATGTCTGAATGCCTTCCAGGGCCAGATTGAGCGCGGGTTTCAGGCTCCCGGTTGTGATCAGAATATCACTCACCTGGCGACCATGGGCTTCCAGGCTGGAATAACCCAGGGTGCGTTCTGCCGAGCGGTTCATGCGCTGGATGGTCAAATCCGGAGAAAGCACGATCACCCCATCATCCACTGAGTTTTCGATCAGATTGAAGACCACGCTGCGATGCAGCTCTGCCTCCAGATTGGCTTGTAATCCGGAAAATCTGCTATGCGATTCCAGCAAGGTGCTAACCGCATCCGCTAAAAGCTTAATTTGTCGGTCCAATCCTTCAGGTGCGATCAGTTGATCCCCAGCGAGCATAAAGAAGCCGATCAGCGCCTGGGGTGGCCCTAAAGGCGCAGTGGCTACGTAGGTGAGACCGGCAGCGCGTGCCGCTCGGTGCAAACCGGAAATGGGTCTCTTGCCAGGCGTCCAAAATTGGTGGGTGCGCAAGGCGACCAGTTCTTGAACGGGCAGCTGGGTGGGTAAAATTTCCTCTGGGCCGAGGTGTGAAAAGCGTTCGAGCTTAAGATCCTGGGCACTATGATCCACGTCTTGTAGATAAACACTCAGGAGCCGCGCCCCGGTAATTTGTTGGCTGCCCTGCAGAGCCATTTGAATGGCAGCTTCCAGGTCGGTTTGTGCAAATGCGCCATTAATGGTCTCCATGCTTTTTTGAATTTCGCTGTGGCGTTGATGTTCAGCATGGCGTTTTTCGAGCACGTGCACTGGCTCCAGGAGGAGCAACGCCCATTGACCACGGGGGGTCAAATCGGTCCGCATAACCTGAACATCCAAATTGGGCTTGTTGCGGCGTGAAAGGACCAGGGTTTCCATGACAGGCTGGGCGGCAGGTGCAGCCAAAAAGGATGCGCTCCCGGCGTCTTTGAAAAACGAGGAAAAAGAATTACCCAGCAGTTCTGCCCGTGTATAAGCGGTCAGCGCCAGGGCCTGTGCATTCGCCAATAGTAAACGTTGGCTGAGCAGATCGATGAGCAAAGCTGGATTCGGCAGTAAATCTAGCAATGCCTCAATTTCTGCCAGCCCAGGTTTACGACGAAGCCCGGGAAAGCTGGAAAATTGCGAGCGGGTGATCATGAAGCAGGTTGTTTATCGATTCAGGCGAACTGGCGCGCCTGGTGACGCAGGTGGGCAGGTAAGATGCCTTCCATCGCCCGATATTTAGCTACCGTGCGACGGGCTACCGGGTATCCTTTTTTCTTCAGGAGAGAGGCGATCTGTGTGTCGGTCAGAGGGCGAGACTCCTGGGAAACGATTTGTCTTAGCTCGGTGCGAATGTGCAGACTGCGGTCAAACAAACGGGAGAGTGGTACGATCCTACCACTGGGTAATTGTACCGCTTTTCCAGAAACAGCGCGCGAGATGGTTGATTCGTGCACCTGCAATTCGACCGCCAGGCTGGCCCGCGTGACCGGCGCCAGGTAAGCATCACCATGCAAAATAAAGCTGCGTTGAATGGAGGACAGGCGCTGCATCAGGCGCACAATGGTATGGTTACGCTGCTGCAGGCATTTGATCAGCAATGAGGCATGCTCCAGATCAGACTGCCATTGCTCAGATTTATCCTCCGGCGCCTGGGTCAAAGCCTGGCGGAAGAGGGGGTTGATACGCAACTTGCCTGCCAAAGGCGAGATCACTTCGACTACCAGGGCTGCCTCGGGATCATCATTCAGTAAAGAGATGATGACATCGGGGTTATGGTAAACATCTGGGGCGCGGCCTGCCACCTGACGGATGTTGCCCCAATGGGCGCGGGCGGGATACGGGTTCAAGTTTTCGCTAATAAATTGGGCGATGAGACGCGCTTGGGCAGTGGTCACACCCAAGAGGCGCCCTAATTCGAGGTATTGGTGGCGGGAAAGGAAATCCATGCCTTGCTGAACCGCCTGCGCTGCCAAAGCAGGGATGCTGCCGGTCTCTGAGAGCACATCGAGCTGTACCAACAGCGCCTCTTGAGGAGAAGGCGAACCGACGCCCACCGGATCTGCTCGTTGAATGAGTGCCAGCACAGCCTGCACGCGTGAAATGAGCACGTGGTGATAGCGGGCGATCTCCACCAGCGGCAGGCGGAGCAAGCCATCCTCATCCAGGCTGGTCAGAATGTGTGCTGCAACCGGGCGGTCCTCAGGGTTCAGCTCTGGGGCTATCTGGCGCAGCACATAGGTGGCGAGGTCTTCCACATCCGCGGTGTATTCATCTCCGCTATAGTCTTCAACGGGGCTGCTGCCCTTGGACGTAAAGAAATCTTCGCGTGGGGATACAAACACGATGGGATCATTGGCTGTCAGGTCGAGCGGTCGGCTGCACACGGGGCAAGGGCCGGAATTTGCCAGGGGGCGGCGACAGGTGGGACAGTGACGTTCCTCCACTAATTCAAGCGCTGGATTGGAAGCCAACTCCGCTTCAATTTTCTGGCGAAGCTCGGCTGCGGTCAGGCCCATCAAGGTCATGGTTGTAGCCAGGTGAGCGGTGGTGAGCGGTCGCAGGCTGGTGGATTGAGACTGAATGATCATAGCGAAATCCCTCGATCGATGATTTGATTATAACGGGTTGCAAGAATTGTGCCAGGGTAAAATGTGTAATTTGTCTGCTGGGGGGGTGATTCTTGTAGGGGGTGCACCAGGTTAATTTATGCTACAATGATTCCGAGACATTTATGTGACGGGCAAGCAGACCCACGATAATTGTCCTACACAATTCCTGCTCCAAAAACTTAACCAACAAGGAAAATATTCCATGCTCCGATCTTTCCTCATCTATCTCTCAAAGGCAGGCTGGGCGCGACGGATAGTCACCCGCTCGTCATTGGGTTGGCGAGCAGCTTCCCGCTTTATCGCTGGCGAAAAATTGGAACATGCCATCAAAGTGGTGAAGACTCTGAATAAAAAAGGGATCAATGCCACGCTGGATCACCTGGGGGAGAACACCACCAATCCCGAAGAGGCGGCCCGGGCGACACAAGATATTCTGAATATGTTCGACGCGATCGCCGCCAATAAGGTGCGCTCGAATGTCTCGATCAAACTAACCCAAATTGGCCTGGCATTGGGCGAAGGCATTTGCGAAGAAAATCTGATCAAAATCCTGACGCGCGCCAAAGACTACGGTTCATTCGTGCGTGTGGATATGGAAGACTCGCCCTGGGTGGATACTACCCTGGATCTTTACCACAAAATGCGTTTTGAGCACGGTTTCGAAAACCTTGGGGTTGTAATCCAGTCGTACCTGTTCCGCAGCGAGCAGGATGTATTGAAACTGCGCGAGGAGTGCGCACGTGTGCGCCTGTGTAAGGGAGCCTATAAAGAACCCTCAGCGGTGGCTTTTCCGAAGAAGAGTGACGTGGATGCCAACTACGACCGGCTGGCGCGCTTGCTGATGGATGCCTCTAAGGCGCATGGCTGCCCGGCGATCAGCGATGATGGATTGCTGCCACCTCCCCCCGGTCTGGCGACCCACGATGAGCGGCGCATCGAATACGCTTGCGGTTACGCGCAGCAGATCGGCTTGCCCAAGAAAGCGATCGAGTTCCAGATGCTGCACGGCATCCGCCGCGATCTGCAAGAACGACTGGCGGCGCAGGGATATCCGGTACGCATCTACGTGCCTTATGGCACCGAATGGTATCCGTATTTCACGCGCCGCCTGGCAGAGCGCCCGGCAAACGTGTGGTTCTTTATCTCGAACTTCTTTAGAAGATAACCATCATTATTCAAATATGCACCGCATTTCCATCCACCACCAGAGTTCAGGTGATAGGATGCGGATATTTTCGCGGGCCTGGCCCGCCAAAACACCCCCACCTGCCTCTTGGACTGCGTAACTTCTATGAATATTGGATTTCATAAAGTGACTTATGGTATCATGGGCCATCAGAGGTGCTGAAAATTAACGCTTTTCCAAAGGAGGTGTGATGACCAAAAACAGCAGGCGCGGGCCCATGCTGCCGGTGATCTTGATGATCGCGGGCGGGGTGCTCCTTATCGGTGTGGCTGCATTTTATGCGTTCACCGGTCTTCAACCTGTAGAAACCAGCCAACCCCAGGCAGCTACAGGAATCGATATCGAAACGATCCCGCGTGTCAGCCTGGCGGATGCCAAAGCTGCCTATGATACCGGGCAGGCGGTCTTCGTGGACGTGCGCGAGGCCCAATCCTACGCACAAAGCCACATCGCTGGCGCTCTTTCGATCCCTCTGGAAGAGCTGCCGGACCGGATTACTGAGCTCAACCCGTCGGATTGGATCATCACTTACTGAACCTGACCGGCCGAAGAGACCAGCGCCCGTGCGGCGCAATACCTGCTGGAAAATGGTTTTACCACGGTCACGCCCATTAAGGGCGGATTTGTCGCCTGGACATCGGCGGGGTATCCTGCCGAGCCTTAAGGAGGCAATGGATGACAGAAACACCCGCCTTCCTCGCCGGGAGGTTGCGCAGTGAAGGTGAGAAAACCCTGGAATTCTTGCACAATCTGACGCCGGATGAGTGGGAATCGCCCGTATATTCGGATGGCGCTACCTGGTCGATCCGCGATATCATCGCCCATTTCGTCTCCGCCGAGATTGGCATGCGTCGCCTGGTGGAGAATATCCTGTCCGGCGGGCCAGGCTCGCCGCAGGATTTTGACCTGGACGCTTACAACCAGCGTAAAGTGGCAGCCCTCAAAGCCGTTTCGCCGAATGATCTGATCGCTCAGTTCTGGCAGGAACGGGGGAATTGCATCGCTCTGGTGGAGCAGATCAGCCCGGACGACCTGGAGAAGAGCGGGCGGCATCCCTGGCTGGGTATTGTGCCGGTGCTGGAGATCATCAAGCTGCTCTACCGCCACAATCAAATCCACCAACGGGATATTCGTAAATCCTTGGGTACGCCTATTACCTGAATTCCTGGCGCCAGAGAATAAACGCCCCGATCGAAAACCAGCAAACCTCATGTCGAACCAACCTGGTTCTACTCCTCTCCTGACGTTCATCCGCATGTCGAGGCCGCTTTTTTTGCTGGGCGGGCTCTTGCTTTACGCGTTGGGCGCGGGCATTGCTCGTTACCTGGGCTACTCTTTGGATTGGGGGGTGTACTTCCTGGGCCAGGCCTGGGCAACCATTTTACAGCTCGGCGGGCAATATTTGAATGAATACTTCGATGCTCCAGCGGACGCTGCCAATCCGAACCGGACTCCCCTCACCGGCGGGAGCGGCGCTGGTGCGCCGGGCGAATTCCCGCGTAACCTGGCATTAATCGCCGCCGCTGGCTGCCTGTTCGTGGTGGCGGCCTTGAGCATCCCGCTCCTGCAGACCGCCAGACCTGGCGCTCCGGTATTGTTAGTAATGATCCTGGCGATCCTGGGGGCAGTTTTCTACTCGGTCCCGCCAGCCCGGCTGGTCTCTACCGGATATGGAGAGCTCACGACTACGATCCTGGTGGCAAACCTGCTGCCTGCGTTTGCATTCCTGCTGCAGACCGGTGAATTTCACAGACTGCTGGCAATGTCCACTTTCCCGCTGAGTGCTTTCCACATGGCGATGATGATGGCTTTTGAGCTGCCGGACTACGGGACAGATATCAAGAATGGAAAGCGCACTTTACTGGTGCGCATGGGCTGGCAAGCGGGAATGACGCTGCACAATGGCCTGGTTTTGGCAGGCTTTTTACTCTTAGGATTGGCGGTCACTTTTGGCTTGCCGCTGTTGATCGCCTTACCGGCACTCTTCACCCTGCCTTTGGGCGTGCTGCAAATCTGGCAAATGCGCCGGATTGCCGATGGCGCTCGTCCAAATTGGTTCGGTCTGACCCTCACGGCTGGCGCGCTGTTTGCCAGCGCGGCCTACCTGCTGGCGTTTGCTTTCTGGACGCGTTGATCATCCGGTTATGCCTGAGTTTCTCGAGCTGCTTGCTCCATCAGAAGCCCTGACCCGCCTGCTGGCGCATTTACCCGCAAGCCTGGAGGGCGAAGAGGTTGAAACCCAATCAGCATTAGGGCGTGTGACCGTCGCGCCAGTGCGCGCCATGCAGGCATTGCCTGCCTTCCCGCGCACCACCGTGGATGGATACGCCGTGCGGGCGGCAGACACCTTCGGCGCCAGCGAATCACTACCAGCCTACCTGCAGGTGGTAGGAGAAGTAATCATGGGCGCTGCGCCCGTTTTTTCTTTGAGCCCTGCTCAGTGTGCTTTGATCCATACTGGCGGCATGCTGCCTGACGGGGCTGACGCAGTGATTATGGTGGAACACACCCAAAGCGCCCGCCCGGATGAAGTGGAAGTGCTGCGCGCGGTTGCGCCGGGAGAGAACGTGCTCAAAGTGGGGGAGGATGTCACCTTGGGGCAGGAGGTCATCCCGCGCGGCTGGCGTCTGCGCCCGGCGGAAATCGGCGGGTTGATGGCTTTAGGGCAGACGCGCGTCTGGGTGGCGCGCAAGCCACGCCTGGGGGTTCTCTCCACGGGAGATGAGGTGGTGCCTCCTGAACAGGAGCCTGGTCCTGGGCAGGTGCGCGATGTAAATACCTATACCCTGGCAGCCCTTGTTCAAGCCGAGGGCGGTTTGGGAGTGAGTTATGGGGTCATCCCCGACCAGATGGAGGCGCTGCGTTCCAATGCGGCGCGCGCCCTGGCGGAATGCGACGCGGTGGTGATCACTGCCGGCTCGTCTGCCAGCACACGCGATTTAACCGCCCGGGTGATCGATTCGTTGGGAAAACCCGGCGTACTGGTGCACGGTGTGAATGTACGCCCCGGCAAACCGACCATTTTAGGTGTTTGTGACGGTAAAGCTGTGATCGGTCTGCCCGGCAACCCGGTCAGCGCGCTGGTGATTGCCGGCTTATTTGTCACCCCGGTCGTGCGCCGCTTGCTTGGCTTGGTGGAAGAACGGCTGCGACCCATCCTGCAGGCGCACCTGGCGGTGAACCTGGCATCGCAAGCCGGCAGGGAAGACTGGATTCCGGTGCGGCTGATCCAAAGCCCATCCGGATTACTGGCTGACCCGGTCTTTGGAAAAAGCAACCTGATCTTCAGCTTGGCGCGCGCCGATGGGCTGGTGCGCATCCCGCCGGATGCCACCGGACTGGCAGCCGGTGAAATCGTGGAAGTTACCTCGATGTAATGGATACAACTATCAAGATGACCTCAACCCATTTGAAATTATTCATCTTACCGGAGACTTTAGCCGTGTGCCGCCTGGAAGCCGAGGCTGTATTTCCGGAGTGGGCGCGTTCGAGCAGCCTGGTCGCCCTGGTCCGCACAGGTGATGAGGTGAGCGTGGTGTGCGACCAAGATTGCGTGCCGGCAGACATCACCGCAGTTTCTGGGTGGCGTGCTTTGGGTGTGGAGGGGCCTTTAGATTTCTCTTTGGTGGGCGTACTGGCGGCCCTAACAACCACGCTGGCGGAGGCGGGAGTGAGTATCTTCGCCTTATCGACGTATAATACCGATTATATTCTGGTCAAAGAAAATAGGTTGGATCTGGCGGTTTACGCGCTGCGAGAGGCCGGGCATGATATCCAGGGATGAGGAACACCGGCACAGGAAATCTAAATACCAGAGCGCCAGCCTGCGCGGCCGGCAATTAGCCCTGATGTTAATTTTTGCGCTCCTGGGCCCTGCCTGGATGCCGGCCTCCCTTGCACGCTCAGCGGAAAACGCGGCGCTGAAGTTCCATCTGAATGAAGACCTGATAAAGAACCCGCCACTCATCCTCGAACAACCGAAGGCTGCAATCACGCCTAGCCGCGCGGCCCGCGGGGTGCTTTTTCAGGAATTTGATGAGCAGGAAACTGTCATTCCATGGCGTTGGAACCCGCCAGGCGAGGTAATTGCTCCCATCCTGCTTTATCACCACGTCGGAACGAAGGAGACCCCTTCGCGCTACTTCGTTTCACCATCCGACTTCGCTGCACAAATGCGCAGCTTGCAGGAGTGGGGATACACCGCTATCCCGCTCTCCTTGCTGGTGCAAGCGCTCACCGTTGGCGCCGCGCTGCCGCCCCGGCCGGTGGTGATCAGTTTCGACGACGGCTACCAGGATGTTTACCTTAACGCCTTCCCGGTCCTGCAAGAGCTGGGCTACCCTGCTATCGTCTTTATCATCACCGGGCAGCTTGAAATTGGCGGCTACATGCATCCTGAAGAGCTGCGGACTTTACAAGCTGCGGGATGGGAAATCGGCAGCCATACCCAAACGCATACCAGCCTGCGCGCTGCGGAGGCGTGGCTGGAGAATGAAATTTTGCACTCGCGCCTGGTTCTGGAAGCGGCACTGGGTGAGCCAGTCAGCAGCTTTTCTTTCCCGTATGGTTTAACCTCGCTGTATGTCACCGGGTTGGTTAAGGAGTCTGGTTATGCCTCCGCGGTGGGCCTGGGTGGGCTTTCTCGCCACACGATCAAGACCCAATTTTATCTAAGCCGGATTGAGATCTATGGGGATTGCACGATCCAGGAGTTTGCCAGAATGTTGCCATGGGCTGCACAATCTGCTCCGCCTGAGAGCAGTGAGCCCCAGAGTCCGAGGAAGGATGTACAATGAGCGGCGCATCCATCTATCTTCACGATATCCCTCTACCGGATGCCCTGGCTCGCCTGACGGAGGCCCTGGAGCGCTTTGGGCTGCTGGGACCTTTGAGCGACGAGGAAATTGCGCTGGACGAGCGGGCGTTGGGACGTGTGCTGGCTGAAGCGGTGCTGGCGCGCCTGTCTTCTCCGCATTATCACGCTTCTGCCATGGATGGGTTTGCTGTAAGAAGCGAGGAGACTTCCGGGGCGATGCCCACCGCTCCGATCGTTTTGACTTACGATCAGCAGGCGGTTTACGTGGATACCGGTGATGCGCTGCCGGAATGGGCCAATGCGGTCATACCTATTGAGAATATCGAGCCCATCGATGAGAATGGGATGCCGTCGAGCGAGGGACGACATCCGCCCGCGATTCGCATCCGAGCTGCACTGCCCCCCTGGCAGCATGTTCGCCCTTTGGGTGAGGATATCGTCGCCACCCAATTGGTGCTGCCAGCCGGGCACATCCTGCGCCCGGTTGACCTGGGGGCGATCGCTGCCTGCGGGCACGACCGGGTGCGTGTGGTGCGCCGGCCGCGCGTGGCAGTCTTGCCGACAGGCAGTGAGCTCGTACCGGTGGGGCAGCCCGTCAAGGCAGGCGATATCATTGAGTACAATTCCCTGGTGCTAGCCGCGCAAGTGGAATCCTGGGGCGGTCAGGCCGTGCGTTATCCCATCACGCCCGATAACTTTGATCTGATCTGCGACCGGGTGCGACATGCCGCCCAGGAATGCGATTTGATCTTGTTGAACGCGGGGTCTTCAGCCGGCTCCGAAGATTTTTCAGCCAGGGTGGTGCAGGCCCTTGGGGAGCTCCTGGTGCACGGGGTGGCAGTGCGTCCCGGGCATCCGGTGATCCTGGGGATGATCCACCTGCCCGAAACAGGTGAGGGTCAACCAGAACCTAAGACGATCCCGATCATCGGGGTGCCTGGTTACCCGGTGTCGGCTGCCTTGACAGGCGAGATCTTTGTAAAGCCCCTGTTGGAGCGCTGGCTGGGCAAACCACCGGAGGAGTCGCAGACGGTCAAGGCCACCCTGACGAGGAAGGTCACCTCACCTGCAGGCGATGACGATTATCTGCGCGTGGCTGTGGGACGGGTGGGTGAGCGTTTATTGGCTGCGCCCTTGTCGCGCGGGGCGGGGGTGATCACTTCGTTAGTGCGCGCCGACGGTATTGCGGTGCTGCCGCGCGGCTCGCAGGGTCTGCCCGCCGGAGCGCAGGTGGAGGTACGCCTGTACCGTTCTATGGCGGATCTGGAACGCACAATTTTTGCGATTGGCTCGCACGATATGACTTTGGACCTGCTCGCTCAGTTCCTTGCTAACCGCGGACGCCGGCTGGCCTCAGCCAACGTGGGTTCCCTGGGCGGGTTGGTGGCTTTGCAGCGCGGCGAGGCTCATCTGGCAGGCTCCCATCTCCTCGATCCGGAGAGCGGTGAGTACAATACGGCCTATATTCCCCGGTACCTGCCAGGTCTGGCGGTTGTCCTGATCACATTGGTGGGGCGCGAGCAGGGATTGCTGGTGAAACACGACAATCCCAAAGAAATTCTTACGCTGGCAGACCTGGCGCGCTCCGACGTGCGCTTTGTCAACCGCCAGCGAGGGGCAGGCACACGGGTGCTGCTCGATTATCACCTGGGACTGCTGGGGCTTGCCTCAGAAGGCATCCGGGGCTACAATCAAGAGGAATTCACCCACCTGGCTGTGGCTGCAGCGGTTGCCTCGGGTCGCGCGGACTGCGGGCTGGGCATACCCGCGGCTGCCAGGGCACTGGAATTGGATTTCATACCCTTATATCAGGAGCGCTATGACCTGGTAATCCCCAGGGATTATCATGAAAGTGAGCTGCTGGCTCCATTGCTTGAATTGCTGCACTCGCCAGCTTTCCGCCGGGCGGTCTCTGCGATGCCCGGTTATGACACCGAGCAGATGGGTTTACAAGTTGCTTCCTTCGGATAAAGGCAGGGCAAAATGCCTACCGCACTCGTGATTGACGATCATCGCCCCACAACCGACAGCATGTGCCAGATGTTGAATTTGTTGGGGGTAAAAGCCAGACCCGCGTATGGACCTCGCGCGGCTCTGTTGATCCTGAACGAGTTCTTGCCCGATATCATCTTCTTAGATATCCAGATGCCCGGGGTGGATGGTTTCGAGGTCCTGGCGTACCTGCGGCGGGAGCCGCGCCTGGCAAACGTGCCCGTGGTCATCGTCACCTCGGACGACCAACCGGAGACCGCCAGCAAGGCGCGCCGCACGGGCGCGCTGCTCACTATAGTCAAGCCTGCTTCGCTCGAGGGCCTGGAACGCGTGCTCCACAAATTGAAACTGATTTAGCGAGGGATGGAGAATGCCGATTCAGCAAGGTGTAACTGCTCCTGATTTTACACTGATGGATGAAGAAGGCCGCCCGCACACGCTTTTACAATATCGCGGCGGACCCGTCGTGCTGTATTTCTACCCGAAAGATGACACCCCAGGCTGTACAACCGAGGCCTGCAATTTCCGCGATGATTACAGCGCTTACCAGCAAGCCGGAGTCACCATCCTGGGGGTGAGCCCGGATACCCCCGCCAAACACAGCAAGTTCAAAGCGAAATATGGCTTGCCATTCACCTTATTGGCAGATGAAGATCACCAGGTTTGCGACCTGTACGGAGTGTGGGGGCTAAAGAAGTACATGGGGCGCGCCTATGAAGGCGTGCTGCGCACGACTTTTCTGGTAGGAGCGGATGGCGTGATCTTGCAGGTCTTCGAGCAGGTCCGGCCTGCAGAGCACAGCACGGAGGTGCTGCAAGCGCTGGGTGTATTTCCAGAGCGCTGATTTCACATCACCGGTTTGAACCGCCAATGAACGCCAACCGGCGCGCATAAGCACCTATTGGCAGCCGGTCATTCCACGTGAATCTGGAGCAACTGATACCGGTATACCTACCTCGCACTTTTCGCCACGTACCCCGCGCTCGGCGGTACCCCGCCGCCTCACGCCCCGTTGCAGCCTCCTGTGTGAGAGGATAACCATGGGAACCCATTTCTGGACGCTCTTTTGGATCTTGCTCGCGGCGGGGCTGCTTGCCACCGTCGCCGTGCTGCCTTATTCGCTGGCTCTCAACCCCGAAGCTGCCGGACAATTGAAAGCGAAGTTGGCTGAAAAAGGCAGCCGCCTGCCCGCCATGCTGGTGATCGTCTTCGCCAGCGTCGCCCAGGCCGGTTTGCTGATCGCCATCGCCACCTACGTGGGCCTACTAGCCGCGCGCGCGGTGGGGCTGCGCCTGCCGGTCCTGGAAGCCGTGCTGGAAGGCCAGCCGGCCCTGCCGGTTCTCCTGGCGGGGCTGCCAGTGGCCATGCTGGTGGGTTTTGTGGGTGGCGCGGGGATCATGGCGCTGGAACGGTACTACTTCCAACCGCGCCTGCCTGAAGCTTTCCATGAAGTCAAAGCGAAACAGGCCACCTGGAAGCGCTTCCTGGCCTGCTTCTACGGCGGGATTTACGAAGAGCTGCTCCTACGGTTGTTTGTCATGAGCGGTTTGATCTGGCTGATCGAGCGCCTATGGCCGGCGCCCGTCGGGCAAATTTCCCCGGGCGCCTTCTGGATTGCCAATCTCATCGCCACCCTGCTGTTTGGGTTAGGCCACCTGCCCGCCACCGCCCGCCTCGCCCCCCTCACCCCGTTCATCATTGCCCGCGCCTTGATCCTCAATGGCCTGGCCGGGCTGCTCTTTGGCGTATTGTTCCTGCAGTATGGCCTGGAATTCGCCATGATCGCTCACTTCTGCATGGATATCATGCTCCACCTGGTCCTTCCGGAGCTGACAGCAGCCGGTGAACACACGGTATAGCCGTTGGTTGGGTTGAGCGGGTGGTCAGGCATCCTGGGGACAGGATGATGAAAGCGAAACTCAACCTTGTATATTAGTAAATAGGGTATGCTAGAGAGGCAAAGAGGCACCGGCCAGGCCAGTGAGGGTGAATCTGAACCCAACCTTTAGGCACAGAGCCTGAGACGTAGATCTGATCCCCTCA
>Ga0105106_10001151_pt1 | contig 19014 bp, 14 predicted proteins | sample PPLLaktember2015_5_FD_79109 | JGI IMG/M metagenome (GOLD analysis project Ga0105106, IMG submission 79109) | Freshwater sediment microbial communities from Prairie Pothole Lake near Jamestown, North Dakota, USA - PPLs Lake P8 Core (1) Depth... | ecosystem: Environmental > Aquatic > Freshwater >...
AGCAGGAAGATAAATTAAGATGGATACAGTAATAACTACTTCTCTGTGAAAAACATAGGAATAAAAATTTGGAAAAGCAATATTCAAATCCAAAGTGAGACTCACTTTCACTGCGCTACCTCAACGCCAAGTGAGTCTCACTTAAAACACTGCCGGAAAATTTTAACGAAGCAGCGACATCTTTTTCGTATCTACAAAATTTCCGATTGTTAATCTGTAATAATAAATTCCCGAAGACAAACCTCTTGCGTCAAACTTTACTGAATGGTTACCTGCTTCTTTCCACTCATTAACAAGTGTAACAACTTCATTCCCGAGGACATCATACACGTTCAAAGTTTGCCAACTGCTGACTGGCGACTGCCAACTGATTACAGTGCTTGGATTAAACGGGTTGGGATAGTTTTGACTCAATTCATAAGTCCTGAATACTGATTCATCATCAACACCAGTTGGTTCAACTATATTAATAATTTTATTCGAGGCGAAATTCCAAGAGTCACCTGAATTTGCCCCATTAAAATTAACACTATTACCATTTGCAAAAAGTGTTTGCTGTCACACAATAGATGGCGCAGTATATGTAAATTGGAATGTGACCATTCCGCCCGAAGAAAGCTTTGGTTGAACATGTGTTAATTCAAAATTTTCTTTCCTTAAATCACCAGCGATTTGAAATAAATCTCCATCTGATGCAGCGATATTAGTACCACCAGCTATTAAAGGTCCGCCCTGAATTGTAACCGTATAAGTTGCCGATTGTCCAGCAACTATGGTGTCAGGCCCTGCAATTGCAACCAGAACATTAACCGATGGTGTTTCGCTGTGACAAGTGCATCCTATGCCATTCTTTTGGGTTTTGCCGACAATACCACCTGATTCAGCATAAATAATTATTGTTGAAACTATGATGATAAATGCCGCCGCATTAATAACATTTTTCCTTTGAAAATGAACAAGCATTATTAATTCTCTTATTATTTAAAATTTTGAGTTTACAATTAAAATTATTTTAGTCGGAGCGTAATTCCATGAGTCACCGGTCTTCTTACCATTCATATTAACACTGTTCCCGTTGGCATAGAGATTTTGCAATCCGATAACTTGAGGTGCAGTATATGAAAACTGAAATGTGACTTTCCCGGAAGAAGAATATTTTGGAGAAGTATGTGTCAGCTCTCCTTTTAGTTTTTTTAGATCATGGAAAACGGGAAATAACTCACCAGCCGATGCAGCGATATTAGCCCCAGCAGCTTTGATGAAAGAACTCGAGATCGTAACAGCATACAATGCTGATTGCCCTGCTTGCAGCGAATCCGGTCCTGAAATGAAAACCAATACATCATTTGAGGATACTTCATTATGACATGTGCATCCTTTTTTATTTTTTTTTGTTCGACCAACTATTCCCTCTTCTTTTGCATAGATGATTATTGTTGAGACTATGAATAAAATTAATCCTGCATTTATTACGTTCTTTTTTTGAAAAGCTAAAAACATAAATGTCCTTTTTTATTATCAGTATAGTTCTCTAAGCTTTAATAAAGTGACACGGCTTGGTTGAATCTATAACAAACTTGATTTGGGATGCAGGCAGCTGGTTGATAAAGGAAAAAAAGGTGGATGTGATAGTTACGATTATTAATATGTGTTAAGAAAATGTGGGTGAAATTTTGTAATTGTTCGAGAAAACCGGGATCACTCAATTACAAATAAATACTCTGGACATTCACAGAAAAAATCAAAGATGTATTTTCAGAACTTAACCCTTTTTAACTTAAGCACGTATAAATTGGAACTTAACGAGAATTAATTATTCGGCAGGATATTTCTTATTTATGAATTAATTATTCAGATTTCAGTTCATCTTTACTTGTTTGAAAAGCGCTTGGTTCCCAGTCTAAACCTTCACACGGCAAATTTTCTTGAGTGGGATGTGTATCATGTTTCATGCAAAGTACTGCCGACTTATCAAAATGCAAACAGCTTGAACACAAAGTTGATTCGATAATATCTTTATTTTTTTCTTCAAACAGCCGATAATGAATAATTGCAGGATGAACTATCACTCCGTAAATAGCAAATAAGGTAAGCACCCACCAAAACTGGAAATCCAAATAACCCTGAAGAAGCCAAACCAAAGGAATGGTTATTGCGGCTCTAATAATTGTCCAGAATACAATCTCACCCAATTTATTTCCTTAATACTTTTTAATTTTTAGGAAAGATATAATTCCTTTTGTTAATAAGAAAGCACATTTTTATAATCGGACTATAATGATCCCAAATGACGGTACCGTCCAAAATAAATCTGAAATAGGAAAAAGGTTTTAATAATTATGAGTATTAACCAGATTTTAATTTGTTTTGAATTCAGTCCCGCCATTAAATATCTCTTACTGCATACTTTCTTAAGAAAAATCTTCTAGCGGGTTGAAAAGATTTTTCATCAGTAGCTTATGTCTATTTTCATAATTTTTAAGGTGAGAAGTCTAATGAATTCTTCTTATTTTGTTATTAAGGTGATTAATTTTAGAAGTTTAATTTGCAGGATGATATTTATTTTTCAGAAATCTTAGTAACACTATACAACCTAATGAAATAAAACCTTATTACTTTCTTTTATTTGGATGCAGCCAGTCATATAATTTCATAAAGAGATGAATCTTAAAACTATTTTGAACAGATATCCAAAATGAAGTTAAAAACGGATTGGGTTTGACCAAAACAACTGATGTGAATTAAAATTTTTATAGTTATATTTGTTGGCAATTTGAGAGTATTAGGTTCTTTAACCAGACTTTTAAAATGATTTATTTAATTGAGAGGATGGGAAATCTAGCACAATTAAATGCGGTTATTATCAAAAAAGTGAGCGTGGGTGGGATCGAACCACCGACCCTTTGCTTAAAAGGCAAATGCTCTACCACTGAGCTACACGCCCTCAATTTTGGGAGCACAAATATAAAAATTTGAGGTTGTAATTCAAATAAATTCACTAATTAGAATAATTAAAATAATTAAGCTATGACTAAAAATTCAAAAATTTTGGTTTGTGATGACGATGAAACCTTAAGCTATCTGCTTAAAGAGCAGCTTCTCGAAGAAGGATTTACTGTTGATACCGTTTATGATGGTAAATATGCCATTGAGGCACTTAAACGTAAAAATTACGACTTGCTGCTTCTAGATTTAAATATGCAGGAAGTTTCCGGTGAAGAGGTTTTAAAGTTTATCAGTGATTATAATCCTTCTCTTATTGTTGTTATTCTCACCGCACAAAATGAAATTCGTAAAGCAATCGACTGCATTAAGATGGGGGCTTACGATTATATCACCAAACCATATGAATTTGATGAGCTCCTTGTAACAATTAATAATGCTGCGGAACATAAATCTCTTTTAAACAAGAACACCGCTCTAATTGATAGAGTAAATAAAAAACTTCCCCATAACATTGTTGGTGACAGCCCTCAACTTCAAAAAATTATTAACCTTGCAAGCAAAGCTGCGCTTTCTGATTCAAATATTCTTATTGAAGGAGAAACCGGAACAGGTAAGGAGCTTTTTGCCGAATACATTCACAAACATTCGACAAGGGTAGACAAACCTTTTGTGGTTATAAATTGTGCATCGCTTCCCGATCAATTAATTGAAAGCGAACTCTTCGGTCATGAACGCGGTGCATTTACCGACGCAAAAAGTTCCAAGCAGGGTTTGGTTGAAATTGCAAATGGCGGCACTTTATTCTTAGATGAAATTGGCGAACTTAGCTTATCGCTTCAACCAAAGCTTTTACGATTTCTTGAAAATGGTGAATACCGAAGAATTGGCGGTGTCACAAATCTAAATTCCAACGTTAGAGTAATTGGAGCAACAAATAGAAATCTGCTGGAAGAAGCCGATAATAAAAATTTCAGAAGAGATTTACTCTTCCGCTTAAATGTTATAACGCTAACTATTCCTCCCCTAAGAGACCGACGAGATGACATACCTGTACTTGCTAATTTTTTCCTTGAAGCAAAATCACCAATAAGATCGCCTAAAAAACTTTCACCAAAATCTGAATTGGCTCTTTTGAATTATAATTTTCCCGGCAATGTTCGTGAGCTTGAACATACAATTGAACGTGCAATTATTTTTTCGGAAGGCGAATTTATAGACACTGACGATTTGAACCTCCCAGTAAGTTCAACCGCAAAAAGCACGCAAGCATTAATGGATGAAGAAGATATTCGAATTACCGAAATATTAAGCATGGATGAAATGGAAAAATATCATATTGCTAAGGTGCTTAAACTTAATAGGTGGGATCGAACTCAAACGGCAAACCAGCTTGGCATTAGTCCTAAAACACTTTACACAAAAATAAAAAAGTACGAAATTAGGCAAGATTGAATAAATGCTGAACGATATAATTTCTAACTATGCTCTTTCCGAGCTTTTAGAAGTTGAAGGCAATTCTCTGGCTATTGCTGATAAGGACGGAAATATTCTATGGTGCAACAAAAGTTTCAAAGAAGATTCCGGTTTTGCAAAAATTAAAGGCAGATCATTTTATGCTCTTTTCAGCTTACCAGATGATGGTGATCCGAGCACTTTAGAAAAGAAGAAACCTCTCAATATTACTTTGCCCACGCTTCAAGACTTAAGCATTTATCCTTTAGTTAAAAAAAATAGGCTGGATGGTTATTTTTTAAGAATATTTCCCACTCACATTAAGAGATATCTGAGAGAACAACATGAAAATGTAATTCAAAGGAACATTGAATTCCAGAAGGAACTACACGATATTTTTAGTTTGCTTGTAAAAGAGAATTCCTTAACCGTGCTATCTGAAGAAATTTTGATGAGATGCAAAAAATTAACAGAAAGCAAATCAGGACTAATAGTCTTTTATGAAGAAGATAAGAAATATGAAATTCTCTTTGATAAGACGAACGATCAAATACCAAACAAACCAGAAGTAGAGCAAGAATTGAAATCAAGTTTTTCTTTTATTACTAAGTGGTTAACTGTAAATAAAAAACCCTTAATAATCACAACTACACCAAATAGTATCGGCTTTAACTTAACTCACGTTTTACAATCCGATTATTTATTGATTTCGCCATGTTTTATTCAAAATAAATTATTAGCTGCGGTTATTCTCGGTAAAAAAGACAACAAATTTTCGCATCATGAGATGGATAACATAGAACAATTAACATCATTATTCGCCTTTACAATAAGCAGCATAAAGGTACGTGAACTAAATGCTGAAATAGAGAAAAAACTTCTACAGGGACAAAGACTTGAGATCATAGGAAAATTGTCCAGCGGTATGGCTCACGATTTCAACAACCTGCTCTCTAGTATTTTCGGCAGCTTAATCCTGCTCAAGAAACGTGTCCCTCAAGCAGAAAATATTACCCGAATGATTGATAACATAGAGAATTGTGCCGTGAGGGCAAGAGATCTAACCAAAGGATTGTTGTCCTTTGGTAAACCTACTACCAAGCAAAAGGAATTAATAAAATCCAACTTGCTTATTGCTGAACTTTCCAAAGTAATTAATCAAACATTTCCTAAAGAACTTACTTTTGAAAGCAACAGTGAAGAAAAGATAAATAATATTTTAGGAAATCCAACTGAAATTTATCAGATATTATTAAACTTATGTGTAAATGCTAAGGAAGCTATTCGCGGTGCAGGCAAAATAACTTTATCGGCGAAGAACGTTGTGGTTAACCATAAAAACATTTCAAACTTTCCGTGGCTTGATAAGGGTAAATACGTATGTTTCTCTGTCGCCGACACTGGTGAGGGAATATCAGAAGAAAATATCCGTAAAATTTTTGACCCTTACTTCTCCACAAAGAAAAAAGATACGGGATCGGGGTTGGGATTATATGTTACCTACGGCATTATCAAAGCTCACAAGGGACATGTTGATGTTACAAGCAAGCTTAATGAAGGCACAACATTTAACGTTTATATTCCGGTTTATGAACCAGTATCTCAGGAAACAATTTCAGAACCTTCTGAGAAAATTATTTTATTGGCTGATGACGAAATAATGTTAAGAGATTTACTCGCTGAACTTTTAGAGTCCAGTGGATTTAATGTAATTGGAGTTACCTCCGGCGCAGAAGTGTTAAAAGTTCTCACCGAAGAAATGAAGGTGGATTTGCTTATTATTGATTATAATATGCCGGGTATGAATGGGTTAGAATGTGTAGAACAAATACGAAAACTTAATTACAAAATGCCGATCATATTATCTACGGGCAGTTTATCTGTCGAAGCTAGTTCAGATGTCAAAAAGGTGGGGGTTACAAGTTTAGTTACAAAGCCGTACGAATTCGACACCATGCTTTCAACTATCCGCAGTTTTATCTGAAATTCTTTCCGCATTTTCCTTTTCTCTCTCAATTTCTACCATCTTAACATTTTTTGTGTATTCTGAAGTTAGCGGTTTTTTAATTGCATTTAGCTGATTAAGAATATTTGTAATCTCATTAATCCCCGTTTCAATATAATTCAAACGATTTGAGATTGCTTCTTTTGAAATCTGCTCTTTATTTAATTCTCTCTTAATTGCTGCAGAAGAGAGACTTATCAATGTTAGCGGCTGCTTAATTTTGTGATTGGTTGTGCCAACAGTCGCAGCATATATGTTTCGCTTTTCTGCTTCGACTACTTGCTTATGCGCCTCAGCTAATTTCAAAGCAGAGTTTATTCTTGCTAACATCTCCACTTTTTCAAATGGCTTTTTGATGTAATCGAATGCCCCAGCATCTAATCCTTCTTTAGCATCATCAGCACCAGATTTAGCCGTGATAATTATTATTGGAATGTCTGCGGTTACAGTATCTTGTTTAAGAATTTTACAAACTTCTATCCCTGTCATTTCGGGCATCATAACATCTAAAAGAATAAGATCGGGCATATCGCTTGTTGCTTTTGCAATACCCGTTTTTCCATCATAAGCCGTTACTACTTCATAACCTTCATTCTCAAGCCTGTCTTGAAGCATGAATACATTTTCAGGTAAATCATCAATAACCAATATTCGTTTCATATTATACTGCTCTCATCTTTGAAAATAATTTTTCAATTTTAAATGAAATGACTCCTGTATTGACCGGCTTAGTTATGTAATCGTCAAATCCATTTTTAAGAATGATCTGTCTATCTTCCAGCATAGCGCGTGCCGTAACCGCAAATACAGGGATATGCCTCCATTTAGGGTTTTCACGTATCTTTTTAATTGTTTGAAACCCATCCATTTCTGGCATCATTATGTCTAACAAGATAAGATCAGGTAAATTTTCCTCTAATATCTTGAGGCATTCGAGTCCATTTTTGGCAATCGATGTTTTACAATTACAAGATTGAACGATTTCATTAATTGTAAATAAAGTATCAGGATCATCGTCAACAACTAAAACTTCTCCCAAAAATTCATTTCCTGTCTGACTATCTCCCGCAGGTAAAATGTGAATCGGCTCCTCGGTAATATATAACTCTTCCATCGGTTGTTTGTTAACTGTATCTTCAATAAAGTATGAAAGTTCATCCATTCTGATTCTGTCACCAACAATTTTTAACACATCAAAAGGATGACATTTGGATTTAAGCGTTATATCTTCAACAATATGCTGAAGCGAACTTTTTTCTTCATCATTTAAATCTTTTGCTGTGCTGATAATTATTGGTATGTGTTTGGTCTCTTTATGATTTCTTAGCTCATGCGTCAGTGTAATTCCATCTATTCCAGACATAAGTAAATCAAGAACTATTAGATCGGGTTGAATATCAACTATCTTATTGAATGCAAACTGACTGTCTTTAATAAAGTGGACCGCAACACCATCATTAAGTAATGCTGCTTTGAATCGGTCAAACTCTAATTCATCATCATCAATCAAAACAATTGTTTCTATTTTCTTGCGAGAATAGTTTTCCAATTTGTTAATAGTGGAAAGGAGTTCGTTATGTGAAATCGGTTTTACGAAATACTCGAAAGCTCCAAGCCCATAACCAAGATTTTTATCTCCATTAATTGAAACAAGAATTACGGGAATGTCTTTAGTTGCCGGATCTTTCTTTAATTCTTTGAGAGCAGTCCAGCAATCTTTATTGGGAAGAAGCAAATCCAAAGTAATTGCAAATGGCTGCAGTTCTATTGCAAGATTAATTCCCTTTGCGCTATTGTCTGCATAAACAACATTGTAACCTTTTGATTCTAAATATTCTCCGATGGTAAGACGAACTTCGGCATCATCATCAATTACAAGTATCGGATTTTTTCGGTTTTTCCTTAATGGTTCAACATTAACAAATCTTTTTTCTTTATTCTTTCCTGATGAAACTTTAAAGGGTATTGCAAATGTGAAAATCGAACCTTTATTAAGCTGACTTTCAACACTTAGTACACCGTTTAGCATATCAGCCATTTTTTTGCAGATTGATAATCCCAAACCTGTGCCGCCGTATTTTCGAGTGTTTGTTCCATCTATCTGCCTGAATTCTTCAAATATTATTTTTTGATCATCCACGGATATACCAATTCCCGAATCCACAATATCAAATCTTAATCTATTTCCCGGCTCAGTTTTAATATTAAGCTCTACTAATCCTTTTTCGGTGAACTTAATTGCATTACCGAGTAAATTGATTAGGACTTGGGTTACTTTTCCTCTGTCGGTACTGATAAAAACATTCGTATTGGTTTTTCTAACGATCTTAAGCTCCAAATGTTTTTTTACAACTAATGGCTTAATTGAAACTTCAACATCAAAAATTATATCTTCAAGAAGAACTTCATCGTTCTTAAGCTCCATCTTTCCAGCTTCAATTTTGGAAAGATCAAGAATATCATTTATTAAATTCATCAAACGCTTGCCGCTACGATGAACTATCTCAAGGCGTTCTTTAGTCTTTAAACTTAAGGAAGAAGTTTCCTCAAGTATTAGTTCTGTTAACCCAAGTACTGAATTCATTGGTGTACGCAACTCGTGAGACATGCTTGCAAGAAATTGGGATTTCAGTTTTGTAGATTCTTCTGCTCTTAGCTTCTGAATTTCCAGTTCACGCGCTTTATCCTTAAGCTGATCATGTAATTTTATTAATGATTCGTTTTGCTGTTTTATTTGTTGATTCTGTTTTTGATATTCTTCATTCAACAGCTTTAGCTCAACAACAAGATTTTCAAGCTGTACAAATGCAAAAGCGTTGGTTAAGCCGATTGCAAGCTGTTCTTGAATCTTTGCTAAGTAATTTTTTACTTCCTGAGATGGCTTATCCAAACCGCCAAGTTCTAAAAGAGCAATTACTTCATTGTTATAAATAATTGGAATCAGCAGCATGTGTTTAATTTCAAGAGAGATAATCCCAGATGAAACCGTTGGAAAATTTTTTTCAAAATTAAGTTCAAGAATTTCTCGATTCTTAATTGCCGAATCAAAAAACTCAAAATCTTCCGCAGCAGTTTTTCCTTTAATTCCATATGAACGAATCAACGTAATAGAATTATTCTTTACTGCATAAATTGCCCCGACGGCAAATCCGCAAGTTTTAATAATTTTATTCAACGCTGCATCAGCAATTTCTTTCAACGAAGCATTCCTATTAATTAGAGCCAGGAAATCGGAATATTCAGTAATTGCACGATCGTGTTTATCTAACTCGTCAAGCATGCTATTGAAAGCGGATGCCAACCGTCCGATTTCATCGTTCGATTTGATTTCAATTTTATTTTTAAAGTTTCCTTGTTTTGTAAGCTCAGTTGCACTGCTCAGCGAGCTAAGCTGGCTCCTAATTTTTTGTGTAAAGACAAAAGTCAAAATGAGCGAAAGAAATACCCCCGCTATTCCGACTGTGATTAAAATATATTTTATGCTTAATCTTAAATCCGCCGCTTCATTCAGTGTTAAGAATATTAGAAAGTTGAGACTCTGATTTTCATTAATGTTCGAAGAAATGCTGCACAATGTTGTTATAAGATCGGCTTGATCTGAATCTTCAGTATAAATATCAAATTTTTCTCGTCGGGATAAATTATTATAAGCTTTATTCAGAAAGTAAATGTACTTTTGATTTGAGGATTGATTGGAAACCTGCAACGTAGAATTACCGGTTATGGTTGCAACTTGAGCATTTATTTTTTGAGCTATGGAATTAAGAAATTCATCCGTAAGTAAACGACCATAATAAACCGAGGTACCATCTTGAAATGTATGGCTTTTAATTACTGCCGAAGGATTATCGCCTATAAATTCTTCAAGCGATGATACCTTTGGCGAAAGATTAACCCCTTCTTTTGCAACTGACCGCAAATAGAAATTTGCATTTTTTGAATCTTGCTCTAAAATAAAATCAATTCTAGTGGATTTTAATCTTTCCTCAGAAAATAATTCCGATCTTGATAGTTGAGTAAAATCATCTTCAGTTTTCTGAAAAGTTTCGTTGTATGCTAAAATAAAATCGTGAGAAGATTTAAGCAGGTATTTGGATTGTAAACTGGTAAGAACGTTATACATTATAGAATAGAAAGCAAAGGAAGCGCTTCCTATAATCAATACTACTACAAAAAAGTTAATAAAAAGTATTCGATAGCTTATTTTCATTACTAATCATCTCGCTGCAGAACCTTACGAATTGTTATTAATAATTCATCTAAGTCATAAGGTTTACTAATAAAATCACAGGCACCAAGCCGTGCCGAATCTATAGCGCTCTTCACATCGGCATATGCTGTCAGTACAACAACTTTTACATCAAATTTATTTTCTGAGATTTCTTTTAGAACCTCATAACCGTCTTTTTCGGGCAGCACCAAATCTAGAAGTATAAGATCAACTGAATTGGTTTTCAGATAATCATATACTTCTGTACCTCTTAAAAGAAAATCTGTATCATATCCTACTTCAGACAGCTCTTCCTTTAAGGTGGTACAAACAGCTAAATCGTCATCAACAATTAATATTGATTCCATAAACCGGCTCTAATTGCCGCTTCCCGGTTCTTGATTGAATTCATACATTTTTAATTTTGCTCTCTGTTTCAGTACTTCATCACGAACAGGAGTAGTAGAGTTTGTCCCGGCTAAACGGTCTTTTAATGTTGGAACAAGTTCTGCTTTAAGAAGAATTACAAGTTCTTTTTTAGTTAATCGAACTTCATCGGTGCCGAAGAGATACCTCAACCCGAAAACATACCATGGAAGATCTTTAAGAAATGGCACACCCGATCGTATTTTAACCTCATCATTAACAAATAGTCCGCCGATTATGGTTTCCTCACCATCAAGCATTATTACTTCTGTTGAAGCTTGAGTTTTATTGATTATTGTGTTAGAAGGATCGGGCACAAATGTACTTCTTTCAGCAGTAATTTTTAACAGAGTGTAATCAACACCTTCCTCATTTATTACATAAGGAGTTACGTTAATGATTGTACCGGTTGAGAAAAAATTCTCAATAACATTTCCCGCAAAATCTTTTTGCTTAATAGATATATCTGATCCAACCTGAATCCTTCCAGGGCGGCCGTCTCTAACAACTATATTAGGACTTGCAATTACTTCACCTATGTTTTCAGTTTCAAAAAATTTGAAGATTGCCGTAGCTTCGCCAAAAAGGTTACCTATGTTAAAATCACCTGCAGCACCTAAATCAAATGTTGGTTCCTGCACAGTAGTTGTTCCTTGGCTTTGATCCTTGGTTTTATCAACGCCTAAAAGTCCGCCAAGATCTAATCCCTTACCTTGCAGAATAAGTTTCCAGTCCACTCCTCTTTTTCTTGCCTCATTTACGTCCATTTCAAAGAACACGGCTGAAATTTTCACTTCACGTGAATCAACCGGAACATAAGTATCGGCGGTTCTATTCTCAATTTTCTCGCCCCTCTTTTTAATGATAATCACATCTTCTTTTTCTTCATACATTAGTCCACGATATTGAACCAATACAACCAAAGCTTTTTCATACTGCATATTCTCAATTTCCAGCCCGATTGGTTCTGCACTTTGGTAGGTTGATACTATCTTTTTTCCTTTCATGCTTTCGCTGACCTTGCTTAGGAGATCAACTGCTTGATCAAATGGGAGATTGGAAGACATGGTAACCAACTCGTCCGGGTTCACATAACCTTTGAATTGTCTTTCAAGGTATTGCTGAGATAACCCGGTTAAAGATACAAATACACTCAGCACTAATGATAAGATAATTGTTTTCATAATTTCTACTCTCATTTATTTTTTCTTATTTACTTCTTCTTTTTCCAAATACAATTCTACTTTTTCGATTACACCGCCTCTGTTAATAATAAACTTTACCTTATTATTTTTATAATCGATGCTGGTCAAATATCCAAGATAAATCGGCTCGCCTTCCCACAATAAGAATGTATTGCCCGTTGCGTCTGTCAGAAATGCGCCTTCAGGTACAAGTGCAAGAAGTTTTGCCCCCTGAATATCAAGTAGTCCTTCTGTGTTTGATGGAATATCATTCCTCAACAACGGATAGAATGCATCATACAGTGGACGAGCAGCAAGGTCATTCTCAACAAACTCTGCAGTTGCAAAGCGGTTGTCGTTTGAAAAATAAACATGAACAACTAAAGTGAATGCGACGAGGAATTTCGGTCCTTCCTCTTTTTCATTTTTAACAAGGCTTCCAAGATTTATGGATGTAATTTTCTTCAGCTCTTTACTCTGCTCAATTCCATAAATGAATCTGTAAAGATCGTTGTAAGGGGCTACACCTTTAACATTATATTCATAGTAATAAAAATCCCGCTCTTGTTTTTGTTCACCATACTCAACATCAACTTTTGTATCCTCGGATAGTCTATTTGTCAACCGGGTTACAAAATCATAAAACTTTACAGACGAAAGATTTTGCGGTATATTGAATTTTCTGGCTGCTAATACAGAATCAAGAACCACGGATCTTTTGTACAGATCTTCATATTGAAGATTTAACTGCTCGGTGTTGTAGTCATTTGCTTTTAATTCTCTTAGTTTTTCTTCTTTAGCAGATAATTCGCCGCGTTGAAAAATTAAAATATATGCTCCGCCGGCTATCAAAATAAATAACAGCAGCCCGACAAGAGCAAATGTGTTTTTTAGTTTCCTGGTCATTGTGTTACTTTGGGAAATTGTGATAGATTAAATTTTAGGTTAAAACGATAAGCGTTTTCCTCACGAATAGATTCGAAAAAAATTCCTTTTAATTCAGAACCATCAACAGAGTATGCAAATTCTGTGGGTGATAATTTTGATAATGCGAAACCTTCCAGGGCTATGTTGTTTCCATCTTCGCCCACCTTTGTAAGCCAAATATTTTGCTTGGCACCAAAGAAATCAGAAAAATGTTCCGTTAACTTTGACCAAACACCTGTTCCGACAGATGCTGAATCTAATATTGCCTGAGTCTGATCAAACCCGCTGATTTTACTTTCAAGATTGGCAATGCGTCCAAGTATTTCCTGGTTCTGTCTGAGCAAGACTGTTTGCTGAACAATTTCTTTTTCCAGTTCATTTGACCTTTTATTATTCATCAATATTTGAAGTGTTAAAAAGAAAGTTGCTCCAAATAATAATGGAAGGATTGCATAACCGTGCCATGCAAACTGAAATACCTTCTGTTCTTCTCTAACATACCTTGGCAGAAAGTTTATACTCTCCGGGTGTTTTTGTGCTTGGTCGTCAAAGTATTCGTTTGCTGTAGCTAACAATATGCTGTATGCTGAAATTGAGGATTGGACTTCGGAGCCCAGTAATGAAGAATCTATTTCATCGAATTCTAATCTAGAAACATTGGCTTCGGGAAAGGTACCATAAAAAGAGAGAATCAAATTTTCAGAATCATCTTCACCGCAAACAATAATATTATCGAGGGATGTTATTCCTCCATTATCCATTTCAAGTAGAATTTTAGAGAAATAAACATCGTAAGTGTGAAGATTTAAAGTACCAATATCAAGCGTTGCACCAATGTGCTTTAATTTTCTTCCTTGCAAGAAGATAAGCTTGCTATACTCTTTACCGATATAAACAATAAGAGATTGATCATCAGGGAAAAACTTCTTTTTCTTAGCAACATAATTAGCAAGCGATACTTCTGCACTTTTAATGGTTGGAATTTTGTAAAACCTCTTGCCATTATACCCGGCAAGGGAGTTAATCAATTTAACACAGCTTGCTTCTCCGCTGAGAAAGACAGCAAGCGAAGATTTATCCGCAAGTTCAACATACGCTAATTCATCTTTGCTTACTGTTATGTTCTTAGTTTCAGAAATATCATTAATAAGATCTTGAACAAATTTAGATGATTTGCCTAATTTACTTCCCTCATAAACATGGTAATGCAGTGCTGGTTCGGTAAGAATAGGAATAAATAAGCTGTTATTCAGATTAATTCCTTTGAGAGATGTGCTTATTAGCGCTAAACCTGAAGTGCTAACCACTTCTACTTCAGTAATTGGGGATCCTTTATCCAAATCCTCAAAAGAAAGGTCGTCAGTATCTACTTTAAGATTAGTTATACCTTCGGCTACCTCAACGGGGGGTTGAACAACACTAAACGAACCGGTTTTGAGAATTCTGATTTTCTCTTTTTCTTTTTCTACTGCGGCAATTTTTGTTTCATTGCCTTCGCAAAATACACATACAATAGGTTTCATTAGATGGCCGATAAAAGTTGTTGAATTCTTGTTTTGTTATTGGCATATGCAATAGCATTTTCCAGCGATATTTTTTTACTTTGATATAATCGCTTCAAATCCTGTTCCATAGTAATCATACCCATCGGACCGCCTTGATTTATCATTAAGTAAATTTCACTTGTGGTATTGTTCTTAATTGCAGCTTTCACGCTGGGAGTAACTATCAAAACTTCCTTTGCTAAGATTAATTTACCATTCAGCCCTGGAAGCAGTTTTTGTGAAACTATGGACACTAAAACGTCTGCTAATCTATGTCTCACCCTCTCTTGTTCATGAGGATTGACCTCTGCAACAATTCTATCTATTGATTCAACCGCAGAAGAAGTGTGTAAAGTTGAGAAAACTTTATGCCCAGTATCCGTAACTTCGAGTGCAGCAAAAATTGTTTCGGGATCTCTCATTTCACCGATTACAATAATATCAGGATCTTGCCTCATCGCTTGAATAACACCATCTTTAAAGGAGATGACATCTCTGCCAACTTCTCTGTGTTTAATTATACATTTGTTCGAACGATGAACATATTCTATGGGCGAAGCAACTATAATAACGTGAGCGGGATCGCACTTATTATGTTCGTCAATTATCGCATCAAGTGTCGTTGATTTACCCGAACCGGTTATTCCTGTTATTAATGATAAGCCAAATTTGATATAGGTGTGGCTCATTACTCTTACAACACTCGGATGAAAGCCCAATGAGTCAAGCGGTCTAATGTTCAAATTAATTGCACGCATGTTTAAGGCAAGAGTATCAAGCTCAAAGTAAGTATCCGCTCTAAAACGAATGTTTAATTTTTTTCGCTCGTAGAAACAAGTGTAGCTGAAATCAAGATTTTTGGCAACGGATAAATATTTTTTTTGGTTGGAGTTTAACAAATTGATGATGATCATGGCAGATTCATCTTCACTAAAGCGAGGCAGGTCCATTGCTCTTTCTTTGATTCCATAAATCCTAAACCATATATAACCCTCGTTGCCATGTCCTCCGATTTCAATATCAGAGGCATCTCGCTCAATCATATTAATTAATAAATGATCAAAGTACTCTTTCAAAAGTACTTTGCTCTCGGCTGGCAGCTTAACACTGTTCTCAAGAAGATATAGAACTTTGTCAGGACCCCTTAGGTCACCCGGAATGTTTTCAATAAATTCCGAAAGAACTCCCTTAACTTCTTCGACAGGGACTGCCTTCCTTTTTGAAGGAACTTGATCTAAAGTTTGAACTGCCACTTTAATGCCTCTAATTTTTTATTGCTGAGTATTGGTACCAAAAGATTCAAATCAAATTTTATGCAAGTAATTTCTGGTCTGAGTTTTATTTTTTTAACAATTTATTGAGGAATGCGGGGTGACTCTTGGTAATTATTACCTTAGCAAAGGGGGATACTACTCGTCGCTAGTTGAAGAGAGGACTTCTTTTATTGAGGTAAGTCCTAAAATAACTTTTTCGATACCAGAGTCTCTCAATGATTTCGAACCGTCTTTTTTAGCTTGAATTCTTATCTTTTCCTCATCGACTTCAATACCTGAGCGCACAATGATTTGTCGTATCTCTTTTGTGAAATAAAGTGCTTCGTGTATCGCCATTCTTCCTTTGTAGCCAGTTCCATTACATTTATCACATCCTTTTGCGGCATAAATTGTATGCTTTTTTATTTCGTCAATATCTACACCGGCAGCAGACAATAAATCCTCATCCAGTTTAGTAACCTTTGTTTTACAGAATTCACAGAGCTTTCGGACCAATCTTTGCGCCACAATGATGTTTATTGCATAAGCAATTAAAAACGGCTCAATACCCATTTTGTACAATCGGGCTACCGCACTAGGGGCATCATTAGTATGTAAAGTTGAAAAGGTTAGGTGACCGGTGTTTGCCAATTTTATAGCGACCTCAGCAGTTTCTTTATCTCTCATCTCACCCACTAAAACGATGTCAGGATCATGACGAAGAATAGACCTAATTGCCTGTTCAAAATCCATTTTGTAGCCAATTTTAAGCTGACGTGCACCCTCGATCACATATTCAACAGGGTCTTCTACTGTAAGAACGTTTACGCTTGGATCAATTACCTGGTAAAGTGCTGCAACTAACGTGGTGCTCTTACCGCTTCCGGTTGGACCCGTTAAAATAACCATCCCTTGCGGCTGATTGATAGATTTAACAAATGCATCTTTGGCATAGCCGGTAAGCCCAAGCTTATCTAAGTCTTTAACAACCTTTCGGTCATCAAGAATTCTTATTACAACGCTTTCAAATTTATTTCTTAATTCAGTGCCTACCATTGGAAGAACTGAAACTCTGAATCTTATTATTTGACCGTCAATCTCTCTCTGGATAGAGCCGTCTTGAGCTTTTTCTCTTTCGAATCTATCCATGCCTCTCGAACGATCTTTAATAACTGCAACAACTGCTTCGGGAAGGGTGTTTTCCTGAATATGCCATGGCTGAAGATTTCCATCTATACGAATAAGAATTTCGGTTTTGTGACCCGATTTAGGTATAAAGTGAATATCGCTCGCACCTTTTCGAACACCTTCTACCAAAGCACCTTCTAAGAGATTTATTAATGCACTCTTATTTATTTCGGCATCCAGCTCTTGTTCATCAAGGCCAGCCTCGTCATTCTCAATTTCGAATTCCGAGGCGGTCTCTTCCATCTGCTTCAGAAAAGTATTTTCCGGAGGAAGTATTGATTGACTTATTCTATCATAATCTTTCTTTTTTAGGAACGCCACTTCATATTTTCGGGCATTCAATGCATAAGCTATTCTGGGAATATTTCGATCGGTAGGATCTATTGCTGCGAGGATTAATTTATCTCTTAATCTTTCATCATACGCATAAGGAATTACCTTATGTTCAGCCATCATTTGTTTTAATTGATCGCTGACTTTATCAACCGCTTGTTTTATTGTTTCAATTTTATGATGTAATTGCTCACCTTCCGGCAGTTCAAGTTCGCGGAAAGCATAAAGTATTGAAACTTCTTTAAATATTGTATCATGATCAAAATCAAAATTTTGCACCAATATCTGGGCGAGGTTTCGCTTTATTTTCCCCTTCTCTTCCGATTTGACATTCAGCGCCTTTTCGAGAATTTGTGTATCGATTATTCCTTTTTTAAAAAGGAGGTAACCAATTTTATCGGACATTCCCAGATTGGTTTCGATCATCCGATATTTCTTTCAATATTAATTTGATTTGATGCTCCAGGTGTCGGCGGTCTTACAGTAGCTGTTTCAGCAGAAACTAATGTTAAGAGAATCATTACCACCATGATTATCATCGCAATTGCTACCTGAATCACCTCAATCAAGTTTTTCAAACGGTATACCGTTTCACTTTCATAATAATTTGCAAGCTGGAGCGAAGTGTTTTTAACCGTTCCGGTTTCTTCGCCTGAATGCAATCTTGATAGTGCTGTTTCTGTAAAAACTCCGGAAGCTTCGAATGCATCTGTAAGTCCTGTCCCTTTCTTAAGCATTAATGGAATAGCAACATTTTTTATTCGGTCTTCGAAATATTTATTACCTGCTGCCTCTGATGCAATTCTAATCGGTTCAATACTTTCAGCCGAACCGCTGTAAAGGGTATAAAATACTCTGCAAAAAACTTCAATCAATGTTTTGTGTATGAGCGAACCCATTATAGGCAATTTCATCATCGCTTGTCCAATAATTAGCCCGCCCTTTTTAGTTTTCGACATTTGCCAAAGAACAATCGGTGGTATTGCGGCTAATCCCATGATAATTAAAATATAACTTGTAAGAAAATCACTCATCTTTAAAGTGAACGCTGTCATTGGCGGAAGCTCGATTCCGAATTTTACGAACAGTTTAGCTGTTTCCGGAAAGATGTATCCGACATAAAATACAACCGCTAAGAATAAGACAAATATTGTAACTGCTGGAGTTATTAAAGCACTCCTTAAACTCTTTTTAAATTCCTGTCTTCTCTCTAAAAATTTAGCGGTAGCTTTATAAATTTCGGCCATGTTACCGCTTTTAGAAGCCAGCCCAAGCATGTAAGCAGTAAACTTTCCAAAAACATTTTGATACTTCAGGAAGGTAACCTCACTATCAGCACCCTTCTTAAGATCGTTATTAATTTCTTTTAAAGTATCCTTAAGAGTTTTATTCTGTGTATCATTAATTAAAAGTGAGAGAATTTCTCCATATGCGAGCCGTTGTTCCAGAAGCTCAGCGCTGATCTTTACGAAAGTAACAATGTCAGCCGTTGGTGGTTTTCTCTGGAAGTTAATTAATTTACGATTGACGGACAGAACTTTATAAC
>Ga0105106_10001152_pt1 | contig 19008 bp, 18 predicted proteins | sample PPLLaktember2015_5_FD_79109 | JGI IMG/M metagenome (GOLD analysis project Ga0105106, IMG submission 79109) | Freshwater sediment microbial communities from Prairie Pothole Lake near Jamestown, North Dakota, USA - PPLs Lake P8 Core (1) Depth... | ecosystem: Environmental > Aquatic > Freshwater >...
GTCGATAACGCGAAGCGGGCCGCAGCTGATATCGCGAATATCAGCAAGGCACGCGACAAAGTTAGCGGCCGTTCTGGCTGCAACCCTTCGGGCTGGCACGACTTTTCGCCCATCTCCGCGTCGCGCTCCTAGGCAATATTCGCGATATTGCCGTCGTCGCACTCCTTGATCTGAGCGAAAATCGTGACAGCGCATCACGCGCTTCATTATGTTAGGGGCTCTTAATCCAGACCGGACGCTGCGAGCAGCGCCTTGCCTGCTTCCGAACCGAATGCGTCTACCAGCGATGCGGCGAGCCGGGGATTCGCGCTGCTTTCGCTCACCGCCGCTTCGTATGCCGTCGAGCTCTGGATCTCGTCGGGGAAGAATCCCGCGAGCGCGACCGCGACGCCTTGCTCGACGTTGTCGACGACGCTCGTCGCCTGCGCGAATCCGTAGGCGCGCCCGCCGTGCGAGGTGATGAGCTCCATCATCGCAGCGCCGTCCGGCACCACGCGTACCTTCCCGCCCATCTGCTCGCGCAGGCCGAGCCTGTCGACGACCGTCGCAGCGTAGGCGCCGCTCGAGCCCTCGTTGTAGACGAGGAGGTCGGCGTGCGCCATCGCGTCCCTGAAATCCTCCATGTTGGTGAGATCGGGCGGCGTCGCGCCCTTGCGCATGACGACCGCCATGCGCGAGCGCCCGAGGAGCGTTCGCGATTGCGGCGCGATCCGCGCTTCGATCGCGAGCGCGTCGAGCGCGCTCGCCGAGGCGACCACGACGTCGACCGCCTCGCCGTCCATCACGCGCTGCTGCACCTTGGGCGCCGAAGTGAAATCCATCATCACGACGCTGCCGCTTGCGCGCTCGAACATCTCGGCGACTCCGGTCACGCCGCGCCGGATCGCGCCGGCGCTGAGGACATTGAGCGTCGCCATTCAGGCCCGCTCGGCCGCGAGCCGCGCCTTGAGGTACGGTTTCTCGCCCCCGGCGTCGATCATGCCGCGGTAGATCTCGGGCAGCGCGACCCCCTGCAGCGTCTTCCCCGTGCCGACGTTGCGCACGACGAAGGTATCGGTATCGATCTCCAGCGTGTCGCCGGTCTCGACCAGGCCTAGGATGCCCGGACAGACGATCGGCCACAGCGCGCCGCCCACGCAGTTGCTGAAGAAAAGGCTGCCGAAAGATTCCGCGACCACCGCCGGTATGCCGAGCGCGACGATCGAATAGTGCGCGGGCGTCGAAGAGCCGCAGCCGAAGTTGGTTCCGGCGACGATGAAATCCCCCGGCTTCGCCTTGGAAGAGAACTCGGGGTCGAGCGCTTCCATGCAGTGCTTGCCCTGCTCCTGCGGCGGCAGGTGGTTGTACATCTGCTTGCGGATCAACCCGGTGTTGATGTCGTCCTGCGCAAATTTCCAGACCTTGCCGGTGAGCTTCATGTGCGCTCCGCCGAGAGGTATTGAAGCGGGCTCGCGATGCGGCCTTCGATCGCGGATGCGGCGACCGTCGCGGGCGACGCGAGGTAGATCTCGCCGCCGGGACCCATGCGGCCTTCGAAGTTGCGGGTGATCGAGGTGATGGCGACGTCGCCCGGCGCCAGTATGCCGCCGTGCAGCCCCGGGCACGCGCCGCAGTTCGAGCTCGTCACGATCGCGTTCGCTTCGTGCAGGGTCTGGATGTAACCGAGCACGGTCGCGGCTTTGAGGATCTCGCGCGAGCCCGGCGTCACGATCAGCCTCACGTCGGGATGCACTTTGCGGCCTTTGAGCACGTGCGCCGCCGCGGCGAGGTCTTCGAGCCTGCCGCTCGCGCACGAGCCGATGTAGGCCTGGTCGACTTTGCGCCCGGCGACTTCGCTCACCGCTTTCACGTCGTCGGGCGCGTGCGGGACCGCGATCTGCGGCTCGATACGCGAGACGTCGAGCTCGTGAACGCTGTCGTACTGAAAATCGCGGTCGGTCTCGTACACGGTGTAATCCGCGCTGCCGCGCTGGTTCACCCAGTCGAGCGTGGTCTTGTCGGGCTGGATGTACGACGTCACGGCGCCCATTTCGGTGCCCATGTTCGCGAACGTGAAGCGCATGTCCATGCTGAGCGCGTCGATGAAAGTCCCCGCGAACTCGACCGCGTTGTTGTAGGCGCCGCGCTGGCCGAGCTTCCCGTTCACGTAAAGCGACGCGTCGCGGCCCGACAGTCCGGGCTTCAACTTGCCGCTGATCCTGACCAGCGTCACTTTGGGCACCTGGATCACGTAGCGACCGATGGCGTAGAGCGTAAGGCGCCCGCCGCCGAGCGAAGTCGAATACATGCCGATCGCGCCCATGGTCGGCGCGTGCGAATCGATGGCGATCGCGAGCATGCCGGGGCGCACGATGCCTTCCTCGCACAGTACGAGGTGCGAGACGCCGGCGCCGCCGTCGAAAGTGCGGATGCCGTGCGCTTTGAAGAAATCGCGCCAGAGCTTCTGCGACCCGGCGATGGCGACGGTGGGCGCGGGCGACGCGTGATCGGCGACCGCGATGATGCGGTCCCTGAGCGGGATCTCGGTGATGCCGAGCTCTTCGAGATCGGCCGTCATGCGTTTCGCTTCGACCCCGTTCACGCCGACGATCACGCCGAAGATATCGGGCTCGATCTCGAGGAATTCTCCCGGCGTCACCGAATGGCGCTTCGGTCGCGCGCAGTTCGCCAGGATCTTGTGCAGCGCGTGCATGCCGGCCATGAGGCCTCCTTGGTTACTATCGGTTGGCGCGGGATTCGGACGACCAGAATTCCGGCGTCTTCTTCATCCACTCGATGTACGCGGCATACGCTGCGTCCATCGTGTAGTGCGGCGTGTAACCCGCGTCGAGCGCGAGGCGCCCGACGTCCATGATTCCGCGGTCGCGGTCGGTGTACCAGATGTTAGCCTGCTCGCCGTCCGTTGCGGTGCGATATTCGAAGCGCGGAAAAGCGCGGCTCAAAGCATCGCACCAGCGCGCGATCGGCTGCTTCCAGGTGACCCCGGAGGAGACGTTGTACAGCATGTGCCCGAGCGTCGGCGCGTGCAGCAGCGCCGCGAGCGCGTGCGCGGCGTCCACGCTGTAGACCCAGTCGCGCTGGATCTCGCGGCTCGTCAGCACCGCGCTTTTTCCCGCCACCGCCATCGCCGCGAGCTGGCTGTGGGTGCCGAAGTTGTCGCGCACGCCGGTATCGCGCTCCCACGGCCCGATCACGGTTCCCAGGCGCACGCACGCGATGTCGAGCGCCCACAGCTCCCGGAGCCGCATGCACATGCGCTCCGCAGCGTGCTTGGTGACGCTGTAGATCGTGGTCGGCACCGAAGGCGATCCTTCGTAAAGCCGTGGCAGGCGGTAGAGAGACTCGCCGTACGCCGCGCCCGAACCGACATAAATGAGGCGAGCGATCCCGTGCCTGCGCGCGGCTTCGAGCACGTTCACGGTGCCGCGCAGGTTCACGTCCACGATGCCGGCGGGATCGCGTGCTTCGCGCTCGGGCCCCGAAGTCACCGCCGCCGCGTGTATCACGCGTTTCACCGCGCGATTCCCGATGACGCTGTCGACGCGCCCGGCGTCGAGCACGCTGCCGCGCTCCAGCGTGAAGCGGCTACGGTAGCGCTCGAGCGCGCGCGCCGCGCCGCGCGGCAGATCGCCCGCATCGAGTACCACCACCGCATCGCCGCGCTCGAGCAGCGCCTCGACCAGGTTCACGCCGACGAAACCCGAGCCGCCCGTAACCAGGACTGCCATCGGTTCTCTCTCAGCGCTCGCCGTGCACCGAAACGACTTCGAAGAGCCAGCGCCCCGGGCTTGCGAACCAGTCTTGCCCCGCCAGTGCGGCGCGCTTCGGCTGCGCATTCCCCGGCATGCGCTCGACGCCCTCGAGAGCCGCCGGCGAGCGGAGCTCGTGCAGCGCGAAATCGGTCCACGGCCCGCCGTCTCCCGAGATAACCTTGTAGCGCCGCACGCGCAGCGACCCCTCCGCGCCCATGAGGAGCGGGACGTGCTCGTTTTCGTACCAGTCGTCGAGATCGGCACCGCGATCGCGCGGCACCGCGAATGCGACCGCGGAAAGATAGTTACCGCGTTGCGCGCCGCCGTCGCTGTCGTAGACCTGGGTGCAGGTATAGCGCGTAAAGCCTTTGACGCTTTTCAGCATGCGCGCGGTGCGCTCGGAAGGCCGGTTCTTCACCGCGTCGTAGCCGGGGCTTTCGAGCACCGCGAGGTCGTCGATCTCGTAGATCGCGAGGTATTTGCGCGCGGCGCCGCATTCGCGGTAGCGCACTGCCCGCGCGAATCCCGGCAGCGCGAGACGCACCGGAATGTGCTCGGTCTCGTACCAGTCGTTGAACTCCGCCTCGAGCTCGCGCGGCGGCTCCATCTGCGAGAACAGCATGCCTTTCACGGCCGGCACGGTTCCACCCTCACCTGTCGCGCGCGAACGACGCGGCGCTCGTGCCCGCAGTGCGCCCGAGAACCGCGCCGCAGGTGAGCCCCGTGCCGCTGGGGTAGTTGTGATAGAAGAGCCCGCCGACCATCTCGCCCGCGGTGTAGAGGCCCGGGATCGGACGGCCCGCGTCGTCTTCGACTTCGGCGCGGGTGGTGATCTTCACGCCGCCGAAAGTGAAAGTGATGCCTGCGGTCACCGCATACGCTTCGAACGGGCCGCGGTCGACCGGGCGCGCCCAGTTCGACTTGGGCAAGTCGAGGCCGCGGGTCGCGAGGCCGTCTTTCACGCTCGCAATGTACGGCGCATCGTCCTGCGGTGCGGCGCGATTGTAAGCTTCCATCGTCTTCAGGAAACCGCGAGCGTCCACGCCTTCCATTTTCGAGGCGAGCTCTTCGAGCGTCGCGCCTTGCACCTTGGTCACCTGCTTGATGCGGTAGGTCTCGCGCAGCAGCGGAATCGCGCGCCGGTCGAAGACCTGCCATGCAAAGAGTCCCGGCTGCGCCAGCACTTCGCGCCCGAAGCGCGCGTAAGTGAGGGTCTGGAAGTCCGCGCCTTCGTCGACGAAGCGATTGCCTTCCGCGTTCACCATGACGCCGAAGGGATAGCTGTGCTTCTGGTAGGCGCCCTTCACCACGGGGTCGCCGTACTCGGGCGCGTTCAGCTCCCAGCAGCTCGCGTGGGCGCACGACCAGTGGCCGTAGGACCGCGCGCCCGCGTCGAGCGCCATGCGCAGCCCGGCGCCGGTGTTGAAGCGCGTGCCGCGCACTTTCGCAAGATCCCAGTTCGTGCCGAGGTAGCGCGCGCGCATCTCCGAATTCGCTTCGAAACCCCCGCACGCGAGCACGACGGCTTTGGCGCGGATTTCGCGCAACTCGCCGCGGTGGAGCACGGTGATGCCGGTGATGCGGTTCGCGTCGCGCACGAGGCCCACCGCGGGCGTGTCGTAGAGTGTCCGGATGCCTTCCTTCGCGGCGCGCGCGTGCAAGGCGTCGATCAGACCCGCTCCGCCGCCCCACACGATGCACGGCAGCCCGCCCCAGAACTTCATCCTGCCGTCGACTTTGGACGACTGGCGCCCGAAAGCCGCTTCGAACCTGACGCCCTGGCCGCGCAGCCACACGAGCGTCGCCAGACTCTCGCCGATGACGTGCTCGACGAGCTCTGCGTTACAGCGGTACTGCGTCACGCGCGCCATGTCGTCGAAGAAGTCCGACGCGGTGTAGGTGCCGAAATCGGTGTTGCGGATCTCGTCTTCGGTCAGATCGGCGATGACTTTGACCAGGTCGTCGACGCCCTCGAAAGCGACTCGCATCTGGCCGCCGGCGTACGCCGTGTTCCCGCCGCGGTCGTCTTCGGACGCCGCGTCGATCATCAGCACCACCGCGCCCGACTGACGCGCTGCGAGCGCGGCACACGAGGCGGCGTTGCCGGTGCCGACGACGACGACGTCGACTGTCTCCAATAAAGTCATTCCCCCTCCGTTGGATCGCGATGACCTCCCGGTCTGTCATTGCGAGGAATGCGATGACGAAGCAATCCCGGGGATCCCCGAGATCGCGCTGCGCGCGGCTCGCCGGAGAACGAACAGAGGGAAAACCAAGGTTTCCCTCCGTTACCTCCCTTCCTCGCGGCCCTCCGACGTGTCATTGCGAGGAACAGTGTGACGAAGCAATCCCGGGGATCCCCGAGATCGCCACGCCGGCCTTGCCGCCTCCGCGATGACACAGTTCGGAACCTCTCTAGCGCGACGAGAGCACGCCCGCGAAAAGGCTCGCGCCGAATCCGCCGCGCCCGGCCGCCGGCATCGCAGGCGCCTCCCTCAGGTACTCCTTCACCGCGCGCACCGCATCGCGCGGCTGCTTGCACACGTTGTCGACGAGCGCTGCCGCCCGCTGCTCGAGATCGGCATCCGGCACCACCGCATTCGCGAGCCCGACCGCGAGCGCTTCGAGCGCGGTCAGCTCGGCGGTGGAGTAGACCAGGTAGCCGATGGTGCGCGGCGCGATGCGGTCCCACAGCGCGGACATCGCGAGCGTGGGCGGAAGCCCGCGTCCCATTTCCGGCAGGCGGAAGCGCGCGCTCTCGGCGGCCACGGTCATGTCGCAGGCGCCGGCGAGCGCGCAGCCGAAGCCGTACGCAGCGCCCTGCACGACCGAAAGCGTCGGCACCGGCAGCTCGCGCAGCGCCGTATAGAGCGTCATCATCGGGCCGGTCATGCGCTCGCGGATCTCGAGCGCGCTCGGCGCGGTCCTGCCCGAGGCGGCGCTTTCCGGCGCGCTCTGGTAATCGCGCCCTTTGCAGAAATCCGCTCCGCCTCCCGCGACCACCACGAGCTTGACGTCGCCGCCGATCGACTGCAGCGCGTTCGTCAGCGCCTCCACCATGCCGGCCTTGACGAGATTGCCGCACTCGGGACGGTTGAGCCCGATGCGGCACGCCCCGCCCGCCGTGCTGACGGTGATATCGCTCAATCGACCCTCGCGCCCGAAGCTTTCACCACCGGCGCCCATTTGATCATCTCCTTGCGGATGAACTCGGTGTACTCCTTCGGGCCGAGCGGTGAGGAAAAACCGCCGACCGTGGCGAAACGCTCTTTCACGTCGGGAAGCGCGGTCGCGGCGAACACCGCTTTACTCAGACGTTCCGCGGCCGCCGCGGGCACGCCCGCCGGGCCCGAGATACCGTACCACAAACCGCCTTCGACGCCGGGGTAGCCCGCTTCGGCCATCGTCGGGAGATCGGGCAGCACGGCCGAGCGCCTGGCGCTCGCCGCCGCAAGCGGCCGCAGCCTTCCGCTCTTGATCTGATTGATGAGCGAAGGCAGCCCGTCGAGCATCGCGTGCAACTGGCCGCCCGCGAGGTCGACCACGGCGGGCCCGCTGCCTTTGTAAGGCACGTGGGTGATCGGTGCGCCGGTGACCATTTTAAAAAGCTCGCCCAGGAGATGCGGCGGGCTGCCGCTGCCCGAGGAGCCGAAGAGGAACGTGTTCGGCTTCGATTTGGCGAGCGCCACGAACTCCTTCACGCTTTTCGCCGGCACGGACTGGTGCACGACCATCACCGCCGGAATGGTGTTGATGAGCGCGATGTGGGTGAAGCTCTTCATCGGATCGTACGGCAGCTTCTTGTAGATGAGCGGCGAGATGCCGTGCGTCGTGCTCGAAGAGAAGAGGAGCGTATAGCCGTCGCCGGTCGCCCGGGCGACGAGGTCGCTGGCGATCGTGCCTGCCGCCCCGCCGCGATTCTCGACGACGATGTTCTGGCCGAGCGATTCGGTCAGCTTCATCCCGATGATGCGCGCGGTGAAATCGGCGGCGCCGCCGGGCGGCACGGGAACGACGAGCCGGATCGGCCGCTGCGGAAATCCTTCGACGGCGCTCGCGAAGGCCGGCAGGCCGGCGAGCACGGACGCGAGGAGCGCTGAGGTCAGTCGCATTTCATTCTCCTTTATAAGTGTTCAGTCATTGGCTGCGGCCTCGCGGCCCGCGATGCGCCCGAAGACCGCACCCGAAACGAGGCCCGTGCCGCCCGGATAGCCGCCGTAGAAAATCCCGCCGACGATCTCGCCGCACGCATACAGCCCGGGGATCGGGTCCCACGCCGCATCGAGCACCTGCGCGCGCGGCGAGATGCGCAGCCCGCCGAAAGTGAACGTGATGCCGGTCGTCACCGCATACGCTTCGAAAGGCCCGCGATCGATGCGATACGCCCAGTTCGATTTGGGCAGCGCGAGCCCGCTCGTCGCCCGCCCGTCCTTCACCGACAGGTTGATGGGCGGCTCGCCCGGGGGCACCGCGCGGTTGAAATCTTCCATCGTCTCGAGAAAGCCGCGCGCATCGACCCCTTCGAGCTTCTGCGCGAGCGCTTCCAGCGTGGGCGCGGTCGCTTTGGTGATCTGCCGGATGCGGTACTCGTCGCGCAGCAGCGGCACGGCGCGCTGATCGAACACCTGCCACGCGAACATGCCCGGCTGCGCCAGGATCTCGCGGCCGATGCGCGAGTAGGTATAGACCTGAAGGTCGGCGCCTTCGTCGACGAAGCGCATACCCTTCGCGTTCACCATCACACCGATCGGATAGCTGAATTTCTGGTATCCGTCGCCCACGCGCAGGTCGCCGGTCTCGGGCGCGTTCAGGTCCCAGCACGTCGAGTGCGCGCCCGACCAGTGGCCGGCGGCGCTTGCACCGATCGAGAGCGCCATCGCGAGCCCCTGCCCCGTATTGAACTTCGTGCCTCTCACCTTCGCGAGGTCCCAGTTGGGCCCGAGGTAGCGCGCGCGCATCTCGGCGTTCGCTTCGAAACCGCCGCACGCGAGCACCACCGATTTCGCGCGCAGGTCGAACACGTCGCCGCGTGAAGCACAATGCACGCCAACGACCCGCCGCCCATCGAGCACGAGGTCGAGCGCGTGAGTGTGGTGACGCACTTCGACGCCCGCTTTGTCCGCCGCGCGGTAATACGCTTCGAGGAGCCCCGGTCCGCCGCCCCACACTTCGCACGGCAGCCCGCCCCAGAACTTGTAGCGGCCGTCGACTTTCACGGCCTGGCGCCCGTAGCTCGCCTGGAAACGCACGCCCTGCCGGCGCATCCATTTGAGCGCCGCGTGGCTGCCGTCGACGAGGGTCTCGACGAGCTCGGGATTGCAGCGGTATTGCGTCAACCTGCCGACGTCTTCGAGGTAGCTCTCGCGCAGGTAGCTGCCGAAGTCCGAGCTCGCGATCTCCGCTGCGGTGAGATCGGGGACGATCTCGAGCAGGTCTTCGACCCCGCGATAGGTGGTGCGCATCTGGCCTGCCGCGTAGCGCGTGTTACCGCCGGCGTTATCGGGATCGGCGGCTTCGAGCACGACGACGCGGGCGCCGTGCTCGCGCACGGTGAGCGCCGCCGCCATCGCCGCATTGCCCGCGCCGACGACGATGACGTCGCAGTCGCGAAGCGCGCTCATGCCGCCCTCCGCGGCTCGAACACCGCTTCGGCCGCCGCGCAGGCATTGCGCACGTGCTCGACGGCCGCCGCGCGCGCCCCCGCCGCGTCTTTTTTCTCGATCGCGCGCAGGATGCGCCGCATCTCGCTCGCGCTGTATTTGGCGCGGCCGGGCCGCGACATCGACCGCGCGCGCAGGAAATTGATGCGCGCGACCAGTCCCTGGAGCATCTCCCCGATGATGCGGTTGCCGCAGCCTCGCAGCATGACGTCGTAGAAGCGGCTCGTCGTGTTGAGCCTGCCGATCGCGTCGTCGGCCTCGTCGGCCTTGACGAAAGCGGCGAGCGCCTGCGCCATCTCGCGCTTCTCTTCCGCCGTCGCGCGCTCGGCGAGCAAGGCCGCGACTTCGCCTTCGAGTATCGCGCGCACGTCGTAGATCTCTTTCGCCTCCTCCCACGTGATCTCGGCGACCGAAGGCCCGCGGTTGGGGACGATCGTGATGAGCTTCTCGGCTTCGAGACGCCGCAGCGCCTCGCGCACCGAGGTGCGGCTCACCTTCATCATCTCGCAGAGGTCGGCCTCGATCAGGCGCTGGCCCGGCGTGAAATAGCCCGACAGGATCGCGTCGCGCAGCCTGTTCGCGGTCTGCGTCTGTACGGTCTGCGGCTCGATCTTCAGATCCACGATGGCGCCCGTCGGACTTTTTTCCGTGCGGCTCGCTACCGGTTGATCGGAATTCCCGCGGCCTTGATGATCTTGGCCCACTTCGCCACGTCCGCGCGCAGGATCTTCCCCATCTCCTCCGGCGTGGACGGCTCGGGGTCGAGGCCGGCGCGCGTCAGTTGCTGAGCGAGCTCCGGCGACGCCAACGCTTTCACGATCACCGAGTTCAGACGCGCGATGATGGCGGGCGGCGTGCCGGCCGGTGCGAAAACCGCGAACCACGACTCGAACTCGTATTCGGGCACTGCGGCTTCCATCACTGTGGGAACGTCGGGCATGCTGGGCGCCCGCTTCGCGCCGGTGACCGCGAGGATCCGGAGCCGGCCGGCTTTCACGTGGGGCGCTGCAGTGGGAAGGGCGGGGATGGAGAAGTGCACCTGTCCCGCCCCCGTCGCAACCACCGACGGGCCGCCGCCCTTGAAAGGCACGTGGTTGAATTTGACGCCCCCCACGTACTCCAGATACGCGACCGAGAGATGGCCGGTGCTGCCGACGCCGCCCGAGCCGTAATCGAGCTTGCCCGGCTCTTTTTTCGCGAGCGCGATGAAATCCTTCATGGTCTTCACCGCGAGCGCGTTCTTCACGACGACCGCGTTCGGGGTGCTGCCGATGCGCGCGACCGGAACGAGACTCTTCAGCGCGTGGTAAGGCAGCCTCGCGTAAAGCGTCTGGTTGATCGCAAGCCCGATGTGCGCGACGAGTATCGTGTGGCCGTCGGGCGGCGAGGCCGCCGCGAGCGCGGTGCCTATCGTCGCGCCCGCGCCGCCGCGGTTGTCTACGACCACGGTCTGACCCACCCCTTCGCCGATTTTCGCCCCGACGAGCCGGCCTACCAGATCACTGGTGCCACCCGGGGCGAAGGGAACGATGAAACGGATGGGCCGCGTGGGATAGCTCTGCGAATGTGCAGCTGCGGCAAAACCGATTCCGACTGCGGCGAGTACGATGCTTACCAAAAGTCGAGTCATGCTTTTCTCCTCTGTTGTTTTATGCGAGAGGCGTGAATGCTCACACCTGCAGGGGCTGCAACAACTCGCGCGCGCCCGCTGCGCGCTCCAGCGCGCGAACGCGGTTAAGGCACTCGCCGATCGCGGCCTCGGAAAGCACCCGCTTCGCGTTTCTCCTGAACTTGTCGACGAGCTCCGGATGCAGCTCCGCGCCTTCCAGCGCCGGGACCGAGAAGCCGGTCTTGATATGGCGCGAGAGCGTGCGGCCGTCCTTCAACTGTATGACGACTTCCATGCCGAGGAAATCCTTGCCCTTGGTGAAGTCGAGCTTCGCCATGTCGGGATGCGGCTCGATCGTAACGCGCCGGATGATGTCGCGGATGAGCGGATCCCTCACGCGCTCTTCGCGGAACTGCTCGACTTCGAGCTGCCCGTCGACGAGCGCCGCCGCTATGCAGTAATGCAGGCTCAACTTGCCTTCGAGGCCGCTCTGCGGATCGTCGTTCCACAGCGAATGCTGGATCATGTGGTTGCCGAGGCAGCGCACGCGCTCGACGTCCTCCGCGCGGACCCCGTCCTCCTTCACCATCCGCAGCACCGCGACGATACCCGCCTGGGTGTGGAAATTGGACGGAAAGATCTTGAAGGCGATTCCGGGGTCGAGGATTTCGAGCGGGTTGCCGATTTTCGCTTCCAGCGCGGCGAAGTCGTTCGGCTTGCCGCCCGAGAACGCGTTGGCGTATCCGTGCCTGCATTCGATGATGTCGCGCGCGCTGCCGAAACCGTCTTTGGTGAGCAGCGCCGCAGCCAGTCCGCCGCGCGCAGCGAGCCCCGCATGCAGTGGCTTCACCATGAAACCCAGCTGCGGCCGCAGGCCCGACGAGTAGCTCGCGGCAATACCCAACGCATTCTCGGTCGCGGCGGCATCGAACCCCAACAGGTTGGAGACTGCTGCGGCTGCGCCGAGCGTGCCGATGATCGCCGTCGGGTGGTAGCCGAGAACGATCGATTGCGGGTTGATCAGGCGCCCGGCCTTGGCGCACGTCTCCAGCCCCGCCACGTACGCGGCGACCAGCCGTTTGCCGTCGCCGCCGTGCGTCTCGGCCGCTGCGAAAAGCGCGGGCATGATGACGACGCTCGGGTGGCCGGCCATGCCGAACGTGGCGTCGTCGTACTCCTCCCAGTGCGCCATGGTGCCGTTGTAGAGCGCGGCAGCCTCTTCGGACATGCGCTGCCGCTCGCCGATCATCGTCGCCTCGCCCGCGGCGTACTGGGTCGCGACGTGCCTGCGCACGATCGCCAGCCCTTCGGCTTTGCAGCCTGCGAGGGCGACCGCGAAATAATCCAGGACCGCGGCCTTGACCCACGGCGCCGCCGCGTCGGGGAGATTTTCGTAACGCAGCCCGGCGATCCACGCCGACAGCGTCTTCGTGAAGCTCATGTCATTGTCCTCGATGCAATCGATCCACGGCCGGCGCGGCTCAAGCGGAGGTTTCGACGACGACCTCGTCGCCTTCGACCCGGAACCTGTGCGGGTGCTGGTCCGAGACCCACTCGGTGTAGTCGAGCACCTCCTGGAATTTCGGATCGCCGGCGCCGAGCACGTACGGCTGCGCGCGATGGTTGATGAAAGCAGGCAGGAACGAAACGCGCTCGATGCCTTTCTTTCCGATCACCGCTTTCGCCAGCATGGTCTTGCGGCAATGCGCGGGGAAGTTGTACATCCCGTTCGGCGGCTGGCACTCCGGTTCGATCTGGTACCAGATCAGGTTCCAGTCGAAAGTCCCCGTCGAGCGGCTCCTGGAACCGGTCTGCATGAAGTTGCCGATGCTGTAGAAACACACTTTGCCCTTGTAGACCTCGACCGCCTTGATCGAGTGCGCGTGGTGCCCCAGTATCAGGTCGGCGCCGGCATCGATCGCCGCGTGCGCGATCGGCTGCTGATACGTGCACAGCGTCTTGGCGACGTGCCGCAGGCCCCAGTGCATCGACACGATGACCACGTCGGCGAGCTTCCGCGCCGCCCTGATGTCGTCCTGCAGCGCTTTCACGTCCTCCTCGTACGGCGTCGTGATGATCTTGGGCGGCGCGCCGGGCTGGAATTCCTCGGGCAGGTAATAGGTGTGCGCCCGCGCGGGCGCCACGCCGGCCTTGCCGGGACCCGCCGCCTGGCCGTCGCGTAACACCGAGCAGTACGAGAGGACGGCGAGGGTGACGCCGTTCCTTTCGATGATCGCGGGCTTGCGCGCTTCGTCGCCGTCCCGGCCGGCGCCGATCACGTGCTTGCCCATGCCGCGAAAGAGATCGACCGTATCGATGAGCGCGTCGGGACCCCAGTCCATCGCATGATTGCTCGCGAGAGACACGATATCGATATCGGCGGCTTTCCAGACGTCCGCCATGCGCGGGTGCTGGCGGGCGTGCTGGCCGCCGGGCCCATAGAGGAACTGCGGGTCCTCGCCTCTCTCCGAGTACACGCGCTCGCACTGCCCCAGCCGCACGTCGGCCTGCCGCAGCGCCGGTGCGATCAGCTCGGCGAACTGCGCCGTCGGCTCGTATACCGGGCCGATATCTCCTCCGGCCATGAGTGTCAGCGTGGACATCGTGCCTCGTTTGCTTGACAGTGATTGTATGACAATCATAATGTCCGAACTCATATCCGTCAAAAAAGCCGCCAGGGAGCCTTCAGTGCAAATCCGCGTCCGCAGTTTTCACACCGTCGTCGAGGAGAAGCGCCTGGAAGCCGGGCGCGCCCCGGACGCGCCGCTGCGCAAAGTCGGGGCGGTCGCGGTCATCGAGAATCCCTATGCCGGTCGCTACGTGGACGACCTGAAGCCGCTCATCGCAGCGAGCGCGGAGCTCGGGCGCGAGCTCGCGGCGCTCGCGGTGCGGGCGATGGAGCCGTACGCGGCCGAAAGCTACGGCAAGGGCGGCATCGTCGGGACCGCCGGCGAGCAGGAGCACGCCAACGCCGTGCTGACGACGACTTTCGCCGATCCGCTCCGCAAAGCGATCGGCGGCGGCAGTGCGTGGATCTCGTCCTTCACCAAGCGCGCGGCGCCCGGAACGCCGATCGACGTCCCCATGGCCTACAAGGATGCGCTCTACGTGCGTTCGCACTACGATGGCATGACCATCATGCTGCCCGATTCGCCGCAGCCCGATGAGATCGCGGTCATCGTGTGCCTCGCGAACCGCGGCCGGTTGAACGCCCGCGTCGGCGGCCTCGCGCGCGCGGACGCCAAAGGACAGGACGGGCTCTCGTGAAAACAGCGATCGTCAATCTGGGCACCATCGTCTCCGGCGAGTGGCGCGAGCCGTACGTGCGCGGCGACTCGATCCTGATGGAAGACGGCAAGATCACCGGGATCGGCACGGTGTCCGCGAAGGCGGTCGAGGCGTGCGACGTGGTGATCGACGCCGACGGCGCCACCGCGATCCCCGGTCTCATCGATTCGCAGGTGCACAACACCTTCGGCGACTACACGCCGCGCCAGAAAACCGTGGGTTTTCTCGAAAGCTACGTGCACGGCGGCGTGACGACCGCGATCGGCGCCTCCGAAGTCCACGTCCCCGGCCGTCCCAAGGACCCTGCGGGCGTCAAAGCGCTGGCGGTGGCCGCGATGAAGTGCTTCGAGCACTATCGTCCGGGCGGCATGCGCGTCTACGCGGGCTCGATCATCATGGAGCCGGGGCTCGTCGAAAATGATTTCCGCGAGATCGCTGCGCAGGGCGTGTGGCTCGCCAAAGCGGGTTTCGGCGCGGTCGAGACGCCCTACGACTACGCGCCCATGGTGGCGTGGGCGAAGAAACACGGCATGATCACCACGGTGCACACCGGCGGCTCGTCGATCCCGGGCTCGTCGGGCATCTGGGCCGACCACCTGATCAAAATGCAGCCGCACGTCTCCTTCCACGTGAACGGCGGGCCGGTCGCGATGCCCGACGCCGATTTCCCGCGCATCGTGAACGAGAGCAACGTGGCGCTCCAGGTGTGCATCGCCGGCAACCTGAGGACGACTTTCCTCGTCGCCGACCTCGTGCGCAAGGCCGACCAGTTCGACCGCTTCCTGATCGCGACCGACACGCCGACCGGAAGCGGCATCATGCCGCTCGGCATGATGTACATGATCACTTACCTCGCGAGCCTGACCGACATGCCGGTCGAATCGGCGATCGCCGCGGCGACCGGCAACAACGCGCGAGTCTACGGGCTCAACTCGGGCTTCCTGCACACCGGGCGCGACGCCGACGTCGTCGTCCTCGACGCGTGCGTCGGCGGCTCCAAGGACAACGCGCTCGACGCGCTGCGTAACGGCGACATCGCCGCGGTCGCCGCGGTGGTGACCGACGGCGTGCCGCGCTTCGTGGGCAGGAGCCGCAACACGCCGGCGCCCAACCGGACGGTGCGCGTCGCGCAGTGCCGCATCCCGCAGGACTATTCGCTGGCGGCGCACTGATGGACACGGCGGTCACGCCGGAAGATGTTTGAGCCGTAGGGTGCGTCGATGACGCACCGCGAAACCATGATCGCCGGTGCGTCATCGACGCACCCTGCGTAAGCGAGGAGCGTGGATGGATAGAACGACCGAAAAGCTCGCGCGCTACGTGACCGCGCTGCGTTACGAAGACCTGACGCCGTCCGCGGTGCACATGACCAAAAAGCTCCTGATCGACGCGATCGCGTGCGCGCTCGGCGGCTATCACAGCGAGCCTTCGGCCATCGCGCGCAGGCTCGCGGCAGAGACGAGCAGCACGCGGCCGGCGCGCATCATCGGCTCGGCGGCGCGCACCTCGATGGAAGCCGCGACTTTCGCCAACTCGGTCGCGCTGCGTTACCTCGACTTCAACGACACCTATACCTCGATCGGCGAAGGCCACCCGAGCGACGCGATACCCGCCGTGCTCGCAGTCGCGGATGCCTACCGCCTCGACGGGAAAAAGACGCTGCTCGCGATGGCCGCCGCCTACGAGGTGTACAACGCGCTCTGCGACGCGACCTCTCTGCGCGACAAAGGCTGGGACCACGGCTACTTCGTCGTCTTCGCCGCCGCGGTGGGCGCGGGGAAGCTCCTCGGTCTCGACCTCGAGCGCATGGGTAACGCGATCTCGCTCGCGAGCGCGCCCAACGTGCCGACGCGCCAGACGCGCAGCGGCGAGCTTTCGATGTGGAAAGGCTGCGCGTGCGCGGCTTCGGCGCGCGCGGGCGTTTTCGCGGCGCTGCTTGCAAAGGAGGGCATGAGCGCCCCGACCGAAGCCTTCGAAGGCCGCCACGGCGTGTTCGACCAGGTGACGCGGCCTTTCGAGCTGCCGCCGCTCGGCGGGAACGGCCGCGGCTTCGGCGTCGAGCGCACCGGCATCAAATTCTTCCCGACGGAGTATCACTCGCAGATTCCGCTCGGGCTCATACTCGGGCTGCGCGAGAAAGTGCCGCCCGGGAACGTGGAGCGGGTGCACGTCGAGACTTACAACCTCGCCTACAGCGAGATCGGCAGCGAGCCTCAGAAGTGGGACCCGAAGACGCGCGAGACCGCCGACCACAGCCTGCCCTACATGCTCGCGGCGGCGCTCGCGGACGGATCGATCTCGGTCGCCACTTTCGACGAGGCACGTATCCGCGACCCGGCCTTGAGGCCTCTCATGAACCGCATCACGGTGAGCGAGAACGCGCAGTTCACGCAGGCCTTCCCGCGCGCGATGATGAACAGAATAGAGATCGTCGCGAAGAACGGCGAGCGCCACGTCGCCGAAGGCCGCTATCCCAAAGGCCATCTCGAAAACCCGATGACCAACGCCGAAGTCGAATCGAAATACCGCGCGCTGTGCCGGGGGCTGCTGCCGGAGACGCGGATCGAAGCGCTGCTCGAGGCGCTGTGGGACCTCGAGCGGCAGCCCGAGCTCGGCACGGTGCTCGAGCTCGCGCTTATCGAAGGCGCAGCACCCTGACACGACAAAAGGAGGACTTCAGCATGATGCAAAAACTCAGCACCCGGCTGGCGACGGCGTTGCTCGCCGCGGCCGTGCCCGCACTCATCGCGGCAGGTCCCGCGCGCGCCGCCGAAGAAAGCTACCCGACGCGTCCGGTACGCCTGATCGTGCCGTTCCCTGCCGGCGGACCGACGGACGTCGTCGGGCGGCTGTACGCCGAGAAGCTAACCGCGCACTGGGGGCGTAACGTGGTGGTCGACAGCCGCCCGGGCGCCTCCGGAACGCTGGGTGCCGACATCGCCGCCAAAGCGAACCCCGACGGTTACACGGTGCTCTTCGGCTCGACCAGCACGTTCGCGGTGAACCGCGTGGTGCTGAAGAACATCCCCTACGACATCGTGAAGGATTTCGCCTTCATCGGTCTCGCCTCCAACGGCCCGCACGTGCTCATGGTGCGTGCGGACTTCCCCGCGAAAACCGTCAAGGACCTGATCGCGGCTGCGAAGAAGCAGCCCGGCAAGATCCGCTACGGCTCCGCCGGGACCGGCACCATCATTCACATGACGGTCGAGCTCTTCAGGCTCCACACCGGGGTGGACATCCAGCACGTGCCTTACAAAGGCGGCGGCCCGACGGTGATCGCGCTCCTGGGCGGCGAAGTCGATCTCGTGATCAACGATCTCTCGGTCATCCTGTCGCACGTGAAAAGCGGCAAAGGGCGCGCGCTTGCGGTCTCGAATTCGAAGCGCCTCGCGCCCATCCCGAACGTGCCGACGTTCGCGGAGATCGGCTACCCGGACATCGTCGCGAGCACGTGGTTCGGCGTCGCGGTGCCGGCGAAAACGCCGCGCGCGGTGATACAGCGCCTGACCGACGCGCACAAAGCGGTGGTCTCGCGCGCCGATTACAGGGAAAGGCTGGAGACGCTCGCGATGGAGCCGCTGATACTCACGCCGCCGCAGACGCAGGCGTTTCTGAAGCGCGAGCTCGACAAGTGGCAGAAAGTCGTCAACGAGGCGGGGATCAAGGTCGACTAGCTTCACGCAAGCAGCGCGCGCAAGGCGTCGGGCACCGGCCGCGACTCACCCGAGCCGCGGTCGGTCCACACCATGATCGCCTGTCCGTCGGCGTAGACCGGCGCGCTTTCTTCGGCTCCGACGATCTCGTAATACGTCGGAAAGCTCTTGCGCCCCGCCGGGCCCACGTAGACGCGCACGTCGAGCGCGTCGACGAAAGGTATCGCCATCCGGTAATTGCACGCCGTCTGCACCACGACGGGGCCTTCGTTCTCGAGCGTCGTCTGCATGCCCGTGCGCTGCAGCCAGTCGACACGCGCCTGCTCGAAGTAGGTAAAGTACGTCACGTTGTTCACGTGGCGGTTCGCGTCGAAGTCCGCCCAGCGCACCTGGATGCGAAACACGCTGACGAGCTTGCGCTGCGGTTCCTGTTCGTTCTGCACTTTCGCCCTCTCCTCGTTTCAATCGTAATAAGCGCGGTTCGCGGCCAGCCATGCGGCGTAGTCGGTCAAGACGCCTGCGCCGTACGCGGGACGAAAACCGGTGTCGGCGCCGATGCGCTCGATCGACATCATCGCGCGGTCGAGATCGCCGAGAAAGCTCACGTTCGCCTTTTCTCCGGGGCCCGCGACGCGGCAGCGCAGGCCGGTAAAGCTCCGCCGTAGCTCCGCGCACCAGCTTTCGGCGAAGCCCGGCCAGGCGCGGCCCGCAGCGATGTTGTAAAGCTCGTGGCGGAGCGCCGGCGCATCGATGAGCGCCATCAAGCCGGCGGCCGCGTCGCGGCTGTAGATCCAGTCGCGCCGCACTTCCTTTTGCGGCAGCACCACTTCCGCGCCGGCGCGCGCGAGGCGGAAAATCTGGAAAGGCAGCGACAACATATCGCGCACGCCAGTGTCGCGCTCCCACGGTCCGAACACGCTCCCCAGCCGCGCGGCTACGGCCTCGATCCCGGAGAGCCTGGAATAGCGCGCGCAGATTCTTTCGCTCGCGTGCTTGGTGATGGCATACAGCGTATCGGGCTGCGGCGGCGTCGCCTCGGTCAC
>Ga0105106_10001154_pt1 | contig 18975 bp, 13 predicted proteins | sample PPLLaktember2015_5_FD_79109 | JGI IMG/M metagenome (GOLD analysis project Ga0105106, IMG submission 79109) | Freshwater sediment microbial communities from Prairie Pothole Lake near Jamestown, North Dakota, USA - PPLs Lake P8 Core (1) Depth... | ecosystem: Environmental > Aquatic > Freshwater >...
ACCGGGGATGGAACGTCAGATGCTCATTGGTGACCTGGTTTCCCGGATGTCTCCGGCCGAGAGGACTGCACTGCGCAAGTTGATGGATTCGTACCTGATGCGGATGCCGCGCGCGAACGCGTCAGACATCGATATCGGCGGTTACGGCACAGCCGGGTCCGTGTGGTACCGCATCTACGGCGAGAAGCGCCCGTGCAAGGAACTCGGCACGTTCACGCTGGATGAGTTCAACATTCTGATACAGACCATCCTGATCGAGCGGCAGCGGCTCTTTCTGTATGAGAATCGCAACCTTGACTTCTCGTACAGCATCCTGGACGGAGACAGGATGTTCCGGTTCAGGGCGAACGCATCGTTTGACCTGGACCATCTTGCGTTGAATATGCGCGCGATCAACGCGGTGATTCGCCCCTACAAGAACCTCGAGCTGCATCCCAATGTCACCCGCGTGCTCAGCCTCAGTCACACGACGCAAGGATTGGACCTGATCACGGGGATCACGGGATCGGGCAAAAGCACGACCCTGGACAGCATCATCGATGCAAACAATCACACGGTTGACGGGCACGTAGTCATTATCGCTTCGCCCGTCGAATATGTCCACATGCCGGACCGGTGCATCATCCGGCACCGGGAGGTCGGACGCGATGTCCTGGGATTCAAAGACGGAGCCATCCAGGCGCTGCGGCAGGATCCCGATATCATCGTCATCGGCGAGATGCGGGATCCGGATACGATCATGACCGCGCTGGAAATCACCGATAGCGGCCACAAGGTGTTTTCCACCCTGCACACGGCGTCGGCGGTCGAAACTATCGACCGTATCATCGGTGAAGTCCCGCCGATCGAGCAGGAGCGTGTGCGCATCCGCCTGGCGGATACGCTGAGCTGCGTCATGTCGCAGAAGCTCGTGCCGAATCTTGAGGGGAAACTCGTGCTGGCAAAGGAAGTGCTGGTCATGATTCCCTCCGTGCGCGCCGCAATCAAGAATAACAACACGGGGGAAATCTACCAGATGATGGCCGAGTCCGGAGATCTGGGCATGATCACCCTCGAGCAGGATCTGAGGCGACTGTATTTGCAGAAAAAGATATCGCTGGAGAACGCCATGGTGTCATCTAACAACAAACGGCGTTTCCAGCAGCTCCTGAATATGTCGCCCACCGGCGACTAGGCGGGAGAGGAATTCACAACGGAAAGATACACCCATGGCGACCGCAAAAGGACGCGGCAGAACCGTAATCGGCTTGTTCGTCGACGGGCTCGACGTCAAGCTGGCCCATCTCTCTGTGCAGCGACGGCACATCGTCATCGAAGAACTTAAATCGGCGACGCTGGCAACAAAGTTACAGGACAGGAAGGTTCTCGACGAGGTGATGGCCACTCAGGCCGACGGCGGCGACGCATTCAGTCTGCCCCTCTCCCCCGCCCCGGAGCAGCCTTCGGAGACAAGTCGCGAAGACAACAATGCCGTGCTTCTCGGCCTCATAGCCAACTATCCGCGCAACAGGTATTCACTGACGTACAGTCTGGCCGAGCCCTCGATCTACTACCATCAGCTCGAGAGCGATTTCGGTTTGCGCGGCAAAAAACTGAAAGACCGCATACTCAACGAGCTCAAGTCCGTCCGCGCTTTTCAGCCGTCCTCGGATGCCGTTGATGCGATCAAGACCGATGAGGGGAACCTGCTCTGCATCGTGCGCGAAGACGGGATGAGCCTGATCAACTCCCTTGATGACATCAAGACGTACATCGGCAACCGCCTCCCGATGATCTCCGCGATCGATAGTGCGGACGTCTCCTTCATGAACCTCGTGCGCGCGAACTATGAATTCGAGCCGCAGGAATTCTCTGTGCTGGTTTACGTAGGGGCGGAGTTTACCCGGCTGATTTTTATGCGGGGATGCGAGTTCCACCAGTTCGCCCCGATTATCGGCGAAGGGTACGACTCCCCGAATCTGCAGAACACCGTGTACAGCCGGCTCCTCCTGGAGCAGGACAACCTGGCCATCCCGCATCTTCGCAGAATCATCCTGGCCGGAGAATCGAAACGCATCGGCTTCAAAGAGTTCCTGAGCCAGCAGCTGCCGGATCAGGAAGTGGACTACCTGATGACGCCGCGGCTGGATTGCAGCAAGCTGGCACCCGAACAGCAGGATACGTTGTCGGAGTATGCCGTGCCGATCGGTGCGGCAATGAAGGTCCTCGATCCGAGTAATCCCCAAGTCTACAACGTGAACCTCCTCCCCTCGACAGTGCGTGAGGGGCAACGCATGTTCAAGCTGGCATGGCACGGCTACGCCCTGATGGTCGCGCTCTTTGTCACGACGTTCCTCTTTACCTGGCAGATCTCGGGCAAGGCGCGGCAACTGAGAGATCTGGGGGATGTGCTCACGCTCAAAGAAAGCCAGCGGGCCGAGAATATGACGCTGTCAAACTCCATCTCGGCGCTTGAGGATCAGCTCACCCGCTACAAGGTTTCCATGGCCCTGTATGACAGCCTGGTGCCAGGCAGTGAACGCTGGAGCAAGGTGCTGACCCAGATGAGTCATGGGGTGGATGACCTGAATTCCATCTGGCTCACGGATCTGACCGCGGGGAGGGATCCCGAGATGGTGGTGAACGGGTTCACGACCTACCGGACGCGCATTCCGCGGCTGTCCGCACTCTTCGACAGCTCCGTCCTGGAGGAAGTCAACGTGCAGGAAATCCGAAAAGAAACGGTGTACAAGTATCGCATCAAGGTACCGACGCTCATTGCGGCGGCAAAGTAAGAAACCAGCTCACGGAAAGGAGCGACGGTCGTGTCGTATAAATTACGCAACAGTATCGCCCTCGGGGTCCTGTTGTTCCTGATCTTTGCCGTGGGAACGTACATCCGTGCGTTCAACCTTCCCCAGCGCATCACGGGCGTGGAAAAGGAAATCGCAAAGATCGATGAGGAGCTGCAAAACACTCCGAACCTGATCAACCAGTTCAATGATCTGAGCGCAACGCTGACAGATACGCAGAAACGGTGGGAGGCGCGGAACAAGGATATTCCCCCCGTGGATATCACGGCGCAAAGCTATGCCTACTTCAGCCGGCTAATTGACCTGAGCGGCGAGGTGAAGCTGGATATGCTGTACACCGGGACGACGGCGCTGAACAACTACGGCTACAACGTCTACGCCCTGAAGGGCGAGGCTCTGTTCAGCAATCTCTATCGGTTTATCTGGTATTTGGAAAACGACCGCCGATTGTACAAAATCCACGACATCGCACTGAAAGGTCTGGAGATCCCCGCGACGGAAACGGATGAAGGTGGCGTGGTCGTGACCTTCGACATGACCGTACATGCGTATTTCTCTTCCATCTCCGAACTCTCGAGCTCCCTCGGTGAACGGTCGATCAATCCGAACCACCTGAGCGTTGACCCGTTCATGCCGGTGATCTCTGCGGGACTTCCGCCGAACTTGAATGATCTCGTAGAAATCGAACGCTCCGACCTGAAAGCCGTCATCCCCGGAAAAGCGTTTGTCCTGGATCAACGCAACGCGATTCGAACGATGCAAGAAGGGGATGAGGTGTATCTTGGTTACGTCACGAAAGTCGACCCCCAAGGCGGCCGGCTCGAATGCACCCTGAACAAGGGAGGCATCATCGAGAAGGTGGCGCTCAATATCCGGTACGGCCCGCAGCAGAACGCTCAGACACGATAGGATCGAGGAACTCATGAACGCAAAAGCAGCATATGTCGTCATCGCCCTTGTAGCGGGTGTGATCTGCGTCAACGCACAGGGCGTATCGCAGGCGGAACGCAAAGCACTGCGCGAATACACGCCGCCCCAGGAGCTTGTCTCCATATCACCCACGACCCCGCTGGACAAGGCTCTGGCCGCGATCAGCGAGGTCAGCAAGAAATTCACCAACAAGATCATCATCGACACCGAACGGCGGACCATGCCGATCAATGTCGACATACAGGGATTCCAATGGCGTGATGCCCTGGAAATGATCTGCCGGAAGAACGGCCTCACCTTCTCGGAGTATGACTCCTACATCCAGGTGACCACCGGGACGCCGAGCGAAGGCGGCAGCGGGCCGCTGACCGAAGGCCGGCCGGTGGGCGTTGCAGCCGGTGCAGTGGAGATCATGAAGGAAGTCGCATCATTCCGGAGCCGCGAGATAAAACTCTCTGCGGTGTTCTTTGAGGTGGATCTCAGCCGCGCGGAAGAAGTCGGGTTGAACTGGAGCTTCATGAAGAGCACCAAGGACTACACCGCGGCAGTGAATTTTTCCGGCGGTGACATGCTCAGCAAAAGTATCTTCGAAGCGGATATCACTCCCAAAGTGTCCTTCGCCAATATCAACGTCGTGGCACAGCTCTTCTCCGACTACAAATTGGGCGAAATCCTGTCGGGCCCCACGCTCATCGTCCGGTCCGGAGAGAAAGGCAGAATACAGGTCGGCCAGGACTTTTCCATCCGCGAGCGGGATTTTGCGGGGAACCTGATCGACAAATTCTATAGTGCCGGCACGATCGTCAATGTCAATCCGCAGGTGATCGTTGAACAGGGTGTGCCGTTCATCCATATCGCCGTCGATGTGGAACGAAGCTCCGTCACGCCGGGGGCAGTGAGCACTATCATCAACAAATCCCAGGCACAGACCAATCTCCTGCTTCTGGACGGCGAAGAGACCATCATCGGCGGCCTGTACAATACTGAAAACCAGACCATCCGGACCGGTGTCCCGTTCCTGAAGGACCTCCCCTGGTACGTCCTGGGGCTGCGATATCTCTTCGGCTATGACAAGGACGAGTCCGTGAAGAAAGAACTGGTCATCCTGTTGAAGGCCGAACTGGTGCCCACGCTGCAGGAACGCATCACGCAGCGCGTCAAGACCGAAGATCTCTATTCGCGCTGGCGCGAAGAGCAAATGAAACGTGAACGGAGTATGCACGGTACGACCCAGAAGTAGGACGAGCATGCGCTCAACTCATTCATACGATTACGAGGATTTCCGATGAAACGGATCGTTTCAGGAGTGGTCGCAGCAGCTATCGTGGTCTGCGCGTTAACGATGGTGGGCTGCAATGAAGACGAGTCGGTGGCTTCACAGGGCGAATGCGTCGTCAGCGGAGTCTGTCTGGATGCCAGCACAAGTGCGTATCTGGCGGACGTTGCGGTGCAGGCGCAGAGCGTGTCGGCGGGAATTCAATCCGCGACAACAGATGCAAGCGGGAACTTTCGCCTGACATTCTCCACCGACAGTACAGGGACAGCGACATTCACCCTGAAAAAGACGGGCTATCGCGATACGACGTTTACCGTGACGCTGCAGCCCGGAACCGTCGTTGCCCTCACGCTCCCGTTGTCCCCGAAATCCGTGGTGAATCCCGGGGGAACGACAAGCGGGTTGGCACAGACAATCACATTCCTCGGCTCGACTGCGCAGGAAGTATCGGTGTACGGCGTGGGAGGGAAAGAAACAGCGATTCTCGGCTGGGAGGTGCGTGACTCTCTCGGCCTGCCGATCGATGCTGCTCATGCGGTCCAGCTGCAATTCACATCGACCAACGGTCCCAATGGAGGGGAGTACATCTCTCCGCCGGCAGTGACCACAAATCAGGTCGGCCAGGCGTTCACCACGTTCAACGCAGGAACCAAGGCCGGTGTTGTGCAGGTGACCGCTTCCACTACTGTGGGATCGCGGCCGATCAGCTCCAGCCCCGTTCGTCTCGTCATCAACGGCGGGTTCCCCGTGCAGTCGCACTTCTCCATCTCGGCAGAGCGCCACAATTTCCCGGCATTGGGCTGGGTGGGGAAGACCAATTCCGTCGGTGTGCTTGTCGGGGACATGTACAGCAACCCGGTGGCCCCGGGGACCGCAGTGTACTTCCGCAGCAGCGCCGGCGTGATTCAGCCCTCGATCTTTACCAACAAAGACGGATTCGGGACGGTGGTCCTGTATAGCGGCAATCCTGAGCCGATGGGCACCTATGCCGCTCCGGCATACGGGAACGGATACCACTTCGTCGTCGCGCGCACTCTCGGCCAGGGAGGAACCGTCGTCGAAGACAGCACGCTTATGCTCTGGAGCGGACTGGGCGAGCTCAGCGGTGTAACGCCGACCTCGTTCGACATCGGCAACGCCGGTTCACAATCGTTTACATTCAAAGTGGCAGACGCCCTTGGCCATCCGCTCGCGGCCGGCACGCGCATCGGCGTGGTCGCAACGATTCCGCCGCCGCCGACAACAGGCCAGCAGCAGAACCAGGTCATTATTGTGTTCGGCGTGAACGGCAGCATCGAGCTTCCCGACGTTATCATGCCCGGCTCCGGTACCACCGATTTCAGTTTCATCCTGAAAGATGGCACCTGGAGCATTACGGATGCCACGCCGGTCAATGTCAGCATCAACATCACGGGACCGAATGTCCCGAATTCCCTGAGTTACACTATCGGGGGATTGGTCCGCTAAGCAATTCTCCCCCTCCCCCCTCTCCCGGTTTCGGAAAGGGGGGAGCCCGGGGATGAACGTTTGCATTTCCCTCCCTTTTGTCGTTTCTTTTAAACTGCTTGCGCGTAGATTTTCCACCCATCAATCGCCGGACAACGTGCATCGACGTATTGTCATCCGCGGCGCGCGGGTGCACAATCTCAAGAATATTTCGCTTGAGATTCCCCGCAATGCACTCATCACCATCACGGGCGTGAGCGGATCGGGCAAATCCAGCCTCGCATTCGACACCATCTACGCCGAGGGGCAGCGGCGCTATGTGGAAAGCCTCTCGTCGTACGCGCGGCAGTTCCTGGAACGGATGGATAAGCCGGATGTCGATCTCATCCAGGGAATCAGCCCCGCGATGGCGATCGAGCAGAAAACCAACACCCGGAACCCGCGATCCACCGTCGGGACGTCAACGGAAATCTACGACTACCTTCGCCTGTTGTATGCGCGCATCGGCAAAACGTATTGCAGGAACTGCGGCAAGGTGGTCGAACGCGATTCGGTGCTGACGGTGCTGACGGCACTGCAGCGCGCGGCTGAGACGCGTGCAGCCGCGGAGCTCCGCCTCCTGATCACCTTCCCGCTGCCGACGCATCCTAAAGAGACCATCGACCAGGCTCTCGTCAACCTTCAGAAGGAAGGGTTCTTTCGCATCCGGGTCAAGGGAAAGATCATTGATCTCACGGAGGAAAGTGTTCCCACACGCACCAAGGCGGCGGAGATCGAGGTCGTCGTCGACCGCACTGTCTATCGCCTCAGGGAGGAGACCACACGCATCGCGGATTCGCTAGAGACGGCGTTTGCCTCAGGCAGTGGCACCGCATCAGTCGTTCTGCTGGATCCGGAGGAGACCTTCACCTTCGACCGCAATTTCGCTTGCGGAGAATGCCGGATTGTGTATGAAGAACCTGACCCGCGCATGTTCTCCTTCAACAATCCTTTCGGCGCATGCCCTGAGTGCCAGGGATTCGGCCGGGCGCTCGGTATCGACATGGACCTGGTGATTCCGGATTCAGGGAAGAGTCTGAGGGAGAACGCCATACAGCCATGGTCCACGCCCAAATTCCGGGAATACCTCCGCGAACTTCTGCGCATAGCTCACAAAGCCCGGCTGCGGGTGGATGTCCCCGTCCGCGATCTGGAAGAACGTGAACGCCGGATTATTCTCGAAGGGTTCGAGGAATATCCCGGTCTGAACGCTTTCTTCACAATGGTGGAGAGGAAAGCCTACAAGATCTACTATCGCGTCATGTTGAGCAGGTATCGCGCGTATACCACATGCCCGGGCTGCGGCGGAACCCGCCTGCGCCCGGAGGCTCTCAACGTCCGCATTGCCGGACGCCGGTTGCCGGACGTCGTGCAAAGCACGGTGCATGAGGCCCGGGAATTCATCCGGACGCTGGATCTCCCGGCCTTCGACCTGGAAGTCGCGCGGCGCATTCTGGAGGAATTGAACAGAAGGCTCGCCTACCTCGATGATGTCGGAATCGGCTATCTCACGCTCGACAGATTGTCGAGCACGCTGTCGGGCGGCGAATCGCAGCGCATCAATCTGGCCACGTCGCTGGGATCCTCTCTCGTCGGCGCGGTCTATGTGCTCGATGAGCCGAGCATAGGCCTCCACCCGCGCGACAACGGCAGGCTTATCGCGATTCTCCAGGCCCTGCGCCGGGTGGGCAATACCGTGATCGTGGTCGAACATGACGCCGACATGATGCGTGCCAGCGACGTCATCATTGATCTCGGGCCCCGTGCAGGCGAACAAGGCGGCCAGGTCGTGTTCAATGGCCCCCCGGACGCGATTCTCAAAGACCCCGTGTCGTTGACGGGAGCATACCTTTCCGGCCGCAAGAGCATTCCGCTCCCGCGGCACCGAAGAGCGCCGACGGGACTCACGCTTCGCATTCTGGGAGCGTCTGAACACAACCTGAAACAGATCGACGTCGACATTCCGTTGCAGCTCCTGGTATGTATCACCGGGGTCAGCGGAAGCGGGAAGAGCACGCTGGTGCATGATATTCTCTTCAACGGGGTCCGGCGCCTCCTGGGCGAGGGAGGCGTCCGTGCCGGCACACACCGTGGCATCGAGGGTGTGGAGCTGCTCAGTGCAGTCGAAATGGTAGACCAATCGCCGATCGGCCGCACACCCCGGTCGAACCCGGTGACCTACATACAAACATTCGACCTGATCAGGACGCTCTTTGCTTCGACGCCGGCGGCGCGGATTCACGGACTGAAACCGGGGGCATTTTCCTTCAATGTTCCCGGGGGACGGTGCGATGCCTGCGAAGGGGATGGTGTCGTCAAAGTGGAAATGCAGTTCCTCGCCGACCTTTATCTGACCTGTGATGTGTGCAAAGGAAAGCGATACAAACATGAGATCCTGGACATCCGGTACCGCGGAAAGAATATCGACGACGTGCTGGCAATGACTGTGGATGAGGCCGCACAATTCTTCGGCCAGGAAGCGCAGGGGCGCCGCATCGCGTCACGGCTGAAGGTGCTGCAGGACGTCGGGTTGGGATACATCCGGGTGGGCCAGCCGGCGACATCGCTTTCCGGGGGGGAAGCACAGCGGATCAAACTGGCCGCGCACCTCAGCTCACCGCCGGCGGACCGTCACACGCTGTTCATTTTCGATGAGCCCACGACCGGTCTGCATTTCGACGACATCGCAAAGCTGCTACGATGCTTTAACGCTCTCATCGACGCGGGGAATTCGGTCGTCATCATCGAGCACAATCTCGATGTGATCAAATGCGCCGATTGGGTTATTGACCTCGGTCCGGAAGCAGGGGATGAAGGAGGGAATGTCGTTGCGGTGGGAACACCGGAGCAGATTGCGGGACAGAAGGGATCGTTCACGGGGAAACACCTGCAGGGACTGTTGCGGGCCGCCGCTGCCGCCGGGTAGCCGCACCTCGTTCCCCCTCTCAGTATTGTTACCCTTGTCTCTTCGGCGCACAGTGACGGCCGTCACTGTCATGCGGACCCGAAGCTGCTATATTGCAGCTGCCGTGAGACTTGAAAGGCATTGGCGGCGCGTCGATTGGAGGGGAGAGTTGGCGCGATCGTCAGTGCCTTTCGCCATTTAGTACGCCATCCCCACATTCATGCAACACGCCATCCCTGCATACACTCAATACGCCATTCCCACATTCAAGCTGATGACGAACCCTCCAAAATTCTCCTTGGTCGCTGCAACTGCTCCGGTGCGCTCATTATAGAGGGATGGAAGTCCTCCGCCGAGAATATAGGTAAAATAGTAGCGGAAGTTGACCCCGAAGATGTTGGATCGCTCCGTGCCGAAGTTCGCACCGAAGCCGACAAATCCGCCGACTGTGTAGTGCGGTTGCCCCTTGCCAATGGCTTTGAAATAGTCAATCTGCTCGGAGAGGTAGCTGCCATCCGTCTGCTGGAAGAGTTGCACATATGGCATCATGTAGACCATCGTGGGTCCCGCACCGGCAGTCAGATATGGGCGGAATGTATCTACGATATCGTCCCGGAATAACCGGAACTGGACACCACCCATCAGCGGAAGGACCAGGAAGCGGTTGAGCTTCCCCGGCGTTACGGAGATGCCATAGTAGTAGTCGTAATATTCAACTTCCCGCTCGTCCTTCGACTCGGACACGGAAAACGAAAGAAACCACGAGAGATCGGGCGTCACCGATCTCCGGTAACTTGTCCCGAGACCGAAGCCATCATTCGACAACAGAATGTCCAGACTCCAGATATTGGGAAACTTGTCGGGGCTTGTTGGATCTTCTGGAAGGTTCCCTGCCTGCACAACGGTGTCCCGCGGTGGGACCGGATCCCACTGACGTCGGGGATCCTGGGCAACCGCCGTTGTTACCGGAAGCAATCCGTTGCAGGCGACGAGCAGGGCGAGCACAGCACCGCGTGCGTCCATTGCTTCAACTCCTTTCTCTCACGAACAACACCCCTCTTCGAAAATAGGTTCTCGCCGGGCCAAAAGCAATCAATGTACCCGGAACAGGGCGAACTTGAGGTACTCTGTTTCCGGCGCTGCGGGGAGGACGGGGTGGTCGGGAGATGCCCCGCGCCACGCCAGCTGCTGGAGGCGCCGGTTGCCCTCTCTCGCCGTGGCATCGATGACGTCCAGAAATGTGCCGGGGAGGATATGGTGGGAACACGATGCCGTCGCCAGGAGGCCGCCGCTCGCCAGGAGCGGCAATGTGAGCCGGTGCAGATCCCTGTACCCCTTCTTCGCGGTTGCGACATTCTTCCTGCTCTTGGTGAACGACGGCGGATCGAGAATGATGAGGTCAAACCGGCGTTCCGCGGCAGCCATGCCGGCCAATGCCTCAAAGACATCGGCCTGCTGAAACGTGACAGTGCCGGCCTTGTTGAGTGCTGCATTTCGTTCAGCGCGTTCTACCGCGTCGGCGGAACTGTCGATGCCATGCACAGAGAGTGCCCCGCCGGCGGCAGCGTGCAGCGAGAAACCTCCGTCGTTGCAGAAACAGTCAAGCACACGGGCTCCATGTGTGAACTGACGGACCAGCAACCGGTTTACACGCTGGTCCAGGAAGAAACCCGTTTTCTGTCCCCCCAATGGATCGACGATAAAACGTACCCCTTCATCGATGATTTCGGTCGGCGCCGCGCTGCCGCGAAGGACGCCCTTCCGGGGCGGGAGATGTTCAAGTGCCCGCTGCGATGATTCATTGCGCTCCACGATGGAAGCAGGATGCAGCAACGATCCGAGGGCATCGCAAACAGCCTCTAAACGCATGTCCATGCCCGCTGCAAGAGTCTGAATCACAAGGTGATCGTTGAACCTGTCAATGACCAGGCCGGGCAGGAAATCTCCTTCGCCGTGCACGAGCCGGTAGAAGGTACTCCCCGGAAAGATCTTCTCCCGCAGCGCGAGCGCTGTCGCGATGCGCGCTGTGAAAAAAGCGGCGTCAGGAGTCACCGGCGTCTCTGACAGGAATCGGAAGGCGATCAACGAGTGAGGGTGGTAGAACCCATAGCCGAGGCAGAGACCTCCGGCATCCCGGAGCTCAACAAGATCACCCTGTGCGGGAGATCCTGCCATATCCCGGATCTCATTGCTGAACACCCAGGGGTGGCCGGCAACGATTCGGCGTTCTTCATGGCGCTTGAGCGTCAGACGGGCAAACGGGGTTGAGGAAGGCATAAGTGCTGTCGCAATGTGGAGCCTAATGTACCAACAACTCCCCCGAACTTCAAGCTGATTGAATATTGGCGGAGCCGTGCGTATATTAATCTCTTAGCATTGATATTCCCTTGGAAGCGAGCTACTCATGGCGACACCCGACCGGCTTGCGTGCATGATCTTCGACATCGACGGAACGCTTGCACGGACAAATCAGTTGATTTTTGCTACCTTCAACCATGTGGCGCAACTCCACCTCGGTCGTACATTCACACCGCAGGAAATTGTCAGCCACTTCGGCCCCCCGGAAGAAGGTGCCGCTGCAGAAATATTCGGTGCGGTTATGGTCCCGCGCGTTATGGACGAAATGTGCGCATACTACCGCGCCCATCATAAAGAGATGGCCGAGGTTCATGAGGGAATCGTCCCGGTGCTCGCGATGCTCCGTCGTCACGGGATCCGGCTTGCCGTTTTCACGGGGAAGGGTCGCCGGACAACGCTGATCACGCTCGAAGAGCTGGAGATGTTGCCGTTCTTCGAGCATATCGTCACCGGAAACGACGTCACCTCTTTCAAACCGAATCCGGAGGGGATCCTCCAGATTCTGGATACCTTCCATGCGTCTCCCCGCGAAACAGTGATGGTGGGGGATTCCATGATGGATTTTATGGCAGCCCGGGGTGCAGGGGTGGGGTTCGCGGCCGTGCTGTGGGATGCGTATGACCGGTCCCGCCTGCTCAGCGCACATCCGGAGTTTGCATTCTCCACTGTCGGTGAGTTTGAGATGTGGTGCCGTTCCCGTCTGAATGGAGGGACGTCTTCATGACTTTCGAACAACAAAACAGGCGCCCTGCATGAACGCGCTGCGTATTGGTGTCATCGGCGTCGGACATCTTGGCGCTCTCCATGCCAAGATGCTCTCGGCCATACCCGCGGCAAAGCTCGTGGGTGTGTTCGACACGGATCTGGAAAAAGCCCGCAAGGCCGCCGCCGACAACGGAACAACGGCATGTGCAAGTCTCGAAGAGCTGCTCGTCCGGGTGGAAGCCGTCACTATTGCCACGACCACGACAACACACTTCGACATTGCGAGTCAGGCGATAGCCCGCGGGCTGCACGTGTTCCTCGAAAAGCCGATCACTCAGACAGTTGCTGAGGCAAATCAGCTGTGCGCACTCGCCGCCGAGAAAAAGCTCGTTGTCCAGGTTGGGCATATCGAACGGTTCAACCCGGCGATACTTGCCCTGGAGGGCTATGATATCGCACCGCTCTTCATCGAGACGCACCGACTCGCACAGTTCAAACCCCGCGGGACTGATGTGGCCGTGGTGCTGGACCTTATGATACACGACATCGATCTGATCATGACGTTCGTCAAGTCTCCCGTCAAACAGATCGACGCCAGCGGCGTCGCAGTCGTGTCGGATACCATCGACATCGCCAACGCCCGGCTTCAGTTTGAGAACGGCTGCGTGGCGAACGTGACGGCAAGCCGCATCTCCCAGCGGTCGATGCGGAAAATGAGGCTGTTCCAACAGAATGCATACATCTCGATTGACTTTTCCGAAGGCCTGGCCGAAGTCTTCCGGCTGATGCCCGAAGATGCTCCTGAGATCCGGGGCACAATGGTCCTCGGGGAAATGGGCCTTGGGAAGAAACGCAAGAAAATCATCTACGAACAACCGGAATCCCGCGAAGTGAATGCGCTGCGCTACGAATTGGAACTGTTTGTCGACGCGGTCCACACCGGCGGGACGCCGGTCGTGACGGCGGATGATGCCAGGCGCGCACTTGAAGTTGCAACCAGTATTCTGCAGAAGATCGATCAACAACAAATGCCCTCGTGAATGACGACCGCATCAGACAGAGTGGATCTCACTCACCCTCTGCTGCGCCGGATCGGGGGGCTCGCCGACCGGTCGGGATGGGAAGTGTATGTGGTCGGCGGGTATGTGCGCGACCTTCTCCTCGGACGAAGTTGCCAGGATATTGACATCCTCGTGATGGGGGATGGCGTCGCGTTTGCCCGGAGTGTTGCGGCGGACCTCGGTATCGACACGGTGGTCACCTTTGATCGGTTCGGCACAGCGATGATCCCGCTGTCGGACGGGAAGCTGGAATTTGTGGGGGCGCGCAAAGAAAGCTATGGGGAAAAGTCGCGGAAGCCCGACGTCTCCCCCGGCACGCTCGCTGACGATCTGCGCCGCCGCGACTTCACCGTGAACGCGCTCGCCGTTGCCCTCAATGCTGCCCGATACGGAACGCTGCGTGACCCGTTTGACGGCAGGAAGGATCTCAGAACCCGTCTTCTGCGCACCCCGCTCGACCCCGCGGTAACCTTCGACGATGATCCCCTGCGCATGCTCCGCGCGCTCCGTTTCGCCGCGCAACTGGATTTCACTGTCGATCCGGGAGTGCTGCAGGCTGTCATATCAATGAAACAACGGCTGAGCATCGTGTCTCAGGAACGCATCACCGAGGAGCTGTTGAAGCTGTTGCGGAGCAAGAAACCCTCCATCGGTTTCACACTCATGGCGCAGACCGGTATTCTTCAGGGCGTGCTTCCGGAAATCGCGGCCATGGCTGGCGTCGACCAGAGGAACGAGTTCCATCATAAAGACGTTTTCCTTCATACGTGCACTGTGGTCGACAACGTCGCCGCAGTGAGTGAGAATCTCTGGCTCCGCTTCGCGGCACTGGTTCATGATATTGCCAAACCGCGCACAAAGGCGTACCAGGAAGGGATCGGTTGGACGTTTCACGGTCACGAGGAGGTCGGTGCCCGGATGATGAAGAAACTCTTTCACCGCCTCCGCCTCCCCCTTGTGCACCTTCCGTATGTTGAGAAGCTGGTTCGTCTTCATCTCCGCCCCATGGCACTGGTGGGCGATCTTGTGACAGATGCGGCGGTGCGGCGGCTCCTGGTGGATGCGGGAGAGCAGGTGGATGATCTCATGATGCTCTGCCGTGCGGACATTACGTCAAAAAACCCTGCACTTGTCGGCCGGTACCTTCGTAATTACGACCGTGTCGTCGAAAAAATGCGGGAGGTTGAAGAAAAAGACCGGTGGCGAAGTTGGCAGCCGCCGGTGCGCGGCGAAGAGATCATGTCTGTGTGCGGCCTGGCCGAGGGACCCAAAGTCGGTGTGCTCAAAAGGGCCATAGAGGATGCCATTTTGGACGGTGCTGTTCCCAATGAACACGATGCGGCGTTAGCGTATTTGTTGCGTGTCAAAGACAGTGTGATTGCCGGTATGCCGGAAAACATGAAGAAAACCCCCAAAAGGCGCGCGGGCGATGAAACTTTGGAGGGAGAAGAAACGTCTAAATGAAGAAAGGTTCATATCCGCCAATTCCCTCCCACGTATCTACTCACGAAAGAGAAATGGAGTGTACTATGCGATTGAGTGCTGTAGCCCTGTGTGCAATCCTGCTGACGACAGGTCTGACGGCATTTGCTCAACCTCAGACAATGACACTGGAGGAGGCAAAGCGGGTGGCCCTGGAACGCAACCTGAGCGTCATCCAGGCCCAGAATATCTATGACGCTGCGGGGAGCAGCACGCTGGCTGCGTACGGACGATACCTTCCCTCCATAAGTGCCAGCGGTGGTTGGCAACGCAATCAGCAGGAAGGGCCGCTCTACACACAAGGAGGAGTCCAGATTCCGGGCACCAGCGTAAAAGCGACCACCGGGAGCTTTTCGGCGGGTCTGAACACTTCACTGACGCTGTTTGACGGCTTCAATCGCGAATCGAACTTGAACAGGGCCAATGCGTCACTCACGCAGGACAACCTTTCGTTGACGCGGACGCGGCAATCCATCGTCTATCAGGTCGAGAGCTCGTATCTCAACGTGTTGCGTCGCGAGCAGCTGGTCAGAGTAAGTGATGAGAACCTGAAGCGCGACCTGCGCCAACTCGAGCGCATTACGGAATCCAACCGCGTCGGCGCACTATCCCTGGCGGATGTCTACAGGCAGCAATCGCAAGTGGCTGCGGACGAGCTCGCCCAGATCAACGCCCAGAACGACTTTGACAAAGGGAAAGCGGATCTCGTGGCGTTGATCGGATTGGATGTTGCACATGAGTTCATCTTTGCCGATCCCGCCTTCTCCGGGTCCCTGGATTCCGCGGAAATCATGGCGACCCGGGAGAGATATCAGAGCCAGGGTGATCTCACCCGCCGGGCCCTGGTTGCACGGCCGGACTATCAGAGTCTGAAGGCGGGTCTCGATGCGGCGGAGTCGGGCGTGACCTCGGCGCGGGCGGGCTATTTCCCGAGCCTGAGCGCCAATGCCGGGTTGTCAGCTAACAATGAGACCATCGGAACGCTGTTCGATTTCAAGACAATTTATTGGGGTGTGCGGCTGAGCTGGACGTTATTCGACGGGTTTGCGACGAATGCTTCCATCCAGAACGCCGCAGCAACGAAACGCAATGCGGAGATCACGCTTGCGCAGTCTGAGCGTAACATTGGTGTCGAGGTGAAGAAGGCCCTTCTTGACCTTGACGCGGCCATGAAGCAGTATGAAGTCAGCCAGAAGGGACTCACTTCAGCCACAGAAGACCGGAAAATAGCCGAAGAGCGCTACAATCTCGGTGCGGGGACACTGCTCGATCTCCTGACCGCCAATGCGGGGCTCGTGAATGCCGAAGCAAATGTCGTGAACGCCTCGTACAACTATATCATAGCGAAACGGAACGTCGAGTACGTACTCGGCGAGAGAGCATACTAACCGCACGTAAGGAGTGCCGTCATGGCAAAGAATGGTAGGAAAACACGCAAGAAGATCATCATTTTTTCCGTGCTCTTTCTGGTGGTCGTGGCACTCGGTGTCATCATTTTCCTGGGCAGTAAGAAAGAGCCGGTCATTCAGGTACAGGTGGAGAAGGCACAGCGTCGGACCGTGACCCAAGTGGTGACAGCGACGGGGAAGATCCAGCCGGAGGTCCTCGTGAAAATCACCCCCGAAGTGAGCGGTGAGATCGTCGCTCTGCCGATTAAGGAAGGGCAAAAAGTGAAGAAGGGTGAACTGTTGATGAAGATCAAGCCCGACTTCTACGTTGCCCAGCGCGAGCAGTTCGCGGCGGCCGTGCAGCAATCCAAAGCGAACGTGAGCCGTACGGAACCGGAATTCAAGCGGGTGGAAACCCTGTTCAAAAAGGGAATGGTCTCCCAGGCGGAATTCGATCAAGCGCGGGCAGCCTACGATCAGAGCAGGGCGGCGTACGCACAATCCAATGCATCGCTGAACCAGGCGGAAGAAAGTCTGCGGAAGACTACCATCGTCTCCCCGATGGACGGGACGGTCAGCCAGTTGAACTCCGAACTCGGTGAACGTGTGCTGGGCACAGTGCAGTTCCAGGGGACCGATGTGATGACGATCGCCGATCTTTCGCGCATGGAAGCGCGCGTTGATGTGAGCGAGAACGATGTCGTTCTGGTCTCGATCGGCGATACGGCTCGCATTTCGGTCGATGCCTTCCCTGACCGCAAAGCCAACGCCGTCGTGTACGAGATTGCCAACACGGCCACTTCGAAGGGACTGGGAACCCAGGAAGAAGTCACGAACTTCATGGTGAAGATGCGTGTGATTGACGCGTCGCTGTCACTCCGTCCCGGCATGTCCATGACGGCCGATATTGAAACCGAGACAAAGCACGAAATCCTCTGCGTACCGATCCAGTCCATCACAACGCGGGTACCGAAAAAGGAGATGAAGGAAGGTGAGCAGGAAGAGCAGGCTCCGGTGGCAGCGTCGACGACTCCCAAGAAGAAAGAGGAGAATAAGGCACAGGAAATTGTGTTTATAGTCGACAATGGCGAAGCCAAGAGTACACCGGTGCGCCGGGGCATCAGCGACGACCAGTGGATAGAAATCACCAGTGGCTTGAAAGACAGTGTCCTCGTGGTCTCGGGCAGCTACAAGGCCATCAACCGCGAGCTGGAAGATGGCAGCAAGGTCCGCATCGAAGAGCCGAAGAAGGACATTCGCAAGAAACCCGCTGAAGGATAGCACGATGAATGTCATTGAACTGAAAGATATCGTCAAGACGTATGACATGGGCGGGGCGGAAGAAGTGCACGCACTTCGGGGCGTCTCGGTGTCGATCGCCAAGAATGAGTATGTGGCTATCATGGGTCCTTCCGGCTCGGGGAAATCCACACTGATGAACATCATCGGGTGCCTGGATACCCCGACATCGGGGCTGTACCAGTTCAACGGTGTAAACGTCAGCGAGATGGACGATAACGATCTGGCCAAGGTCCGGAACAAGGAGATCGGGTTTGTCTTTCAGACATTCAACCTGTTGCCCCGTTCGGATGCCTTGCACAATGTCGAGCTGCCGTTGATCTACGGGGGCTTCGGCGCCGGCGAGAGGAAACAGCGTGCCCTAGAGACTCTGGACCACGTCGGTCTGGGTGATCGCGTCCATCACAAACCCAACGAACTGTCCGGCGGTCAGCGTCAACGTGTGGCGGTTGCACGTGCTCTCGTCACACGGCCATCGATCATCCTGGCGGATGAACCGACCGGAAATCTCGACAGCAAGACGGGCGAAGAAATCATGGCGTTGTTCGAAGAGCTACATCACCAGGGAAATACGATCATTCTGGTTACCCATGAAGCTGACATTGCCGAACATGCCCACCGCGCAGTCCGGTTGCGTGACGGACTCATCGAATCGGATGGCCCGGTGCGCCATCGTCGCGCCACAGCAGCGAGTGTTGCGTGAGACAGAACGGAGCCGCAGATGCACCTGCTTGCTGAAATCAGAGAGGGGTTGCTGATCTCCCTGCGGGCGATCCGGGCCAACAAATTGCGCTCGGTGCTGACAACCCTGGGAATCGTTATCGGCATCGTGTCCGTCACGCTGATGGCGACGGCGATCGAGGGGGTGGACCGTGCATTTGCGCGCAGCGCTGCAGCTTTCGGGACGAATGTGCTCTACGTTCAACGGTTTCCATGGGTGTCCAATGAAGACTGGACATTCTACCGCAACCGGCGACGCCTTGAAGTCAGCTACGGGCAGAAGATCGAACGGCAGACGAAATTGAGTGACGCCGTGGCCCCCGTGGTCCGCACCCGCAGACGCGCGACTTACGGAAACCTCAGCATGGAAGATGCGTTTGTGACCGGCACGACACAAGCGTACATGATGGCTGCCGGTGTCACACTGGAAGACGGTCGGTTCTTCACGGTGGAAGAATCCAACGGCGGCCGGCCGGTCTGTGCGATCGGTGCGAATGTTGCGGAGACACTCTTTCCGCGTGAAGATCCCCTTGGCAAGGTGGTGCGCGTTGCCGGTCATCCCTATACCGTGATC
>Ga0105106_10001155_pt1 | contig 18966 bp, 21 predicted proteins | sample PPLLaktember2015_5_FD_79109 | JGI IMG/M metagenome (GOLD analysis project Ga0105106, IMG submission 79109) | Freshwater sediment microbial communities from Prairie Pothole Lake near Jamestown, North Dakota, USA - PPLs Lake P8 Core (1) Depth... | ecosystem: Environmental > Aquatic > Freshwater >...
CGATCGCAATTGCAGTTTTACCAGTCTGACGGTCGCCGATAATGAGTTCGCGCTGACCTCTTCCGATTGGTATCATGGCATCGATGGCCTTGATGCCGGTCTGGAGAGGCTGTTTTACGGGCTGGCGGAAAATGACACCCGGAGCTTTCCGTTCAAAGGGCAACACAAACACTTCACCCTCTATGGGGCCCTTTCCGTCAAGAGGCTGACCTGTCGGTGTAATAACTCTTCCAAGCAATCCTTCGCCTACACCTATCGAAGCAATCCTTCCTGTCCGTTTAACAATGTCTCCTTCGCTTATTTCTTCTGTGGGGCCCAGCAGTACTGCCCCGATATTGTCCTCCTCGAGGTTGAGCACTATTGCCTCGATGCCATTTTCGAACTCGATCAGCTCATTTGACTCTGCATTCGAAAGTCCGTAAATGCGGGCAATTCCGTCACCAACCTCAAGGACGGTACCGACCTCTTCGAGTTCAACGGAGGTTTGAATGCCTTCAAGCTGCTGTTTGAGAATTTTTGAGACTTCTGCTGGTTTAATATTTGCCATTTTCTGAATACTTATAATATCTTTTCCGATTAAATCCGTTTTTCGTACGCCCCGCTTACTAGCTCTGCCCTTATCTTCCTTAGTTTGTTCCTGATGCTTGCATCAATGTAGTTGTCTTCGACCTTCAATATGAAGCCCCCGATAATTGATTCATCAATATTCTCCTTAAGGTCGACTTTGGTCCTGAACAGTTTTTCGATAAGGTCGGAAACCTGTTTTTTAATTTCAGGATCAACTTTCACAGCTGTTGTAAGAACTGATTCAGTTACGCCTTTGTAATTCTTTGTTTCATGTATAAACACCCTTGCGATGGAGGGTATGTAACGTTCCCTTCCGTTTTTCACGGCAAGGTCGATAAGACCCATCGACAATTCATGAAGATCCTTTTCAAACAGGCCATGTAGTATGGTGGTTTTTCTGGATGGAGTGATAACAGGATTTGCAAGTATTGTTTTTACATCGGGCAGGCCGGATATTTCTTTAACATGGATCATATCCTGATTTACCCTGTCGAGAATATTTTTTTCGATGGCCGACAGGAAAAGAGCCTTTGCATACCTTACCGATATTCTGCTTTCGTTCATTAATTGAAAAACTGTTTAGTTTTTGTTGAAATCAACTTCCCTCAGGTAATTATCAATAAGCTTTTTCTGTACGCCTGTCTGTTTGAGTTTTTCCCCGAGAAGCTTTGAAGCAATATCTACTGAGAGGCTGGCGACCTGCTCTCTTATATCGGCAAGCGCTATTGCCTTTTCCCTTTCTATTCCCGTTCTTGCTTTTTCAATTAGTTTTTCAGCCTCCTCGGAAGCTTTTCCCTTGGCTTCAGCGATCAGCTTATCACGGACCTCCCTGGCTTCCTTAAGAATTGACTCACGTTCTTCGCGTGCCTTTCTCAGGATAGCTTCATTATCACTCTGGAGCTTAAGCATCTCCTTCCTGGCTTTTTCGGCTGATGCCAGGGATCCCTTAATCATCTCATCCCGTTGTTTTACAATATTCAGCACCGGTTTCCAGGCAAATTTTTTCAGGATGAGAAAAAACAGGGTGAAAATAACTACTGTCCAGAAGAGCGTACCGATGGCAGGAGTTATAAGACTATTACTTGCTAAGATCATATTTTGTGTTTTAATGATTTTTCAGAAAAGAAATCCCGCAACCAACCGTTGGGGGATTTCATCTTTTTTTTAAACAATAAGAGCAACAACAACGGCAAACAGGGCAACCCCTTCAATAAGGGCCGCCGAAATGATCATTGCCAACTGAATTTTTGTTGCAGCCTCAGGCTGTCTGGCTATGGCTTCCATAGCTGATCCGCCGATTCTTCCGATACCAAGACCTGCTCCGATAACTGCAAGACCTGCTCCGATTGCTGCCAATGTACCTGTCATAACATTTGCTTTTAATTAAACAATAATAATTAATGATGTCCCTCCTCTACTGCCATGCCTATAAATAGAGCTGACAGGAGAGTGAAAACATATGCCTGCAGGAATGCCACAAGTAATTCGAGGCAATCCATGAATATAACGAATAAGATTGAAACCGGTGCGACCGCAATTGATTTGAAGATAAAGATAAGACATACAAGGCTCAGAACTATAATATGCCCGGCTGTAATGTTGGCAAACAATCGGACCATCAGGGCGAATGGTTTTGAGATCATCCCTATCAATTCGACCGGTATCATTATCGGTAGCAGCCAGGAGGGAACTCCGGGAGCTGCAAAAATATGCCTCCAGTATGTCTTTGTCCCGTTCAGATTGATTATCACGAAAGTAAATACTGCAAGGGTAAGGGTGGTTGCTATGTTGCCGGTAACGTTGGCTCCAAAAGGAGGAGGGAACGGGATGAGCCCCATAACGTTGTTTATGAGTATGAAGAAAAAGACCGAAAGCAGATAAGGCATGAATTTCTCATATTTCTTTTCTCCGATATTGGGAATTGCTATATCGTCGCGGACAAAGAGAACCACAGGTTCCAGAAAACGCTGAATCCCCTTTGGATAACTGATCCCTGTCTTTTTATATGAATGCGCAAGGGATAAAAACAACCAGAGGCCTATCAATGCTGCACCAAGCATCCCCACAATATTCTTTGTAATTGAAAAATCGAGAGGCAGCTCTTCTTCATTTATCGTTCCATCTTCCCTTATGCTTACGATCCTTCCTTTGTAATCGCCTTCTTCTTCAAGCCTGTATCCTTTGTATTCATGTCCATGAGCCAGTTTCCGGGAGGAAAAGAGATCAAGTCCTTTTTCCCCGGAATACAATATCACCGGAAAATAAATTGCAACGCTCTCCCCGTTCTTTTTTGTAAGAATATGCCATTCGTGCGAATCGGCGATATGATCTAGGATAAATGAACTTGCATCAAATTCTTCTTCCGCCACCGGGGCCCCGTGTTCTTCCTGAGAGGAAAGTGCGACAGGGAAAATCAATAGAAGCATAACGAACAGAATACCTTTGACAAATCGCATTTTTAACCAGGTGTTGTTTTATAAAGAATTGTGCTTCAATGTTTTCAATATGTAGGATATTGAATACAGAGAGAGTGCTAAATATAGCACAAAAAATAATAAAACAGAGGAAGCGTAAGTTTTTTTAGCAACAAAAAACCATATAAGTGCGAGAACCATTTCAAGAGGCAATTTAATTGAAATTGCGACCATCAGATGCATTGTCTGGCTTTCCGGATCCCTTTTAATTCCCCTGCTGAAGATAAATACCGATAGAATGTTTATTGCCGAAAAGCACAATGCAAGCAGCATAGCATCGCCGAAATGAATGCTTGCCGGCCCAGGGTTACTGAGCAGGTACACGGCGATCAGCAGTATCAAATTAATCAGGAGAAGTCCGATCAGGTACTTTTTAAGAATCACCGGCATGAATATCATTTTATAAAATCCCTGACTGCCGTATAAATTCCGGCAAACACCCCAAGGAGAGAGAGAATTACAGTAAAAACAGGGTTGGCCAATCCAAGGACCTTATCAAGTTTGATTCCGCACCACGTCATTACACCGATGATGGCCAGCATCTGGAATGCCAGGCCGGAGTATTTTCCGAAATCATATAATCCTTTATTTAACGGACTTTTCTCCGTCTTTTTCCGGTTCTTTTGTTTTTCCGAAGGTGGTTGCTTCATTATTTTCGCTTTCACTCATTTTGCAGTTTCCCGTAAATTTTGCTCCCGGTTCAATTGAAAGCTTGAAAGTTATGATTTCCCCGGATATTTTTGAATCGGCCTTGAGGGTTAACAGCTGACTTACACAGATTCTGCCTTCAACCGCACCTGACACTTCCGAGTTTTTGCAGTATACCTCGCCTTTCACTTTTCCGGTGGGCCCGATTACAACTTTTCCCTTTGTTGTAAGGTTTCCTGTAAGCAGCCCGTCAATCCGGATATCTCCGTTTGACTTAATGTCTCCGGTGATCTCCGTTCCATTGCTTATGAGATTGATTGCGGCGTTCTCTGTTTCGTTGAATTTTCCCATTTTCTACCAGAATTATGCGTACAAACTTAATAACTCACAAATATAAAAACTATTGCAAGCAAAATTAAAATGTTTACGCATGATTTGAGTAATGAGAAATGACTTGGCAGAAAATTGTATCAAATGGATTAAATACCCCTTCTCCTGCTTCGCAGGCCTCCTCTACAAACTGGCTCTTCGCTAAAACAGCCCACCGGGCTGTTTCTTAACGCTCAGCCCTCCCAGGGGGGAGAAAAATCTCAGAATACTTAATGAATATTGAGCAATGGCAGGTAATTTTCCCCTTTGAGGGAAATTAAAAGGGGGTGCTGACAACAGGCAGAACACCTACTCAGGGTCGTAACCCCACTTCAGGTACACCGATCCCCAGGTAAATCCGCCGCCAAATGCTGCAAGGATTATCTTGTCGCCCTTTTTCAGCTTCTTTTCATATTCCCAGAGAACCAACGGTATTGTGGCTGTGGTTGTATTCCCGTAATTCTGGATATTTATCATGACCTTTTCCGGAGGCAGTCCCATCCTTCGGCCGGTCGCATCTATGATCCGCAGGTTTGCCTGATGAGGAACAAGCCATGCTATATCATCAGCCTTAAGTTTATTCCGTTCCATTATCTCTGCTGCCACATTGGCCATATTAACGACTGCAAATTTAAATACACTCTGCCCCTCCTGGTATATAAAGTGTTCGCGTGCTTCAACTGTCTCATGCGAAGGCGGCCTGACTGATCCGCCGGCTTTCATATGGAGGTATTTTTGTCCTGATCCGTCTGTATGAAAAATGTGATCTATAATTCCATACCCCTCTTTACCAGGTTCAAGCAGGACCGCTCCGGAAGCATCACCGAAAAGAGGACAGCTTGTCCTGTCAGTATAGTCAGTTATCGATGACATTTTATCGGTACCGACAACGATAACTTTCCTGTATTTTCCGGCTTCAATAAAGGAGGCTCCTGTTTGCAATGCATACAGAAAACCGGAGCATGCAGCATTGAGATCAAAGCTGAACGCATTTTTAATACCTGCTTTTTCCGAAATTATGTTTGCAGTAGCCGGGAATGCCATGTCGGGAGTGACTGTGGCACATATCAGAAGATCGATATCGCCGGGAGAGGTTTTTGTTTTTTCAAGAAGACCCTTAACAGCCTGTTCCCCGAGATCTGAACTACCAAGACCTTCCCCCTTCAGAATTCTCCTCTCCTTTATACCAACCCTTTGCATTATCCATTCATCGGAAGTATCAACCATCCGCGAGAGTTCGGAATTGGTCAGCCTGTATTCGGGAACCCAGGCATGAATCCCGGTTATGACAGCCCTGGTTTTTCCCATAATCAGATTGCTTCTATAATCTTCTTCGCAAGGTTCGCCCTCACCACCGCCCTTGTCTGAAGGACCATATTCATTATAGCCTTCCGTTCTGATATGCCATGTCCGATAACAACATTGGCATTTATTCCGACTATAGGGGTTCCTCCTATATTTTCAAAATTCAGGCGTTCAAAAAACGGGTGGGATACATTGATCTTCTTTGAGATTGAATATATGGCCTCTGCCTCCTTGAGGACTATATTACCGACAAATCCGTCACAGACAACAACATCCGTTATATTCTCATGGAAGAGGGCATGTCCTTCGACATTTCCGGTAAAATTCAGGCCCGGATGCTCCTTCATAAGCTCATAGGCAGCCTTGACGGCTGCAGTTCCCTTGGTTTCCTCCTCACCGATGTTCAGAAGGCCGATCGTAGGGTCCTTTTTGCCAAGTACAAATCTTGCATAAAGGCTTCCAAGAATTCCATACTGCAGGAGTACATCGGGCTTGCTGTCGGGATTAAGTCCTACATCAAGCATTACCGAGTTGCGACCGTCAATACACGGAAGAATTGTTGCCAGAGCCGGCCTGAAGACTCCCGGTATTACATTCACCGTATAGCTGGCTCCGACAAGCATGGCACCGGTATTACCGGCGCTGCAGAAGCCATCGAGCGATCCGCTTTTAAGCATCCCGAAGCCGACGGCGATACTTGAATTCTTTTTCTGGGAGAATGCTTTGGCAGGATGATCGCCCATCTCAATGACCTCCGTTGTCGGAACAATCCTGAAATGTGAGGTAGAGGTCTCCATTTCATCCAGTTTGCGCAGAATTAAGCTCTCGTCACCAACCAGAAACAGGTTGTCATCAGAAGAAAGGTGCTTCAGGGAATCCACCGCACCCTCAATTATTGCATAGGGTGCATAATCACCGCCCATGACATCTATTCCAATATTCATAGCGATACCGTTTGATTAGTCTTGTCAGGTAGTTGCCTTTTTCTCAATGGCAAGTTTGCCCCTGTAAAATCCGCACTCAGGACATACCCTGTGATACTGTACCGAAGATCCGCAGTTTGAGCAGGTTCCCACCGTTGGAGGTGTCGCTTTGTAATGTGTTCTGCGCTTATCTCTTCTGGTCTTCGAATGTTTGTGTTTGGGATGTGCCATTTCACTCTTTTTTAATTATCATTCATTAATTTCTTCAATTCGTCCCACCTGGGATCATCGCCTTTGTCATCCTCGACCAGGTGTTCCTTAAGTTTTTGCAGCATAACGGGGTCGCATGTGCTGACCGCGTCTGCATTATCTGGGTGTATTCTCTTGATCGGTAGGGCAAGATGAATGAATTCATAAAAATATTGCTTCAGATCAAGTTCATTCTCATCATGAGGTACTGTAATGATCTCCGGATCACTGTCGTCACTGACCCTGCCAAATTTTATAAGAAGCCTGTTATCACAATCAACAGGGTGATCAAAAATCTCAAGACACCTGTCGCAGCAGACACTGACTTTGCCCGAGATCCTGATATCCAGGTCCATATGCGAAGAGCTCCTCTGCACTTCAGCAATTGCCGTGAGTTTCCCTTCCTTTATCTCCGACTCCTCAAACTTGTCAAAAAACTGCTTATTAATCTCAAATTCAAATATGTGATGTCCGTTTTTAATTCCGCCTATCGGTATTGTAAAAAATCCCGGCATCCTTCTGAAATTTGGTTTGCAAAAATATAAATCCTTATCCAATTAAAAAAATTATGAACATAAAAGTAACATTAAATGGCCAAAAAGACCTCCCGCCGGTTTTTAACCGCTATTCGCCGATTTATTATAACCATCATGTATTAAGATGTGTATTTTTGAAACAAGAAATTATAAATGTCATGAAAAACAAGGATCATTTCACGGACAAGAACAAAGAACTTCATCCCCGGATCGGCATCGGCCTGTTCCTGATAACACTCGGACTTGCATTGCTTATAGCCACAAATGATCTGCTCGGACTCGGAAGCGTGAGGGAGTATTTCACATGGGAAACAGCAATGATATTCATTGGCGCCCTGCTCATTCTCAATCTTCAGTTCACCGGCGGAGTAGTACTTCTTGCACTCGGTGCATGGTTCTTTATGGAAAACAGGGATTATGAACTGCCGGAAATCATAAGGACAATATTCTGGCCGTCGGTAATTATCGTGATCGGTTTAGGCTTTATAATCTCATCATACATTAAAAAGCAAAGAAAAGGCAATTAACTTTATAAATTTAAAACTATGGAAACAATAGATGACTTCAGGGATGAACGCAGCTCAATTAATGAGGGCGATAAGCAGGTTAAGCCGGAAAATCGCCAGTGGACAAGCAACAGGACATTGATAGGTGCTGTACTTGTTCTTGCAGGATTATTTCTTGTTATAAGAAATACAGGTTTCTTTCCGGATTTCATTGACAATGTAATATTCAGCTGGCCGATGCTGCTGGTTACAATAGGGCTGATTATGACGCTCGGAGCTACTGAAAAGACAGCAGGCATAATAGTGATGGCTGTCGGTGGATTTTTTATGATCCCACTGGTATTCCGGGAGACCTTCCACATGTATAACATGTTCTGGCCCTCGATCTTTATAATAGTCGGGGTAATTTTTATTGTTTCCCGACGGGGCAGCTGGAGCCGCACCAACCTGAATTCCAAGGGCACCATAGGTGATGATTATGTCGACTACGTATCGGTGTTCAGCGGTGGGGAAAGGCAGGTCGTATCCCAGAATTTCAGGGGAGGAAGAATATCCGCAGTTTTCGGAGGCATTGAACTTGACCTGACAAGAGCCGGGCTGGCCCCCGGTGTTTCCGAAATTGAGATAGCATGTGTTTTCGGTGGTGCAACCCTTATTGTACCTGACGACTGGCATGTAACAATCGAAGTTACGCCGGTGCTCGGAGGCTTCAGCGATGTACGCAAATTAAGGCCGGGCCGGACAGTCGATCCTTCAAAGCATCTTATTATAAAGGGTGCCGTAGTATTTGGAGGAGGAGAAGTCAAAAGTTATTAAACCGCTTTCTGAATGAAGCACCCCGTTCTTTCAAACAGAATAAGACTGATATTATGGTGGCTGGTCTGGCTTTTCATTACAGCGGGCCAGCTTCTGTTATATTATTTTGCATACGGCAGCTTTACTTCTGCAGCAATTCCCGATGGAATAATATCACTTGCAATATATTCCGGAATCGGACTATCGATATGGTATCCGTTCAGGTATTTCAATGCAACGAACAGCAGGATCATATCCGTAATTACCAATACTGTCCTCAGCGGAGCAATCTCCGTTATACTATGGGTTTTGATAACCCGATATTTCGCATTGGCTGTTTTGCCAAAGGAGAATGATTATCAGGCATACTGGGATGCCACCTTTCCCTACAGGGTGGGCACCGGGGTCTTTATTTACGGGCTCATTGTTCTTGCCTATTACCTTTTTGTGAGCCTTCACAACCTGTCGGAAAAGAATGCAAAGGAGGCAAAGCTTGAAAGCCTGGTAAAGGAGACTGAGCTTAAAATGCTGCGGTCACAGATCAATCCCCATTTCCTCTTCAACAGCCTCAATTCAATAAGCTCACTTACGATCACCAATCCTGAAAAAGCCAGGGAAATGGTAATAAAGCTGTCGGAATTCATGAGATATGCCCTTTCAAAGAAAGATGAACAGCCTGTTTCCCTGAGGAGCGAACTCGAAAACCTCTGGTTATACCTTGAAATAGAAAAGGTGAGGTTTGGCGACAGGTTATCAACTGAAGAGAATATTGAGGAAAAATGCCTTGATGCCAAAATGCCGGTTATGATCCTTCAGCCTCTCTATGAGAATGCAATAAAGCACGGTGTTTATGAGAGCACTGAACTTGTTAGCATAAGGACAAACGTTTCATGCAATAACGGATATCTCGAAATAGTGATAAGCAATAATTATGATCCGGCTCCATCCTCGGTAAAAGGTACCGGCACAGGCCTTATAAATGTTTCAAGGAGACTTAACCTTTTCTTCGGGAACAGGGCATCAATTAAGTCCGTAAAGGAAAACGGGATATATACAGTCTCACTTTTTATCCCTGCCGAGGTCTGATTTCAAAATAAATGAGATAAATTTGTTGCTGTAAGTATTGAACCCTAACCCCATCGCTTCCCCATAAGAATAAGGGGAAGGAGGCAAATTTATTCTGTAATTTCAGGGGTTGTTGAAAAAGCTGAGGTTTACCCTCCAACCCCCCAAGGGGGGCTTCATAAATATCAGTAAATCAATAAGTCCCCCTGGGGGGATTTAGGGGTAAAAAGATAGAGGAGGACGTTTTCAGCAACCCCAGATGGAGGCTGGGTTAAAAAAAGAATGAAGAGGTATCAACCGCACCAGGTTTAGTATATGGAAAAGATCAGAACTGTTATAATTGAAGACGAAGCCCCGGCACGTGATATTGTCAGGTACTATCTGAAGGAACTCGATTATATTGATGTGATCGCAGAATGTTCCGATGGCTTTACCGGACTGAAAACGATCTCCGCGCTTAAGCCCGATCTGGTATTCCTTGATATCCAGATGCCCAGGCTCACAGGTATTGAGCTGGTAGAGGTCATGACGGAAAGGCCTGAAATTATTTTTACGACTGCATATGATCAGTTCGCAATACGGGCCTTTGAGCTGAATGCAGTGGATTATCTCCTGAAGCCTTTCGAGAAAAGACGGTTCCTCGAGGCAGTTAAAAAGGCTGCGGACAAGATATGGGCGGGAACAGGAAACAAGGAACCGGCAAGCCAGCTGCTTTCAAAGAGACCCGAACAATCTGCTCCTGTCAGCAGGGTTGTGGTCCGTAAGGGAAATGCCATCAACCTTATCCCGGTCGAGGATATTAAATATGTTGAAGCCCAGGATGATTATGTTATGATACATCACTCAAACGGAAAAGCTCTTAAACAGCAAACCATGAAGTTTTACGAAGACAACCTGTCAAACAAGGATTTTGTCAGGATCCACAGGTCATATATAGTGAGGGTCGGCGAGATCAAACGCATCGAACCATACGGAAAAGATACCCATGTTGCCATTCTTCAATCAGGCGACAAGCTCCCTGTGAGCCGTGCAGGATTCAGGCAGTTGAAGGATGAGCTGAACTTTTAAATGTCATACAAGTCTTGCGGTCGTGCAGTCTTGTGGTCGTGCAGTCTTAAAATCAGTGTTTTAAGCGGTTACAATTCTTGTAATGCATTAATCTCCCGTATCTTTTGAACCTGAAGAGCGGCACGGGGTCATACCCATGGGTGCCTCCCGGCCGGCAACGCAATATCCTGTTTGCTGCCATAAATGATCCTCTGGCCGGACCGTACTTCTTAAGCGCATCGAGGGCATATTGCGAACATGAGGGTACATGACGGCACGATTGCCCCAGGAGGGGAGAAATGGAATACCTGTAGAAATGGACCGGAAGCGAAAAAACGATCACAAGTATCCTGTTCAATTCCTTTAACATAATGCAAAGATAACAATTGGCAATTTCATCTGTTTAATACCATTAAGAATGATTATTTTTGCCGTGTATGATAAAATGACCTTAAGTACCGGCTGAAACATTTTTGGCAGGACTTTTGGAGAAAAGTGAAACGAAATTAAAACAAAGCAACCATGGAAGCACAACATGCAAATATTAACATATGGCTGATCTTTATAGCATTTATGATCCTCAGCTGGATCGTAAGCGCTATATTAAAGTCAAAATTCAAAAAGTATTCAAAGATACCGACCGATGGAGGGCTGACGGGGCGCGATGTGGCGGAAAAAATGCTTAGGGATCACGGGATCTATGATGTGAAGGTGGAATCTGTTCAGGGCCAGCTAAGCGATCATTATAATCCTGACAAAAAGACAATAAACCTGAGTCAGGATGTTTATAGCAGCAGGAGCATTGCCGCTGCGGCAGTTGCCGCACATGAGACCGGACATGCCGTTCAGCATGCTACGGCTTATGCCTGGCTTGGATTAAGGTCAAAGCTTGTACCGCCTGTAAGCTTCGCATCAAAATGGGTGCAGTGGGTACTTCTTGCAGGGATAATTCTTGTAAATACATTCCCCGCTCTTTTACTTGCAGGCATTGTACTGTTCGGATTTACAACCCTTTTCAGCTTTGTAACCCTTCCTGTCGAGATCAATGCAAGCCAGCGGGCTCTTGCCTGGCTTTCAAATACGGGGATCACTTCGTCGATGAATCACGACAAGGCACAGGACGCTCTCAAATGGGCCGCATATACATATGTCGTTGCCGCTTTGGGATCGCTTGCCACACTGCTTTATTACATAATGATTTTCACGGGCGGCAGCAGGGACTGAACAATTTGCTACCTTCCATCATCATTCAGCAGGCTGGTCTTTTTAAAGATCAGCCTTATTATTATCCATATAAGTCCTGCCGGAATGCCGATATAAATCCACATCGGCATCAGATATATTCTTTCTGAGAGGAAATAGTTCCTGAAAAGATCCAGAAGCACGAATATTATAAAGATATTCACAAAGCTGTTGTATTCGCGCCTGAGAATGCTTTTAAATGAAAAGGGAAGAGCCGGTTTATAGAATCCCCTGAAACGCGGAAGGACCGCCCTCACTTTTTCTGAATATCTGTCATAGGCTTCTCCGAACTTTTTCCTCAGGAACTGCTCCTCGGCAAACATTATCCTTTCATAATAGAGCCAGTAAATCAATATAAAAAATACTATGAAGACCGGTGTCCTGACAAAAAGCACGGGCCCCAGCCACATGAAGAAATTACCGGCATAAAGAGGATGGCGGACAAGGGAATAAATCCCTGTTGTGTTAAGCTCATCTGCGATCTGGCCGGCTGAGGTATTCCGCCCCGAGGTGTTTTTGGGTGCATACCCTACTGTATATATCCTTATGGCTTCCCCAAAAAGACTGACACCAAGAAAGATCAGCTCTTCCGTCATGCTGAAGATAATTGCCTGCCTGTTAGTCAGGTACATAACAATTATTCCCAGGACTATAAATGCTGCAGGGAGCCAGCTTCTTCTTTTGAACAGCCAGTTGCCGCTTCGTTCAAATTCATGTACCAGTGCCATTATGGAATCAGGTTTTTGAAGCGGTAAAAGTATGAAATTTTCAGAAACTGTATTTCAGCCTCAGAAAACCCAGGTTAATACGTGATTTCTCACCACTCATGACTGCGTTGAAATGCTGCCATACCAGGGAAAAATCGAGATTCCCGGCGAGTGAATAATCCATTGAGGGACCGGCAAAATATCCGTCAAGATCAGGGAACCACATTGCCGAAAGCGACAGGTTAAGCAGGGGAGTCACGGCCCAGGTGTACTGGCCGAATGCTGAGAATCGCGAGAATGCAAGGTCCTTTGAAGAAAGGCTGCCCGAATAAAAGCTGTTGAAATTATTCAGTTCAAGAGGATTATTGCAGTACATGAACTGAACCTGGGCCATAGAGTTATCTCTGAAGATTTTGTCGAATCCCGATGTCAGGAGAATAGTGCTTTCATCACCCGGAAAATCCTCCCATTGATCAAACCAGGTTCCCTCACCCCTGAATGATACAGTTCCTATTGCACCTGACCATCCCGCTCCCAGAACAACATCCTCGCCATTCACGAATCCTGCCAGGAACTGGATATCATACCCCCACCTGTTGAACCGGTACAGGCCAGCAGCTGTCACATCATTGTCTCTGTCGACCTTAACGGCAAGCTCGGCAGCAGATGATGATGACGGAAAGAACTGGAGCCTTATGGCATCACTTCCCGGCCTTTCAACATAATCAAAGTCAAAAAATGAATAGGCATTGAAAATGTCATTGGGATTCCATACAAAGGTCTGTCCCCAGTTTATGCGCTGCCGTCCGACAGTAATCTGGAACTTATCATAATGAAGATCGAGCCATAACCTGTCAATTGTTGTATTAAGAAGGAACGACTGTTTATCGAGTAAGTTCCACGACAAATCTACTACTCCGTCATCTGTCCCGATCATTCCTGAATAGTAGCTTCCAAGCCTGACCATATCGCCTGTAAAGAGACGGTTCCTGAACTCCGCCGAAAAAGTGATTTTATCGCTTAAATATCCCTTGAAATTCAATCTGTTGTGTAAAAGGTTCTCATTCATAAAGGATCCTGACAAAGAATCAAACATAACGGTTTGCATGGTTGTAATGTAGCCGCTCAGGGTTACAGGTTTGTCCTTCCCCTGTGAGAAGAGGCCAGCGGTGAGGAATATGAATATCAATAATGAGGAAAACCGTTTCATAACCACTTAATATCTTAATTCATCCGAAATAACTCTTCCGTCTTCAAGGGTTATTACTCTTCTTGCCCTTTTCATTACCCTTACATCATGTGTTGAGAAGATAAATGTCATCTCCTCTTCCCGGTTTAGTTTTTCCATTATGTCAAGAAGCGATTCGGCCGATTTTGAATCGAGATTGGCAGTCGGTTCATCTGCCAGGATGAATTCCGGGTGAGCGGCCAGGGCCCTTGCAACTGCTACCCGTTGCTGCTGGCCGCCTGATAATTGCGACGGCCGGCTGTTATGCCTGTCGGCAAGACCCACGGAATCAAGCAGTTCTTCGGTCCTCGATTTTCTTTTTTCCTTTGGCCATTTCTGAAGGCTCATGATAAAGCCTACATTTTCTGCGGCAGTAAGCACCGGGATCAGATTGAACGACTGGAAAACAAATCCGACATGCTCTTTTCTGAAGTCGATCAATTCCGACGGACGAAGCCCGGAAAGACGGTGACCGGCAATTACTATTTCCCCGCCTGTCGGCTGGTCGAGACCTCCTATCAGGTTTAGAAGTGTTGTCTTTCCGGACCCGGAAGGTCCTACCACAACGGCAAATTCTCCTTTTTCAAAACTCAGGGTTACGCCATTTATAGCCTTCACTTCAACCTCCGTATCGTGATAGGTCCTGTAAACGTTATTGATCTGAACAACTGCCATAGTTTATAATTTTTATCTGTTATTCACCCCTGATCGCCTCGACAGGATTCAGCTTCAGGGCTTTTCGTGCCGGATAGATCGACGAAAGAATACCTGTCAGAACAATAAGAATAGTTGTAGTTATAAAAAACTGAACATCAATAGTCGGGAAAAGATGGGCAGTATAACCGAAAGCCTCCATTCCCTCGGAATATTTCACCAGGTTGATCCCATTTTTTGAAGTGGCACCGATAACTGCAGCGCTTACTGCCATTCCCATCACTCCGCCGACTATTGACAGAAACACCGACTCGAGCATTATCATTGAGAAGATCTTCCTGCGGTTCATTCCGATTGCTGCCAGCATACCGATTTCCCGTGTCCGTTCAAGCACCGCCATAAGCATTGTATTTACAATACCGAATGCCAGGGCTGCCAGTATTATCGCCATAAAGATGCCGTATATCTCCTGCATCATGTCGGCCATCATAGCCAGATCGGGTTGTATCTCCTTCCAGTTAAGGACTTCATATCCTGGCAGGGATTCCCTGATTTCCGGAGTAACTTTATCCGTCAGTTCATCATTTTCAAGCCTTGCTATTGCTCTGTGAAAAGTGCCTTCCTCCATTCCTGTCAGTTCCCTGAGTTCATTTTCCGGAACAAAAACCGACAGGGATTCAAACATGTCATTATTTGTTCTGAAAATTCCGGTAACGCGGAATGCTGCACCGGTCTGGTTATTATTCATATCAAGAAATGAAAGGATCATCTTTGAACCATCGCGGTACGACCATGCTGCTTCTTCGATTTTAAGGCTGAATTTCTTTATTTCAGACTGAGTAAGAAGTCTGTCAACAGATTTTGAAAATTTTTTATCTGTTGGATATTTCTGATCGCGGATGGATCCGAGCTTTGCAACCACTTCGGCCGGAACACCCTCTGATTCAAGTTTTGATAAAACATCCCCGGTAAGAGTGTACCTGATAATATTCAATTCCTTTGCCAGCTTCTCCCCGATGAATGCGGTATTGAATTTTGTTTCAGAACCGAAATAACTTCCGGTACCGGGGATAAGCTTCCTGGGCAAAGTGAATATCTCCTTTTCTTTTTCAATATTTATTCCTGTTATTTCAACGCCTGTGCTCTTTGACGCAGTTGAGGCGATACCCTTGATAATTATCCTGCCTGTTGTATTTACTACACCTGGCGTAGCTTCCAGCACTGATTTCAATGACGGATAATCGTTAATGATGTTCCGGATATCGGCGCTGCTTCTGAAATCCTTGTTGTTCACCTGAATGTGCGACATTTCTTCATTAACGGCTGCATCGATCCGCTGAACAACGGAGCTGTTCATTGCAGCAATTGTAAAGACACCGGCAAAAACACCTATCGTGACCGCTGCAATAACGATCAGGCTCCTTGTCTTGTTTCGCCAGACATTTTTCCAGGCTATTTCCAATATCATTGTAATGTCGGATTATGCCCTGAGGGCATTAATAACATTTATTTTAAATATCTTCCGGATGCTGAAAAAGATTGCTACCAGCAGAATAATCAGGACCACCACAATCTGCCACAGATAATAAGTATCAGGTAGCAATGTGGGCATCACCGGATCAAAGCCATAATCCCTGTACATCTGACCCATTTCACCGGTAAATTTTATCGGCCGGGCATTACCATAGAATACAATGGGAAGTGATGCAACAACTCCGGCTGCCAGGCCAAGAAACCCAATAAGCAGCATTTCAAGTGAAATAATTCTTGCCAGCTTTCCCTTCCGCATACCTATTGAAACCAGCATTCCGAATTCCCTTTTCCTTTCTGCAAGCATCATAAGCACGGTGCCGAAAACACCAAATGCTATTACCAGGTACAAAATGCCTATCATAATCATTCCGCTTCTGTTGTCTGCTTCCATCTGGTTTATAAGCAGTGCATTCAGTTCATGCCAGGTACGCACGGTAAGAGGCTCCCTTATTTTCTTCCTGATCCTGGCTCCTGTCTGATTCACGCTCTCATCATCATTCCTGTCAAGTTTCAGGACTGCGGATGTTACCATCCCTTTGGCGTCAAATAATTCCTGTGCCTCCGCAACAGGAAGATAGACAACAATGTTATCAATGTCCGGTGCCGGCAGCCTGACTATCCCCCTGACTTCATACTGGCCGGCTGCGGATGAACCGTGATAGCCCTGACCCATCAGCACAATGGTGTCGCCAACACCTATTTTAAGGTATTCCGAGAGTCCGTCACCGATAACGACACCACCCATTTCCCTGGAAGAAATATAACCGTTCCTGAATGAAGCATGCCTTCGTAAAACCGGCAGTACTGCTGCTGTATCATCTTCAGCAATGTCCAGATCCATTATAAGCCTCCCTTCACCTGAATATGATTCATTTTCAAAAACATCCAGCAGCTTTTTTGACCGCTGCGGGATATTATCCCCTTTAAGTGCCTTTATTGCCCCGGGGGAAAGCTTATATTTCACAATCTGGTTCCTGATATTGGTGACCTCATCTTCACCCTCGGGGTCAATACCAAGAACCATTACTCCCTGCGTACGGCTCTCCACCGAAGCAAGGGCAAATGATTCAAGCCTCGGTATGACACTGCTGATATTGGGATCGGATTTCAGCGCTTCAACAAGCGATCGATCAAACTCAAAGCTGTTGTCAATCACAGATTCGTCAAAATAATCTGCGTGCTGAACCTGGAGATACCCCGTATAGGATTCAACTATATTCTTGAAGATCCTGTCATACACACCAAGTTGAAATGACCTCATTACAAGGGCAAAAAAGACAGCAAAGAACACTGATGCAGCCGTTATCAGGGTTCTTCTCCTGTTGCGCCAGAGATTTTTCCATGCAAGCTGGTAGTCTGTCATTTCTTACTTTTTAATTACCTCAGTTAAAGTTGCAGGGGGCAGGGGGCAGGGAGCAGGGGGCTAAGGGCCCGCCAACAGGCACCCAGCACCAAGCAACCTTATCTGATCGTTTTCATATTCTGTTGCGAAAAGAAACTTTCTTCCATCCTGACATTGAATTTCATCTCAATGATCTTAAGCACTGTCATATTTCCGGGGCTGTCCGCAGGAATCAGTTCAATAAGAGTAGGCAGAAACCTGCCATCGAGGACCTTCATCTCCTTTCCATATTCTGTTCTGACAAGCATGCCGTCCTCATCAAATAATTCTGCTTTGAGAACAATAAATTCCCTTTTGTCGATCCACCACATCTGGTGACCCCAGAGTACTTCAGCATCGGGTTTAGCATGCAGTTTAACCTTGTAACACTGCCTGCCAAATATCTCCTCCTCTCCTTCGATTGTGTGTGTGTAATCATCAACAACCGACGATTCCCTGAGGATATCATCGTTGGTGTAATCTGATCCCATCCAACCCTGCGACATCATTGACGGAGGGAGTTTAATGAGCCTGCTGATCGCAGGATTCCAACTCCACATCTCGTTTTTGCGTTTGAGAAAAGTCTGCCCTTTTTCACGGGCAGGCGCAGTTATTAATGTAAGTGCATAATCATCGTCCATCGACCATGCCCTGAATTCCACCGTTCTCTGCCATGCCGGCCTTATGATGGTCATTGACATTACACTGTAGCCAGTCATTTCGCCATTTAGTTTTTCATCCGTTTTACGGACAATATCGGTGGCGCTGATCTGCTGTGCAGTAATGCTGTTAGGACCAGGAAGCTGCAGAAAAAGAAATAATATCGCTGAAATCGTGACTTTCATATATATTTATTTATAAAGCTCTATTATCCTGTTTATTGCCCTCTCGTTGTTCTCATCCTCCGCAACATCGGCGTATATACTTGTTACAGCATACCCTTTCAGGGTGATCAGAAACATTTTAAGCTCAAGGAAAGGATCATAGTTTTCACCCATAACTCCCTTTTTTCTGATAAAATAATCGGTAATTATTCTCATTATCCGGGATGCAGGCAATTTCAGGCCGGGAATATTTCCGGAATGTTCCAGCGAATCGGTTCCCACAAATGATTTCAGGAACTGTTCCCTGACTTCATTTTGCATCAGAAGCTGGAACAAAAGCCGCCAGAAGGAGCGTTTTTCCTTAAGCATGACATTTATTTTCCTGACAAAGAATTCAAATTCCTGCTCTGAAAGATATCCATCCCTGTCGATGTCAAAATAGTTCATTACCTCTGTGATCGATTTTTGGATAATAGCCTTCAGCAACTCCTCCTTACTGTCAAAGTAATTGTACATCAATCCTTTTGAGATCCCTGCATACTTCGCGATATGATCGATTGTGGTTGCATAATAGCCTTCATTTGCGAAATGCATAAGGGCTGTATCCATTATAAGGGCTGTTTTCTCTTCCCTTATCTCCTCATTCTGTTTGGAAGTTCGCGGTGACATTTTATGACTAATAGTTCGTTCAATAAATCAAACCGGAAGAAACTATTTTTGATTAAACGTTCAGTCAAAGATAAATGCTGTATTTTAAAAAAGCAAATTTTTTAGGGAAATTTTTTAAGTTGGGCTAAAGCCCTGAGAAGTATAGTGGAGCCCTCCACCGTTGGCTGAAGCCAACGGTAATGGATTAAATATAGTTCCCTGAAATTATTTCAATTACCGTCAGCTTCAGCTGACGGGTTACGGA
>Ga0105106_10001157_pt1 | contig 18963 bp, 18 predicted proteins | sample PPLLaktember2015_5_FD_79109 | JGI IMG/M metagenome (GOLD analysis project Ga0105106, IMG submission 79109) | Freshwater sediment microbial communities from Prairie Pothole Lake near Jamestown, North Dakota, USA - PPLs Lake P8 Core (1) Depth... | ecosystem: Environmental > Aquatic > Freshwater >...
AGAATGGCGGCCGCATGCCGTCCCCAGAACAGGTCGGGCTGACTGAGTGCGCCCACCACCAGCGCACCGCCAATCAGCGCCAGAACAGGGATGCTGACGAGTCCGGCGGCGGCGTTGCGGGTGCGGGTCAGCACCGGGATGAAGTGACTCATGGCGCCGAAAATCAGCGGCATGGCCCCCACCGCCAGAATCAGGTGTAAGGCGGCGGCGCGTCCGGCGTAGGGTGACCACAGCAAGGCCACGGCAAACGCGGCCAGGGCAATGAACACCAGCGCCGGCAATACCATGAGCCGCTCAGTTGCGGATGAAGTCGATCACGATTTCCCCGGCGTCACGCTGCAGGTACTGGATTTCGACGGCAGCGCCATAGCGGTTGCGAAGCTGATCAAGCAGCGGCAACGGGTCGTGATCGTTGACGAAACGCATGCGCTCGCCCGAATTCAACGCATCGAGCGCGCCGAAAATGGCCGCATGACGGAAGCGCTTGGCAATTCCGCGTGCGTCGAACGGATAGACCTGGTCCTGGCGAAGGTGCAGATGGGCATTCATGGCTGTCGTCCTATAGATGTAAATGGAATACATATTATAAACACGAGAATTTGATTACATCGCCTATAATTTGTTTTTGGTTTGCGATTGATTGCCGTGCAGCTCACCCGCTTTACCGATTATTCCCTCAGGGTGTTGATTCACCTGGGCTCCCACACCGACACGCTCGCAACCGTGGCGGCGATTGCCGAAGAGCACAATATATCCCGTCACCATCTCACGCGCGTGGTGCACCAGTTAGGCCTCAAGGGCTACATCGAGACGGTGCGCGGTAAGGGCGGCGGCTTCCGGCTCGCGCGCCGGCCCGACCAGATCCGGATCGGCGATGTGGTGCGCGACATGGAAACCAGTTTCGAACTGGCCGAGTGTTTCCGGCCGGGCGATTCCGGATGCCGCCTGCTGCCTTCCTGCGCGCTCAAGCCTGTCCTGGCGGAAGCGGGCCGCGCCTTTCTGACAAGTCTCGATCGCTACACCCTGGCTGATCTGCTGCCCTTCCGTCCCTGAACTGGATAGCGGTGGGCGGCACCCGTGACGCCTCCAGCTACGGGTGCGCAAGCGCTGCGTCATGACACAAAGTACGCGCGTCCACAGACCGGCCAGTGGAGGAAAGGGTCAAACGGTCTGAAGTTGGACGTCAATCGGTCCTTCAACATCGCGGATTGAGCGAGGCCCCGCGCATTGACGCGCGCCGCTGAACCGGTGCAGGCTTGGGACTCCCCCGTTATCTGCCACCCCCATGCTCCGTCGCTCACCCTGCACGCGCTGGCTTGCGCTCTGTCTGTTTTCATCCTCAGTGCTCGCTGCCTCGCCCGATGGCGTGGTGGCGGTTTCGCATCCCGCCGCAGCCGCCGCCGGCGCACGCATGCTGGCACAGGGCGGCAACGCCATCGACGCCGCGGCCGCGGTACAGTTCGCGCTCAATGTGGTCGAGCCGCAGTCTTCCGGCATCGGCGGCGGTGGTTTCATGCTGATCCACCTCGCCAAGACCGGCGAAACCTTCATCGTCGATTCGCGTGAACGCGCGCCGGCCAACGCCAGCGCCGACATGTTCGCGCCCGACGGACTGCCGATGGAATTTCCGCTGGCGTCGACCAGCGGCCTCGCGGTCGGCGTGCCCGGCACGCTGCGCGGCGTCGACACCGCGCTCACCCGCTGGGGCACCAAAACGCTGGCCGACACGCTGGGCCCGGCGATTGAACTCGCAGAGCATGGCTTTCGCGTCAACCGCTTCCTTGCCGCAGACATCGCCGACGACGGCGGTCGCACGCAACTCCATCCGGAAACTGCCGCGATCTTCCGCCCCAACGGCGTGCCGCTGGCCGAAGGCGACTGGCTGGTGCAACCCGACCTTGCCAAGACCCTCAAACGCATTGCCACCGGAGGGCCGCACGCTTTCTATCGCGGCTCCATCGCTCGGGCCATCGTCAAGGCCCAGCATCGCACGCGCGTCGAACTGGGTGTGGCCGGCCGAGGCCGCATGACGCTGGCCGACCTCAGGCAATATCAGGTGGCCATCCGTGAACCCCTGATCGGCCATTATCGCGGTTGGACGCTCGCCAGCATGCCGCCGCCCTCCTCCGGTGGCCTCACCGTGCTGCAGATGTTGGGCCTGCTGGAACGCTTTCCGCTCGGCGATGCCGCGCAGGGCTACGGCTTCGGCAGCCCCAAGACCCTGCACGTGATGATCGAGGCGATGCGTCTGGCGTTCGCCGATCGCGCCGTGTGGATCGGCGACGAAGGTGCCGTGCCGGTGCCGCGACGCGGCCTGCTGCATCCCGACTATCTCGCCACGCGCACCGCGCTGATCAAAGCGGACCGCCGCATGGACACGCCACAGGCCGGCGACCCCCGCCCCTGGGACAAGTCGGCCACCGTGCGACCGAAGCCGCCGCGCACAAAACAGGAAAGCCCCCACACTACCCATTTCTCCATCGTCGACCGCTGGGGCAACGTGGTCAGCTACACCAGCACCATCGAATTCACCTGGGGTTCAGGCATCACCGTGCCGGGCTACGGCTTCCTGCTCAACAACGAGTTGACCGATTTCAATTTCCTGCCCAGCGCCGACGTAAGCGAAGGCAATCCCGGCGCCAACGACGTCGCGCCCGGCAAGCGTCCACGCTCCAGCATGGCGCCAACTTTGCTGTTCAAGGGCGGCAAGCCCGTAGCCGCCTACGGTTCGTCCGGCGGCGCCGCCATCATCAACTCGGTGCTCAACGTCACCCTCAACCTCATCGATCACCGCATGACGATGCGGCAAGCCATCGCAGCGCCGCGACTGTCGGTCACCCACGCAACGGGACGGGTAAGTTGCGAAGGGAATCAGGATTTTATGCAGCCGCATTTCAGCCTTGCTACGCAGGACGCCCTGCGCAGGCTGGGGCATGTGGGACTGGATGAACCGGGAACCGAAGGCTGCAAGGAAACGATCGGTTCGGTGCAAGGCGTCTTCATCGACCTTGCGACGGGCGAGCACCGCGGTGCCGCCGATCTGCGCCGTGAGGGAACGGTGATTCAGGTTGGTCGATGAACGGCCGGGGTCGATCTGTCTGAAACCTTTACCCCCTTGTCGCCTAAGGATCCCTTGGCAACGGCAGCGTTCATTTCTCAAGCTCCGCAGTCGCACCACCTACAACTAAAGTTGTATATCAGTCTATAAATCATTGATTTAAATTGAGACTGGCTTTCGCCAACCGGGGAAGAAGTATCGCGCACAAGCATCCGTTTCAATGAATTGGACATGGGCGTGGGTGTCAAGTGGCTAGGCATGCATACGGTGCACTCGAGGGAATTTCTTATGACAGCATCCGACAAGAACGATACCAAAGACAAAGCGCGCACCTCCGCAGGGTTCGAGACAGTTCTTGAAGAGGAACTGGCGCTTCTAAAAACGTTGCGGGAAGGGAAAGGGATCAGTAGCGATCCAACTATTTCTGCTTATCAGCGTGCCCGAGAATCCAATCTGGCCGGACTGGCACTTTCCGGCGGGGGAATACGCAGCGCCACATTCAACCTGGGCGTCATCCAGGCTTTAGCTCGGTACGGCCTGCTGTCGAAGTTTGATTATCTTTCAACCGTTTCAGGGGGCGGGTTTATCGGGGGATGGTTATCAGCACTGCTGAATCGCAAGCTTGGAAAAGGCAATGACAAAGAAAAAGTCGTAAACCAGAAAGCGGTTGAGTATTTCCAGTCGTGCCTCAAGACCCACCCGGATGATGCTGTTGCATGCGATGACGATACGAACGTCGGGTTTGAGCCGGTTGAACACCAAGCCGTGCGCTATTTGCGCTGCTACAGCAATTATTTGACACCCAGGCTCGGTCTGTCTGGAGACACGCTCGCTGTGACCAGCATTTTTCTCCGAAACTTCACCTTGATCCAGTTAACGCTCATTAGCCTGGTGGCGAGCGTCCTGGTATTCGCCCATCTGTTGGCGACGGGATCCAGGCTATTCGAATTGAGGCCGACTTGGCTCATTTCGTGTTGGCCCTTCGCTGGAGGAACGCTGCTTCTCATCTTTGCCTTCTGGTCTGCGGGCCGACTTCTGGCAAAACGGGTCGAGCATGGCGAACAACCCCGTCAAAAAGCAGACAGGCACGCCAGCCGTAGGGTCTACGTCAGTGTGATCCTGCCTACGTTGGTGGCAGCATGGTGGCTCTCGGCCGCCGCGGCGATCCGACCCCAGGAAATGCACTTGAGCAGCAACGGGCTATTCATTGAGGCATTGTATTGGACGCTTGGCGGGATTGTTGGCTATGTTGCTGCCTGGTGCTTGGGTTATCTTGGATGGTGGGCCAATAAAAAACAGGATTACAAAAAGAATTCAGTTGCAGCGGGCGAGACAGCCAGCAAAGCAGAACGCCCGGAAGAGGAAAAACCCAAACGTAAAGTTGTCCTTTCTGCTGTCTTTTCAGGGGCGCTTTTGGGATTGCTGCTGTTTGCCGCTGCCCATCAAATCGAGAAAGCATACAACCTCGCCTCGATCGAACTCCAGCACACGGTCCCGATTGAACTCTGGCATGCTGTCGCATTCGGCCCCCCGATATTTATTCTTGGACTTTCCTTTGTCGTCACTGTCCATGTAGGTATTGCCCGTCGATCCTTTACCGAAGGCGAAAGGGAATGGATTGCACGGCTTGGGGGCTTGGTGCTTTTTGCCACCGCAGCGTGGGTACTCCCCTTTGTCTTGATTCTTTATGCAACCCCGTTTGTACATTGGCTTGCTGGTGGTGGTCTTGCGGCAATCGCAGTCTGGGCAGGGGGCTCCGGGACAGGTGCATGGCTGGCTCGCGGTCCCTCGACGGGTGCAGCCCAAGGGGGGGTCAAGTGGAAAGGAGTCATCGCCCGGTTGGCGCCGTGGCTGTTCCTGATCGGGTTGTGTGTAATCGTTGCCCATTTCACCCACATAGCCTTGTTGGAGTCCCTGACCACGGATGGATATGTCAGGTCACCCGGGCCGGACTTCAGCATTGCCGCCAGGAGTGTCATGGACCAGTTGAACGCGTTGCCATTAATGGGGACCTTTTTGGCCTTTCTGCTGATCTTCGCACTATTTTTGCTGGTCACATGGCGACTTGATATCAACCTGTTCTCCTTGCATGCGCTCTATTGCAACCGGCTTGCCCGTGCCTATCTGGGCGCCTCGCGTCGTCCCGAGGAACGCAAACCGAACCCATTCAGCGGCTTCGATTTTGAGGATGATCTGAAGTTCAGCGAACTCGCCAGACAAAGACCGATTCCCATCATCAACACGGCCATCAACATGACGGGGGGAGACGACCTGGCCTGGCAGACACGCCGCGCAGCGTCCTTCGCCTTTACGCCGCAATGGTCCGGCTATGAAACACGGAACAGCCAGGGCAAGAAAATTGGCGCGTACCGTCCGACCAGGCATTATGCCGGGAACCGTCCCCTTGGCACCCTGTTGGCGGTATCGGGTGCTGCCGCCAGCCCGAACATGGGCTATCACACCTCCCCGGCAGTGGCTGCTTTGATGACGGCATTCAACCTTAGGCTCGGGCGATGGTGCGGAAATCCTGAGCAGGAAACCTGGAAGCAGTCCAGTCCCAACTTCGCTTTGAAACCCATCTTTGCTGAACTTACCGGGTCTGCCAACGCTGAAGCAGACTGGATCAATCTGACCGATGGGGGCCATTTCGATAATTTGGGCGTGTACGAGCTTATCCGCCGTCGATGCCGGATCATTGTGGCGACTGACGCAGGCTGCGATCCTAAGCATTTTTTCGAAGACCTCGCAAACACGGTTCGAAAATGCTGGACCGACCTGGGGGTCAACATTCGTTTCGATGAATTAGACCCGGTGCATCTAAAGAAAGACAGTCGCCATAGCGAAACTCATGGTGCCGTGGGCCGAATCCAGTATTACGACGATGGTCCGGATGGCGTGATCATTTACCTTAAAAGCTCCATGACCGGAGATGAGTGGCCGGATATCCGTCAATATGCCGATTCTCACGAGGGTTTTCCTCATGAGACTACAGCCGATCAGTTCTTTGATGAGAACCAATTCGAGGCCTACCGACATCTGGGCTACAAGGTCGCTGCAATGATGGCGGAGTCACTCCAGGTGATTTCGGATATCGATCGGCTAACGATTGAAAAAATAGCCAATTGGCTGATCCCTCCGGCAGTAGTAAAAAAACCAGTCAATCGGGATTGGCTCAGACCAAAACGTGACTAGGAAGTGTGCAACCCTCCCATTAAAATGGGTCCACGCAATGCAAGGAGGAATCATGGCCTATGGCATTCTCGATGCGCGGCCGTGCTTGATGCATCCCTGTCCGCACCGATGGGTGAATTGAATACCTATCAGAGAAATCCACCTTCACTAAGGATTTACACATGGCGATCGGTTGGCTTTCCGTAATCAAGTTGGTTCCTTGGGGCGATGTCATCAGCAATGCGCCGAAAGTCGCCGAGGGGGCGAAGAAGCTCTGGAATGCCGTTTCCAATAAGCCGCCAGCGCTGGACTTGCCGGCCCCCCATGCACAGCCCGCACTTTCACCCGAAGCGCAATCGATAGCCATGCTCCAGGCGCAATTAGCCGCCACTGAAGCGGCGGTATCCGACTTGCATAATCAGATGCTCGAGTCGTCGGAGCTGATAAAGGCGCTTGCCGATCAGAACACACAATTGATCAAGCGCGTCGAGGTCAATCGCATCAGAGTCTTGTGGTTGGCCGGTATCACGGCCGTTCTGGGCGTGGTCGCCGTGATCAGCTTGGTCATTACGCTGGCACGTTAATAATGCCGTTCAGCGAATTCGAAACAGTCCAGGTTGTGTTTCATGGCGTGGCCAGGCGTATGTTGCTACGGCTTACCGCCCCAGGGCATTACAGGTACCGTGGACAGGCTGTTGGCCGGCGCACCCTCGATCAGCTTGCGGCTGATTGCGAGATAAACGAGGGTCCGGTTCGCCGCGTCCCACATCCGAATGATGCGGGTTTCCTTGAAGAGAAGGGACGTGTCTTCGCTGAAGACGGTCTCCTCCTTGGGTAATTTGGCGGGCAGTACGATCGGCCCGGTCTGTCGGCAGGCTAGCGAGAACTGCGAAGGATCCTGCGCGAGCCCGAGAGAGCCGGATACGCCCCCCTTCCTGGCCTGGCTGACGTGGCACGTGACGCCCCGCACCTTGGGATCCTGGAAGGCATCTACACATACTTTGTGGTTGGCGCCGATGAATTTCCAGGCGGTTGTGACACACCCTATGTTGTCAGCCAAGGCGGACGAAGTGGCCAGCAGACTGGTGATCAGAATGATTGCGGATGTGATTGGTTTCATTTGCTTCGCTCCTTTCGCGTCGCGATGTGTATCGCCTCGGGTTTGAAGACATTCCCATACTGGGATGTTGATCGGCTGCTCTGGCAGAAGTGGAGCAGCCATTCTAAGCGTCGTCTTTGATCGTCATGTCTGGCCTGGCATACCGGACCTGGCTGACTCTGCCGTATGTATGGTCTTCGCCCCCCTGTGTAAAGCAGCCGGAATGGCGACATGCGCAGGGCAAACTAGAATGCATTGACATCACCCTCACGGAGTCAGCAGCATGGCCGACAAACCTCGCTACCCCATTATTTACGTTCGCGGTTATGCGATGACAAAATCGGAGATCACCGAAACCACGTCAACGCCGTATATGGGTCTTGAACTTGGCTCGACCAAGATGCGCCAAGCATGGAATGGCAAGGTGAGCAAAGTCTTCTTTGAATCGCCCATCGTTCGATTGATGAAGGAGGGCTACTGCGATATCTACCGATATGGCTTGCAGCTTGAATCCGGACCGATCCCCTCGCAGAGCATCATCATCCACCGCTATTACGACGTGGCCGATCCGGATTTCGGGTCCGGAAAGGTGCCCACGGTTATCGAAGCTGCAAAAGAGCTGAGTGATTTGATCTTGCGCGTGCGTGAGCAGGTCTGCCTTGACGGCCAGATGAAGCCCGAAGATTTCAAGGTCTATCTGGTGGCGCATTCGATGGGAGGTCTGGTATGTCGCTGCTTTCTACAGAACGGTGCGGCCGGCAGTAACGAGGCGCGCAAACTCGTCGACAAGGTTTTCACGTACGCCACCCCGCACAACGGAATCGAGATGGCCGGTATAAACGTTCCCGGCTTCTTCGATCTCTGGGACATGGACAACTTCAACCGCAGCGAAATGCGCAAGTACCTCGGCATCAAGGACAAGAATGTCGAGGTCAACTCGCTCGACGGAAAATTTGATCCGAAGCGGTTTTTCTGTCTGGTGGGAACGAACAGCAGGGACTATGACGTGGCACGCGGGGCCTCCCGGCTGCTCGCCGGCGAACTGAGCGATGGGCTCGTGCGTATCGAGAACGCCTATGTGACGGGTGCGCCGCGCGCCCACGTCCATCGCAGCCACAGTGGTGCCTACGGCATCGTGAATTCCGAGGAGGGCTTCCAAAATCTCTACAGATTTCTGTTCGGAGACGTCAGCGTCGACGGGGTGCTGGCGATCGAAGCGTTGCCACTGCCACCGACGACCTGGCTACAGAAGATGCTCGGAACGAAGATCGGGTACTACTTCGAGGTCGTGGTCGCCACCCGGGGCGCGCTTGATTTCGACCTCACCCGGCGCACCATCGCAAACAATAGCGCCATGCTGCGATTGCGCTCCGAGATATTTGAAGACGACGGCACCCTGAAGGCGGATGCACGCCATCCGCACCTGTTCTCGACCTTCCTCGATTTGTCGAAGCGCCCGCCGGACAGCAAGGAAATGATGTTCACGATTCAGCTTTGGGTGTCGATGATCACGTATACAGGCGAGGACGCACCCCCAGATCAACACTACGTCCCTGGCGAGTATCTGTTCCGCGACACGATCGTGGTCAGCGCCATCCCACCGTCAGACAAGTCTGCGTCCTGGCAGGTCAGCTTTGTCCTGGCCGATAGTGGGTGGTCGAGTGCAAAAAGGGCACCCGCAGATGGAATGAAGGATGAGCAGGGGAAGCCTTATGTTGCGATACCGCTCGAAAACAAGAAGGGTTTCAAGGCGACTTTGCGGCTATACGGCTCACATTGGGAGTAGCCGCCCCAATCCGACTATCCGCACCTGATCGGCTTACTGGCATCGCCTCCACGAAGGCAGACACCCATCAAAAAGGCCAGCGCTGGGCTGGCCTTTTTGTGTATTGCCGAAGCTCAGGCAGCCGCCAGCGCCTGCTTGCGATACTTGTTGAGATCGCGCACGTTCTCGAAGGTCTGCCCCAGAAGGTTCGACAGGTTGCGCAGGATGCCGCCGACGACCCGGTTTTCCCAGGTGTCGTCGAAGTGGATCTGCTCGTCGAGCCAGCGCTCCAGCCACTCCGGATCGGGCAGGCGCGACTGGATGGTGTCCCGGGGGAACAGCGCCTCGTTGACGTGCAGATTGGTAGGATGCAGTGCCTTGTCGGAACGCTTGCTCGACGCCATCAAAAAGCCGATCTTGGCGAAGGCAGCGGCGACGCCCTGCCCGCCCTGCTTCAGCGCGCGCTTCATGTATTGCAGGTAGGCGCCGCCGTGGCGGCCTTCGTCGCGCGAGATGGTTTCGTAGATGTGTTTGATCACCGGTTCGGTATGCCATTCCGAGGCGCACTTGTACCACTGGGTCAGCCGCACCTCGCCGCAGAAGTGCAGCATCAGCGTTTCCATCGGCGGCGCCGGGTCGAACGGGAAGCGGATCGCGTGCAGTTCTTCCTCGGTGGGCGCGAATTCGGGCCTGAAGCGGCGCAGGTATTCCATCAGCACCAGCGCGTGCTTCTGTTCCTCGTAGAACCAGATCGACATGAAGGCGGAAAAGTCGCTGTCATGCACGAAGTCGCGCAGGAACATCTCGGTGGCCGGCAGCGCCGCCCACTCAGTGATGGCGTTCATCTTGATGGTGAGCGCCTGTTCGTCGGTGAGCTTGCTGGGATCGAACTGGTCCCACGGAATGTCGGTTTCCATGTTCCAGCGGGCGCGCTCGAGGGATTTGAAGAGGTCGATGTAAAGCATGCGTGTGCGGGGCGTGGGTACGGGTATCCTTTTCCCATGCGCCATGGTTGATGAAACGTACCCTATTTTAGGTCATTCGCCGTTTTCCCGCCCGGCTCGCTGCGCCAGCGGGCCAGGCAATCGAACAGGTCCTGGAATTCGGGCATCAGGCACACGCCGTCGATCGCCTTGCGGATCGGCTTGACGCCGTAGCCGCCCGCCCACAGTTCAGTGGCCGCGGGCAGCATCTGCTGCAGGTCGCGCAAGCCCACCACCATCAGCGGCGCCACCCACCTGACGTTCGACGCCGCAGGCAAGGTGGTGCGCCACCGCGATTACTGGGATGCGGCCGAGGAGCTCTACGCCCGTTTGCCAGTGCTGAAATGGCTGATGCGCGGGCTCGCGCGACAGGCTGCTGCGCCGCTGTAAGCGCCATATTCTCGGGGCTGGGGTAGTGGCATAATCAAATCTCCTACACGGAGGAGTCCAATAACGATGAATGCCGAACACCCCCCCTTTGTCTCGCCCAATACGTTTACCCTGAGCGAGGGCGAATTGATCGCCCTGCAGGCTCAGGCTGCCCAGGCAGCGGGCTTACCGGATGTCCGTTTTCGCGATCGTTTGCACGATGGCTCCAATGCGCCCGAGCTTGCCGTCATTCCGGCGGGCACATTCGAATATGGCGCGACAGCGGAGGAAACGGCGCCCGACCAGGATCGTCCGCGCCGATCCGCACTCATCGAGCGCAGTTTTGCGATCGGGGTTGACCCGGTCACCACCGAGGAATTCGAGGCCTATGCACGCGCGACCGGCTGGAAGCCGCGCGAGGATCTGCTGTGGCTGTCGGGCCGCATGCCGGTGATCGATGTGCGGCAGACCGATGCGCGCGATTACTGCGAATGGCTGTCGCGCGAGACGGGCCATCACTATCGGCTTCCCACCGAACTGGAATGGGAATATGCCTGCCGCGCCGGCGCCGCCACGGCCTACCCGCACGGTGACAGCATCGGCCCGGACGAAGCGGTTTACAACGTCGACAAGGACCTCAGCCACCCCAAAACCCCGCGTTCGCTGGCGAGCCGCCTTGCGCGCTGCGGCGCCAAGGAAGTCGGCGGGCTGCGACCCAACCGCTGGGGCCTGCGCGACATGCCGGGCAATGTGTGGGAATTCACTGCCAGCCCCTGGACCCCCGACCACGCCAGCCTGCCCGAGCGCCCCCAGCCTGGCGGTCCGCAGGCCGTCGTCACCAAGGGCGGCTCCTGGTTCGACGGCCCCGAATGCTGCCGTCCTGCTTCCCGCTGCCGCCGACTGGAAAACGAACTGGATATCAATCTGGGATTTCGGGTTGTACGCGAACTGTAGTCCGTCGGCGAGGCGCAGGCCCCGCTTGCGCCTCGCCGGATCAAACGTGCAGTGCAGGCACCAATCAACAAATAACTAGAAAAGCCCCGCATGTCCGACCTTCCTGTGGAAACCGACACGTTCATCGCCGAGCTTGATGCCGCCGTCGAGGCGCACATGAACTGGACCCGCCGGATTCTCCGTTGCGCCGTGCTGCGCTCGACCCCCGGTGGGGATGTGCTCGATCCCATGGCACATACCCTGTGCCGTTTTGGCGCCTGGTTTACCGCAAACCGGGTGGAATTCGAGTCACTCGATGCTTCCGCGGCGCGGCGCGTGGAGGTTGTGCACCAGTCCATGCATGACGCCATCCGTTCACTGTGCGCCCAGGTCCTGGCCGGGCAGCCGGGGCTGAACGACGATCTCGACGCATTCGAGGCGTCGCAGGCCGAACTGATCAACCTGCTGGCCAATTTCAAGACCCTGATCCTGTCCAACGCGGTGCGCCAGGATCCGCTGACCGGGCTGCCCTTGCGCTACAACATCGAGAATGACTTCGCCCTGTATCAGAAGGAAGCACGTCGCAATCGCAGCCTGCTGTATGTGGTGATGATCGATGTGGATCATTTCAAGCCGATCAACGATACCTACGGGCATCAGGTGGGCGACCTGGTGTTGCGCCACGTCGCCAACACCCTGAAGCAGGGCTTGCGCGGCGACGAGCCGCTGTATCGGTTCGGGGGAGAGGAATTTCTCTGGCTGCTTAAATGCAAATCTGCCGAAGAGGCCAGGAAATCCGCGCGCCGCATTCTGGCGTCCGTCGGCACCACCCCGGTGCCGATAGACGACGAAGAAACCCTGAGGCTGACCATCACCATGGGGCTGGCGCTGGCCGGTGAGATGGAGGATCTGTCCAGCGCCATCAAGCGTGCCGACATGGCGCTGTACGAAGGCAAGCAAAGCGGGCGCAATCGCTTCGTCTTCGCCGAATCCTGATCGCCCGGCAGCGGCCTCGCCGATAAACCTATAATCCGGCAAGGCGTTGGTCGCAGTGAATAGGAGGCCGGATGCAGTTCAAGGACTACTACCAGATCCTGGGCGTGGCGCGCGATGCCACCGCAGATGACATCAAGAAGGCCTTCCGCAAGCTGGCCCGCAAGTACCACCCGGATATTTCCAAGGAACCGGATGCCGAGTTACGCATGCAGGAAGTGAACGAGGCCAACGCCGTGCTCTCCGATCCGGAAAAGCGCGCCGCTTACGATCAGCTGGGGCGCGGCTACCAGCCCGGCCAGGATTTCCGCCCGCCGCCGGACTGGGATGCCGGCTTCGAGTTTTCCGGCCAGGCGTATCCACCCGACGAAGCCGCCGGCTTTAGCGATTTTTTTTCCGAGCTCTTCGGCCACATGGGCGGCGCGCGCGCGGGTACGCGCTACGCCCATGCCGGTTTCCGGGCGCACGGCGAGGATCACCACGCCAAGGTGCTGCTCGACCTGGAAGATGCCTTCAGCGGCGCCACCCGGCAGATTTCATTGCGAATGCCGAAGGTGGACGCCCAGGGCCGGGTTCGGCTGGAAACCCGCACGCTCAACGTGAAGATTCCCCGGGGCGTGCGTACCGGCCAGGTCATCCGCCTGGCGGGCCAGGGGGCGCCCGGCACGGGCGGCGCGCCGGCGGGCGACCTGCTGCTGGAAGTGCAGTTCAAGCCGCATCCGCATTTTCGCGCAGAGGGCCGCGACCTGCACCGGACCCTGCCGGTGGCGCCGTGGGAAGCGGCCCTGGGCGCTGTCGTGTCGGTGGACCTGCCCCACGGCAGCGTCAAGGTGCGCATACCCGAGGGCGCCCAGAGCGGGAAGCAGCTGCGCGTGCGCGGCCACGGCATTCCGGGCCAGCCGCCCGGGGACCTGCTGCTCGACATCCGGGTGGTGCTGCCGCCGGCCAATACACCGAAGGCGCGGGAACTCTATGAAACCATGGCGCGCGACCTGGCGTTCGACCCGCGCGCGCAGGAAAGGACGTGAGCCATGCAAGACGACGACGTTCTCATCGGCTGCCTGATGGAAGAATCCTGGCTGACCCTGGAACAGGTCGCCGCCGCCTGCAGCGTGGAACCGGGATGGCTTATCCGCCATATCGAGGAAGGGCTGTTTCCCCATGCCGAAAGCGTGGCGGGCACTTGGCGGTTTTCCGGCGCGAGCCTGCTGCGTGCGCGGCGCATGCGGCAACTGGAGCGTGATTTCGATGCCGTGCCAGAACTCGCCGCCCTGATGGCCGACCTGCTGGAGGAAATGGACACGCTGCGGGCGCAGCGCGGGCGCGACGGTCGCTGACCCGGCCGGCCACTCTCGCGGGCCGCTTGCGTCAGATCAGCAGTTCGTCGCGCGCCTGAATCAGCGCCTGCGCCAGCCGCATGCCGCTCTCCCATGCGCGCTCGACGCCCACCCCGGCGATGCCGTCGCCGATCAGGGCAACGCGGTTTTCACGGTCGCTCAACCAGAAGCCTTCCGTCGCGGTTACAGGCCGCGCATAGCGCCACAGGTGCGAGGCCTCGATTTCGACCGGCCACGGCAGGCCCAGCAGGCCCATCAGGGCCGAGGCCGCACGATTGCTGGCTTCCATCTCCGAGGCTTCAAGATAGGTTTCGGCAAATTCATGGCTGCTGTGCACCGCCCACAGGCCGGGACCGTCGTGGGTCTGGCGCACCGCCAGGTTCAGCAGGTGGTCGTCGAACTTGATCACATCCGCCGCAGGGCCGCCTTCCCAGCGCATCAGGAAGGACCAGATCGGGCGATAGCGCACGTCTCCAAGACGCTCGCGCAGCAGCGGCAGCGCATCGAGCATGGGCATGGCCTGCGGCGTGGGCACGCTGCAGATCACGCAGTCGTAATCGCCTTGCACCTCGCCGTTTTCCAGCACGAGGGTGCGCGGCTGCAAGGCGACGACCCGCGACCCGGTATGCAGACGGGCATTGCCGAGCAGGTGGCGCACCAGTTGCGAAGGTTCGATCGTGGGTTGGTAATGGTTCTGCATCTGCGCCTGCGCCCACGAGATGGTGGCGCGCCCCTGCCAGATATTGCCGCGCACCGGAGACACCCAGCCCTGGCGCACCCAGTCGCGCAGCTGGCTGCGGAAGGGCTCGCGCTTGGCCGACAGGAAAGGCGTGCCGAGTGTGGCCCAGCCCTGGTCGGTGTGCCGCGTCGCCAGGCGACCGCCTGCCCCACGCGCCTTGTCGAACACGTCCACGTCCCAGCCTGCCGCAGCGAGCGTGCCGGCGCAACTGGCGCCGGCGATGCCTGCCCCTACTATGCCTGCCTTCATTTTTTTCAGTCCTGTTTACGCGATTGCCTGTGCATGAAACGACGCACGTGTGCTGTGCGGCGTCGGCTCTTTCCAGCCCGAACTCTATCAGTAAATTCTTAAGTGCCAATGCAAAAAACCTGTTCCGCCTGATGGCGTTGGCTCAGCCCAGGTCCTTCTGCATGGCCACGTGGGGAATGCCGGCCTCTTCGTATTCCTGGCCGACAACGACGAAACCTGCGCGGGCATAAAACCCGGCCGCGTGCGTCTGGGCGCTGAGCCGCAACAGCGTGTGGCCATGCATGCGCGCCGCCTTCACGGCCGCATCCAGCAGGGCACGGCCGACACCGTGCCCGCGCCACGCCGGCAGCACGGCCATGCGGCCGAGATGACCGTCGGGCAGCAGGCGCGCGCAGCCGATGGGCATACCCTCATCGGCGGTGGCCAGGAAATGCACCGACGCTTCGTCGTGCTCGTCCCATTCCATCACCTCGGGCACGCCCTGCTCGTCGATGAACACCATGCGCCGAATCGAGGCGAGGCGTGGCGCATCGTGCACCCAGTCGGTTTCGGTAATCTTGAACGCCGCCATGATCAAGCGCGTGCGAAGCGGCGCGCGGCGCGATGGCCGCGAGGCGCCTCCACGCCACGCAGCGCCCACAGTCCGGCGACGAAATAGCTGCCGGTGATGAGCAGGGACTGGCGATGGTCGCCGTGGGTGATCCAGCTCGCCGCACCATAGGTCAGCGGGCCGAGGATGGACGCCAGCTTCACCGCCAGTCCCCACAGGCCGAAGAACTCGGCCTGCTGCGCCGGCGGCGCGAGCAGGCCGACCATCGCGCGCCCCGCCGACTGCGACGCGCCCATGCACAGTCCGGCCAGGTTGGCGGCGACCCAGAACATGCGCTCGTCGGGCGCAGCCCAGGCCAGCAGCACCATCGCGATCCAGCCGGCGAGCGTCAGCGCGATCGCCCGCACGTGGCCGATGCGGTCCTGCACATGGCCGAACGCGAAGGCGCCGAGCGCCGCCGTGACGTTGACCACCAGCACCAGCTCGATCGTCTGCCGGGTGTCGAACCGGAACACCTGGCTGGCGTAGATCGCCGCCAGCGTGATGACTGCCTGGATGCCGGCCTGGTACAGCACAGTGCAGACGAGGAAGCGCCTGAGGTCGGGCAGGCGTTCCAGATGGCCGAGGGTGTGGCGCACCTGCGCCCAGGCGCTCCTTGCACGCAGCCCGGGCTGCGGAATGGCGCGCTCGCGCAGCATGAAAAGCGTCGGCAAGCTCGCCAGCAGAAAGATCGCCGCGGTGATCAGCATCGCCACCGGCACGAAATCGTTGGCGCCCTGCCCCTGCTCCTGCGCCCAGCCGATGTAGGCAAGGCTGGCGCCGAGCGACACCAGTCCGCCCACGTAACCCAATGCCCAGCCCCAGCCCGAGACGCGGCCAAGCGCGCGCGGCCGAGCGAGTTCAGGCAGAAAGGCGGCAATGATGTTTTCGCCGGTGCCGAAAAAATAGTTGGACAGCACCAGCGCGGCGATCGCCAGGAGAAGCGCGCCCGGTGATGCGAAATACAGCGCTGCGGTGAAGCCGACGCAGCCGAGCGTGGTCAGCCACAGCAGCGTCTTCTTGCTGGCGTGGGCGTCGGCCCAGGCGCCGATCAGCGGCGCGGTCAGCATCACCAGCGCGTAGGAGACGGAGAGCGCGAGCGTCCAGGCGAAGGTCGCCCACGGCACGTTGCCAGCAACAACCCCAACGAAGTAGGCGCTGAACACCGCGGTGATGACGACGGTGGTGTAGCCCGAGTTGGCGAAGTCGTACATCGCCCACGCCCACAGCTCGCGCTTGCGCACGCCCGGCTGCAGCAGCTTCGCCATCAGGCCGTTTCGTCCTCGGCCTGCTGCTGCAGCGCCCACATGTGGGCGTACACGCCGTTCTGCGCCAAGAGCTCGGGATGGCGTCCGCGCTCGACGATGCGCCCGCCCTCCATCACCAGGATCTCGTCGGCCTCGACCACGGTGGAAAGACGATGCGCGATGATGAGGCTGGTGCGGCTTCGGGCGATTTCCAGCAGTTCGGCCTGGATCGCCTTTTCGGTCTTGGTGTCGAGCGCGGAAGTGGCCTCGTCGAGAATGAGGATGGACGGGTTCTTCAGCAGGGTGCGCGCGATGGCGACGCGCTGCTTTTCGCCGCCTGAGAGCTTGAGGCCGCGCTCGCCCACCACCGTATCCCAGCCCTGCGGCAGGGTTTCGATGAAGTGCAGGATGTGCGCGGCGCGCGCGGCTTCGATCACTTCCTCGCGGCTGGCCTCAGGGCGGCCATAGGCGATGTTGTAGTAGATGCTGTCGTTGAACAGCACGGTGTCCTGCGGCACCACACCGATGGCGGCGCGCAGGCTGTCCTGCGTGACGTGACGGATGTCCTGGCCGTCGATGCGGATGCTGCCGGCGCCGACGTCGTAGAAGCGGAACAAGAGCCGTGCGAGCGTCGACTTGCCGGCACCGCTCGAGCCCACCGCCGCCACCGTCTTGCCGGCGGGAATGGTGAAGCTGACGTCGTGCAGGATCGGGCGGTCCGGATTGTAAGCAAAGCTCACGTGATCGAAGGTCACCTCGCCCGCGATGACGTCGAGCTCGCGCGCGTCGGGCTTGTCCTCGACCTCGCGGGGCCGCTGCATCAGCGCGAACATGCGCTCGACATCGGTGATCGATTCCTTGATCTGGCGGTACATCACGCCGAGGAAGCTGAGCGGCTGAAACATCTGCAGCAGGAAGGCGTTGACCATCACCAGGTCGCCCAGCGTCAGCGTGCCGTCGACAACGCCGCCGGCGGCGCGCAGCACCATCAGCGTCACGCCGATCGCGATGACGCCGGCCTGTGCCGCGTTCAGCATGCCCAGCGAGCGCTGCGACTTCAGTGCCATGTCCTCCCACTCGATCAGGCTCTTGTCGTAACGCTGGGCTTCATATTTCTCGTTGCCGAAATACTTCACCGTCTCGTAGTTCAACAGGCTGTCGATGGCGCGCCCGTAGGCTTCGGAATCGAGCGTGTTGGCGCGGCGCACGAACTGGGTGCGCCACTCGGTGATGGTGACGGTGAAGCCGATGTAGGCGGCGAGCGTGACCAGGGTGAGCACGCCGAACACCCAGTCGAGCTTGACGAACAGGATGCCGGCGACCATCAGGATTTCCAGCACCGTCGGGGTGATGCGGAACAAGAGGTAGCCGACCAGGCTGGACAGCGCCTTGGAGCCGCGCTCGATGTCGCGGGTGATGCCGCCGGTCTGGCGCTCGAGATGGAAGCGCAGCGACAGCGCGTGCAGGTGCTTGAACACCGCCATGCTGATGCGCCGCATCGCACGCTGCGTGACCTTGGCGAAGATCACGTCGCGCAGGTCGGCAAAGGTGGTGCTGGCGAAGCGCAACACACCGTAGGCGAGGATCAGAGCCAGCGGAATCACCAGTTCGGGGCGCGGCTTGTCGAGCGCATCGATGATTTCCTTCAGCACCAGCGGCACCGCCACCGACGCCAGCTTGGCGCCCACCAGCAGCGCCAGCGCCAGCAGCACACGGCCGCGGAATTCCCACAGGTAGGGGAACAGGCGGCCGAGGGAACGCAGGCTGGCCTCGCCGGGCGGCGGCGACGCGGTATGGGAATGGACGGCAGGATGCATCAGGTCGGGTAGAATCTCGTCTTTGCTTTTCCCGATTTTACGTCCACGCACGGCCGATGCCGACGTGGGCGGCTTATTTAATGAAGCTCTACGGCATCCCCAACTGCACCACCGTCAAGAAAGCCCGCGCCTGGCTCGCCGAACACGGCCACGACGTGCCCTTTCATGATTTCAAGAAACAGGGCGTCGATGCCGCCTGGCTAAAAGAAGTCAGCAAGCAGACCGGTTGGCAGGCGCTCGTCAACACGCGTGGCACCACCTGGCGCAAGCTGTCGGATGCGGAAAAGGCGGCTGCCGGCAACGAAGCCGGCGCGATCGCCCTGATGCTGGCCCAGCCCAGCGTGATCAAGCGCCCGGTGCTGGAACGCGACGGCCGCTATCACCTCGGCTTTGCCGAAGGCGACTACCAAACCCTGTTCGGAGCCTGACCCTGCATGGCCAATGAAACTTTCGATCTGGCGGTTGAACTGCTCAAGCGCAAATCGCTGACCCCGGATCACGCCGGCTGCCATGACCTCATCGCCGCCCGCCTGGAGCCGCTCGGCTTCCATATCGAGCGCCACTGCCACAACGGCGTCGACAACCTGTGGGCGCGCAAGGGAACGACTTCACCC
>Ga0105106_10001159_pt1 | contig 18945 bp, 9 predicted proteins | sample PPLLaktember2015_5_FD_79109 | JGI IMG/M metagenome (GOLD analysis project Ga0105106, IMG submission 79109) | Freshwater sediment microbial communities from Prairie Pothole Lake near Jamestown, North Dakota, USA - PPLs Lake P8 Core (1) Depth... | ecosystem: Environmental > Aquatic > Freshwater >...
GCCAGGCCAACAGGCTCTCGGGTGGAATGAAACGCCGCCTGGGAATTGCCCAGGCACTTATCGGGAACCCCGGGATAATCGTTGTTGATGAGCCCACAACCGGACTCGATCCCGATGAAAGGATAAGGTTCAGGAACATACTGAGCCAGCTGTCGCGGCACGATGTTACCATTATCCTTTCGACTCATATTGTGGGTGATATCTCCTCCACCTGCCAGGGGATGGCTCTGCTGAACCGGGGTGAGCTTGTTTTTTCCGGTTCCCCCGAGAACCTTGTAAAACTTGCCGAAGGCCATGTATTCAAAATGAATTTATCGCAATGGGAATATGATAAGGTAAAGGAAAAATATAATGTAATCTCAACAATACCGGTCGAAGACGGATGGGAGGTCCAGATCGTTTCGGATGATGTTCCTGAATTTAATCCGGTTGAGATTATTCCGAACATTGAGCATGCATATGTATATTATATGGAGCATAAACTCCATGCCGATATAACCGAATAGAAAGCGATGGGACTTCTTCACAATATAGGCACTGTAGCCAGATATGAGGCCAAAACACTCCGAAGGAGCTGGTTCTTCAGGCTCTTTTCAATCGGCGCCCTTGTGATTTTCACATTCATGAACATTGGCCTCTTTTCACCTATAGGCGACGAAGACTGGACAATGGTCTCCAATCCTGCATCAGTTCCGCTTATCAATCTTTATTTGCTGAATATCGGCCAGGCAATAGTCGTAATATTCCTGGCCTCTGATTTTCTCAGGCGCGACAAGAAGGTGGACACCAATGAAGTGCTCTATACTAGGTCCATGTCGAATTTTGAATATGTCATGGGTAAGACCGCCGGGATACTGAGGCTTTTCCTGAGCCTTAATGTCGTCATACTGATGATCGGTCTCCTGATGAATATAATTTCAACCAGCATGACTGTCGATCTGCCGTCGTACCTGTGGTATCTGCTGATAATAAGTGTCCCGACCATTGTCTTCAGCCTTGGTCTTGCATTTATGCTGATGTCGCTTCTGAAAAACCAGGCAATCACCTTCCTGATCCTTCTCGGCATTGCTGCCCTTAACATGTTCTGGCTCAATTACAGGTTCGGTTTCATCTTCGATTACATGGCATTCGGACTTCCTGTCTTCAAATCCGGCATGATCGGTTTCGACAATATCGGGCTGATCCTGAACCAGCGAATGTTTTACCTGTTCCTCGGACTGTCACTGGTGCTTGCAACCGTATTGTTGTTCAGGCGTCTGCCCCAGTCAAAACCGCATACTGTTGCTTCTGCATGTTTTATGATTATTTTTCTCGCCGGTGCAGTTGTCTGCGGCTTCAATACATGGTCGTTCTACAGAAAGAACATAAATGAAAAGAGGATGGTAATCGACTCTAACCGACAGTTCGAAAACAGGAATTTTGTCAGTCTCACGAATGCAGAAATTGATTTCAACCATGAAGGCAGTACATTCAGTTCAACAGCAACTCTTAATTTCAAAAACAGCAACAGGGAGAGCCTTGACAGGTACCTTTTTTCACTTAATCCTTATCTGAAGGTCAAAAGTGTAGTCTCTTCGGGTAATAACCTGAATTACACTAAAACAAATCACATTATTGAAATTGAACCTCTTAAACCTCTCCTTCCAGGAGAATCCGACAGCATTGCTATCTCCTATTCCGGATCGGTGGATGAATCGTTCTGTTTCCCCGGCTACACCGACAACTTCACTGATAATCCCTACAGGGTTGCCATGGTCAATGTGAATAAAAGACAGGCCTTCCTCAGCGAGGATTATGTCCTGCTGACCCCTGAATCGCACTGGTATCCGGTTCCCGGACTCAACTATTATCCTTCGAATCCTGCCCGCATCAAAATCGATTTTACCCGCTATACCCTTAGGGTTAAACCTGGGAACGGCCTTGTCCCCGTTGCTCAGGGAAAGATGAAAAAGGATGGTGATTACTTTGTATTCACACCCGAATCTCCCCTAACCGGAATAACCCTGGCAATAGGAAATTACAGGTCCGACACCCTTAAAGTCGATTCGGTGAGTTACATCACATGGTATTACCCGGGCCACGACTATTACAAAAAGGATCTGGCTGAGTTAAAGGATACGCTGAACCTTCTCGTTTCAGGCATAATGAGGGACCTTGAAACCAGCTTTTCCACAAAATATCCGTTCAAAACACTCGGGCTTCTTGAAGTTCCCGTTCAGTTTTATTCATTTCCCAGGATGAGCACTCAGACAAGGGCCGAGCTTCAGCCTTCACTTGTGCTCCTGCCTGAGAAATTATCGATGCTTGATAATGCAGGCTTCCGGAAACGGTTCACCCGGCAGAAGAAGAGAATGGAACGAAATAACCAGGTCATTACTGACAAGGAACTCCAGGTAAGGCTCTTCAACGACTTTATCAGGAATACGTTCATCAGCGGGGAGAACTTCAGATACCGGAACGGTACGATGATCAACGAACCTGTCAGGTACAGGCTCGGCCCAAGTTTCTATTTCTTCAGGAACAATTTCTATTCAACAGAGTATCCTGTGATAAATGCCGTATTTGAGGCCCATCTTCAGAAACAGGTTACTGCTCAGCCGGGAATGAGGCAGATGTCGGGAGCCCTTTCGGAAAACGACAGGGCAAACCTTATTTTAAGGGATGCAAGTTTCAGGGATGTGCTCGCAATGAATCCCGGAGGCGACACAATCAGAACAGTCCTGACCGTTAAGGGCGATTACCTTTTCAACCTCCTGCGTTCGAAAGCAGGGATTGACGGATTCAGGGAATGGTTCCCGGAATATATCGATGAAAATGCCTTTAAGAATGTAGATATTATTACGCTCAACAATGATATGAAGGAGAAATTCGGATTTGAGTTTTATCCTTACCTTTCCGACTGGTTCACCAGAAAAGAACAACCCGGCTTTATTTTTACCGGCCTTCAGGCAAATGAGATTGTAGTCGGCGACAGAGTAAGGTTCCTTGTAACATTCACCGCATCAAATCCTGAACAGGTTGCAGGAATATTCAATATCTCCTTCCGTACGGGAGGCGAGGGGGCGGGCCTGATGACCGGATCGTTCCAGGAAGGACCGCGGGGAGGAAGTTATACTATTTCAATGCAGGGACGGGGAATGGAGGCCTCTGACATTTCACGGATAATTCTCCTGGGGCCCGGCGAAGCAAAAATGATCCGAATCATAACTGATACCCAGCCCAGGGAGATGCTTATCAATACCCTCTTTGCCAAAAATATCCCCGGTGAAATATCACTTCCGATCAATGAGGTTGCAAAACCCGTAAACCGGCCGGATACGGATGAAGGGGAAGAAACCCTTGCCGCTTTGCCTCCATGGACATATCCCGGCGAGTTGATAGTGGATAATGAAGATCCGGGCTTTGATGCGGGAAACACGGTGGTTCAGCCACCCCTGAAAAAAATCCTCGGGATAAAAACCAGAAGGGGTACATCATACGAGCAGATAAATATGTTCTGGGCTCCCGAATTCTGGCAGCCTGTTGTTCTTTCGTCCTATTACGGTAAATATATCCGGTCGTCGGTCTTTACACGCGCCGCAAAGGGAGATAAATCCATTGTCTGGAAGACAGGGCTTGACAATCCGGGATTTTATGATGTCTGGTGTTACATCGGCAAAACAGGTGACAGGATGGTTGTGAGATCCGGTGGTCCGGGCGGAGCTGCTCCTCCTCCGCCCCCCGGAGCTGAATCCGGAGGTGAAAATGTATTTAAGGATATGCACTATAAAATATTTCATGACGAAGGAGTGGAGGAGATCACGGTGGATTTTGAAAATGCCGAACCGGGATGGAACATGCTCGGACGCTATTACATCTCCTCCGACACGGCAAAGGTCGAACTTACAAACCAGTCGTCAGGAAGAATGGTGATCGGGGATGCGGTCAAATGGGTGAAGGCGGAGTAGCAGGGGGCTGGGGGCTGGGAGCAGGGAGATTTAAGATTTGAAATTGGCACGGATTGCAAATCCGCGCCAGCAAAAAAACTCGGTGTAACTCCGTGGTTAGATGGATTTAATGTAGAATTGGAATTATGATTAACTCAAAGAATATGAGAAAACATACCATAAAAACCGGAATATCTGTTTTGATGTTTCTCCTCCTTCAACTTTCCGGCTTCAGTCAGCAAGGCCTTACCCTCGAGCAGGCGCTAAGCATCGCCGAATCGAACAGTCCGGCAATGAAGCGCACCAGGCTGAACCTGATAAGGAGCCAGGAGAACCTGAATGCACAGAATGCCGCCCTAAAGTCACAGTTCTCCCTGTCAGTCAACCCGATCGGCTACAGCCAGAACAGGTCGTTCAACGACCTGATTTCCAAATGGAACTCCGTCAAAACCACCGAGAGTTACGGATTGTTCACAATTTCACAGCCCATCGTCCTTACAGATGCAAGGCTGTCACTTATAAACAGGTTCGGTTACCGCGACTCATACAGTGAATACTCAAACTCCACAACCAAGGGATTCAGCAACAATCTATCGCTTAATTTCGACCAGCCTCTTTTCACATACAACCGTACCAAGCTCATGCTCAAGGAACTTGAGCTTGCCCTTGAAAACTCGAAAATCAGCTATGCAATTCAGCTGTTATCACTTGAAAGAGGCGTAACCCAGGCATTCTATTACGTTTATCAGCAGCAGCAAAGCCTCGATATTGCCAGGCAAGCATTCGAGAATATGCAGAAAAGCTATGAGATCATTAAAAACAAGGTGGATGCAGGAATCTCGGCACGGGAGGAATCGTTTCAGGCCGAACTGAACCTGGCTACAGCCAAATCGGATTACGAGAACCGGCAGGTCGATCTTGAAAATGCAAGGGATGAGTTCAAGCTTCTTATCGGCATGAGCCTTTATGACGACATGATTGCCCTGCCAAACATTTCAGTCGATACCGTGCAGGTTGATATTGCAATGGCAATCGACCAGGGCCTTGCCAACAGGATGGAACTGCGTCAGCGGGAAATTGACATCGAGATATCGCAGTTTGACCTTATCCGGACAAAATCGCTCAACGAATTCAAGGGAAGCCTGGGGCTGTCCATCGGACTCTTCGGTGACAATGAGAAATTCGCAGATGTATATGCAAACCCCACCGATAATGAAGATGTTTCACTGTCGCTTACAATACCATTGTGGGACTGGGGTGAAAGAAAATCAAGGATCAAAGCCACTGAAGCTACAATAGAGTCGGCAAATATTTCGCTCGAGGAGGAAAAAAATGATATAATACTGGGAATCAGAAAGGTTTACCGGAACCTTATAAATCTAAGGAACCAGATTGGAATAGCACGTCAGAATGTAGCCAATGCTCAGCTTACCTACGACCTCAATCTTGAAAGGTATAAAAACGGAGACCTCACAGGCATGGACCTGAACCTCTTCCAGGAACAGCTCTCCCAGAAACAGCTTTCATATACCAATTCACTGATATCTTACAAGCTGGAGCTGCTGAACCTCAAGATCCAGACTCTCTACGATTTTGAAAAGAAACAGCAGGTTGCCCCGGTAATGTCTTTGGAAAAATAAAATAACCACAACAATATGAAGAGAATCATAATCGTATTAGCGGCTGCCCTTTTCGCAATCGGATGCAGGAACCAGGACCAGAACCTGACCGCAGATGTTGAAGTACCTGTTTCGGTTGAGGAACTGAAACTGAAGCCGATCGAGGAATTCGTGAATACTACGGGCACCGCATTCCCAAAGGGCGAAATAGAATTAAAATCAGAAATAGCGGCAGAGTATTTCCTTGAAAAAAATCCGCAAACCGGAAGATTATGGCAGCTTGGCGACAGGGTAAAGGCCGGTGCCTTAATTGTAAGGCTTGAAGACCAGGAATATGTCAATTCCGTGAAGATGGAGACCAACCAGCTTAATATGGAGCTTATGGAAAGTGAGCTCCGAAAGCAGGAATCGCTTTACGAGAAGGGTGGTGTGACCCTTAAGGAACTCAAGACCGCCGGCATCAACTATGAAAATGCCAGGACCACGGTTGTCTCTTCAAGGCTTCAGCTTGAGAAAACAAGAATCGTTGCCCCCTTCGACGGCATTATTGTCGAACTGCCGTATCATACCCAGGGCACAAAGATCGATGCCGGCCTTACCATGGTTAAAATTATGGATTACAGGACAATGTACATGGATATCCAGCTCCCTGAAAAATATATTTCAGTGATAAAACCCGGGCAGGTTGTAAAAATGACAAGCTACACCATCCCCGATGACACAATCGTCGGGTCAGTTACCCAGTTGTCGCCAGCCATAAATGCCGATACCAGGACATTCAAGGGAACCATATCGATCGCCAACCAGGATCTTCTGCTGAGGCCCGGAATGTTTGTAAAGGCCGACATCGTCACAAATCGCAAGGATTCTGCACTCGTGATACCCAGGAATATCATACTGTCGCGCCAGAGGGGGAAGACAGTATTCATTGTGGACAGGGGTGTGGCAGCTGAAAGGATAATTGAGACAGGGCTTGAGAATCTCACCGAAGTTGAGGTTACAAGGGGTCTGTCGAAAAATGAAAGGGTTGTGACAAGCGGTTTCGAGACCCTCAGCAGCAAATCGAAGGTTAAAATCATCAAATAACCCCTATGAACGCTATCGCCCGATTTGCTGTAAAATATCCGGTAACGGTACTGATGCTTGTGCTGGGTATAGTCCTCCTTGGATTTATCTCATTCGGAAAGCTTGGAACTGATCTTTTCCCCGACCTTAACACACCCAAGATTTATATCGAGCTTAAAGCGGGAGAAAGACCCCCTGAAGAAATCGAGAAGAATTATGTCGATCAGATCGAATCGCTTGCAATGCGTCAGAGCGATGTGGTCCAGGTATCGTCAGTTTCACGGGGCGGAACTGCCGTAATTACCGTTGAGTACGGATGGAACAAGGATATGGATGAGGCATTTCTCGATCTCCAGAAGGAACTCAATTCATTCAGCCAGAACTCCGATCTTGAAGATTTCACCATTTCGCAATATGATCCGAATGCTGCCCCGGTAATGATTGTAGGGCTGAGGAATGATAGAATCGAAAACATGGATGAGCTTAGGAAAGTAGCGGAAAACTATATAAGGAATGAACTTGTCAGGATTGAAGGTGTAGCCGATGTGAAGATTGTCGGAAAGGAAGAGAGCGAGGTGGTGATCGAAACCAATAAATACCTGCTCGAATCTTTCGGCCTTACATCCGATGGTATTGCGGCACAGATCATGAACTACAACAGGAACGTGTCGGGAGGTTCTATTGTCGACATGGGCACGAAATATGTCGTCAAGGGGGTAAGCGTCCTTGAAAACCTCGATGATCTTCAGAATATAATTGTAGGTTTCAGGCAATCCTCATCAGGAGCATCATCTGCTGCGGGATCAATGGGGCAGGGACAGGGACAGGGAATTTCGCAGGGTGAAAGGGTTCCTGTTTACCTCAGGGATGTTGCGAGGATAGAGTTTGCAAACAAGGATCCCGAGAATATCATCACAATAAACGGGGAGAGGTGCATCGGGCTCTCAATCTACAAGGAACCCAAATTCAATACTGTCGACGCCGTCGAAAGCCTCGACAAGGCTTTTGCAGACCTGGGAAGGGCCCTTCCCGGATATGAATTCATCAAAATCCTTGATCAGGGGAAATATATCAACAATGCAATAGGCGAAGTAAAAAACACACTTATTATAGGTATCATTCTTGCCGTCGTCATACTGTACGTCTTCCTCCGGAGGATCGGGACCACTCTCGTGATAAGCATCGCGATCCCCATTTCAATAATTGCCACCTTCAATCTTATGTATTTCAGCAATCTTACGCTCAACATAATGACTCTTGGAGGGCTGGCCCTTGGCGCGGGCATGCTGGTCGATAATGCAATAGTGGTCCTTGAAAATATCACCAGGAACAGGGAGGAGGGCATGCCCCTCCTGGATGCCGTTATTACAGGCACCGGCCAGGTAGGGGGAGCCATCACCGCATCAACCGTGACAACCATTGTAGTGTTCCTTCCTATTGTATATCTACATGGCGCATCAGGCGAGCTGTTCCGCGACCAGGCATGGACAGTCGCTTTCGCACTGCTTTCGTCGCTTTTTGTGGCAATGCTCGTAATTCCAATGCTCGTATCAACGCTCTTTCCCGAAAAAGGCGGTAAAAAGATTTCTGTTTCCGCACTACAGTTTAACTGGTATAAGGGATTTCTTGGAAAGATGCTTGAAAAACGTAACCTCATAATCATCCTTTCTGTTATTATTGTGGCAATAACCGGATTGCTGATCCCATGGCTTGGAAGCGAGTTCATGCCTAAATCGGAATCACCGGAATTTACTGTCAGCCTGAAACTTCCGGAAGGGACGAGCCTCGAAAGAACAAACAGCACGGCAATTAAAACGGAGGGAATAATAAAGGAGCTTCTCGGCCAAAAGGTCAGACTGATTTACACCCAGGCAGGAGAAGACAACACTTCAACTCTAAGCCAGTCGCCGGATATAAGGGGAGAAAACACAGCTTCGCTTAAAGTGATCCTTACCGATGAGTATGCTTCAGAAACGGAAAGTGCAATCAATCAGGTGGAAAATTACCTCAAGGGAGTTCCCGGCATCGAAGCTTCATTTACCAGGGAAGAGAGTGCGCTTCAGTCAGCACTGGGTACTTCCGGATCTCCTTTTGCCCTTGAGATATCGGGCAAGGATTACAATGAGCTTGAAAGAATCCTTGAGGAATCAAAAACGATCCTTGAGCAGAACAGGGGACTTTACAACATAACCACATCGATGGACGAAGGCACGCCGGAGGTGGAGGTGGCAATCGACCGCTTCAAGACAAGCTATTATAATGTCACTGTCGAGAGTGTTACAAACCAGATCAGAAGCTATCTCGAAGGTGCATCAGCCGGCACCTTTGAAAAGGACGGTGAACTGAAGGATATAACAATCAGGCTGGGCGAAATTTCGCTTCGCCAGCTGAGCGACCTGATTATTACTGCCGGAAATGTAAAGGTCCCCCTGAGCGAACTGGCCCGGATCAATACAATCACAAGCCCAAGAGAAATCACAAGGCGCAACCAGGCAAGGACTTGCTATGTTTATGCAATGACAAGACCGGGTCAGCCGTTTGACAAGATTATCAGGGAGGCTGAGTCGTCCCTGCGGTCATTTGCACTTCCCGTCGATTATAAAATGGAATTCACGGGCGAGGAGCTAAAAAGGAAGGAATCGATGTCGAATCTTACTTTTGCCCTTGTACTCTCGCTTGTCCTGGTTTTTATGGTCCTTGCGGCTCAGTTTGAATCGATAATCCAGCCTTTTGTAATTATGCTTACAATACCGCTTGCAGGGGTTGGAACTGTTCTCACTTTCCTGCTGATGGGAAAACCTTTGAATATGATGGCATATATCGGTATCATCATGCTTGCAGGTATTGCAGTGAACAGTGCAATTATCCTTGTCGACCGCATCAATCAGCTCAGAGAATCAGGTATCGGGAAGAGGGACGCGATAATTCTTGCGGGATCACAGCGTATCAGGCCGATTTTAATGACCAGCATCACTACTATTCTGGCTCTTCTGCCGCTCACTATAGGCCTTGGTGAAAGCGCATCTCTAAGGTCACCGATGGCCCTTGCAGTAATCGGCGGACTTGTGTCTTCCACACTCCTGACGCTTATCGTTATACCATGCGTCTACTGGATGTTTGACAGCTTTGCAGGTTATATAAGGGGCAGCAGGAAGAGTCCGCAAAATCCCGTAACGACCTTATAAGAAAGCAGATGGATTTTATTCTCAAAAGAAGGGTTCTTATCAGCATGCTCTTTACCGGGCTCACGGTGCTCGGTATTGTTTCCTATAAAAGGCTTGCTGTCGAGCTGCTTCCCAATGCTGAGTTTCCGACACTTTTCGTTCAGGTGGGGAGCCCCCTTGAAGTGGACCCTTCATATATTGAAACCCAGGCGATAATTCCAATAGAAGGAGCAATCGGTACAATTGAAGGGGTCGAAAAGATCGAGTCGAACATCACTTCAAGATACGGAACAATAAGCGTCTATTTTATAAAGAATGCCGATCTGAAGTACGCAAACCTGAAGCTCCAGGAAAAAATTGACATTATCAAAAACTCAATTCCGGAAGAATTCATTATCAATGTGATAAAAATCGATCTCGAACAGCTGCTTAACCAGTTCATGTCGCTCCAGGTGAGGGGCGAAGGGGGTGTCGACAGGATCCGCAACATCACCGACAGGGAAATCAAACCGGAGCTTGAGAATATCGACGGAATAGCAGGTGTTCAGGTGTACGGGGGCAAGGAAAATGCAATTGAGGTCCGCCTGAACAAAAAGGCATGCAAATCGCTTGGCATCACGATGAACCAGGTAAGCTCACTGCTGAACAATAACGGAATGGAGAAGGCTTTTGCAGGAAAGGTGTACGAGGGCGGCAATGAATTGTATGTAAATGTCACAGCATCATATACCGATGTCCGCGATATCGGGAACATTATCGTCAGGCAGGATGGACCGGTGCTGCTGCGGGATATAGCTGAGATCTTCTACGGTGTCAGGGAACAGAGTTCCATCAGCAGGGTCAACGGAATGGATGAGGTTACCGTCAACCTTGTAAACGACAGGCAGGCAAACCTAATAAGGCTTTCGCACGCATCACTCGACCAGATAGAGAAGCTGAACCGGGAGCTTGCCTCTTCAGGAATCGAAATAATAGTTCAGAACAACAGCGCCGAGACAATGGAAAAGAATATAAACCAGATAATCAACCTTGCTGTCACGGGGGGATTCCTGGCTATTCTGATCCTCTGGTTCTTCCTAAGAAACATCAGGCTTGTGACTGTAATTGCTGTTTCAATCCCGGTATCGGTATATACCGCGTTTAATTTCTTTTACGCATTCAACATTACAATAAACAGTCTTACACTTGTCGGGATAGCGCTTGCAATAGGAATGCTCGTGGATAATTCGGTGGTGGTCCTTGAGAATATTTACAGGCTTGCCGGATCGGGCAGGGATCCGGCAACATCGGTAAAACAGGGATCCCGGGAGGTTATCCGAGCGATTTTTGCATCAACCCTTACCACAATAGTTGTCTTTTTCCCATTTGTGTTCACATCCAATTTCCTTATCCGGCTCATCGGAAAAAATATAAGCGTATCGATCATATCAACCCTGCTTGTTTCACTTGCTGTTGCAATGCTGCTGATCCCGATGGCGACATTTTACCTCCTTTCCGGCCCCTCTGCCGGCAACTCCGAAGTGTTCAAGAAACTTTCGATTCACGACAGGCTTATCCAGGCATATCATCTGGTCCTGAAAGCCAGCATGAGAAATCCGGCAGGAACAATTATCGGGACCCTGGCTGTTTTCTTTGCAGCCCTGCTTATAAGCCTGACGCTTAGCCTCGTCACAAACAGCGACGTCGAGACAGCCGAGTTCAGGCTGAGCGTTACTATGCCGGCCGGATCGACACTTTCAAAAACTGATGCCGTGGTTGCGGAAATCGAGTCGAGGCTCGCTTCAATCCCTGAAAAGGAGGACATAGTGAGCCGGATTGAAGAAGATCAGGCCACCGTTACAGTTAACCTTTTCAAAGACTGGGACAAGAAAAGCAAGAGGAGCCTTCCTGAAATCAAGAACGATATCTCAGAGAAAACAAAGAATATCTCCGCGGCAGAGATAAGCATGGATGCCATATCGACAAGCGGAGGATTCGAGAGCGGAGGTGGCGGTGGCAGAAGCGGCGGCGGCGGAAATCCGGGTGCTGATTTTTCGTCTCTCCTGGGGATAGGTTCAAAACCGGAAAGCGTCATAATCAAAGGGCAGAACTTCAGGCAGATGAAGGATCTTGCCGATGACATCAGGTCGTACGTTGATGATCTTGAAACCATCGACAATGTCAACATAAATGTGCAGGACAATACCCCAGAGGTCCAGCTCCATTTTGACATGGATTTCATCGGAAGGAATAACTACACCCTGGCTGATCTTGCAGCCGCCCTTTCAACTTTCGGCAGGGAATACTCTTCGGGTGCAACTTTCAGGCAGGGAACGGAGAACTACGACATAATGATCAAGTACTCCGAAGAAGATACCATAGCAACCGGGAACACTGAAAAGACAATTGAAGACCTCAGGCGGCTCGAGGTTTCAAGTACTGCAGGCCCGGTGATGGAAATGGAAGAGCTTGCCAGAATCATTTTTTCATACGGGATGGGCAATATTCACCGGGAGAACCAGGAAAAGAGAGTTACAGTAACATACAGCTTCAAGGATGAAATAAAGGCCTCCAAGGATCTGCTCGCCGGGGCACGTGCTGAGATTGAATCAATAGTAGCACGGCTTAATATCCCTTCCGGAATCGCCGTAGAGGTGGTTCACGAGGAAAACGAGCTGAAGGAATTCTACAGCCTTATAGGTATAGCCTTCCTTCTTATATTCATGATCCTTGCGGCAGTCTTTGAATCGCTTTCATTGCCTTTTGTCCTGCTTTTCAGCATCCCCCTTGCAGCCCTGGGATCGCTGATAGCACTTATCCTTACAGGAAACACGCTGCTGAGCGTCAACACCCTGACAGGCTTTCTGATCCTTCTCGGTGTTGTCGTAAACAATGGCATAATACTAATTGATTATACGAATATTCTCCGGAAACGGGGTTACCGCAGGTCGAGGGCTTTGATGACGGCAGGAATGGCAAGGATAAGGCCTATCCTTATCACTGCCTCCACAACAGTGGTTGCGATGTTTCCGCTCGCCATGGGAAAAGCAGAATTCGTTTCGGTGATCGGAGCCACATTTGCAATAACGGTTATCGGAGGACTCACTCTCAGCACCCTCCTTACACTGATATTCATTCCGACATTTTACTCGGGCCTTGAGAACTCGCTCGACTGGTTCAAATCGCTCGGCTGGAAGAACAAGGCTCTTCAGCTGATCATATTCGGCTTGCTTATATTCTTTATATACACACACATCGACAAATTCCTCTGGAAGCTTATCACAACCATACTTGCAGTAATTCTTGTGCCTGCCACTTCATGGTTTCTGATGAACAGCCTCAGGAAAGCAAGGGAAACAGTTATCCCGGCTGATGAGCCTATAAACATCTACGTGCAGAGCCTTGTAAAGATATATGAAAGGGAAAACAGATGGGTCCGTGAATGGAAGGCAGGGGCCAGGATAAGGGAGAGGCTCGGACTGCGAAGGCATTTCAGGAAATGGAAGGATATGACCCAGGTCTCATGGCAGCTTCCATTGTTTGTTTTCATGATCTATTTTACATATTTCTATCTTCAGAAAGGCTTCTGGATTTTCCTGTTCAGCATTGGAACATGGTTTTTCCTTTCGGCTGTCTGGAACCAGATCAGGGAACTCTTTACAAACTTAACCAAGGACAGGGAAAAAGGTATTCTGAAAAAACTGATCCCGGTTCTTGATTTTCTGGTCTTCTGGATCGTCCCGCTTCTTAACCTGGTAATGTTCCAGGTTAAATGGGATAACATTGCAGTGGTACTGATACTTGGATTTCTGTGGTTTACCGGGCTCTTTATCTACAAAACCGGCCTTAAGCTCAGCAATGAGAACATTGATATCTACAGGCTTGAAGGAAAGTTCAGGGGGATTAGAAAGAGTATCTACAAATTGGTGGCAGCTGTTCCTCTGATAGGTAAAAGGAAGAAACCATTCAAGGCCCTAAGCTGCGTCTCGCTTAATATCGGAAACGGGATGTTTGGCCTTCTCGGTCCCAATGGAGCCGGGAAAACGACACTTATGAGGATCATCTGCGGGATCCTTGAGCAGAGCTACGGAAAGGTCTGGATAAACGGGCTTGATACCAGCAAAAAACGGGAGGAGCTCCAGGGGCTTATAGGATATCTCCCGCAGGAATTCGGAAGCTATGAAAATATGACAGCCCATGAGTATCTCCACTACCAGGCGATGCTGAAGAACATTATCGATGCAAAAACCAGGGAAGAGAGGGTAACGTATGTCTTGAAAGCCGTACATATGGAGGAGCGCCGGCATGAAAAGATCGGATCATATTCAGGAGGTATGAAGCAGAGAATGGGGATAGCGCTTATCCTGCTTCATCTTCCGAGGATACTGGTTGTCGACGAGCCTACCGCGGGCCTCGACCCAAGGGAACGGATAAGGTTCAGAAACCTCCTTGTTGAACTCAGCCGCGAACGGATAGTAATTTTCTCAACCCATATAATTGAGGATATCTCAAGCTCATGCAACCAGGTGGCCGTGCTGAACAAAGGAAGGCTCAGATACCTCGGGAAACCGTCGGAGATGACCAGGGAGGCCGAAAATCATGTATGGCAGTTCAGGCTCCCCTCCGAAGAATTCGGGAAATTCGTTGATGAGCACCTGGTGGTGCATCACATGTCGGAGGGCGACAGCGTGAGGGTGAGGGTTATTTCAGAGGAAAAACCCTGGGAAAATGCTGTAAACGCGACTCCCAACCTGGAAGATGCTTATCTGTGGCTGTTAAGAAGGAAAGAAAATAATAAGATAAAGTAAGAATGAAGAAATAAAAAATGAAGAATTTAACCACGGAGTAACACGGAGTTATGCACGGAGTAACACTGTTTGGGCTTCTAAAAAGACGTAATTACATTGTAATTACATTGATTTTTAATATAAAACTCCGTGAGACTCCGTGGTAAAAAACCGTGAGACTCCGTGGTAAAAAACCGTGTTACTCCGTGGTAAAAAACCGTGTTACTCCGTGGCTAAAAAAAATCCTATGAAAACCAACAATTTATATAATTATTCCAGCCTGGTTCAAAAAATGATCCTCTATAACCTCAGGATTATCTTTGCCAATAAATTCATCTGGTTTCTTGCCGGATCGATAGTATTCTATCTGGGACTTTCGGTAATTTATGTCTTTTCACAGGACGTTTCAGCCATGTCGGAACTTTACGGGGTTTTCCTCTTTTCAGGCATTCTGCTTGTATTCTACCCTTCGGTTTTCGGTATTCAGAACGACCAGGATGCAAGGACCCTCGAAATATTGTTCGGCATTCCCAACTACAGGTACAAAGTATGGCTGGTAAGGATAATCCTGATATTTGTTTTGGCATTCCTTATTATGCTTGTTTTTACATTTCTCACCACCGTCCTGATAGTCAAATTCCAGTTTGTCAAAGTAACGGTACAGGTAATGATACCTGTCCTTTTCCTTGGTATGATGTCCTTCATGCTTTCAACGGTCATCAGGAATGGCAACGGAACCGCGGTGGTGATGATAATCTTCGGCATCTTTTTCATGATTCTCGAAGATCCCCTCCGGAAAAGCCAGTGGAATGTTTTCCTTAATCCCTTTGATCCCGCCTGGGATGTCAGTGAAACAACCTGGGCTATAATAACCCTCAAGAACAGGATAATCCTTATTACGGGCACAATACTTTTCCTTCTGGCCGCTCTTTTCAATCTGCAGAAAAGAGAGAAGTTTATGTAAAAAAGTCTGGTTATTCAATCAATTGCTATATTTGTAACTAATCAGTACTTAAAGTGAGCTAAAGTTTGGAGTGACTAAAGTTATAAAGGACAGTATTAACACCTCTCCCCTCTTCAGAAGAAGATAAACGGCCCCTGCATCCAGCATTTGTGTGTAACTTTAGTCACTCTAGTCACTCCAAACTCTAGTCACTGATCAGGTACCTATATTTGAATTGTAAACTACAGACTAAAATTGCTTAATATATGGATAATATCAGGCGCCGCGACTTTTTAAGGAAATCGGTTTTAGCCGGACTGGCGGTTTCATTTGCATCGCCCCTGGATACTTTCGCATCATCAGTAATCAGTACTGAAAGCATCTCAGGCAAATCGAGTGTCGGACTTACAACAGGTGGCAACAGGGCCGACATGACATTCCGTGCTCTCCAGCCTTATTCAAAACAGATCCGTCAGGCGATCGGAAACAAACGCGTGATACTCAAACCGAACAATGTTTCGATTGATATCCCGCTTTGTGCTACTCATGCCGATACCCTTGAAGGTGTTCTTGAATTCCTCAAGTCGATAAGGAAGCTCGATAATGTTATAATTGCAGAATCAGCTGCCAATGGTCCCTCACTGGAAGGATTTGATAATTACGGATATCTCAGTCTCGCCGCAAAATATCCGGTTAAATTTGTGGATCTCGATCAGGAAGGATCTCAGATTCTTTATGTATTCGATGAAAAGGATTTCAAGCCTCATCCCGTAAGATTCTCAAAAGTACTGCTCGACCCTGATTCATATATTGTATCCGTGGCCAGGATGAAAACACACGATCGTGCGGTGATAACCCTGTCACTTAAGAATATCGTGTTCGGAGCTCCTGTAAAAGATCAGGGATTTACCTGGGGACCGAACCGCAGGGAGGGTGCAAGGAGCGATAAGGCAATCGTTCACGGAAGCGGATTCAAAGGCATAAATTATAATTTATACAGCCTCGCCCCGCGTCTTCATCCGCATCTCGCACTGATTGACGGATTCGAAGGCATGGAAGGGAACGGGCCTAATAACGGGACTCCCGTCGACCACAGAGTCTGTGTGGCAAGTACCGACTGGCTTGCAGCCGACCGTGTTGCCGTTGAACTGATGGGCGTTGATTATACAAAAGTCAAATGGCTCAACTTTTGCACAATGGCAGGATATGGTACAGGAGATCTTGGCAAGATTGAAGTCATCGGAGAAAAAATCAGCGACCACATTAAACATTATAAGCTTAACGATAATATCGAAAAGCAGCTGGCTTAGAAGTTTTTGCCTCGATTGGAATCATTCGAAAGGATGTTCCCTGCTGAAATCAGGATTGTAGTTCTGATAACTGTCCATATCCTGGATCCATCCATTGCGAAAACCGAGATCTTCCATTTCTTCAACGACTGAATCGTATTCAGCCTTGTATAAAATCCGTTGCAGTTCCGGATGATTTCTTACTTCCCTGGTGGGATGGTATTGCGACATCAGGGAGATATTTATTCCCGTCGAGATTTCATCTGCAAGTGTCTTAAGTACACTTTTACTTTCATCGGCATGTCCCGGAAGAACGAGATGTCTTACGAGTATACCGTTTTCTGCCCTTCCTTCATTGTCAAGCGCTAAAACCGATCCTTTCTGATAAAACATCTCTTTAAGTGCAGCCAGAGCAATTGCAGGATAATCTGCAGCATCAGAAAACCGTTGCGCAATCCCGGGTAAAACATATTTGTAATCAGGCAGATATACATCTATCAGACCCTCAAGGCTTCTTATTGTTTCTCTTTTATCGTAGCTGTTTGTATTATAAACCGTTACAGGCTTAAATCCCCTGTCATTCAATCCTCTTATTATTGCCCTTACCTGGTGGACAACATGCGACGGGGAAACAAAGCCCACAGCCTTGATTCCATGCTTAAGAATTCCTGTAATTGTATCAAGCGCCTCATTCAAGTCTGGTGATCTTCTGTTTTCCCCCGAACAGGGCCTGCTGATTTCGTGGTTCTGGCAATAAATGCATTTAAGATTACAGCCCGAAAAGAATATGTTGCATATTCCGTCAGGTCTGCTAATGGGTGGCTCCTCTCCCCTGTGGATGCAGATCGATGCGATGTTCATTCCGGCATCAGAGCCGCAATATCCTGTCCCTCCCTCAAACCTGTTCACCCTGCATTCACGCGGGCAAAGCATGCATTTTGATAAAAGGGTTATCTCGTCTGATGTAAAGATCTCTTCAGTCATATAGCGACATTAACCACAAAGGAACACGAAGTGAAGCACAAAGGTACACAAAGGAGCCCAATAGTTTTGAAACCTTTGTGTTACTTAATGATTACCTTTGTGTTACTTTGTGGTAGAAAAAAAAGATTACACCAAATATATTGCGAATTCTAAAACAATAATTATCTTTGCATCCGAATTGAGGGGCAATTGAGACCTAGGGGACCAGAGTCCCCTATTTTATTATCGGTTTTCAGAGAATGATCGACAGGGGAAAAATAGAGGAACTTGTAAAGGAGTATATCCGTGGTACGGATCTCTTCCTTGTTGCAGTGAAAGTGAGCGCATCAAACAGGATAACCGTGCTCGCCGATACCAGGAAAGGGATAACAATCGATGAGTGTGCTCTGCTTCACCGCCACATCGAAAATGGACTCGACCGCGATACCATGGATTTTGAACTTCAGGTCTCATCTCCCGGTCTCGAAATGCCTTTCAGCGTGTCAGAGCAATACTATAAGAACGAGGGGCAGAAGATTTCAGTGACCGACAATGATGGAATGAACTACACAGGAATACTGAAAAACGTCACCAAGGGAGGCTTCGACCTCGAAACTGAAGTTAAGGTCAAAGGCAAGGCAAGGGAAGTTAAGGATCTGCCTTTCAATTTCGACCAGGTGAAAACGGTAAAAATTGTACTAACGATAAAATAACATCAAGAAGATATCAGCAGATGGAAAATATTAATTTGATCGATACCTTTTCGGAATTCAAGGAGCTCAAGAATATTGACAGGCCCACCATGATGAGTGTCCTGGAGGATGTATTCAGGAGCATGCTGGCGAAGAAATACGGTTCAGCCGACAATTTCGACATAATCGTCAATATCGACAAGGGCGACTTTGAAATATGGAGGAACAGGGTTGTTGTGGAAGACGATGAGCTGGTTGATCCCAACCTGCAGATTCCGCTTTCGAAGGCAAAGGAGATCGATGAGGATTATGAAGCAGGGGAAGAGGTCTCGGATGAAGTCAAATTCCTCGACTTCGGCAGAAGGGCAATCCTGTCGCTAAGGCAAAACCTCACGGCAAGGATACTCGATCTTGAGAAGAACAACATTTACATCAAGTACAAGGACAGGATCGGCGAGATTGTGACAGGAGAAGTCTACCAGGTATGGAAAAGGGAGATACTTGTGCTTGACGATGAC
>Ga0105106_10001161_pt1 | contig 18938 bp, 15 predicted proteins | sample PPLLaktember2015_5_FD_79109 | JGI IMG/M metagenome (GOLD analysis project Ga0105106, IMG submission 79109) | Freshwater sediment microbial communities from Prairie Pothole Lake near Jamestown, North Dakota, USA - PPLs Lake P8 Core (1) Depth... | ecosystem: Environmental > Aquatic > Freshwater >...
GGGACAAGATAAATGATGGAAACCGGTTCAAATATCTTTCGCAGATGCCTGAACCGGAACAGAATCCGGCTTACAGGCCGGCTGCAAAAAAACGGGACGTATTTGCGTCCCGTTTTGGTTGTTTGACCCCCTACCTAACCTTCCCCCACAGGGGAAGGAAAGAGCATTTCACCCTTGGGGGAAACGGGAAAGGGGGCTTACTTGATCTTGAACACACTATCCTCCATCGGAACATCAACCTCAACCTTGGTAAAGGTTGTAACTATTTCCATTCCGCTTGCTGATGTTGTTGTTTTCATAGGCACAAGAATCCCGCTGGTTTCCGTATAATCCGACGGAAATGACTCAACCGTCATGTCCATACCGCCCTGGTTTACGGTGGCAATGGTTTTTACGATAAGATATGATGATTTGTCGATAAACATGGTGGCTGAGCCTGTACCATCCAGATCAGTTTTAATCCTGAAGGCAGGTTTGCCGTTTACATTTTCCTCTCCCTCGAGAGTGAGCTTCCCTTCACTCAGGTAGCGTGCCATGTAGTTGTTGAACATGTTATTCCTGTCTGCCTGTTTAATCTGATCAGCCGTCATCTCAACGGGCTCAAGTGAACCGGCCATTGGATTTACCATATAGCCTTTCTCCCCGTCAAACACCTGGATAATGTCCTGTCCGTTAAAGCTGGTTACGCTTTTGAGTTTGTTTGGATTCTTCATCCACATTTCCATCGGCATGTCCATTCCCATCACAGATGTCTTTGCAGAGATCCTGATTGTCTGAATATTGCCGATCTTATCGAGTTTGTTTGCAACCGTGTACTTGCCGATTATATCTTCAAGCGACTGGCCATTGATTGCTGCAAATGCAAAAAGTAAAGAGACTCCGAGTAATAATTTTTTCATACGAACTTTTTTTGTTAATAATAATTAAAAGGTATTGATTGTTTTTCTTAATTCCGTAAGCATAATCAAAAGTCGTTCCATTTTTGAAAGGGGGAGCATATTTGCTCCGTCTGATCTGGCTGAAGCAGGATCGGGATGGGTTTCAATAAAGATTCCGTCAGCGCCTACGCTTATGGCGGCCCTTCCGATTGTTTCTATCATTTCAGGATCGCCTCCCGAAACTCCGGCTGACTGGTTTGGCTGCTGAAGCGAGTGGGTAATATCCATAATTACGGGAACTCCGTTCCTCTGCATCACGGGGATGTTCCTGAAGTCAACCACCAGATCCTGATAACCGAACATGTTGCCCCTGTCCGTCAGCATTATGAGGTTATTCCCTGAATCCCTCACTTTTTCAACGGCGAACTTCATTGAGGCTCCTGAAAGGAACTGACCCTTCTTGATGTTTACCCATTTCCCTGTACGGGCTGCTGCCTCCAGAAGATCTGTCTGGCGGCAGAGGAATGCAGGGATCTGAAGCACATCAACATATTCGGCTGCCATTCCTGCTTCAGTAGGATTATGAATATCCGTTATGACCGGAACCGAAAAACGCTTTTTAACTTTGGCGAGTATCTCAAGGGCTTTCACATCTCCGATTCCGGTGAAAGAATCGCCCTTTGACCTGTTTGCTTTGCGGTACGATGCCTTGAAAACCAGGGGAAACTTGTATTTATCTGACAGATTAACAAGGTGCCCTGCTATCTCGAGGACCATGTCCTCACTCTCAACAACGCATGGACCGGCGATAAGAAGGAAATTGCCTGTTTCACGGTATTTCAGCCCGGGAATATTTATTCCGTTTTTTAACATCGAGTTGTAAAGATAGTAAAATATTATTCTTCTCTGTGTGTTTATGCCCCCCATCCCCCCTTAAGGGGGGTTAAAAGCAAGCCCCCTTCAGGGGGTTTGGGGGCGATTACTCATAATCGTAAATATCCTTCCACAAACCCTTTATTCTTTTCCTGATCTCTTCTTCCTTAGGATTTGAACCCGGGTCATAGAATTTTGTTCCCTTAATCTCCTCAGGCAGAAAATGATCCTGTGTGAAATTCCCTTCAAAATCATGTGCGTATTTATAGCCTTTGTGGTATCCGAGGTCCTTCATGAGTTTTGTGGGGGCATTCCTTATATGGAGCGGAACTGAAAGATCTCCCTTTTCCCGCACCAAAGCCTGGGCATTTTCAATCGCCATATAGGATGCATTGCTTTTTGGAGATGTGGCAAGGTATATTGCAGTTTCGGAGAGTATGATGCGGGATTCCGGCCATCCGATAACATTTATAGCCTCGAAGCACGACTGGGCAAGCAGAAGCGCATTTGGGTTGGCAAGACCGATGTCCTCGGCCGCAAGGATCAGCATCCTTCTTGCTATGAACTTCGGGTCCTCACCGCCTTCAACCATCCGTGCAAGCCAGTAGACAGAGGCGTTGGGATCGCTTCCCCTCATCGATTTGATGAAGGCTGAGATTATATCATAGTGCTGTTCTCCGTTCTTGTCATAGATGGCAAGGTTTTTCTGGACATGCCTCAATACCTTCTCATTATCCACGATAACCTTTTCGGAGCCTGTCTCATCAGCTTCAGATGAGACAACCAGCTCGAGGGCATTGTATAGCTTTCTGGCATCACCGCCGGAAATTCTCAGGAGGGCTTCATATTCCTTTATTTCAATATCGAATTTTGCAAGGTAGATATCCTTTTTAAGCGCCTTGTTCAGAAGTAATGTGAGTTCATCCTCATTAAGCGGATTCATAACATACACCTGGCAGCGCGAAAGGAGGGGGGAAATTACCTCAAAGGAGGGATTCTCGGTGGTAGCACCTATAAGAGTAATGATTCCCTGCTCAACGGAACCCAGAAGTGAATCCTGCTGCGATTTGTTGAATCGGTGAATTTCATCAATGAACAGTACCGGATTGGGCTGATTAAAAAACTGCTGTTTTTTCGCCTTTTCAATAGTTTCTCTTACATCCTTTACACCGGAATGGACGGCACTCAGGTGGAAAAAAGGCCTTTTCAGGGTGTTCGCAATGATCCAGGCAAGGGTTGTCTTGCCAACACCCGGAGGACCCCAGAGGATAAATGAAGGGATATTGCCGGATTCTATAACCCTTCTGAGAACCGCGTTTTTGCCGACCAGATGCTCCTGTCCGCAGAATTCATCTAGGTTTTTTGGCCGCAGTCTGTCGGCCAATGGCTGGTTTGCAAGCATTATCGGAAATTTGTGTAAAAATAGCGAATGATTTTTTCATAAATTTGGGATCATTTTAATAATCATGAACAAAATACTATCCATTGTTACAATAGTGTTGGTTTTTTACGGATGCTCCGCAAAACACTCAGCCAGTACAGATGAAATTTCAGAGGGAAGGAATATTATCACCGACAGCGGCATGGTGGTGTCGGCTCATCCGGAAAGCTCCAGGGCAGGCCTCTATGTCTTGCTAATGGGGGGAAACGCTGTCGATGCAGCTGTTGCAACCGAGTTTGCACTTGCAGTCTGTTACCCCGAGGCGGGTAATATAGGTGGTGGTGGTTTTATGATGGTCCGGACTGCCGATGGAACCACCGACCTTATTGACTACCGGGAAAAGGCTCCTTTCAGGGCATCGGCAAGCATGTATCTCGATGCTTCAGGTAGCGTAATTGAAGGGCTTAGTACAGAAACACATATGGCATCAGGAGTTCCCGGTACCGTGGATGGCATGATCAATATTCATTCAAAATATGGAGTCCTCTCTTTCAGGGAAGTTATCCAGCCCGCAATCGATTTGGCCTGGAAGGGATTTCCTGTTACCATAAGTCAGGCTGCCGATTTTAACTCAAACAGACAAAATTTCATTTCAAGAAATGCAACTCCGCCTGCTTTTGTAAAGGAAACACCATGGATTGAAGGTGACACCCTCAGGCAGGAGAGCCTGGCATTTACCCTTGAGAGAATAAGGGATCACGGCCGGGACGGATTCTATTCAGGCACCACTGCAAGGCTTATTGTCAGGGAGATGCAGAGAGGCAATGGGATTATAACAATTCCTGATCTTTCAGAATATAGCTCTTCCTTCAGGGACCCGGTTTCGAAAGAATACCGTGGTTACAGGATCATATCAGCCTCCCCGCCATCAGCCGGTGGAATAGTTCTTCTTCAGATACTTGGAATGATCGAACCCTATAACATTAGAGAAGCAGGATTTCACACCACGCAATCTGTCCACCTTATAGCGGAGGCTGAAAGAAGGGCATTTGCTGATCGTTCTGAGTTCCCAGGTGATCCGGATTTTACAGAAATCCCTGTTGGCCTGCTGCTTGATGATGATTACCTTGCCGGCCAAATGAAAAGTTTCAGAAGCGACTCAGCATCCTCTTCTTCAAAGACAGGTCACGGCTCCCCGTCTGTTGCAGAGAGTGAGGAGACAACCCATTATTCAGTTGTGGACCGGCATGGTAATGCAGTTGCCGCTACAACCACCCTCAACGGCACTTTTGGCAGCAGCATTGTTGTCGACAGCGCAGGATTTCTTCTGAATAACCAGATGGACGATTTTTCTGCAAAACCGGGGGTCCCGAACATGTACGGGCTTGTCGGGGGAGAGGCCAATTCAATAAGACCAGGTAAAAGAATGCTTAGTTCCATGACCCCGGTAATCGTTGAAAAAGAGGGAAAGCTATTCATGGCGGCGGGTTCTCCGGGAGGATCAACAATACCGACATCGGTGTTGCAGGTTTTAGTAAATGTTATTGATTATGGCATGAATATCCGGCAGGCTGTCGATACAGGAAGGTTCCATCATCAATGGCTGCCCGATTATATAAGCTATGAGAATAACTCACTCGACACCGTTACACTGATGAATCTTCAAAATATGGGTCATTCCCTGAGGAAAAGGAGCTCCCTTGGAAGAGTCAATGCAATCATGATTTTACCGGATGGGAAAAAAGCTTCCGGGGCCGACAGGAGAGGCAATAATTCAGCATTTGGTTATTAAGATGCATTGATTCAGGATTTTTTGCTACATTGGCATAAAAATAATTTGTAAGCAGAAAATAAATGACCCGTTTTGTAGTTATTTAACTGTCTATAAATGTTTATCCAATATAGTATTTGAATAATTTCAGATATTTATTCAGTTATGAAAAAGCCTCTGCTGATAACAATTATCATTCTGATCCTGGTTCTTGCCCTTCCTTTTATAAAATTTGTCCGCTGGTCTTTCCAGGAAAAGAAACCCATTGACGTAGTTATTCTGGACAAGACAGTTCCCACTCTTGAACGGCTTAACCACAAATCCCTTACCTGGATTCTCAATAACTCAAGATTTGTTAAGAAAGAGAAAAAGAGCAGTTATTCATACAAAAAGGATTATTACGGATTTGCGCCCACCAGACCGCTCAAGGACAGGGGCAATACGAAAAAAGAATATCACGTTTCTGAAATGCTCGAACTCCCCGAAAGAGTCGATGCAATCTATTTTGCAGATACATACGGCGTTTTTTTTAATGACTGGTATGTGGGTGTAAACAAAAGCCGAAGGTCAAGGAAGATTTACGGCGGACTGAACAATACCGATTATCTCCTTGTCAATGAAATGAAGAACAGGAACAAGCTGATAATTCTTGAATACAATACTTTGGACTATCCCACACCAGCATTTGAATCGTACAGAACTCAGGAGAAACTGGGCATTACCTTCACCGGCTGGTCAGGAAAATATTTCAGTTCGCTTGACACGACAGCCAGGAATTTTCCTGTATGGATGACTTCAATGTACAGGAAAGAGAATAATAAGCCATGGACATTTACAAAACCCGGAATTGTATTGCTGAGCGAGAAAAACATCATTGTTCTGGAGGAGGGAACTCATCTCAGGGATGCTTTGCCATATATACTTACTGATGAGGCAAATTGTGAGAAATTTGGTGTTCCGGCCTCAGTGGCCTTCGACAAATGGTTTGACATAATCGACCCCATGGATGGCAATGTAATTTCAAAATTCAGCCTGGGCACAACCGCCCTTGGTGATACATTACTGAGCGGCAAGATGCTGAGCAATAGTTTTCCCGCGGTAACCCAGGATTCATCAACCCGGAGGATCTATTATTTCTCGGGCGATTTTGCAAATAATGAGGTTGATTTCTGCACATCGCGACTGAAGGGATTCAACGGAATAAAAGGTCTGTCATATTCTGATAAGCCAGCTGATACAAGAAGGTTTTTCTGGCTCTATTACAAGCCATTGGTAAATGCTATCTTCAGCGATTATTACGCAACTCTGAAATCAGAATAAAATCCAGCTTTTCAGATAAAATGCATAAAGAAGGGGGATATTGGAATATCCCCTTTTTTTGTACATCAACCCCCTGAATCCCCCATCTGCGTTCAACCCCCTAAATCCCCCATCTGCGTTCAACCCCCTAAATCCCCCATATGGGGGACTAAGAAACCTGCACCTCTTCAAAGCCCCCCATTTGGGGGGTTGGGGGGTTGATCTATTTTTAATTACATTTGTATTAAGTACTTCACCCAAAATGTTGTTTACAGATGAGACTTACCCTGATCCAGTCTGACATTACCTGGGAAGACAAGGTTCGCAATCTCGAAAGGATGGGAGAGATGATATCCTCAATCCCCGGCGAAACCGACCTGTTAATTCTTCCCGAAATGTTCAATACCGGTTTTTCAATGAATCCGTCTGAGCTTGCAGAACCGCCTGAATCAGTTACGTTTGACTGGCTGCAAGATATTTCAGCAAGATACAATTCCGGCATTTGCGGAAGTTATATCGTAAGTGAGAACAGTAAATTCTACAACAGGTGGATTTTTGTCTCGGCTGATGGTGAAGTCAGCATATATGATAAAAGGCACCTTTTTTCAATGAGTGGCGAAGAGGCTCTTTTTACCAGAGGTGAGAAGCGTATTGTATTTAATTTCAGGGGAATAAGGATCTGTCCCAATGTCTGCTATGACCTGAGGTTCCCTGTATGGAGCAGGAACCGTAATAATTATGATCTTTTGATTAATTCGGCCAACTGGCCTGAAAGCAGGAGGGACGTTTGGATTACCCTGCTGAAAGCACGTGCACTTGAAAATCAATGCTTTGTGGCAGGTGTGAACAGGATCGGAACTGACGGTGCAGGAATAAGTTATTGTGGTGATTCAATGATGCTTGGCCCTAAAGGGGAAATCATTGCTGAGGGACGGCAGAATGAGGAGTGCATAATTTCAGGGGAAATATCGATTGGTGAATTATCGGATTTCAGGAGAAAGTTCCCGGTTTGGAAAGACGGGGATGACTTTACGATTATTTGACAGTTGAATTGCACCTTTCAAGGCACCGATTACAAATCGGCGCCAGCAGGAGATTTCTTTACCACTGAAATGCATCTTTTCAAGGCACCGATTACAAATCGGTGCCAGCAGGATTCTTTCTGACACCTGACGCCTTTAGCCTTTTTTCAGCGCTTCAAAGAGAATTACGACCGGTGGTTTTGCCACCCTTCCTGTCCCGTCTTTTATATGGTGCCTGCAGCTTGTTCCGGGAGCTGCAACAACCACATCACCGGAACTCTTTAATATTTCCGGGAACAATACAAGTTCGCCGATCTTTTTTGACAGTTCAAAGTGTTCCTTTTCATATCCGAACGATCCTGCCATTCCGCAGCATCCCGATGGGATCTCGCTCACCTTGTAGTTCGCAGGAATTGAAAGCATTTCGATGGAGCATGCGGATGATGAAACGGCCTTCTGCTGGCAGTGCGCATGCAGAAGTATCTCCAGTTTGTCGACGGTGAATGATTCCCTTTTTATCTTACCAGCTTTGAATTCATTTGCTATAAACTCATCGAGCATATAGCTGTTGCTGGCTATTTTTTTCGATTTTTCCTTAAGTTCCTCACCGACAAGATCAGGGTACTCATCGCGGAACCCCAGGATGGCTGATGGTTCGATCCCGACAAGCGGCAAATTTTCATCTATAAGACCGGAGAGGGCGTTGATATTATTGATTGCAATCTTTTTTGCTTTCCTGAGCAGCCCCTTCGAAATAAATGTTCTTGCACTCAGATCGTGATCCGCTACCTCGACCCTGTAGTTTAAGGCTGTAAGAAGCCTTACTGCAGCAATGCCGGCTTCAGTGTCGTTGTAATCAGTGAACTCATCTATGAAAAGGCAAACGCTGCCGGAAGGGGTGGCAGGATTTAATGAGGCAAGATGTTTTCTGGCCCATTTCCTGAGGGTTGTCTCATAAACCAGCGGTATCGATCTTTCAGAAGCAAACCCGATACTCTTCTTGAATAATCCCGAAAATGCCCTGTTCTTAAGAAAGTAGTTATAGATTCCGGGGATGAAGGAACCTAACTTGTTGAAAGTCGAAATATAGGCGATCAGAAGCGACCGCAGAGGAACTCCGTGCTTGTCGTACCAGTGCTGCAGGAATTCCGATTTCATCTTGGCAATGTCGACACCCGACGGGCATTCTGATTTGCATCCCTTGCATGCAAGGCAAAGATCGAGGATATCATAAATCTCCCTGTGATCCCAGGGATCAGGGTCCTTACGGCTCAGAAACTCCCTAAGGATATTAGCTCTTGCCCTTGTGCAGTTTTCCTCATCCATTGTGGCCATAAAACTGGGACACATGGTTCCGCCCAGCTTTATTGATTTGCGGCAATCGCCCGACCCGTTGCATTTTTCTGCTGCTCTTACTATTCCTTCAGTTGATGAGAAATCATAAACTGTTTCCAGTTCCGGGGTCACCATGCCGGGTTCGTACCTCAGGAAAGTGTTCATCAGAGGTGTGTCAACTATTTTCCCGGGATTAAGGATATTTTCAGGATCCCAGGCTGCCTTTAGCTTTTTAAGCAATTCATAATTGGCTTCACCAAGGATAAGCGGAATGAATTCTCCCCTGAGCCTTCCGTCACCATGTTCTCCGCTAAGTGATCCCCGGTACTTCTTTACAAGCCTTGCCGTTTCAAGTCCGATTGTCCTGAACAATTCGACATCTCCGGGATCCTTGAGATTCAGAACCGGTCTGATATGAAGTTCCCCGGTCCCGATATGGGCATGGTAGACTGAATCCTTTCCGTATTTCGCCAGTAATTTTGCAAAATCGTCCATATAGGCGGGCAGGTCCTCGACCCTGACTGCCGTATCTTCAACCAGGGATACCGTTCTGCGATCGCCCTTCATTTTTCCGAGGACCCCTAATCCGGCTTTCCTTAATTCCCAGGCTTTTGCCATATCCTTTCCCCTCACAACAGGGTAGGAATAGCCGAACCCGGCTTTTTTGAGGGCTTTTATCAAATCATCAGTAACCTTTTCGACTTCTTCAACCGTATCCCTTGCAAACTCAACCATCATTATTGCACCGGGATCCCCGTCAAGGAAGAAACGATTGTTTTTCTGACTAAGGTTGTCTTTTGTAAGCTCGAGGATACGGTCATCGGTCAGCTCAACGGCAGAGGGATTGAATTGAAGGGCTACAAGATTAGCCAGGAATGCTTCGTCACGATCCCTGTGATGAACGCAAACCAGCGTTTTGCATGACGGAGGGAGAGGTACGAGGTTAAGTTTTATTTCGGTTGTCACCGCAAGTGTGCCTTCCGATCCTGCAAGAAGCCGGCATAAGTTGAATTTTTTATCCGAATCCTTATCAAAGATTTCGGAATCGAGCAGTAAATCGAGTGCATATCCGGTGTTGCGCCTGGGGATCCTGGGATCGGGATAACCTTCCCTGATAGATTTTCTATTACCCGGGTCGCCGAGTATTTCCCTGATATTCCTGTAAATGGAACCTTCAAGATTATCCTGACTGCATTTTCTTTCAAATGTGCTTTGGTCCGTCGGACCAAAAGTTGCTTCACTTCCGTCGCTAAGGAGTGTTTTAAGTTCAATCGTATGGTCGCGTGTTGACCCGTAAACAAGTGAATGCGAGCCGCATGAATTATTGCCGACCATTCCGCCCATGTTGCACCGGCTGGAAGTTGATGTCTCGGGGCCAAAAAACAGGCCGAAAGGCCGCAGGTACATGTTCAGCTCGTCGAGAACCACACCCGGTTCAACCCTTACCCACATCTCTTCCCTGTTTAATTCCAGGATTCCTGTCATATACCGGGAGATATCTGCAATAATTCCTGAAGCCACCACCTGACCGGCAAGTGATGTGCCTGCAGCCCTGATCGTAACTCCGGTTTTCTCTTCTGAGGCGAACCTAAGGATCTTTTTCAGATCAGGTACACCTGCCGGCCAGGCTACTGCAACGGGTTGTTCCCTGTAATCCGATGCATCAGTTGCATAAATTGTTTTTGTTATTATATCATGTTTCAGATCACCTTCAAGAGTTTCCTTAAGGGAGTCGAGCCTGGTAACAAGAGAATCCATTTCCGGTTTAATTTTGAACCCCAAATTTAGAAAATGATTTTATCTTCCATCGGAAATTGACCTGAACACGGATATTTTTTGGAAAAAATCCAAACCGGAAAATATTCATGATATACGGATTGTTTAATCGGACTTTTTTTTCTTACATTTAAAGCAGAATGTACTAATTATTAAATCACTGATACACAATGGAATTGATAGACCGGATCAAGCTGAATGCAAAGAAGCACAATATGCGCATCGTACTGCCCGAAGGATACGAGGAAAGAAATATAAAAGCCGCCGACATTGCAATCGCGGAAGGGCTTGCGCAGATAATTTTAATAGGCGATCCGGTGGAAATAGCGGAACATGCTGCAAGCCTCGGACTAAAAAACCTTTCACGCGCCACGATTGTAAATCCACTGATTCATGATAAGAAGGAACATTACATAGATATGATGGTTGAACTCAGGAAAAGTAAGGGCATGACCAGGGAAGAAGCATCGGGGCTTATTGAAGACCCGCTCTATCTTGGGGTAATGATGATAAAGAATGGCGATGCTGACGGAGAGGTATCCGGTGCAGATCATGCCACCGGCGATGTTTTGCGTCCGGCCTTCCATTATGTAAAGACTTCCCCGGGAATATCTGTTGTTTCCGGCGCTTTTATAATGATTCTCCAGGACAGGAAATTCGGTGAGAATGGCGTGATTATATTCGCTGACGGAGCTGTTCATCCAAATCCGAATGATAAGGAGCTTGCAGAGATTGCCGTTGCCACAGCCCATACTGCAAGAGCCATCTGCGGTTTTGAACCAAGAATTGCTATGCTGAGCTTTTCGACAAAGGGTAGTGCAAAGCATGAGCTTGTCGACAAGGTTGTCAGTGCAACAAGAATTGCACAGGAAATGTCGCCTGACCTGATGATTGACGGTGAACTTCAGGGTGATGCTGCCCTTGTGGAAGCAATTGGGCAAAAGAAAGCCCCGGGTAGCAAGATTGCCGGAAAGGCCAATGTACTTATCTTTCCGGATCTTAATTGCGGCAATATTGCATACAAGCTGGTCCAGAGACTGGCCAACGCAGAAGCCATCGGACCTATCCTTCAGGGAATGGCGGCTCCTATCAATGACCTGTCGCGGGGCTGCTCCGTCAATGACATTGTAAGTATGATAGCAATCACATCCAATCAGGCAGCCGGAAAGAAACAGAAATAAAAGTTAATAAAACACATATATAAATATGATTATCCTTGTTTTGAATTGCGGAAGCTCATCGATTAAGTACCAGCTTTTTGACATGTCTGACGGGAGCAAACTGCTGGCCAAAGGGCTTCTAGAGCGGATAGGATTGGTTGACAGCATATTAACCCATAAACCCTCTGACGGGGAGCCTTACAAGTTAGTGAACGATATCCCTGACCATACCACAGGAATAAATCTTGTGATGGCTGCACTTACCGACCCTAAGCATGGGGTAATAAAAGATGTGAATCAGATCAAGGCGGTCGGCCACAGGGTAGTCAACGGCGGTGAAAGCTACAAGGAGAGTGTCCTGATCGATAACGATGTAAAGAAACAGATTGAGATAAACATTGAACTGGCCCCTCTCCACAATCCTGCAAACCTCAAGGGCATTCTGTCAGTCGAGAAGCTTATCCCGGGGATCCCGCAGGTGGCGGTGTTTGACACTTCATTTCATCAGACAATGCCCGATTATGCTTATATGTACGCTCTTCCATACGAATATTATGAAAAGTACAGGATAAGAAAATACGGATACCATGGCACCAGCCACAAGTTTGTTGCCTTAAAAGCGGCAAGACTACTCGGTCTTGATTGTAAAAAGTTAAAGATCATAACCTGTCACCTGGGGAATGGCGCCTCGATTACAGCAATACAGAACGGCCGTTCAATTGATACTTCGATGGGTTTCACGCCTGTCGACGGACTGATTATGGGAACAAGGACCGGTGAGATAGATGCGGGTGTTCTTATTTTTATTGCGGATAAGGAACATCTGAATGTAACCGGAGTAAATAATCTGATTAACAAGAAGAGCGGGGTTGCCGGGATTTCCGGTCTCTCATCCGATATGCGCGATCTTGAGGTTGCAGCTGCAGAAGGCAATGAAAAAGCGCTTCTCGCCCTCAATATGTACGCCTACAAGGTGAAGAAATTCATCGGATCATACATTGCTGCCCTTAACGGGCTTGATATTCTTGTTTTTACAGGAGGAGTAGGAGAAAACGACCACAAAATGAGGGCGATGATCTGCTCCGACATGGAATCGCTCGGGATAAGTTTTGATTTCGAAGCCAATACCGGGGTTCGCGGAAAGGATAAGGTAATTTCAAAACCCGATTCAAAGGCAACCGTTATGTGCATAACAACCGACGAGGAATTCGTAATTGCTTCCGACACGAGGTATCTGGTCGAGAAGTACACCCATTATGTAAATACCTTAAAACAATAATTATGGTTCTGAAAAGCATGTCCGATCTGAAAGGGATCGTGGAGGGGAAACCGGGGAAAAAGCTTGTACTTGCCGCAGCTCAGGATCAGCATTCGCTGGGAGCTGTTTTAAGAGCATGGAAAGACCAAATCATTGAACCTATTTTCATCGGTGACAGGGAGGGAATCGAGAATATTTGTTTCGCTGAAGGATATGATATTTCAGGTATCAGAATCATTCACGAACCAGATATTGAAAAATCCGTAGAAATGTCTGTCAGGATGCTTAGCAGCAAACAGGCCGACATTCTGATGAAAGGCAAGGTTGGCACTTCCTCCCTCCTTAGAAGCGTCCTGAACAAGGAATGGGGCCTCAGAACGGGCAATCTCCTCTCTCATATAGCCCTGTTTGAAGTCGATACATATCACAAGCTGATTGCAGTCACTGATGTGGCAATGAATATTGCTCCCAACCTCAGGGATAAGATCGCAATAGTAAATAACTCCGTTTCATTACTTCACAGGCTCGGATATATAATGCCCAAAGTAGCAGTTCTGGGAGCAGTCGAAATGGTGAACGAAAACATGGAAGCCACCCTTCACGCAGCTTTGCTGTCAAAAATGAATCAGCGCGAACAGATCAGGAACTGCATTATCGATGGTCCACTTGCCTTCGATAATGCCGTCAGCCTTGAAAGCGCTCAGCATAAAGGCATCAAAAGTGAAGTGGCAGGCGACACCGACCTTCTCCTTATGCCCGATATCGAGGTAGGGAATGTGCTTTATAAATCGCTTGTTTTCTTTGCAAAGGCCAAAGTGGCATCTATAATCCTCGGAGCCCAGGTTCCGATTGTCCTTACCTCAAGGTCTGATTCCGAGCAGGCTAAATACGACAGTATACTTCTTGCCGCTGCTGCAAGTAAATAGACCGATATGATCCGATCGCTTGACCAGATGGTTGAAAAGGTCCTGTCGCTTCACAAAAGGCATCGGATAGCAGTTGCGTGGGCCCAGGATATCAATACAATCAGTGCAATCCACAGAGCGGTAAATTACGGTCTTGCTGATGCAATTCTGATAGGTCAGTCAGCCGAAATAAGGAACATATGCCGTAAGGCTGGCATTAACCATGAATTGTTTACCCTTGTTGATTCTGAAGATGAAATTAAAGCCTCGGCAGAAGCTGTCAGGCTTACCCGCTCAGGTGAAGCAGATATATCAATGAAGGGGCTGGTGGGCACTGATAAATTCCTTAAGGCCGTAATGGATAAAAGCAACGGACTGATGCTTCCCGGCGCGGTGCTGAGTTATGTATGTGCACTTGAGCTGCCGGCATATCATAAGTTGCTGTTTATCACCGATCCGGCAGTTATACCTGTACCATCGCTAGAGCAGAAGATCGAGATGGTGAAATACGCTGTTGAGATGGCCAGGAAATTTGGCATATCAAGGCCAAAAACAGCCCTGATTTCAGCTACGGAAAAAGCCGGCAGGCATTTTAAAAGTTCGGAAGATTACAGGATAATGTGCAGAATGGCAAAGGATGGTAAAATACAAGATACCCTAATGGACGGTCCGCTCGACATTTTTCTTGCCTGCGATAAGAAAAGTGTTGAGATAAAGGGAATCAATACTCCTGTAAACGGCGACGCCGATATACTTCTTTTCCCATCCCTCGAATCATCGAATCCCTTCTATAAAGGGCTGATGCTGTTTGCACAGGGCGAGCTGGCCGGACTGATCCGGGGCACGGAAAAACCCGTCATTGTGATGTCGAGAAGCGAAAGCGAAAAATCGAAGTTCTACTGTATCGCTCTTGCATGCCTGATGGCTTGATTCCTTGTTTTCAGTTTTTATTTGTCATATCAAATTAAGTTCAATGTCCAAACGGTTAATTCTGGCAATCAATCCCGGATCCACATCAACTAAATTTGCTCTTTTTGAGGAAGATAATCTCCTTTTTGAAAAGACTCTCCGGCATACCTCCGAAGAATTATCAGGTTTCAGGAAGATAACGGACCAGTTTCATTTCAGGAAGGATTTGATAATGAAAGAATTGTTGGGTCAGAAAATAGATTTGTCAGGACTGGCAGCTATTGTTGGCCGTGGCGGATTAATAAAGCCTATCGAATCAGGCATATACGAGGTCAATGTAAAAATGATTGATGATCTAAGGAATGGGATAATGGGTGAGCATGCAAGCAATTTAGGCGGTCTGATTGCTGATGAGATTGCGTCGTCCTTTCCGGGGGCAAAAGCTTATATTGTCGATCCTGTTGTAGTTGATGAGCTTGAGTCTGTCGCCCGGATTTCAGGTCATCCTTTGATTGAACGTATTTCCATTTTCCATGCTTTGAACCAGAAGGCTGTCGCACGCACCTATGCAGAATCGGTAAAAAGAAAATATGAGGATTTGAACCTTATTCTTGTCCACATGGGAGGAGGAATAAGCGTGGGCGCTCATCGGATGGGCAAGGTAGTAGATGTCAACAATGCGTTGAACGGGGATGGTCCATTTTCCCCGGAGCGTTCTGGCGGTCTTCCGTCCGGTCAGCTTGTTGATCTATGCTTCAGTGGGAATTACTCGCATCAGGAAATGAAATCAATGATTGCAGGAAAAGGAGGTCTGGTTGCCTACCTTGGAACCAACAACTTTATAGAAGCAAATGAAATGGCTGATAGCGGAGATCAGAAAGCCGTGCTTATGACAGAGGCAATTGCATACCAGATTTCTAAAGAGATTGGTTCAGCCGCAGCAGTTCTTGAAGGAAAGGTTGATGCCATTATTTTAACCGGCGGTCTGGCATTCCAGAAATCACATGTGGAAAAAATAAGGAGAAGGGTTGGATTTATTGCTGAAGTGGTTGTATTTCCTGGAGAGGATGAAATCAAGGCTCTGGCCTTTAATGGATTGCTTGCACTCGACGGGAAGATTGAAATCAGGGATTATTAACCGCTACAGGTAACACCTTCCCGTTGAAGAACTTGTTCCCGTTTACCGCAAAATAGGAGATGAATTCAGCCATACCTTCAGGACTGACCGGAGCTTTAAACCCCGGGAAAGCCTTTTCGAACATCCCGGTCTGAACCGATCCGAGCGCGAGGCAGTTTACACTGATACCTGATTCACTCAGTTCAACCGCCAGACATTCGCTGAAGCACGATAGCGCGGCCTTGGAGGCGCTGTAAACAGCAAGGCCCCTGTACTTGGAACTGCCCTGGAATCCTCCCATGCTTGAAATATTCACAATATGTGAGCCTGCCGGCATCAAAGGCACTACCAGCTTAATAAAATTGACAGGACCGAAGAAATTTGTTTCCATCATGTTACGGGAATCATTATCGCTCAATTTCATGAAATCCGATACGATAAGGCTCCCCGACAAGTTGATCAATATGTCCACACTGCTGAAGCGATTGAAGATCTGATCCCTGATGACTTCCATCTCCTTATTCATTTCGGTAATATCCATTTTCATATAGGTGACATTCCCGTTCAGGCATTCCATCTGAAGCTCCCTGAGCATGCTCTCATTCCTGCCTGTTGCAATAATCTGCTTGTCTTTATCTGCGGCCATCCGGAGCACCAGCGCCCTTCCTATACCCTTTGAAGCCCCATTTACAATTATATTCATATCAATAGGATATTATGGTTTTGGATTTTTTCGTTAATTTGTCATCCTTTTATGTAAAGTTACAAAATTGTTTTATGATAGCGCTTTGGACTTTAAGATATGATGCCTCCAGGATGTTCAGAAATCCGGTATTAATTATTATTCTCCTGTTTGTGTCATCGGTACTCTCTTTCGGGCAGGAAAGAGCCAGGGATATACCTCCGTTAAAGGACAGACTATTTTACGGCGGGAACTTAAGCCTGCAGTTCGGTACATTTACCGATATCGAGGTCTCTCCGGTAATCGGGCTGTGGGTGCTTCCGAGGGTAGCTGTTGCAGTCGGGCCGGATTTCCAGTATTATAAGGTATTTTCTACAAGTACGGTAATCTATGGCGGCAAATCATATGTGGAGGTCCTGTTTCTGCAGGACCTCCACAATGTTATACCTCTCGGAATTCACCTTGGTCTCTTTCTCCATGGTGAATATGAAGCGCTGAGCCTCGAATCTGCTGCCTTTCAATCACCTCCGTATGATTCCGGGAGATTCATGACCCATACATTCCTGGCCGGAGGGGGAATAAGACAACAGATTGGTAAAAGATCATCGCTCAATTTCACTTTCCTGTGGACACTGAACGATCCCGGTTATGATATCTATGGAAGTCCGGAGATTCGTGTTTCATTTATGTTCTGAGTCAGCCTGACTTATTTCTTTTCTGTTTAATGCTGGTTGCTGCAACTTCCCGAAGTTGACTCCATTACTATAACCAGACTCATGTAAACCTCATTCTATTATAGGTATCGTTGATTATCACAGGTTAAAACAGGGTACCTTAACTCTCCCACATTTAAATATCTGGAATTTGTTTTATCTCCGGGTTCAATCAGGCCCGGATTTTTACATTAGTATTCCTCCAAGGTAATGATGATCGGTTTTTTGCAGAGTCATACACACATCAATAAAATATGGGAACCTCAATATGATAACGTTTAGTTACACAGAGCTACACAGAGAAGACACAGAGGGCCACAGAGTTAAGAAACCAGATCTCTGTGGACCTCAGTGTAAGTTATTAAACACTTTTAAAGTAGACCAAATACATAAAACCTGGATTTACATCTGTAACGGTATAAAATTACAAAACAATTTACAGAAATATATCTAGAATTACATAATTAAAAATGACAAATGTAATATTTTGTTGCCAATTGTTATTCTAATTTTTAAAATATTGATTATCAATGATAATACATAGATTATATGACTGAATGATAAAAGTCAATTGGAACTCCGGGATAGGAATTTTTTAGTTGTAGATGGATGTTTATTATATTATTCTATTAACCAATAATATAGATGCCTAAACTAAAGAACAAAGTAAGATGTTATCGATTATTGAACGATTGATTTAATGCAATATATTAACAGGAAGTTATGCTTGGCAATACTACAAAACATATGTGGTTACAAATGTAAATCAATAAAAATTACACATGTAACTCATTTAATATTTACATTTGTAATATAAACATTACAACATGAAAGACCGTATTCTTGAATTCCTTAAAAGAGAAAATAAAACCTCAGCCCAGTTTGCTGAGGACATTCATGTTCAGCCTTCAGGTATCTCCCATATACTTTCAGGAAGGAATAAACCGAGTCTCGATTTTGTGATCAAGATGCTTGAAAAATATTCTTTCCTGTCCACGGAATGGCTGATATTCGGCAAGGGATCAATGTATAAGGAACCCAAGATGGGTGATCTGTTTTCAGATATTGACTTTACAAGTCCGGAAAAAAAAGTTAAGATTCCGGATTCAGCAGAGAATACAGGACCATCGGAAACCTCTCACCAGACAGATATTCAGGAGATGATAACAGAACAGCCGCATCCAGAGCATCCTCGTGCGATTAAAATAGCATGGTTCTATGAAGATAACAGTTTTGAGGAATTCCATCCGGTTAAACATTAGTCAATTTTTTTAAACCCTTTGCAATAATTATCTTTGACGAAAACAGAGCACTGATGGCAAAGAGAATGGAAGATTTTACAGTGAAGGCGAACCGTAGCCTGAACCATGATCTCTTCGTGCTTGAACTTACGGGCAATAGTTATCTGCCTGTGCTTAAACCCGGACAGTTCATTCAGGTCAGGATAGATGGCAGTCAGGAAACATTCCTTCGCCGTCCGATCTCGATTCATGATGTTGATTATGATCAAAATACCATAAAACTTCTTATTCAGATCGCAGGTAAAGGGACAGAAGCGCTTTCAGGCATTAAAGAGGGAGAAAAACTGAACATCATATATCCTCTCGGGAATTCCTTCAGCCTGCCTTCTGAAAATGCCACTATTCTTCTGATTGGCGGAGGATGCGGTGTTGCTCCATTAATGTTTTTAGGGAAGTATTTGAAATCAAAAGGTTATAAACCTGAAATCCTTCTTGGGTTCAGGAATTCGGAACGCATAATAGAATATGATGAATATGCCTCTATTGGTCCGGTATATCTTACAACCGAGGACGGATCTAAAGGTGAAAAGGGATTTGTAACTGATCATACGGTTTTAC
>Ga0105106_10001163_pt1 | contig 18933 bp, 22 predicted proteins | sample PPLLaktember2015_5_FD_79109 | JGI IMG/M metagenome (GOLD analysis project Ga0105106, IMG submission 79109) | Freshwater sediment microbial communities from Prairie Pothole Lake near Jamestown, North Dakota, USA - PPLs Lake P8 Core (1) Depth... | ecosystem: Environmental > Aquatic > Freshwater >...
CCCGCGGCACGCTGCCATCGCGACGCCGCACCCCCGTCTTCACCTCGCGCAGCAGCCGCACGCAGTCGGCGTGGCGCGAGAGCCGCACGACGCCGAGGGGCGTCGGGTTCACCGGCGCGATGCGGCGCAGCGCGTGGAGCGCCGGGTACGGATCCGCAAACTCCGACAGGTCGCGCAGCGTGGGCCCCACCCCATGGAAGCTGACCTCCCCGGGCAGGACGGGCAGCGCGGTGAGACCGGACGACGCGGGGACAGACTCCATGCGGACCTCGGCGGCGGCGCGCACCGGGGAACGTACACGACCCCGAGTGGGGACGGAGTCAACTAATCAACTAACTTCCCCCTCGGGTGGAGTTAGTTGATTAGTTGACTCCGTCCCCCAGAACTGGCGGACGGCGCTCTACGAAGGCGCCCGTGGCGCTCGGCTTCCGGACGCTGGACGGTGTCGAGGGGCTGAACGAGGCGCACCGGCTGGAGGAAACGGACGGCCGCATCACCGCGTCCGCTGCTACTGCTTCTGCCCGGACACGCTGCGCCTGGTGGGCGAGCGCCTCGGCATCCCGGCGCTGGCGCCGCCCTACCGGAGCCCCGGAGGCGCGTGATGCGGCGCCCGCCCCGGTGAGGCACGCAACCCCCGGCGGGCTCGACCGTCTCGAGCCCCTGCTCGGCGAGATCCGCGAGCTGGGCGACGGCCTGGTCGAGCGCAAGCGCGGCACCTTCTACCGGCGCGGACGGGCCTTCCTGCACTTCCACGAGGACCCGGCCGGCGACTTCGCCGACCTGCGGACGGGCGCCGAGTTCGAGCGTTTCCGGGTGACGACGGAGCGGGAGCGCCGCTCGTTCCTGCGGCGCGTTCGGGGGCTGCTGGCCGAGCCGGCGTAGCGCTTCGCTATCCTGTCGCGCCATGGTCCAGCGCCCGCTGCTCGCGTTCTGCCTGCTGCTCGTCGCCTGCATCGGCTGCGACCACGCGTCGAAGCAGGCCGCCGCGTCGCTGCTGGCCGACGCGCCGGCCTTCGCCCTGGCGGGCGACGCGGTGCGCTTCGAGCTGGTCTCGAACCCGGGGGCGTTCCTCAGCATCGGTGCGAGCCTTCCCGAGCCGCTGCGCCACCTGCTGCTGATCGGCATGGTGCCGCTGATGATCTCGCTGGTGTGCCTCTGCTTCGCGCGCGCGGCGCGCAGCTCGCGCCTGCTGCTCGTCGGCCTGGCGCTCCTCGCCGGCGGCGGCTTCGGCAACTGGATCGACCGGCTGATGAACGGCGGGGCCGTCACCGACTTCGTGAGCGTCGGCCTGGGGCCGCTGCGGACCGGCATCTTCAACCTCGCCGACGTCGCGGTCATCGCCGGGGTGGGACTGGTGGTGCTGGCGACGCGGCCGAAGGACGCGGAGGCGCCGGCTCCGTAGGGGCGACTTGCCAGCCGCCCCGCCGATCCCCCAGAATGGCCCGATGCGCGCGCTGCACCTCCTCGGCCCGACGCTGCTCGCCGCGCTGGCGGCGGGTCCTTCGGCCGCGCTCGACCCGGGCGACTACGCGGATCGCACGCTCCCCTTCGACGGAACCGAGCGGGTCTACGACCTGCACGTTCCGTCAGGCTACGACGGCGCGACGCCGATCCCGCTGGTGATCGACCTGCACGGCCTCAGCACGAACAAGACCGCGCAGCAGGCGCTCTCGGGCATGGCCGCGCTGGCGGACGCCGAAGGCTTCGCCGTCGCCTGGCCCGACGGCCGCTTCGCCTCCTGGAACGCGGGCTGGTGCTGCGGCCAGGCGGTGAGCGAGCAGGTCCGCGACGTCGCCTTCCTGCGCACGCTCGTCGAGGCCGTGGCCGCCGAGGTCGCCGTCGACCGCACGCGCGTCTACGCCACCGGCCTCTCGAACGGCGGCGCGATGACCCAGCGGCTGGCCTGCGAGGCGGCCGACGTGTTCGCCGCCGCGGCGGCGATGGCGTTCCCGATCGGGCTCGCGCCGATCACGAGCTGCGCGCCCTCGCGCCCGATCGCCGTGCTGACGGTCCAGGCGCCCACCGACACGCTCGTTCCCTACGAGGGCGGCGGGCTGTTCCCCTCGGCGGCGGAGAGCTTCGCCCACTGGCGGGCCCACGACGCCTGCGGCCCCGGCGACCCGGAGCAGCAAGTGGTGCAGGGCGAGAGCCGCTGCGACTTCGACACGGGCTGCGCCGGCGGCGTCGAAGTGGGCTTCTGCACGGTCGCCTCGACGGGGGTGTACGGCGGCCACATCGTCTACCTGAACCCGGACTTCGCGCTGGCCGAGGTCGCGTGGGAGTTCCTCTCGCGCTTCTCGCTCCCCACCGCGCCGCCGGCGCTGCCAGTGCCGCTGGCGGGGAAGAAGCTCGCGCTGAAGGACGCAGCCGACGCGAGCAAGCGCAAGCTCTCCGTGTCGCTGAAGGACGCCGCCCTCGCTCCGGGCCCGGGCTTCGACCCCACCGCCGACGGAGCGATGCTCGTCGTCCACAACGCGAACGGAAGCGGGGAGCAGGTCTGCCTGCCGCTCCCCGCCGCCGGCTGGAAGCGGAAGGGCCAGGGCTTCGCCTACCGGGACGCCCAGCAGCTCGCCGGCCCCTGCAAGGCCGCGAAGGTGGCGCCGGGGGCGCTCTCTGTCTCGTGCGACGGCAGGCGCGGTGCGCTCGACTACTCCCTCGACGAGCCGTCGCAGGGCAGCCTGGCGGCTCGCTTCGAGAGCAGCGGCGAGACCTTCTGCGCGCGCTTCGGCGGCACGGTTTCCAAGGACCAGAGCACGGCGGCCGGCAAGAAGGCGACGTTCCAGGCCACGGGATCTCCGGCGCCCGAGGCCTGCGAAGCGCCGCCCGCGCCGTGCCCCGATTGAGGCGCCGCTACTCCAGCAGCCGCTTCGAGAGGGCGCCCAGCGTCGCCTCGCTCGCGCCGGCTTCGAGCGCGTACTCGCGCAGCGAGCCCCACTCGCCGCGCACCCGCGAGAGCAGCGACTGCATCGTCTCGGGCTCCGCGTGGAGCGTCTCGGGCGGAAGCTCGCTGAAGACGTAGTCGTAGGCGTCGCTCGCGCGCAGGCGCTCGAGGATGCGCGGCAGCGCGCGGCGCGTGAGCGCGTAGTCCTCCACGATGTCGTCTTCGACGACTCCCACCGCACCGAGCACCACCGCGGAGAGCACGCCGGTGCGGTCCTTCCCCGCCGCGCAGTGGAAGACGGCGGCGCCGGGGCTCGCCGCGAGGGTCTCGAGCGCCCGGGCGATCGGCGCCCTGGCGAAGCGCAGCATCGCGAGGTAGATCGCGGCGAGCCCGCCCTCGGGACGCTGGCGGCCCGGGTCGCGCGCCGGCCCGTCGAAGAACGGCAGGTGGTGATACGCCGTCGGCGGCTCCGCGAGGGGCCCGCAGCCCTCGCTCGACACCTCGTGGCCCGAGCGCAGGTCGATCAGGGTGCGCAGCCCCAGCTCACCGCGCACGCGCGCGAGGTCCGCCGGCGTCAGGCGGTGCAGCGCGTCGCTGCGGAAGAGCAAGCCGCTCCGGACGCGCCGCCCGTCGCCGGTCCGCCAGCCGCCGAGGTCGCGGAAGTTGACGCAGCCCTCGAGGGGGATCAGGCGCTCGTCGTCCATGGAACGGACGAGGTTAGCCGAGGGAGGTCACGAAGGCGTGACGCCCGCGTAGAGGAACGCCAGCGCGGCGCCGTGGACGGGCCCGAAGACGCGCGGAAACACCCACCACACGAAGAGCAGGCCGAACAGCGCGACGGGCCCCGACGCGAAGGTCTCCTGCAGCCGGCGCGCGCTCGACTCGGGCAGCAGCAGGCCGAGGGCCCCGGCGCCGTCGAGGGGCGGGATCGGGAACAGGTTGAACACGAAGAGCACGAGGTTCAAGGTGAAGACGATCGAGAGGATGGTTCCGGCGGCGGCCCAGACGCTGCCTTCGGCGGCTCCCACGAGGTGGGTGAAGTCGACGGGCTCCGGCGTGAAGACGCCCGCCTGGAGCCCGCCGCGCAGCGCCGCGCCCGCGAGGAGCGCGAGCAGTAGGTTCGCCGCGGGGCCCGCGAGCGACATCCAGGCGGCGCGCCGGGGATACACGCGCGCCCAGACGGGATCGAAGGGCGTGCTCGCCCAGCCGAACATCCAGCGGCCGCCCGAGATCAGGTAGACGACGATCGGGAACAGCACCGTGCCGAGGGGCTCGCGCCGCATGTGGGGCAGCGGGTCGAGGGACGCCTGGCCGCCCAGGTAGGCGGTGCGGTCGCCGCCGCGCAGCGCCGCGAAGGCGTGGGCGGCCTCGTGCACGGTGAGCGAGAAGAGCAGCACCACGTACCACGCGATGCCGATCACGAAGAAGTCGGGGTCGAGGACGCCTTCCACGGGCGCGGAGCATACCGGAGCGCAGCGCGGTCAGTCTTCGCGGCGATAGCGCGCGCGCGGCCGCAGCAGGAAGCCCGCGGCGTACTGCTCGAGGATGTGGGCGACCCAGCCCGCGCAGCGCCCGACCGCGAAGAGGCCCGCGGCGGCGCCGCGCGGCAGGCCGAGGGCCGCCCGCAGCGCCACCAGCGCCATGTCGACGTTCGGCGCCGGCCGGCCCGCCTCCTGCATCGCCGAAACCAGCGAGAAGGCCGCCACCGCGCTGCGCGAGCGGCCGGGGAGCGCGCGCGCGGTCTCGAGCAGGAAGGCGGCGCGCGGATCGCCGCCCGGGTAGAACGGGTGGCCGAAGCCGGGCACCAGCTCGCCGCGGCGCTCGCGCTCGTGCACCACGCGGCTCGCCCCGCCGAGCGCCTCCACCTCGATCAGCAGGGCCTCGACGCGGTCGGTGACGCCTCCGTGGCGAGGCCCCGAGAGCGCCGCGAGGCCGGCCAGCACCGCGGCGTAGGGGTCCGCGTGCGCCGACGCCGCGACGCGCGCCGCGAAGGTCGAGACGTTGAGCTCGTGGTCGGCGAGCAGCACCAGCGCGCGGTCCAGGGCGAGGATCGCGCGCGAGCGCGGCGGCACGCCGAGGGCGCGCAGCACGCTCTCGGCGACGCTCGGCGCGGCGAGCGCGTCGCGCAGGGAGCGCGCTCCCGCGTCGCCTCGCATCAGCGCGAGGGAGGCGGCGAGGCTGCGGATCAGGCGGCGCGCGCGCTCCAGCACCGCCTCGCTGCGCAGGTCGAAGCGCCCCGCATCCCGCGGCGCGAGGGCCGCCACCGCGAGGGCGTGGATCGCGGCGGGGGGCGGCGCGTCGGGCAGGAAGGCGGCGAGGCTCGCGAGCTCGACTCCGTCCGCGGACCAGGCCGGCCGCCCTGGCGGGAGCACACTGGTCCAGAGCAGCTCGGCGACCGCCTCGAACGGCACGTCGGCGGCGGCGAGCGCCAGCGCCGAGCGGCCGCGGTACTCGGGGCCCTCCTGGGTCATCGCCGTGATCGCGGAGTCGAGCACCGGCTCGCCCCAACGCAGGGCCGCGGAGGCGCCCGCACGGCGGCCTTCGGCGCGCAGGCGCTCGAGGTCCGCGCGCCGGTAGCGCCGCGCGCGGCCGCGCGGGGCGGCGACGCTCTCGAGCAGGCCGCGGCTCACGTAGGCGTAGAGCGTGGCCGGCTTCACGCCGAGCAGGCGCGCGGCCTCGCGGGCCGAGACGAATCGTTGATCTTTGGCTACTTCAGTCAATGTTGATGAATATGTATGATTCGCTAGGGTTCGTCAACCCCGAAGCGAAGGGAGCGACGAGATGGAGCGGTTCCGCGGCGGGCTCGAGGGCGTGGTGGTGGCGGAGACGCGGCTCTCCGAGGTGGACGGGGCGCGCGGGCGCCTGCTCGTGCGCGGGCGCGACGTCGAGGCGCTCGCGCGCAGCGCGCGCTTCGAGGACGTCTACGGCCTGCTGCTCGGCGGCGCGCTGCCGGGCGCGGTGGGCCGCGCGCGGATCGCGGCCCGGCTCGGCGCCGCGCGCGCCGAGGCCTTCGCGCGCCTCCCGGAGCTGGGCCGCGCCCTCGACACCGAGCACGGGATGGACGCGCTGCGCGCGGGCCTCGCGCACCTCGAGGATGCCGGCGACGCCGAGACCGCCCACGCGCGCATCGTCGGCGCGGCGGCGGTGTTCGCCGCGGCCTGGGCACGCGGTCGCGCCGGCGAGCGACCCGTCCCTCCCGATCCCACGCTCCCCCACGCCGCCGACTACCTGCGCATGGCGACGGGCGCCGCGCCGGAGGCGCCGCGCGCGCGCGCCCTCGACGCGTACCTCGTCACCGTGGCCGAGCACGGGATGTGCGCCTCGACCTTCGCGGCGCGCGTCGTCGCCTCCACCCACTCGGACCGCGTCTCTGCGATCGTGGCGGCAGTCGGCGCGCTGAAGGGGCCGCTGCACGGGGGCGCGCCCGGCCCGGTGCTCGACATGCTCGACGCGATCGGCGAGCCGGCGCGCGCCGAGGCCTGGCTGGAGGGCGAGCTGGCGGCGGGGCGCCGCATCATGGGCCTCGGCCACCGCGTCTACCGCGTGCGCGACCCGCGCGCCGCGGTGCTCGAGGCCGCCGCCCTGCGGCTCGAGGCGGCGGGCGTCGCGAGCCGCTACCTCCGCCTGGCGCGCGCCGTCGAGCGAGCGGCTCTGGGTGTGCTGGCGCGGCGGCATCCCGAGCGGCGGCTCGAGACGAACGTCGAGTTCTACACCGCCGTGGTGCTCGACGCCGCGGGCCTCGGGCGCGCGCTGTTCACGCCCACGTTCGCGGCCGCGCGCAGCGTCGGCTGGCTGGCCCACGCCGAGGAGCAGCTCGCGGAGGGGCGCATCATCCGGCCCGAGCAGCGCTACGTGGGTCCGCGGCTCGGGGGCGTCGCCGCCGGGACGCCCGCCTGATGGACCCGGGCGTCCTCGCCCTGCTCTGCGCGGCCTCGGTCGCGACGGGCGCGCTCTCGGCCGTGGTCGGGATGGCCGGCGGCATCACGCTGCTGGCGCTGATGCTGCTGTTCCTCGACCCGATGGTCGCGATCCCGGTGCACGGCGCGGTGCAGCTCGTCTCGAACCTGTCGCGCACGGTGGCGCAGCGCGAGCACGTGCGCTGGCCGCTGCTGCTCCGCTTCGGCGCGCCGCTGCTGCCGGCGGCCTTCGCCGGCCTCGCGCTCTCGCGCGCCGTGCCGCGCGGCGTCGCCGAGATCGCGATCGGCGTCTTCGTGCTGATCTTCACCTGGCGGCCGGCGTGGCTGCGCTTCGGCGGCGGGCGAGGGCGAGCGGCCGGCGACCCGGGCCGGCGGCTGCTCGCCGCGGGAGGCGTCGTCGGGTTCTTCTCGACGACGGTCGGCGCCACCGGCCCGCTGATGGCGCCCTTCTTCCTGCGCCTCGGCCTCGACCGCCGCAGCCTGATCGGCACCCAGGCCGCCTGCCAGTCGCTCCAGCACCTGGCGAAGATCGTGGTGTTCGGAGCGGTGGGCTTCGCGTTCAGCGATTGGCTGGGGCCGCTCGCCGCGCTCGCCACCACGGCGATCGCGGGCACCTGGGTGGGCACGAGGCTCCTCGACCGGGTGAGCGAGGCCGACTTCCGCGCGCTCTACACCGGCGTGCTCACCGTAATCGCGCTCCGCCTCGTCGAAGGCGAGGCGCTGGCGCTGCTGGCGCCCTAGGAGGCGTGATGACCGCTTCGGAAGACGCGAGCGCCCGGCGGGCGCGGGGTGCGGCGCAGCTCCGCCAGCAGTCGGTCTGGTGCCGCGAGCTCGGCTCGGAGCTCTACGCGACGCTGCTCGAGGCCGCCGCAGCGGACTGCGAGGCCGGCGGTCCGGCGGCGGAGGTGATCGCCGGGCACGAGGACATGTGGATCGGCGACGCCCTGCCGATCCGCGTGCTCGGCGCCGTCCACCGCCTGGTGCTCGAGGGCCGCGCGCCCGAGCTGGCGCGCTACTACGCCTCCGCCGGCGGGGACTTCGCGCCAGGGGACGACCCCTGGCCCGCGCTGCGGGCCGTGCTCGCCGCGCATCGGGACGAGCTGCGCGAGCGCCTGCTGCGCCCGGTGCAGACGAACGAGGTCGCGCGCTCGGCGAGCCTGCTCGGCGGCTTCGCGACGATCGCGCGCGAGACGGGCCTGCCGCTCCGGCTCTTCGAGGTGGGCGCCTCGGCGGGCCTCAACCTGCGCTTCGACCGCTTCCGCTACGAGAGCCCGGGCTTCGCGTGGGGCGACCCGGCCTCGCCGGTGCGGCTCGGCCCGGTGTTCGAGGGCGCGGCGCCGAGCCTCTTGGAGCACATCCGGGTGTCGGAGCGCTCGGGCTGCGACGCCGCGCCGATCGACCCTACGAGCGAAGCGGGACGGCTGACGCTCCGCTCCTTCGTGTGGCCGGACCAGCGCGCGCGCCGCGCGCGCCTCGACGCCGCCCTCGAGATCGCCGCGCGCGTGCCGGCGGCGGTCGAGCGCGCCGACGCCTGCGAGTGGGTGGCGCGCCGCGTGGCGCCGGCGGAAGGCGTCGCCACGGTCGTCTACCACTCGATCGTGATGCCGTACCTGGGGCGCGAGGGCCTGCGCCGCTTCGCCGAGATCGTGCGCGCCGCCGGTGCGCGCGCGACGCGCGAGGCCCCGCTCGCCTGGCTCTGTCTGGAGGCGAGCCCCCGCGAGGACGGCGGCTTCGACCACTGCGTCTTCCTCACCCTCTGGCCCGGCGGCGAGCGGCGCGTGCTGGCGCAGTCGACGCCCCACGGCCCCCCGGTGCGCTGGCTGGCGCCGTGATAGCCTCGCCAGTCGTCGCGAGGGGAGGACGGCCGTGTACATCGCCATGAATCGCTTTCGCGTGGGTCGGGGCTTCGAAGAGGTTTTCGAAGAGCTCTGGCGCAAGCGCGACTCGCAGCTCGACGGCGTGCCGGGGTTCCGCTCGTTCCACCTGCTGCGCGGGCCCACCACCGAGAGCGAGACGCTCTTCGCCTCGCACTCCACCTGGGACTCGCGCGAGGCCTTCGAGGCGTGGACGCGGTCCGAGGCGTTCGCGAAGGCCCACGCCCAGGCTCGGGCGCCCAAGGGGACCTACCTCGAGCATCCGCGCTTCGAGGGCTTCGAAGTCGTGCTCTAAGGCGTTTCGGCCGAAACGCGAGCCCCTCGGGACCCAACTGGTCGATCCGGCTGCGTTTTTTCTGCCACGGCCGGGGCTTCAGCGCCACTTCCTCCAGGAGAGCGCGCGCCTCGGGGAGGGGGCGGCGTGCCTGGAGGGTCCCATGCTTCGCTCCTGGCTCTCGATCGCCGCCGCCACTGCCCTCGGGCTCTTCGCTGCCAACTCGGCCGTCGCGGTCAGCTTCCCCTTGAACGTCGAGTTCGACGACGGGACGATCGGGACCTTCGGCAACGTCGAGGTCACCGAGGTCGCCGGCGATCTGCAGTTCCAGGTCACCCTGAACGCCTCGCTCGGCGCCGGCGCCGACCTCCACGAGCTCTACTTCAACCTGGTCGGAACCGAGACCGGGCTCGCGATCTCCTCCAGCGACATGGTGAACACCGCCTACACGCTGCTCACCGCTCCCTCGGTGTCGGGCGGCGCGGGCTCGTCCTTCGGCTTCGGCGTGAGCTTCGGGAACGGCGCCGGCCCTTCCGGGAACGGCGTGCTGCAGACGGCGAGCTTCGTGCTCTCGGCGGACGGCGCGCTCAGCGTCAGCGACCTGCTGTTGTCCTCCAGCACGTCGCAGGACATCGAGGTGTACCTGGCCACCCACGTGCAGGGCACCTCGCTGGTTCCGGGGGTGACCTCGGAGACGGTGGGCAACCTGGTGCCCGAGCCGGGTACGCTGGGGCTGGTGCTGATCGGCCTGCTGGGCCTCGGCGCCGCGGGGCAACGCCCGCGCTGAAGCTCCGCTGAGCCGCTCGAGCGGCGGCTCGCGCCGTGGTTTCCGCGATCCCCGGGTGCGCCCCTGGTATGCTGGGCGCGAGCATCTCCGCGCTCGGAAGGAGAACCCGTCTGCTGCTCTTCGCGCACCGCCAGCTGGTCGGCCGCAAGGCCTGAGTGGGGCGGCTGCTCGGACTGCTGGCGATCGCGCTGGTCGGCGGCGTGGTGGCGCAGGCGTTCGTCGGCGCCGAGCTCCGCGAGCTCGAGGCGCTCGGGAGCGCGGCGCCGGAGGCGGATCTCACGCGCGCGACGCGGCTGTTCTGGGCGTCCGCCGGCGTCATCTTCGGCGTGGCGCTCGCGATCGGGGCCGCGCTCGCGGCGCTCGCGGTCCGCACGATCCGCAGCGCCAGCTTTCCACCGGCCGGGGCCGAGTGGATCGGCGCGCGGCGCCAGTACGAGGGCGCGGCCGCGCGGCGCGTCGGCTGGATCGGCGCGGCGCTCGCGACGCTGCTCTGCCTCGCCGCGCTCGGCGGGCTGGCGCTGACGGCGTTCCTGGCGAGCGGAGAGCTCTGGTGAAGTTTCCGAAGTTCTGGGCCAGACCCCTTTCTGAGGTTCTGGTGCTCGGGGTGGTGCTCGGGGCGGGGGCAGCGTGGGGGGCCGAGTTCAGCGTGCTCTCCTACAACACCCACGGCCTGCCGGGGTGGGTCGCGGGCGACGACCCGGAGCGGCGCTTCCCGCGGATCGGGGCGCTGGTGCAGCGCTACGACGTCGCGCTGCTCCAGGAAGACTTCGCGCACCATCCGGTGCTGCGCGGGGCGGCCGCGCCGCTGCTGATGGAGCGCGGCAATCCGAGCCGCTTCCGGGGATCGGCGCTCTGCCTGCTGTTCTGCGAGGGCTCGGGGCTCAGCTTCGCCACGCGCCTGCCGCGCGCCTGGCTGGTCGACCTCGCGAGCGCCGCCTACGAGGCGTGCGCGGGCTGGCTCGGCGGCGCGAACGACTGCCTCGCGACCAAGGGCTTCCAGCACGCGCGCCTCGTGCTGGGCGGCACGCTCGAGGTTCACTTCGTGAACACCCACCTCGACGCCGGGCGCTCCGCCGAGGACCGCGCCGCGCGCCGCGTCCAGCTCGAGCGCCTGCGCGCGCACCTGGAGCGCGAAGCCGCCGGCGCGGCGCTGGTGCTGGGGGGCGACCTGAACCTCGACGCCGCGGATCCCGAGGACGCCGCGCTGCGCGACGCCTTCGTCGCGGCGCTCGGCCTCGCAGACACGGGCGCAAAGGCGACGCCGGGCGCCCCCTGGCCCCAGCTCGACTACCTGTACCAGCGGAGCGGCAGCACGGTGCGGCTGGAGCTGCTCGACGCCGGCGAAGCCCCCGGCTTCGTGGACGGCGCCGGCGCCCCGCTCTCCGACCACCCCGCCCTCTTCGCCCGCCTCCGCGCCGCCCCGCTCTAGAATTTAGAATGGGGACGGACTTAAGAATTTAGAATCTTCTGCGGGACGTGGTGGGGATCTACAAGAGCGAGAAGGGGCGCGCCGCCGTGCTCGCCCTCTACGAGCGGGGGCTCGCGCAGCTTCCCTTCCGGGCGGAGTCCCGCTCGGTCGAGACGCGCTTCGGCCGCACCCACCTGCTGAGCGCCGGCCCGGCACAGGCGCCGCCCCTCGTCGTGGTGCACGGCGCCAACGGCTCCGCCGTCGCGATGGCGGCCGCCTTCGGCAGCCTCACGGAGCGCTTCCGCTGCCACTTCCTCGACGTGCCCGGCGAGCCCAACCGCAGCAGCGAGGTGCGGCTCTCCAAGGCCGACGACTCGCTGACGCGCTGGCTGGAGGACGTGCTCGCCGCGCTCCAGCTGGAGCGCCCCGCGCTGCTCGGCATGTCGGGCGGCGGCTTCGCGGTGCTGAAGCTCGCGACGGAGCGGCCCGAGCGCGCCGCCCGCGTGGCGCTGGTCGTGCCCGAAGGCCTCGCGCGCCAGCCGCCGGCGCGCTTCCTCGCGAAGGTGCTCTGGCCGCTGCTCCGCTACCGCCTGCGCCCCTCGGAGGCGAACGCCCGGCGGCTCGCCGGGGTCCTCTCGGGGCTCGCGCCGGCCGAGGTGTCCGACGCGCTCGTCGAGCAGATGGACGCGATGCGGCAGGTGCGCTCCGCCGCGAACCTCGGGACTCCGTTCTCCGCCGAGGCGCTCGCCCGCCTGCGGGCGCCCGTGCTGCTCGTCGTGGCCGGCCGCGACGTCGTCTTCCCCGGCGACGCCAGCGCCGAGCGCGCGCGGGCGCTGATCCCGGACCTGCGCGACGTGATCGCCCTCCCCCACGCGGGCCACGTCCACCCGGATCTGGTCGGCCCCGCGGTGCTCGCGCGGATCGCCGCCTTCCTGGAGGCCTGAACCGAAGGGCGTCGCGCTACCTCGTCCCCGACATCCCGCCGTCGACGGGGATCACCGTGCCCGTCAGGTAGGCGCCGGCCCGCGAGGCGAGGTAGATCGCGACGCCGGCCATGTCCTCGGGCTCGCCGATTCGTTTCAGCGGGTTCGCGGCGCGGATCTGGTCGCCGAAGCTCTTCAAGGTGGCCGCCATCATCTTGCTCTCGAAGGGCCCGGGCGCGACGGCGTTCACGGTGATCTCGGGCGCCAGCCGCCGCGCCAGGTGGCGCGAGAGGTGGTGGAGCGCCGCCTTGCTCGTGGAGTAGGCGTAGGTCTCGAGCAGCGGCACCGAGAGGCCGTCGATCGAGCCGATGTTGATGACGCGCGCGGGGTCGCCGGGCCGCGCCGCCGCGCGGAGCTGCGGCAGCAGCGCGACGGTGAGTCGGAAGGCGGCCTTCACGTTCAGGGCGAGCACCTTGTCGAACGCGTCGTCGGGGTACTCCTCGAGCGGCGCGCCCCAGTTGGCGCCGGCGTTGTTCACCAGCACGTGCAGGCGCGGCTCCTGCGCGGCGATCGCCTGCGCCAGCGCCAGGCAGCCCGCCGGCGTGCCGAGGTCCGCGGGCAGCGGGATGCAGGTGCCCACCTTCGAGAGCTCGGCGGCGACCTCCTCGCAGGCCTCGCGCTTGCGCGACGCGACGTACACCTTGGCGCCGGCCTCGGCATAGCCGCGCGCGATCATCAGGCCGATGCCCCGCGACCCGCCCGTCACGAGCGCCACCTTGCCCTCGACCGAGAACAGCTGCTTCACGTCCACCGCGGATCCTCCTCGCGGCGGTCGACGTTAGCCTCCCGTCGCCTGCTCCACCCGCTTCAGGTACTCGCGCAGCGCGGGGCGGCGCTGCACCAGATCGCCGAGCTCCGGCGTGACCCCGCTCTGCGCCATCGCGAGCTGGCCGTAGACCGCGAGGTCGGCGACGCTCGGCTCGTCGGCGTAGAAGAACGGACGGCTGCCGAGGATGCGGAGCAGGTCGTCGAGGCGGAGGCCGTACTCCTCCACCAGAACCTCGTTCGAGAGCCGCCCGAGGCCCTGGGCCCGGGGGAGCCCCGCGAACTGCCACTTCACCACGGCGCGCAGCGCGGGCTTCAGGAAGCCGGGCGCCGGCGCGTTGCGCAGAATCTGGTCCACCGTCGCATCGGCGTGCTCCGGCGACCAGCGCACGCCCATCGTGTACCAGTAGAGCGCCTCGTCGGCCCAGTCCTCGAGCAGCCGCTGCTCGGCGGCGGTGGTCGGGTCGCGGGAGAGGAGCGGCGGCTCCGGCACCCGCTCGTCGAGGCGGCGCAGGATGAAGGTGGAGTCGATCCAGCGCTCCCCGCCCATCTCGACCACCGGCATCTTCCGCGTCTGCGGGTTCCACCGGCGCAGGTCACCCGGGCCCGTCGGCTCGACCAGCTGGTACGCGATGCGCTTGCGCTGGAGCCCGCGCACGACCTTCTCGACGAAGGGCGAGAGGCGGCTCCCGTAGACGACGGCGTCGGCCATGGCTCCTCCGGCGAAGGGCGGCCGGGGCGCGCGCCCCGGCTGCCGCTCGCGCGCGACTATTTGGGCAGGCTGGCGCGGTCTTCTTCGATCAGCGCCTTGAACGACGGCCGGGAGTGGATGCGCTCCAGGTACGCCGCGAGCTTCGGCCAGCGCTTCGCGTCGAGCTTCACGCCGGCGTGCTGCAGGTTCACGAAGGGGCTCGCCACGGCGATGTCCGCGATCGTGAAGCGGCCGCCCACCAGGTACTGCTGGTCGCCGAGCTGCTCTTCGAGGTAGTCGCAGTAGACCGGGAGCGTCTTCTCCTCGGCTTCCTTCGCGCGCGCCTCGTCGGTCTGGCCGCCCATCAGCTTCTTCACCACGCGCTCGAGGAAGATCGGCGCCATCGCGTTCGCCACGAGGCCGCCGTCGGCGTACTCCTCGAGCCAGAGAGCGCGCGCGTACTCCCAGGGGTCGCTCGGGTAGAGCGCCGGCTGGGGCTGGAGCTTCTCCACGTAGGCGCAGATGACGGACGAGTCCGGCAGCGCGCGCCCGTCGTGCTCGAGGCAGGGGATCTTGCCGAGCGGGCTCTTGCGCTTGTACTCCGGCGGGGAGCCGAAGGGAATCAGCGGCTCGAGCTCGTAGGGGATGCCCTTCTCGGCGAAGAACGCGCGCGCCTTGCGCACGAACGGGGAGAGACCTGCACCGATGATCTTGAATGCCATGTAGGGTCCTTTCGTGGGTTCAGTGAGGGGGCGCGCTCGGGCCGGGAGTGGAGCCGGTTCCGAAGTCGATCTCGAAGAGGCGCGGCACGGCGCGGGCCACCGCCGGGTCGCCTTCGAGGCGCAGCGAGGAGCCCTCGGGCGGCGCGCTCGGATCGAGGAAGCCCGCGATCACGCCGAGGCACTCGGGCAGCGTGCCGGTGATGCGCGCTTCCGGCGCGCCTTCGTCCTCCGCCGCGAGCCGCGTGCCGCCGGGGCCGCCGATCACGCGCACCACCGCTTCGCGGCGACCGTCGCGCACGCGGAACTCGATCCGGTGCGGAGGCGTCGGCGCGCTTCGCGCGAAGATCGCGACGGCGCCGCGCAGCCAGTCGGGCTCGGTGTGGTCGCCGGGCTGGAGGCCGCTCTTCAGCAGGAAGCGCGCGCCCCAGCGCGTGATCTCGACCAGCGCGGGCCAGAAGGCGCGGCCATCGGCGGTGAGCTCGTAGACCGAGACGGCTGCCGGGGGCGGGAGCTCGCGCTGGGCGATCACGCCGCGCGCCTCGAGGTCCTTCAGACGCTCGGCCAGCACGCTGGAGCTGACGTCGCGCAGCCGGTCGCGCAGATCCCGAAAGCGCATCGGGCCGTGGAACAGCTCGCGCAGGATGAGCAGATTCCAGCGGTGACCCAGCACTTCCGCAGCGCGGGCCAGCGAGCAGAACTGCGCGTACCGGAAGGGATTCTGGGCGCGCTGGGACATCGCGAGAAGGGTGTACCACAGCCAGATTCGATTTTCAAACCGATGAGTGTCGAAACCGAAGCGCGCGGGGACGGTCTTGAGTAGTTAAGTAAGTCCACCCAGGGGGAGGGTTTCTTAACTACTTAAGACCGTCCCCGCTTCGGGTCGGGGGGCCGCGGCGGATGCGGTCGCGGATGGCGGCGGCGGGCCAGTGGGCGAGCCAGTCGCCGCCGAGGTCCTCGGGAACGAGGCGCTCGAGCCACCAGGTGGCCCCGGCGTCGCGGAAGGCCTGGACGCGCGCGCGAGCGCGGGCGTGGTCGCGCGGAGCGACGGGCGGGTCGCAGTGCACGACGTCGAAGGGGGCGTCGCTCTGGCGCACGGAGCGCACGAAGGCCACGGCCTCCGCGAGCAGACGGGGCTGCTCGTCGGGCGGCTCGTTCTTGCGGAACAGCGGGAACATGCCGTCGAAGCGCGCGGCGCGGCGCAGCGGCGCCCGCGTCGGCCAGTAGGAGGCGATCCAGATCGGGATGCGCGGGCGCTGGAGCGGCGCGGGCAGGAAGCGCGTCTCCTCCACGCGGTAGTGTCGCCCGCGGAACGCGAAGGGCTCGCCGGACCAGAGCCCCTCCAGCACGGCCAGCGACTCGTCGAGCATCTCGGCGCGCCGCCGCGGGTCGGTCTCCTCGCCGAGGTTTCCCCACTCGGAGGCGCGCCCGCTGCCGATGCCTGCACCGAACACCAGCCGGCCGCCGGCGAGCCGCTCCACCGAGACCGCGCTCCGCGCGACCACCCAGGGGCGCCGGCGCGGCAGCGGCGTTACCAGCGCGCCGATGCGCAGCCGCTGCGTCGCCAGCGCGATCGCGGCGAGCGCCACCCAGGGGTCCACCGTCGGGAGCTCGGGGTTCGGCGCGACGTGATCCCAGAGGAAGAAGCCGTCCCAGCCCGCCTGCTCCGCCTCCGCGGCGAGCTCCGCGAGCGGCTGCGCGTCGCCGAAGCCCGCGCCGAAGTTGGGGACGAAGAGGCCGCAGCGAAGCGGATCGTTCAATTCACCCCTTGGGTGGGGACGAGCGTCGCGGGGTCGATGCCGAGGCCGCGCACGACGGCCTCCCAGAGGCTCTCGCGCGGCGCCTCGAACACGAACTCCGCGCTCGCGGGCGCCACCAGCCAGGCGCCCTGGATCAGCTCCTCGCGGAGCTGGCCCGGGCCCCAGCCCGCGTAGCCGAGGAACACGCGGAACTCCTCGGGCGGCGCTTCCGCGCACTCGCGCAGCACGTCGGGCGAGCGCGAGAAGCGCACGCCCTCGATCACGTCGGTGGCCTCGAGGGAGCCCGGGGCGCCCTTTCCGAGCAGCAGCCAGCCGTGCTCCGGCTGCACGGGCCCGCCCCATGCGACGCTGCGGTCGTCGCTGCCGTTCCAGTCGATGCCGAGGCTCGCGCAGAGCTGGGCGACGGGAAGATCCGTGCCGCGATTCAGCACCAGGCCGAAGGTGCCGGCCTCGTCGTGCTCGATCAGCAACACCACCGCGCGCGCGAAGTTCGGATCCAGGAGCTGCGGCATCGCTACGAGGAGCGAGGGGGCGAGATCGGAGCCGCTCACGCCCGCTAGGGTAGCATCCGAGCGTGGAGCGGCCCCCCGACGCAGAGCCGAGCGGCGGTGCGGCGGCGACGCCCTCGGAGGGCCGCACGTTCTCCGGAGCGGCGCTGCTGCTGCTCGGCGCTGCGTGCGCGCTGGCGGGCGCCGCCGTGATCGCGCGCGCGCCGCACGACGCGGAGGCAGTGCTGCTCGCGACGCTGGCATCGCAGGGCCTGTTCGCCTGCACGGCCCTCGGCGGCGCGCGCCTGCTGGGCGGCAGGCTGCTGCCGCGCGGCCTGCGCCTCGAGCCGCCGGCGCTCGGCGCCCTCGCGCTCGGCCTCGCCGCGGTCGGCTTCGTGTGCGTCAGCCAGGCGCTCTCGCTGCTGCTCTCGGAGCTGTCGCTGCGCGACACCGGAACTCTCGCGGAGATCGACCGCGTGGTGGCGGACGCGAGCGGCCCTTCGCGCCTGCTGGCGCTGCTGGCGCTCGGGCTCGCGCCGCCGATCGGCGAGGAGCTGCTGTTCCGCGGCCTGATCCAGCAGGCGGCGCTCCGCCGGCTCGGCGCCGCGGGCGCGATCCTGCTCTCCGCGGCGGCCTTCGGCGCGATCCACCTCGATCCAGTGCACTCGCCGACCGCCTTCGTGATGGGCCTCTATCTGGGGGCGGTGGTCGAGCTCGGCGGCGGGCTGCGCGGCGCGATCTTCTGCCATGCGCTGAACAATGTGCTCGCCGTGGTCGGGCCGCGGGTCGCCGTGGAGCTCGTGCCGGGAGGCGCGGCCCTCTCTTCGGCGGGATTGCTGGCGGCGGGTACGGGCCTGCTCCTCTACGCGGCGCGCCCGCGTTCGCCCCAAGCGGCGGACCCCCGGGGGGATCCAGAGGATCCCGGGGCGGACTGACGCAATCCGGTGGCGGCGCCCTTCAGGCCGGCGCCCCGCGAGCCGAAAGCGAGTGCAAGAGGCAAACCCCCGCGAGGCGCGTTCATGGCCGACAACCCTTCGGTCCTGATCGTCGACGACGGCGAGCTCGGGGACGTGCGCGACATCCTCGAGGATCTCGAGGTCGACTACTCCCACCTGCGCGGCAGCGCGGTGCCCCGCGAGCTCGCAGCGCCGCAGCGGCTGTTCGTCAGCACCGCGCGGCGCGCCGCGGTGGCGGCGAGCTGGCCGGGCCCCGCGGCCGGCGGACCGGTGAAGCTCGGCGTCGTCGCCGAGGATTCGAACGCGCTGCGCGAAGCCCTGCGCCGCAGCGGCTTCGACTTCCTGGTGCGGCCGCCGGTGCACCGCGAGGCGCTGCGCCTGCTGCTGCTCCGCGCGCTCTACACCGGCGAGGAACGGCGCCGCGACCCGCGCGTCTCCGTCGGCGCCGAGGTGAGCTGCCGCATCGGCCTGCGCCGGCGCAGCGCGACGCTGATCGAGCTCTCTTCGCGCGGCGGCCGGCTGCTCTCGCGCCAGCCCTTCCCGCTCGGCGCGCGCCTCACGCTCGAGATCCCTACCGAGCTCTCGGGCGAGCCGCCGGCGTGGCTGCGCGCCAAGGTGGTGCGCGTGCAAGAAGGTGGACCGCTGGGAGCCACCGAGCACGTGACGGCCCTATCCTTCGAGAGCCTGCGCCCCGAAGGCGAGCGCGTGGTGGCCGCCGCCCTGGAGCGCTGCGCGGGCGGCCCGCCGGTCGTTCCCTCGGAGGCGGACGGCGCCCTCGCGGCCGCCCGGCCCCAGGGCGCCGATCGGCGCCGGCAACGCCGCGCGGCCTTCAACGGCGAGGTCGTCTCCCTCCACGACGAGGCGCGCCGGGTGCTGATCGGTCGCGACATCTCGCCGGAAGGCATGCGCGTGGAGGCGCAGCCGGACCTCCAGGCCGGCCGCGTGCTGCACCTGGCGATCTACGCCGCGGCCGGCGAGCCGCCCATCGACGTGCGCGCCCGCGTGGTGCGCAACGACGGCGCGGCCGGGGTCGCGCTCCACTTCGACGAGCTCTCGGGCGGCGCATCGCGCCGCATCGAAGAGCTGGTCGCCCAGCTCCCCGGCGTCGAGCCGCTCCAGGACGGCGAGTGCGCCGCCCTCGGCAGCGTCGTCTCCCGGGTGCTAGGGGACGGAGTCAACTAATCAACTAACTACCCCTTCGGGGCATCCCGCGGGTGACGTTAGTTGATTAGTTGACTCCGTCCCCGGGTTGCACCTGCGAGGCGGCGGTGCGCACGGGCGTCTCGGGGTGGCGGGTCGGCAGCCAGCGCGTCACCGCGTCCGGCGAGCAGCCGCGTTCGCTGCAGAAGAGCGTGCGGAACACCTGCGCAGAGACCTGCGACGCGCTGCGGTGCCAGACGGCGCCCTGCACCACCACCACCGCCACCGCG
>Ga0105106_10001166_pt1 | contig 18900 bp, 18 predicted proteins | sample PPLLaktember2015_5_FD_79109 | JGI IMG/M metagenome (GOLD analysis project Ga0105106, IMG submission 79109) | Freshwater sediment microbial communities from Prairie Pothole Lake near Jamestown, North Dakota, USA - PPLs Lake P8 Core (1) Depth... | ecosystem: Environmental > Aquatic > Freshwater >...
CATGACCATGCACTCGATCGCACGTCTCTTTCTGGGTTTTTCCGTCGCTCTCCTCGCCCCGGGTCACGCCGCGGCGCAGGCCTTTCCGACGAAACCGGTACGCTTCATCGTCGGCTTCCCTCCCGGCGGCGCGACCGACCTCGTCGCGCGCATCATCCAGCCGCAGATGTCCGCCGCGCTCGGCAAGCAGGTCGTCGTCGAGAACCGGCCGGGCGCGAACGGCATCATAGGCACCGACCTGATCGCGCGCGCCGAGCCCGACGGGCACACGATCGGCATGGTCCACATCGGCACCATGGTGATCAGCCCCGCGATCCAGAAAGTCCCTTACGACGTGCACAAGGACTTCGCGTCCCTCACCCAGCTCGTCTCGCTGCAGAACATCATCGTGGTGAACCCGACGCTCGCGGCGAAGAACCTCAAGGAGTACATCGCCCTCGCCAAGGCGCGTCCGGGAGACATGCTCTTCGGAACCTCCGGCACCGGCAGCCCCGGTCACCTAGCCGGCGTGCTCATGGAGACGATGGCGGGCATACGCCTCACACACGTACCGTACAAAGGCGGCGGACCGCTCATCACCGACCTCATCGCGGGTCACGTGCCTTCGTCTTTCTCGGTGATCTCGACTGCGTTGCCGCATGTGCGGAGCGGGCGCGTACGCGCGATCGCAGTCACCGGCGCTAAGCGGGCCGAAGGCGCGAACGACATCCCGACCGTCGCGGAATCCGGCCTCAAAGGTTACGCGGCGGTGAACTGGTACGGGATGATGGCTCCCGCCGGAACGCCGGCGCCCATCATCGAGCGCCTCAACCGCGAGATCGTCACCGCGCTGAAGTCTCCCGACGTCATGCAGAAATTGAGGGAGCGGGGCATCGAGACCGCGCCGTCCACGCCGGCGGAGTTCATGCAGTTCATCCGCGCGGAGGAGAAGAAGTGGGTCCCCGTTATCAAGAAAGCCAACATCAAAGCGCAGTAGCGGCTGCCATTCGGCAGCCGCCTCGGCCGGTGGACGATACAGAGGGAAATCAAGGTTTCCCTCCGTAACCTGACCGCGGCACCTCGCTACGCTCGGCAGTCTACCGACACGCCGCGGCCCAGCGAACGAACGGAGGGAAACCGAGGTTTCCCTCCGTAACCTCCTTTCCTTCGGCTCGCTCTTGCTCGCTCCGCTGCCTTGAAGTCCGTAGGGTGCGTCGGTGACGCACCGACGCTACGATTTGAAGAAGGCGTGTAGCTCGGCGTAGACGTCGTCGGGCGCCTGCTCGGCGGGGTAATGCCCGCACGGCAGCGCGCGCATTTTCACGATGTCCTTGCAGTAGTCCGGCCACGCCTTGCGCGGATCGTAGAACTTCTCGGTGTGGCTCTGCTCGCCCCAGAACACCGCGGTCGGGCATTCGATCTTCCTCCCCGCGTCGAAATCCGCGGTGTCCATCGCCATGTCCACGCTCACGCCCGCGCGGTAGTCTTCACACACGGCGTGGATGTTCTCCGGCGTGCAGCAGCGCGCGTACTCGGCGAGCGTCTCTTTCGAAAAACCGCCTTTGCCGATTCCCATTTTGGTGAGCTTCTGGAGGATGTAATAATCCTCCTTGCCTTCGATCAGCTTCTCCGGGATGTCGTAAGGCTGGGCCATGAAGAACCAGTGGTAGGAATTGAGCGCCCATTGCCACGTCGCCCGGCTGAGGACGTGATGGGTGGGCAGGATGTCGAACGTGGCGAGCTTGCGCACTTTCTCCGGGTGATCGAGCGCCATGCGGTATGCGGCCCTCGCCCCGCGGTCGTGGCCGGCGACGAAGAAACGCTTGAAGCCCAGGTGCTGCATGACTTCGACCTGGTCCTGCGCCATGCGCCTGAAGGAGTAGTTCGAGTGGTCTTCGGCGCCGCGCGGCTTGCCGCTGTCGCCATAACCGCGCAAATCCACCGCGACCACCGTGAAATCCTTCGCGAGCCGCGGCGCGACGAGGTGCCAGTGGACGTGCGTCAGCGGATTGCCGTGTATCAGCAGCACCGGCGGACCGTTGCCGCCGTGGCGCAGATTGATCCTGACTTCGGGGTCGCTCGTCTGAACTTGTATCTGCTCGAATCCTTCGAACATGGGTGTCGCTCTTCTCGATAGATGGGGAGCGCGTACGCTACACCAGGCGCGTGCGCGGCGCATGAACGGGCGCCGGCGCGTCCGGCGGCGCGCGATTCCTGCGTGCTAACATTGCGGCACGCCCCGGGGGAATTCGATGACGTCGCCGTTCAGAACCACGCTCACCGCGCTGCCCCTCTTCGCCGCTTGCGGAACATAACGATCAACAGCGATGCTCAATCCGTTCAAACCGCTGCAGCTCGTCAAGGCCGAAGTCTTCTCGTCCATGCCCGGCAAGTTCCGCAGGAAGGGCCGCACCGGGTGGTCCGACCCCAATCGCCAGAACGCCGAGGTGGAGTGCTTTCTCGAAGGGCCGGCGTTCGACCGCCAGGGCAATCTCTACATCGTCGATACGCCTTTCGGACGCATTTTCAGAATCGATCCGCAAGGCGAGTGGGACCTCGTGATCCAGTACGAAGGCTGGCCGAACGGAATGAAGTTCCACAAGGACGGCCGGCTTTTCATCGCGGACTACCGTAAGGGACTCCTCGTGCTCGACGTGAAAACGGCGAAGCTCGAGACGCTGCTCGAAACGGCGTACAGCGAAGGCTTCAAGGGATTGAACGACCTGCACTTCACCAGCTCCGGCGACCTTTATTTCACCGACCAGGGCCAGACCGGGATCGCGGACCCGACCGGGCGTCTTTTCAGGCTGCGCGCGAACGGCTGCCTCGACCGCCTCGTCACCAACATCCCGAGCCCGAACGGCGTCACGGTGAGCACGACCGAGAAGCACGTCTACGTGGGAGTGACGCGCTCGCAGCAGGTGTGGCGCCTGCCGGTGATGCACGACCTCGCGTTCTCGAAGACCGGCGTTGCGATTCAGCTCTCGGGCGGCGTCGGCGGGCCCGACGGCATCGACATGGACGCGGAGAACGGCCTTTTCGTGTGCCAGCTCGGCGTGGGCGTCTGGCGCTTCGATGCGAACATGCTGCCGACGCACCTCATCCATTCCGAGAACGAAAAGCACCACCACCTCGCCAACATCGCTTTCGGCGGCCCCCACAGGAAGACCGTCTATATCACCGACTCGCTCTCGGGCGACGTGCTGAAGGCGCAATCCCCGGTCGCCGGCAAGCTGCTCTACGGACACATGTAAACCCACGACCGCCAAGACGCCAAGGCCGCCAGGAAGGGCAACTATTGTTCTTCTGCTTTCCTGGCTTTCCTGGCGTCCTGGCGGTAAGTGTTTTGGAGGTTTGAAATGAAAATTCTCGTCCTGCCCGGTGACGGGATCGGTCCCGAGATCACCGAAGCGACCCTCGAGGTTCTGGACCGCGCCAACGCGAAATACAAGCTCGGGCTGGAATGGCAGACCGAGGAAATGGGCTTGGGCGCGCTCAAGAAACGCGGCTCGACGCTGCCCGACGACGTGATGGAAGCCGCGCGCAAAGCGCCGGGCATCATCCTCGGCCCCGTCGATCACCTTCAGTATCCCTCGCGCGAAAAGGGCGGGATCAATCCTTCGGGCGAGTTCCGCGTGAAGCTAGACCTCTTCGCCAACATCCGGCCCGCGAAATCGCGGATGGGCGTGGGTCTTACAGGGAAACCCGTCGACCTCGTCATTTTCCGCGAGTGCACCGAAGGCTTTTACGCCGATCGCAACATGTTCATGGGCCGCGGTGAGTTCATGCCGACCGAAGACATGGCGATAGCAGTGCGCAAAGTGACTGCGCGCCAGTGCAACCGCATCTCGCGGGTGGCTTTCGACTGGGCGCGCAAGCGCCGCAAGAAAGTGACCGCGGTGCACAAGGCGAACGTGCTGCACATTTCGGACGGCCTTTTCCTGCGCGAAGTGCGGCAGGTCGCGAAGGACTATCCGGACGTCGAGCTCGACGAGAAAATCGTCGACGCCATGGCGGCGCTCCTCGTGCGCGATCCGTCGAAGTTCGACTGCATCGTCACCGGCAACATGTTCGGAGACATACTTTCGGACGAAGCCTCCGAGATCTCGGGCAGCCTCGGACTCGCCGGCTCGGTCATGGCGGGAGACGACGCGTGCTGCGCGCAGGCCCAGCACGGTTCGGCCCCCGACATCCAGGGCCAGGACAAGGCCAACCCGACTTCGCTCATGCTCTCGGCGGGAATGCTGCTCGAATGGCTGGCCGAGCGGCACAAGCGTGACGAGTTCGCACAGGCCGCGCAGGCGATCGAAGCTGCGATCGACCGCGCGCTGCAATCAGCCGACACCCGCACCGGCGACTTGGGCGGCAGGCTCGGCACGAAGGCTTACGCGAAGCACGTCGCCAACGGAATTTAAAGCCCCGGCGGGCCTTTGAGCTCGACGGTGTTGCCTTCGGGATCGGTGATGTAGATCGACGGGCCCATGCCGTCCGCGCCGTAGCGCTGCCTGGTTTCCCCCGGCACGATGCCGTGGCGGATGAGATGCGCGATCACCGCAAGCTGGTCGAAAGGCTCCACGCGCAGGCAGAAGTGGTCCATGTTGCGGCCTTCCGTGCCCGCCGGCGCACCGCCTCTTTTCCCGAGCTCCCCATCGACCGGAACGAGATCGATCAGCGACTGGCCGGCGCGCAACTGGATCAACCCGATGTCCTGCCTCGCGCGCTCGACCTTGCAGCCGAGCACGTCGCAGTAGAAGCGCGTCATGCGCGGCGCGTCCTTGACTCGCAGAACCAGGTGGTCGAGGCCGAGGACGTGGATCAAGGCGAGTCGCCCTCTCCTCCATCGGGGAGAGGGCGAGGGCGGGTGTGGCTTATTTGGTGATGTCGCCGAGGCACAAGTACTTCACTTCGAGGAACTCTTCCATCCCGTACTTGGAGCCTTCGCGGCCGATGCCGGATTCCTTGACGCCGCCGAAAGGCGCCACCTCGGTCGAGATGATGCCGACGTTGATGCCGATGATGCCGGCCTCGATGCCTTCGGCGACCCGCCATACGCGCCCGATGTCGCGGCTGTAGAAGTACGCGGCGAGCCCATACTCGGTGTCGTTCGCCAGCCCGAGCAGCTCCTGCTCGGTCTTGAAGCGGTAGAGAGGCGCGACGGGGCCGAAGGTTTCCTCGCGCGTCACTTTCATCGCGGGGGTCACGTCGGCGAGCACGGTCGGCTGGAAGTACTGACCGCCTTTCTCGTGGCGCTTGCCGCCGGTCAGCACGCGCGCGCCTTTGCCTATCGCATCGGCGATGTGCTCTTCCACCTTCTCGACCGCTTTCATGTCGATCAACGGCCCCTGCATCACGCCCTCTTCCAGGCCGTTGCCGACTTTCATGGTCGAGACCTTGTCCGCGAATTTTTTCGCGAACGCGTCGTAGACGCCGTCCTGCACGAACACGCGGTTCGCGCACACGCACGTCTGCCCGGTGTTGCGGTACTTCGAGGCCATCAGGCCCTCGATCGCCGAATCGAGGTCGGCGTCGTCGAAAACGATGAAAGGCGCGTTGCCGCCAAGCTCGAGCGAGACCTTCTTCACCGTGGCCGCGCACTGCGCCATCAACTGCTTGCCGATCTCGGTGGAGCCCGTGAAGGTGAACTTGCGCACCAGCGGGTTGGACGTAAGCTCCTCGCCGATCGGGCCGGCCGAGCCGGTCACGACCGACAGCACGCCTTTGGGTATGCCCGCCCGCTCGGCAAGCTCGCACAGCGCGAGCGCCGAATAGGGGGTCATGGAAGCCGGCTTGATCACCATGGTGCAGCCCGCGGCGAGCGCGGGGCCGGCTTTGCGCGTGATCATCGCGTTGGGGAAATTCCACGGCGTCACCGCCGCGCAAACGCCGATCGGCTGCTTGATGACGACGATGCGGCGATCGGCCGCCTGCGACGGGATCGTGTCGCCGTAGACGCGCTTGCCCTCCTCCGCGAACCATTCGATGAAGGACGCACCGTAGGCGATCTCGCCGCGCGATTCCGCGAGGGGCTTGCCCTGCTCGACGGTCATCAGGATGGCGAGGTCTTCCTGGTTCGCCAGCATGAGGTCGTACCACTTGCGCAGGATCGCCGCGCGCTCCTTCGCCGTCTTGGCGCGCCACCCGGGAAACGCTGCGTGCGCGGTCTCGATCGCCCGCCGAGTCTCGGCTTTGCCCATCCTGGGTACTGTGCCGATCTGCCGCGCGTCCGCGGGGTTGTAGACCGGCAGCGTGGACTTGTCGTCCGCGTCGACCCAGGTGCCGTCGATGTAGCACTGCTGGCGAAAGAGCTTGGGATCCTTCAGCTGAAATGAGGGCTTCACTCTGTCGAGCATGGGAGGTGTCCTGCGGTGGTTGTAAAGGGCGGCGCGGGAATCGCGCCGTTGAAGCGGTTCAGTATAGCAAAAAGCGGGCTTTTGACCGGCTAAAGCGCGTTCCCTTCGCCGCAAATCGCTTGATATAATGGATTTCTTGTTGGTGCGCCCCAGAACGCAAGAAGAACACGGATAAAGACCAATGCCCGCTCACGAGAAGCGTCTGAGCCTGCGGATCGCCGGTGTAGCCCTCGCCGTCGCGCTCACCGCCGGCTGTGCCACCGGCACCGATCCCCGAGATCCTTTCGAAGGCTTCAACCGCGGGGTCTACCGCTTCAACGACGAGCTCGACAAGGCGCTCCTCAAGCCCACCGCGGAAGCGTACCGCGCGGTGCTGCCGCAGTTCATCCGCTCGAGCGTGAGCAACTTCTTCTCCAATATCAACGACGTGGTCGTTGCGCTCAACAACCTGCTGCAGGGCAAGTTCACCACCGCCTACTCGGACCTCGGCCGCGTCGCGATCAACAGCACGATCGGCGTGCTCGGCCTTTTCGACGTCGCCTCGGAAGCGGGAATCGAGAAGCACAACGAGGATTTCGGTCAGACGCTCGCCCGCTGGGGCATGGGCGACGGTCCTTTCATCATGCTTCCGTTCCTGGGACCGAGCACCGGGCGCGACACCGTCGGCCGCATCGTCGATTACACGACCGATCCGGTCACCTACGTCGATCCGACGCGCGCGAGCAACCAGTTGCGCGGCGCCCGCCTCGTCAACACCCGGTCCGAGTTGCTCCACGCGAGCACGGTTCTACAGACCGCCGCCCTCGACCCCTACGAGTTCGTGCGCGACGCGTATCTGCAGCGTCGGCATAACCTCATATACGACGGCACGCCGCCCGCCGACCGCGAATTCCTCGACCCGCCGCCGCGGCCGCAAAGCTCGACACCGCCGCAGCCCGTTTTCCCCACGAGCCCGGAGCCTGCCGGCTACGGCTCGATACTCGTGAGCGGCGAGTCGCTGGTTCCCGTCCCGTCGACATACTCCCAGCCGGCCGCCACGACCGCAGCCAGGCCCGCCGCCGCTCCGCGCAAGGCGAAAGCGCGCCCGGTGGCAAGGACGGCCGACGGCTCGCCCGTTTACGCCGGGGAGCCGCTGACGGACGCGCAACTGGAAATGCTGCAACCGGGCCAATTGACGGTTGCGGGCGCGCAAGCGCCGCCGCAATACCCGCTGCCGCGGCTCACGCAGCTCTGGAAAGCACTCAGGCTCGATTAGATAACCGAGGCCGCGGCGCGAACCCTACGCGCCCGCGATCTTCGCCGTTTCGCCCCGCTTCGCCCCTTCCAGCACCGTCATCGCGCTCGCCACCAGGCCGGCGAGGTCGGAGACGTTGGCCGGCACGATGAGCGTATTGTTGGTGCGCGCGAGCTGCCCGAAAGCGCCGATGTAGAGCTCCGCCACCTTGAGGTTGGCTGCGCTCGTGCCGCCGGGCTGATTCAGCGCCTCGGCCACCATGCGCACGGCGTTCGCCGTCGCCTGCGCGATCAGCTCGAGCGCCTGCGCGTCGCCCTGGGCGGTGTTGATCGCGGACTGCTTTGCGCCTTCGGACTTCAGGATGAACGCCTGTTTCTCGCCGTCGGCGAGGTTGATCTCCTCCTGCCGCTGGCCTTCCGATTTCGCGATGAGCGCGCGCTTTTCGCGCTCCGCGGTGATCTGCGCCTGCATCGAGCGCAGGATCGCCTCGGGCGGCGTGAGGTTCTTGATCTCGTAGCGCATCACTTTCACGCCCCACGTGCGCCCCGCTTCGTCCAGCACCGCGACGACCTGCCGGTTGATCTCGTCTCGGCTTTCGAACGTGCGGTCGAGCTCCATCTTGCCGATCTCGGATCGGAGCGTCGTCTGCGCGAGCTGCGTGATGGCGCCGATCGGATCGGACGCCCCGTACGACGCCAGTCGGGGATCGGTCACCTGGTAATAGATGATGCCGTCGACCGCAAGCTGGGTGTTGTCGCGGGTGATGCACACCTGCTCCGAAACGTCGAGCGGCACTTCCTTCAGCGAATGCCGGTAGGCGATGCGATCGATGAACGGAATGATGACGTTCAGTCCCGGCTCGAGCGTCGCGTGATACTTGCCGAGGCGCTCCACCACCCACGCGCTCTGCTGGGGGACGACCCGGATCGACTCGATGACGAATGCGATGCCGAGCGCGATCAGGAAGAACGGGATCGCGTACGGCCGGTACTCGGTGAACGCGAGCACGAGCGTCGCGATGAATATGCCTATTATTTTCAGAAACATCGTATCCCCCTGGTAAGTGCCGCGCGAGACGCGGCCCGCTGGTCGCTAGCGCTCGGGCGCGATGTGCAAAGTGCTGCCGTCGACGCCGCGGATGTAGAAGCTCGTGCCCGTGCCGCGCTCGCCCAGCACTTTCGCGTCCCACAGCGTGCCGCGATAGTGCACCCGCGCGAGACCTTCACTTTCGTTCACCCACGAGTCGAGCGTCACGCGATGACCGACGTCGATCGCGTTGATGGTGCCCGCCGACTTCGAGCGCGCGCGGTAGTGGTGAACGAACACGACGCCGAGCACCGAGATCAGCGTGGCGAAAGTCGCCTGCGCCCAGAAAGGCAGGCCGCCATAGGCGAGCGCCGCGCCGCCGGCGGCTGCGATGCCGAGCACCAGCAGATAGAACGTGCCCGAGAGCAGCTCGACGATGACGAGCGTAATCGCCGTGAGTATCCAGACCAGATACGAATCCACCCCGTAACCCCCTTATGTCGCGATCATACTACGGCATGCCGCGGCTCTCGCCACGGCGCGGGTGCGTGGCCGGCAGGCGTCAATTCAGACGCGCGGCGCGCGGCTCGAGCTCGGCCACGCGCAGGGTGACGCGATCGGAGTCGGCCGCGTGGGGCCTGAGCGTGAGATACCGGCGGAAATCGGAGACCGCGGCGCGAAAGCATTCGAGCCGGGCGTAAAGCTCGCCCCGGTCGCGGTACTCCTCGGCCGCTTCCGGCAGCAGCGCGATGATGCGGCTCGATGCGGAAAGCGCCTTGGCGTGCTCCCCTGTCTGCATGTAGATCGCGCGCAGGTTTCTCAGCATCCTCGCGAAGATGTCGCTCGGCGCCGCGGCGGCGAGGAGACTCGCGGCGAGCCGCGCGTCGATCTCGATGTCCGCCGCGACGCTTTGCAGGCGTTGCTGCAGGTCTTCGATGCCGAGGGAAGCGCCGCGCGCGAACGGGTCGATGATGATGGCACCGTCGTGGAGCACGCATTTCACGAGGAAGTGCGTGGGGAACGACACGCCTTCCAGACGCAGGCCGATGCGCCGGCCGATCTCGATGTAGAGCACCGCGAGCGTGATCGGGATGCCGAGCTTGCGGTCGATGACCTCGTTCAGGAAGCTGTTCCGGGGATCGTAGTAGTCGTCGCTGTTGCCGCTGTAACCGAGCTCGTCGAAGACGTAGCGGTTGAGCGCGATCAGCGCTTCGGTCGTGCTGATGTCGCTGCGCAGGCGCTTGCGCAGCGCCAGCCCCATCTCGTCGATACGCTCGAGGTAGCGGTCGACGTCGAGGCCGGCGTATTCCTCCGCCGCGATGAGGAGCGCGCCTTCGGCGAGGCTCACTTCCTGCGCGGGCGCACCGGCCAGACGGTCCCAGCGCTCGTCCGCCGCGCCGCTCAAGTGCGCCTCGCGAGAGGCAGGTTCATGAGCAGGTTCTGCGGCTTCATCCGCAGAACGCCTTCGGGCGTCATCGCGAGCCCGAGAAAGACGGCGGCGCCCCGGACCTCGGGACGCACTGCGGAGGGATCGAGTGTCATGCGAAAAAGTCCGATGATGCGTTTCATGCCCTCTGCGTCGACTTCGCCGCCATTATAAATCTCGTTCAGCATCGCGGTCGCCTCGGCGTCGAGGCCGACGTGCCAATCCCATTCCTCGTCGGGGATTTCGCGCACCGGCGAGATGCTCGCGGCGACGCCGTGAAAGTGCGAGACCCAGCGCTCGAGCACGCGCGCGAAGGCCGCCGCGCCCGGCGTTCCGGGGTTCATTGCGAGCACGAGGTCGTGGCGCTCGTCGCGCGCGAAGTACTGCGCGTGGTTCGCCTCGTCGAGCACATCGAGCTCGGCGCTTTTCAGCGGCGCCTGCATCTCGCGCAGGAAGCGGCCGAGGTCGCCGAGACCGGCGTGCGCGGCGTGGGCGTGCACCGTCCCCTGATCGGCGAGCATCACCGTCCCGCGCTCGATGCTCACGCTCTGGGGACGGAAGAAGACTTCGGCCGCCCGGGCTTCGAGGCCGTTTTCGGTGCCTTCGAGGATGCCGCGCAGTATCACCTGCGCCGTGTGATGGACGAACGGCGGCGGCACGGCTACGTCGCGCCGAAAAAGGTCGAAGTAGAAAGCTTCGAGCGTGGGCGCCGCCAGGAGCTGATCGCGGAACCGCAGCATCACCCGGTAATTCTCGCGCGCGTCTTCGTCCTCGATCGCGTCGATCTCCGTGGCCGTTACCCCGGTCCGGGGCGCCTCCAGGAGGCGCGCGTGCAGCGCGCGCTCGGCCGCACACGACTCCGCGACGAGCGTCAGCTCGGGCCGCTCGAAATACGCGCGCAGGTAGTCGTCGGTCACGCGGAGCCGCCCGTCTTCCGCGCGCGCGAGCAGGTGGTAGCCGCACCCCGCCCAGAAATCAGGCATTCGAGAACCCCCGGTTGTAAGCGGCGCGCGCTCGTGCGCCGCTCATGCCGGTTCCGAGATTTCGATCAGGTTGCCGTCGGGATCGCGGACATACACCGACCGGATCTGGAAGCGCGCGCCGGTGCGCACCGACGGCCCTTCCTCGATCGCGATCTCGCACGCTTTCAGGCGCGCGATCACCTCATTCAGCGGCGCCGCGGCGAGGAAGCACAAGTCGAGCGATCCCGGAGTCGGCACCCGCGCCTTGATCCCCGCGTCGAAACCGGGCGGGTGGACGTTGAATTTGTGCGGACCGAACCTGAGCGCGATCCGCCCCGCGCCGTAATGCTCGAGCGTCATGCCGAGCACGCGCGTGTAGAAATCGAGGCAGCGCTCGAGGTCCTGAGTCGTGAGCACGATATGGTCGACGCTCGCCAGCATGGTGATCTCCTTTCCGACGATGTAGCGCGCGAAGAGCGCGGTGCGCCGACTATAAACGACACCCCCTCATGTACAATAGCGCCCCTCGCCCCGGTAGCTCAGTGGATAGAGCAACCCCCTCCTAAGGGGTAGGTCAGACGTTCGATTCGTCTTCGGGGCGCCAGCTTTCACGTTGCGGGCCCGACTCCCTTCGCCGTATCATCGGTTCCATCAGTACACCGTGGATCCAGGACGCGCGTTGAACCCGGGTCGCACTCACGTGATGCGAAACAGGAGTCCGAAATGAAATCCGCGATTTCTCCGCTGGTCCTCGCCCTGGCGCTCGCCGCGCCGGGTGCGATCGCTGCCGAAGACATGTACCGCTCGGTGATGCCGGACGGGAGCGTGCGCTACGGCGAGAGTCCCGAGCGCGGCGCGAAGTCGGTCAAGCGCATTCCGCCGCCCCCGGCTTCTACCGGCACCATTACGGTCACCCCGGCGGAACAGGCGCGCGGCCCGGCGCCCGTTGAGTCGGGCGGCACGGTCGTGATTCCCACACCGCCGCGCGAGAGCCCGCAGCCCGCAGAAGCGGGCAGGCTCTACGCCCCGAGCGACGGCGCCCTGCCGAAACGCAGTTATTAGAAGGAACGATCCCCCGGTCTCGCCGGTGGCGCAGAACCGCGCGGCGGCGGCGCATCGTGGCGCCGCGCGCGGCCCGGACGGCGGCTAGTCGAATACTTCCTGATCCGACGCTACGCAGTACTGGCAGCGTTCGCCGTAGTGGTGCGCGACGCGTTCGACGGCCTCCAGTAATTCGCGGGTGTCACCGTTGAAAATCCGGACGTTGGGGTCGAACGGGTCGATGAGGCCGGTCGCGAGCGCCTTGGTCGCCGAGCCATGGGTCGGATCCTTGAAAGGCTGGCCGTGGTAAGGGCACTCGCGCAAAAGGCCAATCGTGATGGCGAAATCTTCCGCCGCCCACTGTTTGGCGGCTTGCGAAGCGCTTTTTTCAGATCCCAGCAGCAGTGGTTCGCTCATCATGTTCATGCCGCCTCCTGTCGATCCATGCCGGGTGCAGAAGAGCAAAGGCCATGCCACAGGCGATGCTGTCGTGCGAGCGCGACGGAAGACGCAGCTTCGTCGTTGTTTTTTAATGCGCGCGTTCGCCCGCTCGTGATTTCTATTGCTGTGGTCGCACGAAAAATCCGGGAGAATTTAAGACAAGGCGTGGTAAAGTTTGCCCCACGGTCTGCGAGGCGGCGCGTAAATTATCGCCCCCAGACCGGCGCGCCACCCTCTGGGAGGAGGGGTGGAGCGAAGAGTCGGTCAACACCATTTCTGGTGAGTCAAAGCCGGGTTTATTCCCCGGCTTTTTTTTCGTTCGCGCGCACGCGACTTGCACAGGAAAAGTGCAATTCACGAAAAAGGAGCACCGAAATGGCAGATCGAGACCAATCCCAGTGGGGCCATCGCGACCACGATCCGGCGGAAGACCGTCAGGATGACCGCTGGCAGTCCCGTCGCGACCCCTCCGACTCGTACGGCCAGGGTCGGTCGGCTTGGGACAGCGGCCAGAGTGGATACGGCTCGCAGGATCGCGGACGCTGGCAGGGCAAAGGCAGCTACGGCTCGGCCGGCGGCACCCCGAGCGGCGCCCAGAGCGGAAGCTATACCGCTGCCGGCACTTTCGGCGGCGAGCACCGGGGTTATGCCCAGGCGCATACGCCGGAAGGCGGAAGCTACGGCGGCGGCGGCTATGGTTCGCAAAGCGGCTTGCAGGGTCAGGGCGGCTACAGCCAGGGCGGCCGCCACGCACAAGGCAGCACGGGTTACGGCACTCACGGCTACGGCGGGCAATCGAGCGGTGAAAGCCTGCAAAGCGGCTACTACGGCTCCCAGGGCGATTACGGCTCGCAAGGCGGTTACGGCTCCCAGGGTGGTTACGGCTCCCAAGGCGGTTATGGCGGATACGGTCCTCAAAGCGGTCAATCCGGGTATGGTGGATACGGCTCGCAGGGCGGCGGCTATGGATCGCAATCGAGTTACGCCTCACACGGCGGCTACGGCTCGCAGGGTGGCGGTGGCTATGGATCACAGGGCGGCGGTAGCTACGGGTCCCAGGGCGGCGGCTATGCGTCGCAAGGCGACTGGGGGCAGAGCGGCGCAGCACAGCACACCCGCCCGCCGCGCCGGGGGCCAAAAGGTTATCAGCGCTCCGACGAGCGCATCAGGGAAGACATCTGCGAGCACCTGATCCAGAGCGCTTACATCGACTCGAGCGAGGTGACGGTGGAAGTGAGCGGCGGAAAAGTGACGCTCGAAGGCACGGTGCCCGAGCGCCGCATGAAGCACGCAATCGAAGACATTGCGGGCGCGTGCCCGGGCGTGAACGACGTCGAGAACCGCGTTCGCTTGTCGCAGGGATCCCAGGGGGGCGACTGGGACAGCAGCACCGCCGGCAGGTCGGGGGCCGGCACGGCGAGCGCCGGCGGCCGCGCGCGGGAGGCGGCTGACGCCCCGAGCGCCTCGCGCGGGCCCGGAAGCCCCAGCGGCCTCGCCGGGCAAAGCACGAGCACGAGCTCGACTGCGAAGCCCCCAGGCTGAACCCGGACAAGCGTCCCGTAACCCGGGGCCGGCCGGTGCCGGCCCTTGTTACGTACGCGGCGGCACACGCCTTGCACAAGCCGCTCACAACACGTCTCCCAGCGAGTCTACGAGTGCCCTTGAAGAGCCCCTTTGCCGCCACTGCACGATCGATGATCGGCCGCGCCGCGTTCCTGTTGCTGATGACCGCGCTTGCCGCGTGCGGCGAAAACCAGCCCGGCACCGGGGCAGCCGTGCCGCCGGCGGAGCCTGGCGCCCTGCCCTCCGCACCTCCAGCGGGGCCGCAGCCGCAGCCGAACGCGGCGGCCACCCCGCGCGCGCAAGCGAGCGGCCTTCCCGATTTCACGGTGCTCGTCGAGCGCCAGGGCCCGGCCGTGGTGAACGTCGTCACCACGCGGAAGGCTCGCGCGGGCGGCGGCGTCGAGCTGCCCGACGACCCGCTCTTCGATTTCTTCCGCCGCTTCATGCCGCAGCAGCCCGAAGGCCTGGAGCCGCGCGGGCAGGGCATAGGCTCGGGATTCATCATCAGCGCCGATGGTTACATCCTCACCAACGCGCACGTCGTTGCCGATTCCGAAGAAGTCGTGGTGAGGCTCGCCGATGCGCGCGAGTTCAAAGGCAAGATCGTCGGCGTCGACACCCGCACCGACGTCGCACTGCTCAAGGTCGACGCGAGCGGGCTGCCGACGGTGACGCCCGGCAACTCCGAAAATCTCAAAGTCGGCGAATGGGTCGCGGCGATCGGCTCGCCTTTCGGCTTCGTCAACACCATCACGGCCGGCATCGTGAGCGCGAAAGGCCGCTCGCTCCCGGACGAGACCTTCGTTCCGTTCATCCAGACCGACGTCGCGGTGAACCCGGGCAACTCCGGCGGGCCGCTCCTCAACCTGCAGGGCGAAGTGGTCGGCATCAACTCCGCGATCTACAGCCGCACCGGCGGCTACATGGGCGTGTCTTTCGCGATCCCGATCGAAGTCGCGCTCGACGTGAGCAGGCAGCTCCAGCAAACCGGCAAGGTGACGCGCGGCCGGCTCGGCGTGCAGATCCAGGCGCTCACGCCCGAGCTCGCAAAATCGTTCAAGCTCGAGAACACCGCGGGCGTGCTCGTCGCATCGGTGGAGCCGGGAGGTCCGGCGGAAAAAGCCGGCTTGCAGGCGGGCGATGTGATCCTCGGCTTCGACGGCAAGCCGGTGACGAGCGCAAACGAGCTGCCGCGCATCGTCGCCGCGACCAAACCCGGGACGCCCGTGACGCTCGAGATCTGGCGCAGCGGCGCGCGGCGGCAGGTGAAAGCGACGCTGGCCGAGTTCGCGTCCGAAACGGTCGCGAAGCAGTCGGCGCCCGCCGGCAAGCAAAGCACCAATCGCCTTGGGCTCACCGTACGCGAACTCGCCCCGGCGCAGCGCAAAGCGCTCGGCATCGAATACGGACTGGTCGTGGAAGCCGTCGCGGGACAGGGCGGCCAGATTCAGCGCGGCGACATCATCATCGCGGTCAACAACGTCTACTTCAAGAGCGTCGAGGAATTCAACCGCATCGTGCAGCAGCAGGCTGCGGGCGCGGTCGTCGCACTCCTGGTTCGCAGGGGGGACGCCGCGCTCTACATTCCGGTGCGCGTCGGGCCGGAAGGCCGCAAATGAACCGCTTCGTCGTCGACTGCCTCGTCTCGGGTCTCGCCGGAGGCCTCCTTTCGCATCTCGCGGTGGCTTTGCGCAGCAGGACGGACCGGGGGCGCGCCGATCTCGCGATGTATTCGGTGAGCCATATCGCGTGGGGGGATGCGCCCGAGGCGCATCACGGCGACACCCCGCACAACTGGCTGATAGGCGCGACGCTGCATCACGGCGCGTGCGTCTTCTGGGCGACTTTCTTCGAAGCGCTCTTCGGCCGCGAGGCCGAGCGCAGCACGCCGGCCGCGCTCACCGGCGGTGCGACGATCGCCGCAGCCGCCTATGTCACCGATTACCACGTGGTCGCCGAGCGCTTCAAACCGGGCTTCGAAGCCCACCTGTCCGATCGCTCGCTGTTCGTCGTCTACGCCGGTCTCGCGGCGGGCCTGGCGGCCGGCGCGCGCTTACGCGGGCTTTACCGTCATCAGGTAGAAGATCGCGATGAACGCGATGAAGGCCGGAATGCCGAGCGCCGTCCACAGGCGGTGGTAGCGCCAGAATAGCGGCGGCAGCGCGGCCCCCTCCTTCGCCGCGCTTTCAGCGAGCGCGGCCATGCGGATCTGTATCCAGACCACCGGCAGCCAGCACGCGCCCGCAACCACGAAAAGCGCGAGCGACCACGCGAGCCACGGCATCGTGAGCGGCATTCCGGCGAGGTGGGCCAGATAAAGCCCCGTCACCGGTTGAATGATCGCGGTGGGCGTGGTGAATACCCAGTCCGCCCACACGACCCGGCGCGACACCACCGCGACGGCGCGAACGTCGCCGCTGAGGTTGGTGAAGAACATGTAGAAAGCCGAGCCCAGCCCCGTGCCGAAAAGCAGCGTGGAAGAGAGGATGTGGAGCCATTTGACGGTGAGGTAGTCCATGGGGCTCAGGTTATCGCCAAAAAGTGACGGCTACCGAAAGAGTGACGAGAAGGGGTAGCCGTCACTCCTTGCGATAGCCCTCATCACTCCTTCGGTAGCCATCACTCCTTGCGATAGCCCTCATCACTCCTTCGGTAGTCATCACTCCTAGCGATAGCCCTCATCACTTCTTGCGATAGCCGGCTCATCGAATTCGTGCAACAAGAGTATCGCAACGAACAACGGCAGGTTCTTCGTGATCGGCCCGTACGGGTGCGCCCACTGCTCGGGCAGCCAGATCGCGATGATGACGCTGTAGAGCGCGATCAGCGCCATTTGCGCGCGCCACAGCCAGCGCCTGTCGCGCAGAATCAAAACGCCTAACCCGAAAACGAGGTCGAGGACGGCGGCGCCATAGAGCGCGAGCGCGGCGGCAGTGCCGGTCAGGCCGACGCGCGCGAGCAAGGCGTAACTGTCCGCCACCGGGTAGACCCCGAGGGAGACGATTCCGGTCACGATCCACACGATCGCCACCGCGACGCGCAGGAGCGGCAGCAGCCACGCGAGCCGCGCCTCGTTCGCCGTCGCGCGCGACGCTTCAGGCGCCACGAACGCTTCGACAGGACGCGGCCCCCTGCCCAGCAACGCTGTGACGCGGTCGGGCGAGGCGACGTTGCCGCGGATCAGCATGCCGAGCGTATCGCGGTCGAGAAGAGCGCCTTTCACGCGCTCGCCCACTGCGGCCGCAAGGTGAAACAGTGCGAGCGGGACCTGTATGAAGCGCGCCGCAGGCAGCCCCATCGCCGCGCGCAGGGCGCCGAGGAACTCGCGAAACGTGACCGGCCGCGGCCCCACCGCCGCGACCCGCCGCCGGTCGTTCGCGCTCGTGCCGGCGAGCGCGACGATCGCCGCAGCGAGGTCGTCGACATGGATCGGCTGGACGTGCTGGCCGCCGTCTCCGGGCAGCGGCACGAGCGGCAGCGCCGCAAGGCGCGTGAAGAGCGCCGCGCTCGCGCCACCCGCGCCGAACACGAGCGAAGGCTGAACAATCACCCACGCGAGGCGCAGCGCCGCCAGCACGTCGTCCCCGCGCTGCTTCGACGTGTGGTAGCGGCTGACGGCGTGAGGGTCGGCGCCGAGCGCCGAAATCTGGATCACCTTGCTCACGCCGGCCTGCTCGCACGCACGGAAAAGCGCGGTCGGCGCATCGACGTGCAGCGCCGAGAACGAAGCGACCCCGGACTCGCGCAGTATGCCCACCGCGTTGATCGCGATGTCGATGCCGTTCAGACGCGGCAGCCAGTCGGCCACCGCATGATCGCGCGCGTAGTCGACTTCGATCGAGCGGCAGCCTTGAACTGCGGCGCCTGCGCGAACGCCGCAAACGACCTCGTAGCCGGCGTCCTGGAGCGCGCGCAGCACGCGCTCGCCGATGAAGCCGGTCGCGCCCAGCAGCAGCACGACGCGCGCGCCCCCGGGTGTCACAACTGCGACCCGAGCAGTCCCATGGTGCGCTCCCACAACTTCTCGCTCCACGGCCTCGCTCGCCACTCCTCGAGCGATATCCGGCGCGCGCGCTGGAGATCGTCCTCGAAAATCCGCACCTGCAGTTGCCCGAAGTCGCGGTCGTAGATGTTCAGGTTCGCTTCGTCGTTCACCGCGAAAGACCGGTTGTCGAAATTGGTCGACCCTACCGAAGTCCAGAGCTCGTCCACGACCATCACCTTGCAGTGAAACATCGTGGGCTGGTACTCGTAGATCTCCGCGCCCGCCTCGAGCAGCTCGCCCCAGCGCGCGCGCGACGCGCCGCGCACGATGTCGGCGTCCATGTGGGGCCCCGGCAGGATGATGCGCAGCTTCACGCCACGCTTCATCGCGCGGACGAAAGTCTTGACTTCGACGCCGTCGGGAACGAAATACGAAGCCGACAGCGTGATCGACCGGCGTGCGGCAGCGATCGAAAGGAGATACATGAGCTGCATGCTTTCGGCGCCGCCGCCGGGCGAGCTCGTGAAAACCTGCGCACGATGGGGACCCACCGCGGCGAGCGGCGGAAAGTAATCGGCGCCGTGCAGCACCTTTCCCGTGACCTGCGTCCAGTTGTCCATGAACGCCGCCTGCACCTGCGCGACGGCGGGACCCTCGATGCGGAAATGCGTGTCGCGCCAGTGTTCCGGGTCCTGCGCGTTGCCCGTCCACTGGTCGGCGATGCCTACGCCCCCGGTAAAGCCGACCGCGCCGTCGATGATGAGAAGCTTGCGATGCGTGCGGTTGTTGAAGCGGCCCAGCGTGTACCAGTGCGGCGGGTTGTAGCGGTGCACTTCCACGCCGGCCTCCTCCATTTCCCGGATGTAGGTGTCGTCGATCTTGCCGCTGCCGAC
>Ga0105106_10001168_pt1 | contig 18880 bp, 11 predicted proteins | sample PPLLaktember2015_5_FD_79109 | JGI IMG/M metagenome (GOLD analysis project Ga0105106, IMG submission 79109) | Freshwater sediment microbial communities from Prairie Pothole Lake near Jamestown, North Dakota, USA - PPLs Lake P8 Core (1) Depth... | ecosystem: Environmental > Aquatic > Freshwater >...
ATCTGTGTCCACAGATTCTTGCAGCATAAGCGAATCCTTCGAATTGGTTGGGCTTTTCATTTCAATTTATGGGTCTAGCGGTTATGAGCCGGTGGTGTGCACCCGGCAGGCGTATTTGTAAAAACCATGGCGACAAAATGTGGTTGGCTTTTATCGCAACGGGGTTGCCAAAGCAATCCTGGGTAAACGGGGTTGAAATTTCGCATTTCGGTTTCTGTTGATTTGATGCCATGACAGGCTTCGGCAGGCCAGAATCGATCCCGTCTGTCTTATTCCCCCCTCCCGCCTATCCGCTCCTGCCGAATTTCCACTGGTTTTTAAATGGTTCGGGCATTTCATAGACGGGCACCTGATAGATACTGCCCCACATCCACCGCGTCGACCTGGACCGGATTCAGATAGCGCTCGGCATAGGTCCGGTAAACCTCGCTTTGCAGAAACAGATCGAACAGGTCGGCATCGATATGCTGGTCGTTGCGCATGAAGCTCATGATGCGGAGAGCCTCGTTAATTGTTTTCGGTGTTTTATACGGCCGATCGGCTGCGGTCAGGGCTTCGAAAATATCCGCAATGGCCATGATGCGCGCCGGGACGGACATCTCCTCTTTCTTCAGCCCGCGGGGATAGCCGGTGCCGATCATGGTCTCATGATGGGCGCCGGCGAATTCGGGTACGTTCGCCAGATAATCGGGGAATTCGAGCCGGTTGAGCATGATAATGGTTTGAATGATGTGCTCGTTGATCTTAAAGCGGTCCTCGGCCGAGAGGGTCCCCTTGCGGATGCTCAAATTGTAAAGCTCGCCCAGGTTGTACTGAATATCCGGGACGCTCATGGTAAACCCATGAGGATTGCCCCTAAAGGGGTCTGCATCGGCGCGGGGGATGACGTGCTCGGGTTTGTCCGCCAGTACGGGCTCGATCACCGGCAGCGTCGGCGCCGGCTCGCGGTTCTTGAGCAGCGCTTCATCCTGAGAGATGCCGATGCGGTCATCCAGATGGCGTACCCACGTTCGGGCGGCGATCCGCTGCAGACGCTCGATTTTTTCGTCAGCCATGAACTCGCCGCCGATGTTGCATTCAGCGACAAAGGCGAAATCGGATGCGATCTGTTTTTGGGTCTTCTCCAGTTCATTCGTCAACAAGTCTTCGTCGCCATCACCGGCCAGGCGCCGGCGATAGCAGGCGATTTCGGCGTCTCTCAGCAGCACTTCGAAGCGCATGCGGATTTCATGGATCCGATTGTAGATCGTTTCCAGTTTGGTGGCCTTGTCGACCACATATTCGGGCGTGGTGATCTTGCCGCAGTCGTGCAGCCAAGCCGCCACCTCGAACTCCCAGCGTTGATCCGGCGAGTCCATCTTGAAATCGGCGAATGGCCCCTCGCCGCTCTTGCACACCGCTGCGGCCAGCATTTCAGCGACGATCGGAACGCGGGCGCAGTGGCCGCCGGTATAGGGGGACTTGGCGTCAATCGCACCGGCAATCAGTTTGGTGAAATCGTCGAACAGCTTGCGCTGCTGTTCCAGCAGGCGCCGGATTTTGGTTTTCATGAGGAAAAAGGTTGTAATGAGGGAATGGATTTCCTTGATGGTGGAATCGAAGGGCTCCGATTCGGAAAAGTCCGACTGCTGGATCTTGTTGGATTCCTGTTCCAAGCGCATCAGCGAGCCTGAAATTTTGCGGGATACCAGCAGGGAAAGGGGCAGGACCACTATCAGGACCAACCCGGAGAATAGAAATATACGCTGCTGCATCCGCCGGATGTGGCCGGTGAAATCCGCGACCGGGGCGATGGAGGCTAAAATCTGGTCAAATTTCAACCCCGCGTTGAGGGGTGTGCAGCGTACCAGATAATTTGCGTCGTCGATCTTCATTTCCTGGGTGCGGTCAAGGCTGTCTTGCGGGCGCGCGCGGTATTCGCCAACCACGGCCCGGACGCGTGGATCCTCCGACGCCTCTCCGGTAAGAAAACGCAATTCTTGGCCGGGTCCGGCGACGACCGGATTTTCCTGCGGGTGGGCGATAAGGCGGCCGGCGCGGTCAAAGAGAAAGAGCGTGCCGTGGTCGGAGATTTTCTGCCGTTCGAGGGAGGCGGCGAAACGCTCCAGGGTGATGTCGGCACCCATAACCCCGCCGCCGTAGAAAAGCTTTTCGGCACAGGTGATCCCGGGAAGCTTCGATGAGCTGAAAATGTAGGGGTCGGTGAAGAAGGCCGTTTGCTCTCCCTGGGCCCTGATGAACCACGGCCTCACGCGGGGATCGTAATCCGGGTCGAGGTCGTCTCTTTCCCCGATGACCTGACGGTTTTGATCCAGAAAGCGCCAGCGCTGTTTCGACAACACCGTTGAATCGGCTGAGATGGTCCGCAGGACATAGACCGTCCCCGCAGGCGCTGCAAACAAGTGACGCAATTCCGGCTTGTCCCTTACGGCCACGATCTGGATAAAACTGCCATCGTCATATCCGCAATAGGTGGAAAAAAGGAAATCATAAGAAGCGAGGGCTTCGAGCATGACCTCCCTACCCGGATGGCCCATGCCGTCTTCCGTCGGTACGCTGGCCATGCCCGGCATGCGCGCGGCCGCCCCGACGATCACCGCCACCGATTCAAGCGCGCTTTGATAGCGCTGCAGGGTTTTGGTGTTGATTTCCGAAAAAAGGCGGTCGGCCATCTGGATAGCCGCCGTTTTGCTTTCATGATGGCTGATCCACAAAAAGAGGCCGCTCAAGGTCACCACAATCACCACCACCACGGTGGTGATGCCAATATAAAAAGGGAAACGTTTTTTTTTGAAAGTCATATGGTCTTCTTAGATCGGTCGCCGGTGCGGAAATCATAAAAAACGGCGGTTCACACGGTTTCGAAAAAAGCAGCGTACATCCCGCTGCGGGCGATGGCCAAACCCGGAAGGAACTTCAACCGCCCAGGTGCATGCAAATGCAAAACTGATTATCGATTTCAAATGGTTGGCGGTTTGGTTGTTTGTAAGATCAAGGCTGGGGTGGTCTTTTGTTTTAGCGAGGTCGTGATCAATGTTATATATTGGACCAGATTACGGCCCATGGCAAGCTTTGGATGCGCTCTCCGACTGGTTTTGGAATGCCAGGCAGATCCGGTGCCGTGACCGGTGGGCTGGATTTGCAGACCACGCCACTTCAGGTGATGCAGACCCAAGCGCCGGGCTGACCCGCGCCCGGATCGTTTCTTGCCACTTGATCACCATCGTTCCCAGGTATTTGTATAAATTCCGCCTGCCATGCTGGGGCCTTCTCATGGTTCAGCGGCCCTTGGTTTTCGTCAAGCACCCAGGAAATTGACAAATCGACGATTTGATCGTTAATCAGCAATATTAAAAATCGCCTGCTCAAAAACTACCTGCTCCGCGATGCCGGCTACTATCCGGTGGTCACCCTCACCGGCCCGAGGCAGTCCGGCAAGACCACCCTGGTGCGGGCTGCCTTTCCTTCGCACCGGTACCTCTCGCTGGAGCTGATCGATCAGCGGCGTTTCGCCCAGGAGGATCCGCGGGGGTTTTTGACTCAGCTGGACGGCCCGGTTATTCTCGATGAAATTCAGCATGTGCCCGACCTGCTTTCCTACATCCAGGCCGCGGTGGACCAGGACCCCACGCCGGGCCGTTTCGTGTTGACCGGCTCCCAGAACTTTCTGCTGATGGCCAAGGCGGGTCAGACGCTGGCCGGGCGCTGCGGAATTCTCAACCTGCTGCCCTTTTCCCGGGCTGAGCTCGAGGACCAGCCCCAGCCCGAACCAAGTGTGCCGCCCGAACTTTTCGGAAACCCGCATACCGGCCTGGGTCTTTGGACGACCCTGCACACGGGTTTCTACCCCCGCATCCATGACCAGGGGATCCCGCCCGCGGTGTGGCTGCCCGACTACGTGCAAACCTATATCGAGCGGGATGTGCGCAGTCTCTCCAATATCGGCGACCTTAACCTTTTCGGCCGGTTTCTGGCCCTTTGCGCCGGCCGCGCGGCCCAGCTGCTCAACTACTCCAGCCTCGCGTCGGATGCCGGCATCGCGGTGGACACCGCCCGGCGCTGGATCTCGGTGCTGAACACCAGTTTCATCATTTTTCTGCTGCCGCCGCACCACCGCAATTTCAACAAACGCGTCATCAAAACTCCCAAGCTCTACTTTTATGACACCGGCCTGCTGTGCCACCTGCTGGGGATTCGGGACGCCGCCCAGATCCCGGCTCACCCCCTGCGCGGAGCGCTTTTCGAAAACCACGTGATGGCGGAAACGGCCAAGGCGTTTAGGCACCACCGCAGGATCCCGACGCTCTATTTCTGGCGCGACCGCACCGGGCACGAAGTAGACCTGGTCATCGAGGAGGCTGGCCAACTTTTCCCGGTGGAGATCAAGTCCGGCCAGACCGTAACCACCGATATGCTCGCCGGCCTGCGCTGGTGGTGTGATCTCAGCGGCCGGGCGCTGGAAACCGCCACCCTGGTCCATGGCGGTGCAGACAGCTATACCCGTGGCGGGGTTGCGGTGCGGCCCTGGTTTGGGGTGTAGGGCCATCATTGGCGAAAAACAATGCCGAAGGATAATGTGGTGGGCGGATACAAATCCGGATCGATTTTCCTGAACCGGCCTGCTGCGGTCCAGGGTGACTTCAAATTGGCCGCATGCCTTTTGGCGGTCCATCACAATTTAACGCGAATAATTTCTGTTTTGCCTTGCCGAAGCTGGGATTATGGCGAAGCTGCTGGCCGCACACCGGACTGTGGCAAAACCCAAATGAAGATCGCCACATTTCAAGATCTTCCCTGCGCCCAATAAAAAATGAGCGTGGTTTCAGCAATGTCCATGCATGGCAGGGCGTGATCCTCCCTGGCGAAATGACGCCCAAACTATCCCGGAAGAACCCCCATCGTTATCACCCCCAAAAATCTCCCTCCTTACGACCCCACGGATCATCACATGGTGGAGCACCGGGGGGGTCTATTGGGGCATGTCTTGGCATAAATCCCCTCCTGTCAAATAACGCCGTGCCCGTCTGCTGAAATGTATAGGGATGTCACCCCACGCCCTATGCAAAATCCTTTGCGCTGGTCCCTTTCCATATTTGGAGTGAGCCTTCTCTCACGAAAATGCCTTTTTCCTCATTCAGATGGTAGATGTGATCAACAGCCAAGGTCTGAGGGTGCTCGTGGCTGAGAACCAGAATCGTTGCCGTTTCCTTGGAGGAGTTGATGACTTCTGCGAGGAGTTCACGCGCTGGAAGATCAAGATTTGCCCAAGGTTCGTCCAGGATCATGATCGGCGACTCCCTTAGCAGCAACCGAGCAATACAGAGCCGTTGTTTTTCGCCGGCACTCATTCCCATGCCTCGTGGGTCCATGACCGTGTCGATTCCCCGCGGCAGGCGGAACAGGAAATCCCCCAGCTGGGCGCGTTCAAGCGCTCCCAGAATCTTCGCATCATTTGCATCCGGCTGGGCAATGAGGAGGTTGGCCCTTAAGGTCTCTTGAAAAATAAAATGATGTTGTGTCACAACGCCTATCTTCTTGCGGAGTTCGTTCCGCGGGATCTGTCGGATGCTGATCCTATCCAAAAGAATGTCCCCTTCTTCCGGCTCATAAAAGCGCAGAAGAAGGTTGATGAGCGTCGACTTACCGCTTCCACTCTTCCCGTGTAAAAGGGTAACCGCTCTGGCCGGTATCACCATGTCTGCGCTGGAGTAGAGCCGCCGACACCCTGGATACCCAAAGCTCACGCCGCAGAGTTCAACGGTGACGGCTCGCGAGGGCATGACCCCTTCCAGGTGCCCATCCTCGGGTTCATTGGGCTCGGCAAGAAAACTGGCAAGGCGCCGCACGCCGGTAAACTCGGTCTGAACTGTGCTAAGGGATTTGGTGAGGTTGGAGACCGACATTTGCAGAAGGGTGGCATAAAAAAAGAAGATTAGAAAGGGATCGACCTGGAGCTTACCCTTCGACATGAGGAAATAGGCCAGGGCGACGAGCCCCAGGCCTCCAAGTTTGGCCAGGAGTTCGATCCCCGGAGAGAATATGGATAGTACCCTTCCCGCCCTGACCGAAAGCTCTCGGAGCGCACCCGTGCATGCCTGGAAGTCAGCGCTTCGTCGCTTTTCTGCTGCCAGAACCTTGAGGGTGTCAATACCCTGAAGGGTTTCGTCAAAGACGCGATGGATTTCACCCCATCCGGATCTCTGCGCCCTGGCATACTCCCCCATGATTCGGTTGAGAATCGTGACAAGGAGCGCCACCACAATGACGATGCAAAGGGCCGCAAGGGTTAGCGAGGCCGGGCAGAAGTAGAAGAGAATGCCTGTCACGGCCATCGCGGTGATGAGTTCGCGTGCGACCCCGGGAAGAAAGTCAGCGAAAAACCGCTGGGCCTGACCGATATCGTTCGCAAAGGAGGTAAAGAACTCCCCGGCGGACTGTTGCCGGAAATGCTCCAGGGGGAGTTGACTTGTTTGCTCAAAGAAGTCCGTCTGCAGATGCTGGAGGAGATTTGTCGAAAAGACGCTTCCCAGATACCCGCTCACCCCCTGGAGCAGGGCGAGGCTCAGGTACACCCCGGCGAGGTAGCCCAGCAGGGGCAGCCCTCTATTCCACAGGCCTGACTGAGTCTCGCCGATGACAAGGCTGACCAACTGCTGGAAGTAGCGCGGCTGCAGTGAGACAAGAAGGCCGCAGCCAAGCTGCATGAGCACAAGCAGCGTCAAGGGGATCCGATACCTTGAGATGACTGTGGCGCTCCAATTTCTCAGGGCCCGTTCTGACCGGATTTCTCTTCGATTAATCCGGTCAGGGCACGGTGCATCCTCCCGAATATGAGTTGATAGTCTTTGCAGAAATAATCCTTGGCCATAGGGTCCTGATAGAACGCCAGAGCATTGTGCGGGCACCCGCCATGGCAGACAGACCAGTGAACACACGAGTGGCAGCCTGTAAGCACTTCCGCCCGCCGGCGGATGTTATCACACAGCGGGGACGCAAACAGCATCTCCAGGGCCATGTCATGGACATTCCCCAGGATGTGCGTCTCAAAGCGGCTGCACAACACAGCATCCCCGGAGGGCTTTACACCTAAATGAGACCCGACACAAGTCGGCCTTTGCTGACATTCGTAGGGAGCGTTCTCCAGAATGGCTTTGAGATAGAGATCCAGGGGGGACACCGGAATCCGCCGCACTTCCGTGTCTATCCACTCTTCCAACAAGCGGCACAGAAAAACACCGTATTCGCCCTGCCGGAGGAGAAAGGGGGCAGCGCTTGCCGGATTCATGGCAGGGATCATCGGGTTCACACGGAATCCGGAACCCAGGCTTTGGAAATAACGGTAAATCTCTTTTTCCCGCCCAAGGCTCATGCGAGTGACGACTGCATTGAAACCCACCCTAAGCCCGTTTTCTTCCGCGAGCCTTAGCTTGTCCAGAACCAGTTTGTGACTTCCCCTGCCGTCTGCTGAGACCCGCATTGCGTCGTGCAGTGCGGGGAAAGCGTCCAGGCTAAGACCAATCTGGAAATTCTGCTCGCGGAAAAACATGCAGAAATCCCTGTCAAGGAGCAAGCCGTTAGTCTGGAGAAAATGCTGAAAGCAGGGGCCGGAGGAAAGATCGGCTGCAAGCTTTGTGGCCTGACGGAAGAACTCCAAACCTGCCAGAAGGGGTTCGCCGCCGTGCCAGAGGATGTGAATTTGGGTGAAGCCCTGACGTTCAGCGTAGCGCGCGGCACTCTCCAGAGCAGCCTGCAGGGTTCTCCGGCTCATGACGCCGCCGGAGGTTGTGTGTGAGTAGCAATAGACACAGCGAAGATTGCAACGCTTAACCGGCTCCAGGATGAGGGTAAAGGTCTTGTTCGCGTCACTCCCCATGGGTGAGTTCCTGCTTCACAGCCTCCAGCACGTGGCGGCGGAAGGTTCTCAGACCATCGCAGTAATAAGTCTCTCCCTTGATTTCACCCCGTTCAGCAGGAAGACGCCCTTCATGCCAGCGGCTGTCCGGAAGACCCTGGGTGCGCGACTGGAGAAGCAGGGCATGGTACTTCAGGCAGGTTATGCAGCCTCCCCCGCACTGCCGCCCCCATTCACATTTCCAGCAGGCCATAGCCTCCCCAGATTTTCGCACCATGTGCTTGACCTCTTCCCAAAGAAAGGTTTTCCGCTTCAGAATATATTCCAGGGAATCATTCCGGATGTCTCCCAAAGCAGTCCTTTCGTCATTCAGCCACTGATCACAGCTGAATGCCCTTCCAAGGGGATCAAAAATCAAGCGTCTCAGATCGCAGCGCTTTTTATGATAGGGGTCGCCGCGGTCGATTTCTGGCCGAAGGATCATTTTAAGTTCCTGTCGGAGTTCCTTGAAATCGACCCGTGCCTCCTGATCATAGAACCACAGGTTAAAAAGATTGATAAGGAATTGCCCTACCTCTTCAGAAGAGGGGGCCAATTCGGAAGGACGAGACAGGCCATCGACTGGCTGGAGGACATCTTCCGGCCGCAAATCATAAATGTCCAGTTGGACCTCCGCCCGCAAGGTCTTGAAGAACTCGAAGATCTCTCTATCCCGGCCCACAGCCGATCGAGTAACCACGGCAATCACTGCGATGCGTTCCTGACCGGCATGCCGGCGATAGCGATCAATGCCCTTCATGGTGGCGTCAAAGGTTCCGCCTCCCGATAGGCGAAACCGGCGATGCAGGTCGTGGATCTCCTGGGGGCCGTCGAGGCTAAAACCCAACTGAAAGCGGTTGTCTGAGAAGAACCGGGCCAGTTCATCGCTCATGAGGGTTCCGTTGGTCTGGATCCGGTTTTCGAAAAGGAGTTCGGGATAGCGGTTTTCGAGACGGATAATTTCGCGGAAGAAGTCAATACCGGCCAGCAGCGGCTCCCCGCCGTGCCAGTAGACCTGGATGCACCGGGCTTGAGGATCGATTCTCAGGTTGTGGGTGATAACATGACGCAGAATAGATTCGACGGTGGAAATCTCGATGATTCCCCCAGAGTGCTCCTGGAAGCAGTAGTGGCAACCAAAGTTACAATTCCGAGTGACTTGGATCTGGGGCACAACAGGCAGATTCTGCTCCCATCCGGGTTTGTATTGCTGAAAACGAGGCATTTTCGATCCAAATCCCGCTTCCGTGCGGCAGGATGGTCTCCCTTCATGAATTGAGGCTCACAGATCCCCACCGATCAAGTCCACCAGTTGTACCAGTTGCCCCAATTGCCCCAGTTGCCCCAATTGCCCCAGTTGCCCCAGTGAGGGAAGGATGTTTTTTTCTTCTTCTCCCGGGTGATTTCATCCATCACCTCGCGCAACACACTGCTTCTCCTCGTTTGGCCATCTTTTTTAGTTTCCATGGGTCTTCCCTTCCCCCGCAACACAAGGATTCCATAATCTGTCCTATGCCGTTCTGTTCATAGCGTGGTCAAGGGCGATGCAATCGGATAAAGTCTTTCCGCTTACGGTTGCTGGCTTTGCCTTCGAAAACATACAAAGTCATCATGGACTGGCAAGTTCGTTTTTCAACTGCTTTATCTTCTTATTAAAGAAATCCTCCGCCCTCTGTGCTTGGAGTTGAGGATCGCTTTTGGCAAACTCTTCCGCTTTCTTGACGTATTCCTCAGCTTCCAGACGATTCTGGTTTTTATTATAAGCGCCAGCCAAATACAACGCCACAAAAGCGTCGCATGGATTGCTTTCGAGAGCCTTTTTATAATCGTTTATGGCCTCCTTGTACTTCCACTGCGCCTCCCGTGAGTTCCCTAACAGGATGTAGGCTCTACTTTTATCCTGGGGTCTTAGACTGGGGCTCGCTATGGCATCCTTGCACGCCTGTTCTGCTTTCGCGAACTGATTAAGTTCAAGGCTTGCCTGAGCCAGACTGAGTCTGTAGCCTGGGAGGTCAGGATCAATGTTTTTCTGCTTTGATAGCCCGATTGCTTTTTCGAATTCGGCGCTTGCAGCCTGGAACTCGCCTTGCCTGAGATACAGTTGTCCGAGCCCATCCCTATTGGCTGCCTCCTTATCTCCACCTAAAGACAGCCCCCTCTTGAAGGCAACCTCGGCATCTTTCATTTTTCCATCTTCAAGGTATGAGAGCCCCAGTTGATAGTTCCAGTCGGCGAGATTCTTATCATCTGGATTCTTTTCCTTTAACAATTCGATTGCTCTATTGAAGGCAGTAATTGCCTCAGCGTGTTTTTTAAGGCCACTACATGACTGACCACTGTTAAAGTAATAAATATGCAAAAATTCAGAGTGCTCTATGCCGTCCTCTTTTTGTCCGTTTTTTTCAACTAAATCAATGGCCTTTTGAAAGAAGTCCTTCGATTTCTTGAACTCATTTTTTTGCAGATAAATCTGGCCAAGCCCGAACCAAGCAGCCTCAATTGCTCCCCCCCCGCTCTCTGTTGCGGCGTTGAAGCTTTCTTCAGCCTTACCAAATTCATTTATTTTTAAATAGTAGAATCCATAGCTGACACGCTTGTTCGCCTCAGCGATGCGTTGCGTTTCGGCTCTTTGCTGTACTATATAAAATAACAAGAAACCAGCAGCCGAGACAAATATCACCAGCCCCATAGCACGCTTGTACCATGCCACTCGAAGCTCAGCCCCCTTTGCCAGTTCATCTTTGCGCTGCTCCTCTTCCTCTTGCTTCCTGCAAGCGTCCACATACGCCTGTGCATCTGCTTCGGCCAGCCAGCCGTCTACGGAATAAGCGAGCGCGCGATGCAGCCGTTCACCTTTCAGACTGAGGTAGTCGCTCGACTTGTCATGGCTCGTCCAGTCGCCGGCTTGCCTCCCAATCTGTTTGATGAGGTGCAGCCGCTCCTTGGCTTCTGCCCCCGTCACGATCCGGTAGATCTGATCCCAGTGGCGCAGCAGGGCTTCGTGAGCGATTTCGAGTTGACCGTTCGGCCCCTCCCCGAAGCGGCGCAACAGCCCGGCCGCGACAAATTCTTCGATGACCCTGATCACCTCGCCAGAATCTGGGAAAAGTACCTGAAGCACTTGCACGAGTTCAGTTTCATTCCGGCGTCGTCGGAGCGGCTCTTCAAAACTCTCATCAAGGACTATCAACTCCAGGAGCAGACGCTCACAGATCTTTTGCTGTGGGGCAGAGAACGTGCGAAAGACGCTCTCGGCGACCGTGCCCAGTGCCCGTTCAACGTCGGGCAAATCCTGCACCATCCTCTCGGTTACTAGATCGAGCGGCTCGCCGGATTCGTTCTTGGGCCGCATGTCCCACAGCCGGCGCAGGGCGAACTGCAGCAGCGGCAGTCCGTTGGTGAGCCCGGCGGTCTGGCTGGCCATCTGGTCAATCAGGCCCGCGGGAATGAAGCGCAGGCCAACCTCGTCGGCCGGTTCCTTGATGGCGCGCTTGATGGCGCTAAAGCCGATGGCTGACAGGTAAAGTTCATTATTCTCACCCACAAGCCGCATGTGCAATGGCTTCAAGGCGTTGTTGCTTTCAAAGCGCGCGAGGTGGTCCGTTCGCAGGGTCAGCAGGATCCGGCAGGAGAAACCATTCACGGAAGCAGCGGGTTCCGAAAGCGCGCAGAGCACTTGGGCAAAGGCGCTCTGTTTGCTTGCATCATGACACAGGGTGAGCAATTCCTCAAACTGGTCAATGAGTAGCATGAGGGGCTTGTCCTGACACAACTCAGCCATTTGGGCCAGTGCCTCGTCGGGTTTCGCGGCCAGGTCGTTCGCGATTTCACCGGCTTGATCGGGGTGCCCGATGGCTTGAGCCACCGATGCGGCCAGCTCTTTCAGTGCGTCGGCAGCCGGGGTAAGCCGTGGACCGAAGAGCCATGCACCTTCGTGAAGGTCTCGCAGTCGAGGCAGAATTCCGGCCAAAGCAAGTGAAGACTTTCCGGAACCTGATGCGCCGATAATCAGCAGGATTCGGTTCCCCTGCTGATTGAGGTGTGTGACTGAGCTGGAGACAAGCGCGTCTCGTCCAAAGAAGCTGCCACGTTGATGCTGTGTGTATGGCTCAAGCCCAGGGTAGGGACAGTCTCCCAAAAGGACGATTCCTGCGCTCGGGTCGAAGTCAGCCAGTGAGTCGATGCCCTCAATGTAATGCCCTTTCGTTCGAAGGCGGGAGTGCCAGCGTTCAAGCAGAGACCTGAATGCTCGACGGTCCGCGGATCCCAGGGGGATGAAACGGCCCTGCTTGGCAACGTCTTGCAGCCAGACACCGATCTCGGCGATCAGTCGTGCGCGCACTGATTCGTCGTTTTCGCCCGCATCGATCCGTTCGAATTGGCTCTCGAACTCCTCGGATTCATCAGAGATTTCATCGAGGCTCTTGCGTTTTTGATTGTTCATCGGGGCATCTCTCCGCAGCAAGGGTATCAGTCCGCCTCCCGTTGGCGTGTGGTGAGATCGTCGAGCCACTTCTCGAGGTCGCAAGCGCGCTCCCCAGCGCTGCTAACCTCTTTCAGGGTCCTCTTGTCAACACAATAGAAGGTGTCGTCGAAGGGCTTGCGCATTTCATCGAACGCGGCCACGCCACCCTCAGCACGCAGCCGCTCAAGCCGCTCTTTGAGGCGCAGCAGATTGTCAAAAAAGGGGTCGCATGCAGGGGAGAAGCCCTGCGAAAATTCCCTCGAAACTGGTTGAACGACCGCGAAACAATCTCCTTGGTCCGTTTCAGCGCTGCCTGCTTGATGAGTTTCAGCTTTCTGGATTTCCATACCAACCAGAGGAAGGAGTTTAGTGGACAACCAGCTCTCGCGATAGTGATTGAGCCTTTTACCGAACAGAGTTGTCTCACGGAATGCATCTAATTCGTGCAGCTTGTCGTGAGCTTCCTGCCATCTATGATGAATGGATAGTGAATTCTGCACACGCTTCCTGCTGGCTCTGACTTTCACGAGTTCTTCGTCAAGTCGTTTATTGTCGGCGGGATCCAATTTCCACTGCTGTCTCGCCTGTTTGAGGCCTTCGCGTAAAGCCAGATAACGCTCGCGCAGATCACTTTCCTCTGCCGTCATGCTGCGGTCGGCTTCACTGAAAGCGTCCTGCACGGCCTCGGCAAAGCTATCCAGGAGTTCAGCGAAGGCCTCCACACTAAGCCGAGAATGAGGAGAATCAGATTCTACATTCCACAGTGGAGGTAACTTGAGCAGGTTGTCGAGACTGTCGAGTAGTTCCCGATGTTTAGGATCAATTGACCGGCTTGCGTCACTGATAGCGCCTATTTGTCGCGAGGCACAGTACACGCGCCCCCATATCGCTCTTTCCCTTGACATACTCAGCGTTCCCTCTTGCATCCACTGCGACAACACTTCTTCGCGTAGCGGACGTATTACGTGCTGGCAAAGTTCGTGCAAATAATCGTGGATCCGCTTGCAGTTGGCGATCAATGTGACCTTCCGAATGCAGTCTCGAATGTCTGGTGTCAACGCAACGATCAGTTCGGCAAACGGGGTTCCTGCGTGAATTACAGGGAAAAGATCATCGATGGCCTCCTTCAGAGTCTTCTCCAAGCGTTCGCGAAACATGCGAAGGTTGGCGAACATGTCCGCGTGACGTTCGCCAAGTTCGTCCTTGAACTTCTCAAGTCTTTTTTTCTGATCTTCTGTCTGCTTCTGAATCCAGTCCTTGAGGTCTTCTCTTTCTTCTGAAGAGACACGGAATTGGTTCGCGGTGCCCGGATTGCCAGCAATGAACACGAACAACTTCTTCTGACGCAGAATTGCATGCCTATACTCCCACTCGGTGACACTCAAACCGCCAGCGCCCTCCTCGTCGGATATCGTGCCGTAGTTCCAGCCGACGATGAGCACAACCCAGTCGGCCTCCTCCACCCAGCGTTTGCTGACGGCTACAGCGAACTCCCGATCGCCGCTCTGGGTTTCCTTCTCCATCGACACTTCGACAAGTTGAACCTTTTTTTCCTTTTCTGCAGCAACCATCCTGATGATCTGCGACGCCTCTTCTCGATATTGGGCCAAGTCAGCACGGGTGCTGCTGATCATGATCTTTATTTTTACTACCGACTCTGGCATCGCTCCCCGCTCCCTTTAGTAAAAGGGACTTCCCCCTCTCTTGAAAAAATAAGAGAAGCAGTTGTTTAAGGCGCCCCGCGCATGCTCGTTCAAGGATAAAAAATAAAGGAAAAAGGATAGGGACTCGCTTTCTGGGAACATTGTAGGGTAAAAGGCTACTTGTTTGTCAAGCAAAAAAAGGCCACAGGTGTAGTACAGGTCGAAATCGGATTTGGGCTGCCGTCAGAAAGCAGCTGCGATCAGACTCAAAAATTGACTTCGCAGGTGCCAAGTGTTTCAAAAATTGGGATTTTTAGCCAAATTTGAGCATGATTATCCGCTGCGCCTCAAGGGCCGTTTGCGATTATTAAAGCCTTTAATTGCCAAAGAAAATCTGAAACTGATCTCTTTCAGGAAGTTTTAAAATGCCGCTTTGCATTTTTCGTTTTCTTCAGATTCTTGCCCCTTTTTGATCCCATCATTTTATTCCGCGTTTCAGTTTCTGTTGATTTGATGCCATGCATGCTGCGACAGGCCAGAATCGATGCGCCCGCTGTCCTGCATTGCATCATATGCCGGGGGATCAAGGGGCGGCTTGTTTCCGGGGACAATTCGGATCGCCATCGGTTTCCGGAAAGGCTGGGCGCAGTCCTGCAACCGATCGCTAACGTCCGGAGGCGGCTGTTGGCCAGTTACGTGGGAAGCTTCCCCCGCCGCTACCACCGCTGCTTATCGGGTGGCCGAGCGGGCGGGGCGGATTTCGGGTGTGGATAAGGGCCGGATTCGATCTGCCGGCAAACAGGCCCGCGCGGTGGGGCGGCCTATTGGGTTACCCGTGATCTGGGCTTGACGGCAGCGGCGGACGCGCAAGGCCTTGGGCTGTGAGAATCGGCCGTCAGGCTGGCCGCCGAAAGAGGCCGGATCTTTGTGAAAGCGGTGTTATTGACCATGAGGGAATAGAAACGCGGAATTTCAACCCTGTTCCGGCCCAGCACCGTTCACCGTTAACCGCGGAAGTCATTATTCGGATCGTGCCTGACGCCCCTTTGCGCTCTGGCGGCAGCCGATGCAACAATGCGTCAGGCCTTGACATGAGTGGGGCACCTGGGAGCGATTTTATCCCCGTACACCAGAAGGGACGAACTGTACACGAAGGCTTTTACGCCATTTCTGGCGGCCGCTTTCATGAGGGTTACAGATCCGTCAAAAATCGTGGGTTTCAGGGACGCGTAAGATTCGAAGGTGGCTTTCGCACCGAGATGAATGACGGCATCGACCCCTTTTACCGCCTGTTTCAGGCTAAGGTCATCCTGAAGGTCCCCGGTCAACATTTCGATTTCGGGGTGTCTGATCACGCACCGATCCTGCAACAAGTCACGAACCATGAACCGCGGCCGGCAATCTTCCAGCACCAAACGCCTTGAAACTTCACATCCGATAAAACCGGATGCCCCTGTAACCAGTTTTTTGGTTTCATTTGGCTCAAAACGTTTCCGGAATCCCATCCTCAAAAATGATGTTGAAACTCCTTCGCCTGGCGGTTCGAATGCCCGCTAACAGGGTTTCGGCCGCATCGACCGCAACGTTTTTCAGTCTGGGAAGGACCCGAATACGGCTGAACGCTATTTGTGGACTACCGGACTTGAACGCGTAAAAGAGGCTTTTAAGGGGATTCCCCAACGCTGGGACGCGGAAATTATTCCATTTCCACCGTTTCGGAATAAGGCTGGTGAAGGCCCTGAAAAATAAAAAGCCGTCTCTGGAGCCGTCAACTCCACATTCGGCCTTTCAATAACGACCTGCGTCGTTGATTTTTTTGGCGTCCCCAAGGGGATTTGAACCCCTGTTGCCGGCGTGAAAGGCCGGTGTCCTGGACCAGGCTAGACGATGGGGACTCTGAGGGTCGCTGGTGGGCCGTGCTGGACTCGAACCAGCGACTCTCTGCTTAAAAGGCAGATACTCTACCGACTGAGTTAACGGCCCGCTGTGGAAAACTGCTATTAACCGTATCCGGTTCGGATGTCAACCCAAAATTTGGGAAAAGGCCTATTTCCGCCAGAATTCGGGCACTAGCAGGATGATGACGGTATAGATCTCCAGCCGCCCGAGGAGCATGCACCAGATCAACAGCCATTTGCCAAGGACCGGGATGGCGGCGAAGTTCTCCACCGGGCCGACCATGCCGAAGCCGGGGCCGACATTGCCGATGGTGGTCGCCACGGCCGCGAAGGCGGTGATGAAGTCGACTCCCAGGCCGGCCAGCAGGACCGAGGAAAAGGCAAAAAGCCCCAAGTAAAGCGCCAGAAAGCCGAGAACGCTGCGGACCACGTCGTCGGGCACGGATCGGCCGTCGATCTTGATCCGCGAAACGGCGTGGGGGTGGATCAGCGTAAAAAGCTCCTTGTAGCAGTACTTGAAGCACACCATGATGCGCAGGCATTTCATGCCGCCGGCGGTGGAACCGGCCGATCCGCCGAGAAACATGCACAGCAGTAAAATCAGCTGGGACATGGCCGGCCATTGCTCGTAGTCGGCGGTGGCGTACCCGGTGGTGGTCAGGATCGACACCAGCTGGAAAGCCCCGTAGCGGAAGGCATCGCCGATTTTGTCATAAACCGTGCCGTAAATATTTAAGGTGACGACCAGCGTCAGCACGACTGTGGCCGCCAGAAAAAAGCGGCACTCGGCATTCCGCCAGAAGGCCAGGGTGTCGCCCTTGAGCAGCTGGTAGTGCAGGGAGAAGTTGATGCCGGCGAGCAGCATGAAAAACGCCACCACGAAATCCAGGTAGACGCTGTCGAAGTGCGCCATAGAGGCGTTTTTGGTGGAAAAGCCGCCGGTGGGCATGGTGGTCAAGGCGTGGTTGAGGGCGTCGAAGATCCCCATGCCGCCCAGGACCAGCAGCACCACTTGGGCCACCGTGAAAAGAACGTAGACCTTCCAGAGGATCCGCGCCGTCTCCCGGATCCGGGGCTGGAGCTTGTCCGGCACCGGGCTGGGCACCTCGGCCTTGTAGAGCTGCATGCCGCCGACCCCCAGGATCGGCAGGATCGCCAGCGACAGCACGATGATGCCCATCCCGCCCAGCCACTGGATGAAGCTGCGCCAGAAAAGCAGGCTCTTTGATATGGCCTGGACGTCGGTCAGAATCGAGGAGCCTGTCGTGGTGAAGCCCGAGATGGATTCGAAGTAGGCGTTTACGAAGGGGCCGAACTCGCCGCTGAGGTGGAAGGGCAGGCAACCGAAAAAGCCGACCGCGGTCCAGCCGACGGCTACGATCGCCATGCCCTCGCGCTGGCTGATGAACTCCGTTTGGGGCCCTCTGAGCAGCAGGATGCTGCCGCCGCTGACCAGGATGGTCAGCGCCATGGAGTGAATGATCGGGGTGACGCCGTTGTCGCCGTAGTAGAGGCCCCACAGCAGGGGGAACACCATCGTCAGCCCCAGAATGAAGATCAGGATGCTCACCACCTGCAGAATGCAGCGCCAGCGCATCTAAAAGTACTCCAGCTTGACCGCCAGGATTTTTTCGATCTTGGGGATCGCCGTTCTTTCGGCGAAAATGATGATCCGGTCCCCCGGCGCGATGACGCTTTCCCCGGAGGGGATGATGACGTTCTCGTCGCGGATCACGGCAATGACCAGCGCCCGGTTGGGAAAGTGGATGCTCTTGAGGGGCTTGCCGACGATGTCGGAGGTCTCCAGCGCCACGGCCTCCATGACCTCGGCGCGCTCGCCCTTGATGGCGATCGCCGAAAGGATTTTGCCGCGCCGGATGTGCTGCAGGATCGTGTTGATGGCCGAAAGCCGCGGGCTGACCACAAGTTCGATCCCGATGGCCGGCATGAGCGCAAAATAGCTGAACTTGCTGATCTTGGTGATGGTCTTGCGGGCGCCCAGCCTTTTGGCCAGCAGCGAGGCCAGGATGTTGGTTTCCTCGTCGTCGGTGAGGGCCAGAAAGACGTCCATGCCCTGAATGTTTTCCTCGGCTAGCAGGCTCTGGTCCGAACCGTCGCCGCACAGCACCACCACCCCGTCCAGTTCTTCGGCCAGCCGGGTGCAGTGGTCGGCAGACTTTTCAACGATCTTGGTGCTGACGCCGCGCTCATGGAGCAGCGTGGCGAGCCGCAAGCCGATCCGGCCGCCACCGATGATCATCGCCCGCCGCAGGGGTTCGGCGCGTTTGTCGAAGACCGCCAGGGTCTCGATGAGTTTGCTGTCCTCGCAGATCAGGTAGACGAGATCGCCTGCCAGGAGGCGGTCCTTGCCCCGGGGGATGATCAACTCTTCGTCGCGCACCACGGCGGCGATCAGCGGGCGGATGGTTCCAGTTTTCTCCCGCAGGTTGACCAATTTGACCCCGGCCACCCGGGAATCGGGGTCGATCTGAATTCCGACGAACTTGACTCTGCCATCGGCAAACTCTCCCACCTCCACGGCCCCGGGCGCGCTGAGGAGCATGTCGATGGTCTTGACCACCTCGATCTCGGGGTTGATAATGGTGTCGATGTGGGGGGCGTTTTCGCGAAAGGTGTCGTGGAACTTGTCGTAGGCGGCATCCCGAATGCGTGCCAGCTTCTTGGTGGTGGGCGAGAGGATGTGGGCCATCAGGCAGGCCACGAGATTGGCTTCGTCGCTGTCGGTGACGGCCAGCAGGATTTCGGCTTCCCGGATGCCGGCCTCTTCCAGGATTTGGGGGCTGCTGCCGGAGCCCGGGATGACCTGCACGTCGACATTGTCGGCAAATCGGCGCAGGGCCTCCGGATTTCTGTCGATTACCACCACGTCCTTGTTTTCAACCGCCAGCCGGCTGGCGATGTGATAGCCGACTTCGCCGGCGCCCACAATGATGATTTTCAACGCTCTCACTCCTGATGTCGG
>Ga0105106_10001170_pt1 | contig 18875 bp, 21 predicted proteins | sample PPLLaktember2015_5_FD_79109 | JGI IMG/M metagenome (GOLD analysis project Ga0105106, IMG submission 79109) | Freshwater sediment microbial communities from Prairie Pothole Lake near Jamestown, North Dakota, USA - PPLs Lake P8 Core (1) Depth... | ecosystem: Environmental > Aquatic > Freshwater >...
GCCAGGAACACCGCGGCGGCGCTCCGGGAGCGGGCCGCCGCCCTGCCCATGATCCAGACGGCGAAGGGGGCCATGACCAGCCCCGGCAATCCGGGGACGCGGACGAGATGAAGGAGATGCCCGAGGTTCGCCTCCCCCAAGCCCCAGACCGATCCCCAGAGGAGGGCCGTTGTCAGGGCGGAAGGCTTGCGGGTCATCCCACCTGGGTTGTCAGGAAGATCTGGACGCCCATCTGGCCGATCTGGTCCTGGATCTCCTCGATCTCGTCGATGTGGGTGTCCTCGTCGTTGAGGATGGACTGAAGGACGTCGCGGGTCGCGTAGTCCTTGGCCTCGCCGGCCACGACGATGGCCTCGTTGTAGGACTTGATGGCGCCGGCCTCGGCCATGCGGTCGTTGACAAACATCTTCGGCACGTCGGCGCCGATCGAGATCTTCTTGAGCTCGCTGACGACGGGCAAGCCCTCGAGGAACAGGATGCGCCCGATGAGCTTCTCGGCGTGCTTCATCTCGACGATGGCCCGCTTCTCGATGGCCTTGTGAAGCTTTTCGTACCCCCAGGCGTCGCACATCTCCGAGTGGACCATGTACTGGTTGATGGCCGTCAGCTCGTCGGCGAGCAGCGAATTGAGAGTCTTGATGAGTTTCGGATCCCCTTTCATGTTGTCCTCCTCCGATAAGATTGATGGATCGCGCTGGAAGAGCCCATTCTATCCAACTCCCCGGGCAAAGGCAAGCCGCCGGAGGGAACGCGTCCCGTTTATCCCGGAATTGGAGCGGAGGGACGTTTTCGGATAAAATGGCTTTATCTCCGAAGGAGGGACACATGAGACGCTCGATCGCCCTGACCGCGGTCCTCATCGCGGCGCTCGTCATGGCCGGGTGCGCGCCGGGCCCCAACAGCGTCGAGAAAACGGCCAACTCGGAAGGCGAGACGGCCGGCTTCCTGCTCGGCCTCTGGCACGGCTTCATCTCGCCGGTCACGTTCATCATCTCAATCTTCAGCAAGAACGTCCGGCTCTACGAGGTCCACAACAACGGGACCTGGTACAACTTCGGCTTCGTCCTCGGCGCCGGCCTCTTCCTGAGCGGGGGCATCCTGGGCCGGAAAAAGAGGAAGAGCTGAGCCTTCCTCTTAACCGCCCCTTTCCCGATCGTCGATCCGGTTTGACAACGGCCTTTTTCCACGATAGAGTCTGGGCGGGCTGTTGAACCAAAACGATCGGAACAGGACATGCGGACTCCGTAGGGAGGGATTTTGCGCGGCCCGTCCCCGGACTTCCCCTGATCTCAATTCATCTTATTCTATAAGGAGCGTACACCCATGGACATCACACCCACTCAAGTCCTCGACGCGAGCGGGCTCGCGTGCCCCATGCCCATCATCAAGACGAAAAAGGCCGTAGACGCCCTGAAGGTCGGGGACATCCTCAAGATGATCTCGACCGACCCCGGCTCCGTCTCGGACGTCGCGGCCTGGACGGCCAAGACGGGCCAGGAGCTCCTCGGACACGAGGACGTCGAAGGCAAGCACGTCTTCTACATCAAGAAGACGAAATAGGCCGAGCGAGGAGACCTATGGCAGAAGAAACGACCAAGCGGCTGGCCGTCATCGCCAGCCACGGGACGATGGACGCGGCCTATCCCCCCTTCATTCTGGCAACCGCCGGCGCGGCCATGGACATGGAAGTGGCCATCTTCTTCACCTTTTTCGGGCTGGAGATCCTGAAGAAAGGCAAGATCGACAAGCTCAAGGTGGCCCCTATCGCCAACCCGGCCATGCCGGTCCCGATACCCAACATCATCGGCATGCTGCCGGGGATGACCGCGGCAGCCACGGCAATGATGAATTCTTGGATGAAGAAGTCCAAGGTGGCCAAGCTCAGCGAGCTCCTGGAGATGTCGAAGGAGCTGGGCGTCAAGCTCATCGCCTGCCAGATGACCATGGACGTCATGGGCGTCAAGCGGGAGGACCTCGTCGACGGGCTCGAGGTCGGGGGGGCGGCGACTTTCCTCGAGTTCGCCAGCCACAACGCGATCACGCTGACCTTCTGATTGCAGGGAGAGGCACATGGACGAAGACAGAATCCTGATCATGATGACCAGCGGGCCCGACACGCCGCGCCGCTGCGCCACGCCCTTCTTCATGGCCACGCTGGCCGCGGCCATGGAGTACGACGTGACCATGTTCTTCACGATCGACGGGACCCTGCTCCTGAAAAAGGGACTGGCCGCGACCGTCTTCCCCAAGGCCGGGGGCAAGTCCGTCGAATCCTACCTGAACGAAGCGTTGGAGGCCGGGGTCAAGATGACCGCCTGTTCCGCATCCACCGAGCTGCACGGCCTCATCCCGGAGGACCTGATCCCCGAGGTGAAGATGGTCGGCGGCGCGTCCTTCTGGCAGATGTCGGACGGCGCCAGGACCGTGGTCTCTTTCTGAGCCTGAACACGACCGAAGGAGGGAACGTAATGGCCAAGATCCGCGGCTGTGAACTTCCGGAAGACCTCTACTACTTCGCCGAGAAACACGTCTGGGCCAGACCCATGGGCGACGGGATCGTCCGGATCGGGATGAACACCGTCGCCGGCAAGCTCGCGGGCGGCAAGCTCAACGCCGTAACGGTCCGGGCCAAGAACATCGGCGCCGAGATCCCGGCCGGCAAGAGCGTGGCCACCGTCGAGAGCAGCAAGTACGTCGGGCCTGTCCCCGCCCCCGTCGCGGGCGTCCTCAAGCGGGCCAACGACAAGCTGGCCGCCGACCCGAACCTGGCCATCACCGATCCCTACGGCGAGGGCTGGATCGTCGAGCTGGCCCCGGCCAACTGGGATGCGGACAAGGCCGGACTCCTGACGGGCCCGTACGGCCTGGCCGCCTACAAGGCCAAGCTCGAAGCCGACAACATCTCCTGCGAATAGCCCGGCGCCCGGCGCCGAAAGGGGGAAGACATGACCGAGAAGACCGTTTATGAACACCTCCGGGCGAGCGGCGTCTCGAGGCGGGACTTCATGAAGCTTTGCGGTACCCTCGCCGGCATGATGGGGCTCGAGTTCGCCCCGCCGGTCAAGGCCCTCGGGGCCGTGGCCGGGCCCGACCCGGCCGGACTCGTGGCCGAGGCGCTCATGTCCAAGTCGCGCCTGCCTCTGATCTGGCTGGAGCTCCAGGACTGCGCCGGCTGCACCGAGGCCATCTCCCGCTCCCAATCGCCCAGCCTGGTCAACCTGGTCCTGAACAGCATCGCCGTGGAATACCATGAGACCCTGATGGCCGCGGCCGGCTTCCAGGCCGAGGCATCCATGCGGGCGATGATGGAGAAGTACCGGGGTCAGTACGTCCTCGTCGTCGAAGGCAGCCCCTCGGTCGACGCGGATGGCATCTATTGCACCGTCGCCGGCCGCAGCAGCCTGGACATCCTCCGCGAGGCTGCCGCCGGGGCCGCCGCCGTCATCGCCACGGGCAACTGCGCCGCGTTCGGCGGCATCCCGAAGGCCAAGCCCAACCCGACCGGGGCGCGCGCCGTCAGCGATATCGTCACCGACAGGCCGGTCATCAACATCCCGGGCTGCCCGGCCATCCCCGAGGTCACGACAGGGACGATCGCCCACTTTCTGGTCATGGGCGCGCTGCCCCGCACGGACAGCCTCAAGCGGCCTCTGACCTTCTACGGCCATACCATCCACGACCACTGCCTGAGGCGGCCGTTCTACGACGCGGGCAAGTTCGCCGGCTCGTTCGACGACGACGGCGCGAGGGCCGGCCGCTGCCTCTACAAGCTCGGCTGCAAGGGCCCGACGACTTATAACGCCTGTGCTTCGCTCAAATGGGAGAAGGGATTGTCCTACCCGGTTCAATCGGGCCACCCGTGCCTCGGCTGCTCGGAGCCGAGCTTCTGGGACGGGGGCGGATTCTACCAGGGCCAATCGGCGCCGGTCGACCGTCCGGCGGCCGCAGCCGCCGGCATCGCCGCCGGGGCCGGGATCGCCCTCGGGGCCGCCTTGGCCGCGGCCAACGGCGCCAAAAAGCGGAAGGCCGAAAAAGCGGAAAAGGCGGAATAGGAGGGCACCATGGATTGGACATCGATCCTTCAGTTTTTCCGCGGGCCGTTCTTCAAGATCTCGCTCCTCATCTTCATTGGCGGGATGACCTATCGCCTCGTCCGCATCCTGCTCCTGGGCTGGAAGCGCGACAAGGTCCCGAGCCGGGGCAGCAAGGCCGGCGGGGTGGTCAAGACCTACCTCAAGGGCCTCCTCGTCCTGCCCTTCATCCCCTGGGTCAAGAGGACGTTCACCCCGAACGCCCTGACCTATATCGGCGGCGGGCTCTTCCATCTCTCGCTCGTCGCCGTGGTCCTGTTCGCGACGCCGCACATGCTGGTCTGGAAAAGCCTGCTCGGGTTCGGCTGGCCGACCCTGCCCTTCCCGGTGACGGACTGGCTCGCGGCGGTCGGCATCGTCGCCCTGGTCATCCTGCTCGTCAACCGGCTGACCCACCCGGTGCTGAAGCTCATCACCAAGGCCCCTCTCTACTGGAACTGGGCTCTGACCTTCCTGCCGTTCCTCACCGGGTACATGATGACCCATCATCTCTGGTTCCGGTACGAGGTCCTCTACAGCCTGCACATGATCAGCGTGGACGTCCTGCTCATCTGGATCCCCTTCAGCCGGATCTCACATTTCCTGTTCTACTTCTTCTCCCGGACGTTCCACGGGGCCCAGGCCGGCAAACGGGCCGTCAACCCCTGAGGAAAGGCGCGACATGAACGCACAATCGGCCATGAACACATACGTCAAGGAGATCGGCGGCTGGGTCGCCAGCCAGCTCGAGGCGTGCACCCGCTGCGGGCTCTGCGCCTCGGCCTGCCATTTCTACCAGGTGACCGACAACGTGGAGTACGCTCCGGTCTGGAAGGTCGAGCCGCTGCGGCGGGCCTACCAGCAGCGATTCACGCCGGCCGGCAGGCTGAGGCTGGCCCTGGGCCTGGACAAACCCGTCACGGATGAGGACCTCAAGCACTGGAGCACGATCGTCTACGAAGCCTGCACGATCTGCAACAAATGCGCGCACGTCTGTCCCATGGGCATCCAGCTCGGCCCCCTGATCCACGACGTCCGGGCCGGGATGGCGGCGGCGGACCTCGTCCCCGCCGACCTGAGGGCGGCCACCGTGAAGCAAGACGAGGTCGGCTCCCCCCTGGGCGTCACCGACGGCGCCTGGGCGGAGCGGATGGACTGGATCGCCGAGGAGTGGGAGGTCGATATCCCCAGGGACCAGAAGGGGGCCGAGACCCTGGTCGTCTTCACCTCCATCGAGCTGATGAAGTTCCCCGACAACATCGCCGCCGTCGCCAAGATCATGGCCAAGGCCGGCGAAAAATGGACGATCAGTTCCAAGGGCCGGGAGGTCGTCAACTTCGGCTACTTCGAGGCCGACGAGGCCCTGACTAAGAAATTCATGGCCCGGGTCTTCGACGCGGCCAGGGAGCTCGGCGTGAAGAGGATCGTGATCAGCGAGTGCGGCCACGCCTACGACGCCTTCCGCTGGACGGCTCCCAACATCATGGACGTGCCTCCGGGGATCGAGGTCACGCACATCGTCCGGGCGATCTACGATTTCTGGAAAGCCGGACGGATCAAGCTGAAGCCGGGCGCCTACGATGACACGACGGTCACCTTCCACGATTCCTGCAAGATCCAGCGGCGGGGCGGCCACATCAAAGAGCCCCGCGAGATCCTAAATTGGCTCGCGCCGAAGGCGTTCAAGGAGATGTCGCCGGCCAAAGAACAGTCGATGTGCTGCGGCGGCGGGGGCGGCGTCATCTCCATCAAGGAGGCCGATCCCCTGCGTTTCGCCGTCTTCGGCCTGAAGGTCGACCAGATGAAGCAGATCGGAGCCAAGGCGGTCTGCATGGTCTGCAGCAACTGCCGCCTCCAGTTCACCGAAGGCGTCGCTTATCACAAGGCCGACGTCCAGGTCCGCGGGCTGACCGACATGGTCGCCAAGGCCCTGGAATGAAGGGAGTGATGACATGGCCTCTTTCACTCTGACCCCCGTCGAAAAAGGCATTCTGCGCTGCCGGCACACGGGCCGGTTCACGCCGGCGGATATCCAGACGCTGGCCGGCTTCCTGCGGGATTACGCCGGCAAACTCCTCATCGACCTCACCGGGGCCGACACGGCGGAGTGCTCGCGGCACATCCGGCAATTCCGGCCGATGATGCCGGTCGCGGCCATCTTCGGCGCGCCGCTCGACCCCGCGATCCTCGCCATCGACAAGAGCTACTACGCCAACGAAGTCCAGCTCTTCGGGACGGAAGAGGAAGCCCTGGCCTGGCTTCGGAACCAATAGGAGGTCCCCCATGAGTCCGCGCATCGTCATCGACCCCATCACCCGCATCGAGGGACACCTCAGGATCGAGGCCGGCCTCGACGCGGAGAACACCGTCACCGAAGCCTATTCTTCGGGGACCATGGTCCGCGGCCTCGAGACCATCCTCAAAGGCCGCGATCCCCGTGACGCCTGGGCCTTCGCCCAGCGCGCCTGCGGCGTCTGCACGACGGTCCACGCCATCACCTCGATCCGCGCGGTCGAGGACGCCCTCGGGATCGAGATCCCCAAAGCGGCCAACCTCGTCCGGAACATGATCCTGGCCCAGCAATACGTCCACGACCACGTCATGCACTTCTACGTCCTGCACGCCCTCGATTTCGTTGACGTCGTCGGGGCGCTCGGAGCGGACCCGAAGAGGACCTCGGACATCCAGCAGTCGATCTCGGCCTGGCCGAACTCCTCGCCCGCCTATTTCGCCGACGTCCAGAAGAAGGTCCAGGCCATCGTCGCGAGCGGCCAGCTGTCCCTTTTCAGCCACGGTTACTGGGGGCATCCCGCCTACAAGCTCCCGCCGGAGGTCAACCTCCTGGCCGTCGCCCATTACCTGGAATGCATCGACTGGCAGTCCCAGGTCACCAAGATCCACACCATCTTCGGCGGCAAGAACCCCCACCCCAACTTCGTCGTCGGCGGGGTCCCGCTGCCGATCGCCATGGACAACGACCAGGCCCTCAACGCCGAGAAGCTCTCGGTCATCGCCGACTCCATCAGGAAGCTCAACGATTTCGTCGCCATGGTCTATATCCCCGATCTTCTGGCCGTCGCGCCCTACTACCTCGATTACGCGGGGCTCGGCGAAGGGCTGGGAAATTTCCTGACCTGGGGCGAGTTCCCCGAGGGGGCGATCGGCGACGCCGCCAAGTACGTCGTGCCGCGGGCCGTCATCCTCGACCGCGACCTGACGCACCCCGTCGTCCCCGACCCGCGCGATTTCGAGAAGATGAAGGAATACGTCGCCCGCTCGTGGTACGCGTACAAGGGCGGCGACGGCACGGGCCTCTACCCCGGCCGGGGCGAGACCGTCTTCAACTACACCGGGCCGAAGCCGCCCTACGAGCACCTCGACGTCGCGGGCAAGTACTCCTGGCTCAAGGCGCCGCGCTGGAACGACACGCCCATGGAGGTCGGGCCGCTGGCCCGGGTCCTGGTCATGTACGCTTCCGGGAACAAGGCCACCGTCGGCCTCGTCGACGCCGTCCTGGAGACCCTCAAGGCGCCGACGGCGGCCCTGTTCTCGACGCTCGGCCGGACGGCGGCCCGGGCGATCGAAACCAAGGTCATCGGGGACCTGCTGCCCAAGTTCTACGGGGAGCTCGTCGAGGAGATCAAGGCCGGCCGCACGGACACCTTCGACGGCAGCAAGTGGGAGCCCCGTACCTGGCCGGGACACGCCGAGGGCTTCGGCTTCGCGGAAGCGCCCCGGGGGGCCCTGGGCCATTGGATCGTCATCGACGGGGGCAAGATCCAGAACTACCAGATGGTCGTCCCGACGACTTGGAACGCGTCCCCCCGGGACCACAAGGACCAGCCGGGGGCCTATGAAGCGGCCCTGGTCGGGACGAAGCTGGCCGTGCCGGACCAGCCCCTGGAGATCCTGAGGACGATCCACTCGTTCGACCCGTGCATGGCCTGCGCCGTCCACATGGTCGACGCGAACGGGAACACGGTCGGCGAAGCCGGCACCGGCTTCAACGTCGTGGTCAAGCCCTGAGCGGCGGCATGCGGTCCGGCGGCGGATCCCCCGGCGCGGGCGGAGCGCCATGACCGGCGAAGGCCGGAAGGTCGTCCTCGGCCTGGGCAACACGCTCAACAGGGACGAAGGCCTGGGCGTTTGCGCGCTCGAGACGCTGCGGGCGCGCCTCGGCGGGCGCGGTGAGGTCGAGCTTCTGGACGGCGGGGTGCTCGGGATGAGCCTCCTGCCGCTCGTCGAATCCTGCAGCCACCTGCTCCTGCTCGACGCAGTCGATACCGGCTCGCCGCCCGCGACCGTGACCGAGCTTCGGCGGGAGGAGATCCCTCTATTCGCCCGGCTGAAGCTCTCCCTGCACCAGCTCGGCTTCCAGGAAGTCCTGCAGTTCGCCGGCGTCAGGGGCAACCTCCCTGAGCACCTCGGCCTCGTCGGGGCCCAGCCGGCCGACCTCTCCGTCGGCATCGGCCTGAGTCCTGAGATCGAGGCGGTCCTACCGCAGATCGCCGGCCGGGCCCTGGCCATCCTCGAAGACTGGAGGCTCGTCTGAGATGAGAACGATCCGGCTGCTCGAACTGGGATCGGTCCCGGCCGTCCGTTCCCAAGCCTGCTACCACGCGGCAGCCTACACGCTGGACGGGGGGACCCCGGACACGGTCATCCTCGTCAGCCCTTCGGAACCTTATGTCTGCGTCGGGTATCATCAGGAAGTCGACCGCGAGGTCGACCGCGAATACTGCCGGGAGAGCGGCCTGCCCGTGTTCCGCCGGGAGGTCGGGGGCGGCGCCGTCTACCTCGATCACGACCAGGTCTTCATCCAGTGGGTCTTCCACCCGGCCTCGCTTCCGTCCAAGGTCGACGAGCGCTACCGCCTCTACATCGAACCCCTCGTCCGGGCCTATCGCGCGCTCGGCGTCGAGGCCGTCCATCGCCCCGTCAACGACGTCCACGTGGGGGGGAAGAAGATCGGCGGCACGGGAGCGGCCCGGATCGGCGGGGCCGAGGTCGTCGTCGGCAGCCTGATGTTCGATTTCGACCGGGAGACCATGGCCAGGGTCCTCAAGCTGTCCTCGGAAAAGATGCGGGACAAGGTCTTCCAGGGGCTCCGCGACTACATGACGACCATGCGGGACGAGCTGGGCCGGGTGCCCGACCGGCGCGAAGTCGTCGCTCTCTATAAGAAGGAGCTCGCCGGGGTCCTCGGGGCCGAGCTCGTGCCGGGGGAATGGACGGCGGCGGAGGAGGCCCGGGCCCGGGAGCTCGACCGGACCCTCGGTTCCGAGGAATGGCTCGAGCAGAAAGGGGCCGCCCGGCGCGCGGGCGTCAAGATCCACGAGGATGTCCAGGTCCGGGAATCAACCCACAAGGCCCCCGGCGGGCTCCTCCGGGTCACGGCGCGCCTGCGGGAAGGGCGCATCGACGACATCACGGTCTCCGGGGATTTCACGATCCTCCCGGGAACGGCCGTCCGGTCGATCGAACAAGCTTTGAGGGGATCGTCACCGGACCGCGGGGCGGTCCTGGCCGTCGTCGCGGAAAGATATCGGGCCTTGTCCGTCGATTCGCCGGGCCTCGACCCGGAGGACTGGGCCGCGGCGATCGCACTCGCGGCGGAGGAAGCCGCGCCACCGGCCTGCTGACCGTCCCGGGGACCGGCGTCCGATCGCCCCGGCTTGCCGCATCTTGACAGGCGATGCGATCATGGCTATATTTTTATTGATAATGATTCTCATTAAGATCAGGAGCGCCTCGCATGCAGGGACCGCGGCAATGGCAGAACAGGCTGGGTGATCAGTGTGCCCGCTGGACCGTCTCCAGGCAGGCCGTGTTGGATCTCCTGAGCGGGAAGCCCGGTCACTGGAGCGCGAAGGACATCCACGCTTCGCTTCGCGTCGCCGGACCCGGCATCGGGTTGATGACGGTCTACCGGACCCTGGACCTGCTCGAACGCGCGGGGGTCGTCCACAGGATCGCCCTGGCGGACGGACAGGCGCGGTACGAGCTCAGGCCGACGGAGAAAAGGGACCATCACCACCATCTGATCTGCACGGCCTGCGGCCGGATCGTCGACTACAGCGATTTCGTGAGCGAGGAGCTCGAGCTCGTCCGCAAAACGGAGGACTCGCTGGCCAGGAAGCACGGCTTCCGGATCCTCGATCACAACATCGAGTTCCTCGGGCTGTGCGAAAAGTGCCGGGACGACAAAGAGAATCGCGGCGGCAAGACCGGCGCGGCAATAATAAAAACTTAGAGGAGGTATTTTCCATGGAACAGTCGACCAGACTCCCGCTCATCGGCGAAAAGGCCCCTTCGTTCAAGGCGGAGACCACGCAGGGGCCCATCAGCTTCCCCGACGACTTCAAGGGCCACTGGGTGATCTTCTTCTCCCATCCGGCCGACTTCACGCCGGTTTGCACGACCGAGTTCATGACCTTCGCGTCCATGCAGCCCGAATTCGAAAAGCTCAACGCCAAGCTCCTCGGCCTGTCCATCGACAGCACCTACAGCCACATCGCCTGGCTGAGGACCATCAAGGAGAAGATCGATTTCAAGGGCATGAAGGGGGTCGAGGTGACCTTCCCCGTCATCAGCGACCTGACGATGGAGGTCTCCAAGGCCTTCGGCATGCTCCAGCCCGCCGCAAGCACGACCCAGGCCGTCCGGGCGGTCTTCATCATCGATCCCAACGCCGTTGTCCGGGCGATCCTATACTACCCCCTCAGCAACGGCCGCAATATGGAGGAGATCAAGCGGCTGCTCGTCGCCATGCAGATGTCCGACAAGAACAAGGTGGCGACGCCCGCCAACTGGCAGATGGGCGACGACGTCATCGTGCCCCCGCCGGGCTCCTGCGGAGCGGCCAAGGAGCGGATGGAACAGCCGGCCGAGGACGTCCGATGTCTGGACTGGTTCCTGTGCCTGAAGAAATGTCCGAAGTGACATGGCCCGTCGCCGGCTGAGCCGGCCAGTTTTTGACCGAAAGAACCGGAGATAACCGCCGCGCCTTCGATGCCGGCCTCACCCAGGCCTTGAACGCTTGAGGGGCGTTTCTTTCTTTTCCGGATTCCGGATTAAGTGTATTTAGTTGAGTGTCACCGATCTGGCCGGGCCGTAAAGGATGCCGTTGAAGAGCAGCTTGAACGTCCCGTGGGGCTGCCCCCGGAAAGCGATCTCCGGCCCATAGAGGAAGACCTTCCCCTTCCCCACCGCCGCCTCGGCGACCTGGACGCTCCGGCGCAAGTAGGACTCGCCCCAGGCCCAGCCGCTCCTCAGGAGATGCCCGTCGTCGAACCAGACCACGGGCTTGACCCCCTTGAGGACGGCGTCGGGAAGGAGGGTCCAGGCCGGCGTATTGTCGAAGAAGACGTCGACGGTCCCGGCCATGCCCTGGGCCAGCGGATGGGCCGGATCGACGTTGGCCCGCAGGATCGATCCCGGCACGTAGAAATCTTCCGGCCGGAGCGGCGTCTCTGTCCCGTCCTGGGCGATTTCGACCAGGGCGTTGGCCAGCGGCAGCTTGAAGTGATCGGCGATCACGGCCGCCGAATCCAGGGCCAGGATGGTCCCGCCCGCCTCGACGAACCGCCGGAGGGCGGGGATCGTCTTCTCCGCCGTGATCCGGCCGACCCGGTCTTTGAACTCGGCGGGGATGTTGGCCGGCGGCTCCTGCTGGAAACCCCGAAAGCCCGCCCCGCCCGCTTGACCGGGGACCGGAAGGCGCGGAATGGACCCGCCCACGAAGATAAGCACGTCGAAGCGGGACTCGAGCCGGCCCGCGTCGAGGGCCGGCGCGAAAACGAGCTCGTAGGGAAATTCGAATTGCTCGAGGAGCCAACGGACCCAGCCCGAGGCCATCGACCCGCCATAGCTGTCCCAGAGGCCGATCCGGACGGGACGCAGCTCGAAGGCGGGCCCCTTCGGCGCGGCCGCAAGACCGTCGATATTCAGGCCCAGCTCCTTTGAGGCTCTTTGCAGGATGGCCGCCGCACCGGGCGTGGCCTTGGCCCACAGCGTCCCGGCCGGGTAGGACTTCCCGCCCGCCTTCACCGACTCCTTCAGCCAGTAGACCTTCTCGCCGGCCTTGATCAGGCGATTGACGGCTACGAACGCGTCGTTGACGCGGTGATCGATGAGGTAGCCGGCCGACCCGGACTTGGCGCCGAAGACGCCCGCGGGCGGTCCGGTCACATCGGGCACCCTCTCGAACGGACCGTCGAAACCGTCGAGGATCCGGTCGAACACGATGCCCATCTGATAGGCGAGCGTCCAGCCGGCCGCATCGTAGGGCGGCCGCGGCGCACCCCCCGGATAGGGTATGTCATTCGGATGGTCCTGGGGCTCGAACATGGTCATCACGTGCGGCCGGAACGCCTGGGCCGCCATGATAATGAAGGAGCCCTCGGGATAGCGCTTGCCGGCCACGGCGAAATCCGCGGTCGCCCTATGGACCGCGATGCCGCTCTCGAGGAGGGCGTTGACGAATTTCGTCGCCGTCGGAAAATCCGCCTGGTCCGAGGGAATGATGTAACCGCGCGGATCGCGCGATGTCTTGTCGAAGATCGCGTCGTAGTACTTCTTATCCACCCCTCTGCCGAAGCCTCCCCTGCCGCCGGGGCCTGGGGCGGCGGCCGGGGCCTGACCGCCCTGAGCCTTCCTGTCTTTATCGACGGCCGCCTGCACGCCGGCGATGGTCCCGGGAACGATTGTCCACGAGTCTTTGCTCCCGAGCTCGATGGCGTGCTTGCCCATGAGGAAACGCCGGTAGAGGAAGTCCTCGCGGTGCTTGGAGGCCACGTCGAGGATGGCCATATCGGCCGTGATGGCGTATTCGATCGATTGCCCGAAATGCCACTTTTGCGGGGCGATCGGATAGGGATAATCGTGCTTCGGCAGGAGGCGCTCCGGGATGAAGGGGATGTCGATGGGCGTCGGATTGCCGATGGCCTCGGTCAGGATGCCGATGACGTTGTGGAAATAGCCGGTGCTGCGGAGGCCGCCGTTCCACCAGGTCGAGTAACTGGCACCTGACCGCATGGTCGCCCCGGGCTTGCCCTCGGTGACGAAGCGGTTGTGCATGGACGCCGAGACGAGGTCGAGCCCGACCGGGATGAGCGGGTCGAAGACATAATTGAAGGGGTCGCGGAAGGGCGGCGCGAAGAGCACGGTCCCGGCCGGCCCCGTCTGGTGGTGGTTGTAGAGGATCTGCGGGTGCCACTCGATGTAGAGCTGCCGGCTCATGGCCTTCGTCTCCGGCTGGGTGTTCATGTAGAAGTCGCGGTTGTTGTCGTGGCCGATGTACTTCTGGTAGAGGACGGGGACGCCGCTCATCGACCGCTTTGCCGGCTCCGTCTCGCGCATGTACCAGTCGGCGACGAGGTCGAGGCCGTCGGGGTTGGCCGGGACCGCGAGCAGGATGACGTCGTCGAGGATGCGGAGCGTCTCGGCGTCGTCCCGGCTGACCATCCGCCAGACGAGCTCGACGAGCTGCTGGGAGCCGAGGATCTCGGTCGCATGGAGCCCGCCGTCGATCCAGACGACGGCCTTGCCCTCGGCGGCGAGCCGGCGGGCGTCCTCGTCGGTCAAGCCCTCGGCCAGGGCCAGCCGGCGGGCGATGTCCTTGTAGCGGTCCAGACGGGCGTGGTTCGCCGGCGAGGTGATGATGGCCATGAGCATGGTCCGGCCTTCAGCCGTCTTCCCGATCTCGACGAGGCTGAGGCGGTCGGATTCCGCGTCGAGCCTTTTCCAGTAGGCGGCGAGCTGCTTGTAATTGACGAGCTGGTAGTCGTCGCCGACCGAGAACCCGAACTGCGCCTTGGGGCTCGTGACGGCGGCGGCCGCCGCGGGGATCCGCAGCGCCGCGAGGGCGATGACGATCGAGAGTCCGGCGAGGACCTTCCGGGAGATCGGACGGATCCGGGGATCTGGGACCATGGTCATTCCTCCTGAGTGGGATCGGATGCGGCTGCGAAGCCGCTTATATCAGAGGACGCGTGAAGCTGTCAAAAACCGCTCGACCGCGGCGGTCACCAGACGCCGGGAACGAGCCTCGACCGGACCTGCCGGGCGTAGTCGGAATACCAGAGGAGATCCCTCATCAACATGCGGTCCTCGAGGAAGGTCCGGAGAATGAGGAGCAGGGCGGCCAGCCCCTGGGGGATGAGGGCCCAGGTCGAGCCGAGGAGGAGGGGCGTTGCCAGGCCGAAGAGCAGTCCCCCGAGATAGCCGGGGTGGCGGCAGATCCGATAGGGCCCCGTGCTGCAGACGACCTGGCCCCGGTCGGACTGGAGGCGAACGACGCTCGAAAAGAAGGGGTTGGCCTTCTTGGCCCACAGGGTCAGGCCCTGGCCGGTCAGGAAGGCAGCCAGGGCGAGGGCGTAGGCGACCGCGGAGGGAGGCCGGCTCCAATGAAAACGACCGGCATCCAACCCGGCCACGATGACCGCGGCGAAATAGAGAGGCGTTGAGAGCAGATAATAGCCCTTGTCCCACCACTTCATGCCCCGGCCGGGACGGACGCGTTCGGAGAGGAGCCCGGGATCGTTTTGAAGGAGCAGGAAGGAGAGGGCCGTGCCGGCCAACGTGATCCCCAGGAACAGCCACCCCTGCCAGTAGTCGAGGCGGCCCGCGGAGAGAAAAATGAGGCCGGCCAGAACCGTGAGGCCAGCCAGGGTGCTCAACGGGGCCGAAGACCTCGGGCTCATCCTGCGGGGATTCTTCCATCATTCCCCTCCGGCTGTCAATGCGGGACGTGTTCACGACGGCCGGAAATTCCAATGATCGGACGCGGACCGCGACTAAAATGATGAAATATTGTATATTTATGGGCGTAAAGCCTGTCATGGAGGTCCGTCGGATGACCCTCAAGCGCATCATTCGGCCCGTTTTAATCCTGACCCTGGCCGCGTTCGCGCTCGCGACGGCAGGATTCGGACAGACGCGGACTCACGACGTTTCCCTCCAGTACGGCTTCTTGTCCAGCGATCAGCTCGCCGACATCCTGACCGATGTCCTCACGGTCGTCGTCACCTTCGGGACGTTCAACAAAGAGGACGTGAAATACGCCGGCGTGCCGTTCCTGACCTATCACTACTCGGCCAACTCCCGCTTCGGCTTCGGCGGCGCGATCGGCGGCTACAGCTCCCGGGGCATCCTTCAGACGGGGGGCGCGGACGCCGGGACCTACAAGGAGACCAATTACGTCCTGGCCGCGGAGATGGATTATCATTGGATCATGCGGGAGGGGTTCCAGGTCTACTCCGGGGCCGGCTTCGGCATCAGATACCGTCACGGGAAGTACGTGACGGACGAAACGGATACGGTCAATAAGGCGCTCCCGACGTTCCACATCAACGCGCTTGGGGTCCGTCTCGGTCAGAAGATCGCCTTCTTCGCCGAGCTCGGCGTCGGATATAAGGGCATGATCGCGGCCGGCATCAACGCCCAGTTCTGAGGACAGAAATGAGAAGACCGTGGGCCATCGCTCTGGCGGTCGCGGGGATCGTTTTGGCGGGCGCCGTTCTGCCGGTGGCCGGGCAGGAACCGGCGCGGCCTGAAGGCGCCATCCAGCCCGTATCGTGGGACGGCTGGCTTATGGCCAAAACCAAAGCTGAGGAGCACAACGCCGCCGGGAATTTCGTCGCCGCACTCCAGTACTATCTCGAGTACGCCCGGCAAGCGCAGGGTCTGGGGAGCCCCGTCCGCGTCGCGTGGGGCAAGAACAATGCCGCTTTCATGCTCATCAAGATGCACCGGCAGGACCCGTCCGTCGACCTGTCACCCGCCAAGAGACTCCTCGAAGAGGGCCTCGGCATCACCCAGGCCACGGAGGATTGCCGGCGCGTCATGGAGATGAACCTGGAACACGTCAAGAGCTGCCTCAGGACCCGGGGCTGAGCCCCCCCACTAGCCCGGCCACTCTCCGGATCGTCCGATCCCGCTTCCTCCCCTGACCGCCCTGTCTGATCCCGCCGGATCGTCATTTCCCCGGCACCCGCCTTGCCCCGCCGTCCTTCCTGTCGTAGGATAGGGATACGATCCCGGTCGCACATCGAGAGAGCTCGAGGAGGATATCCATGCGCAAGACTAAAGGAATAGCCGTCGGAGCATTTGTCGTCGCGACCCTTCTCGCGGCGACACCCTCGGCCCCGGTCTATCCGGCCGGACCGGGCGGATCGACAGGGCTAGCCGAACTCCGCGACGGCCAGGCCGCCAAGCGCGTCCCCACGGTCGAGGACCTGATGGCCCTGAGATCCGCGGGCAGCCCCCGCATCTCCCCCGACGGGGCCCGGATCGCGTATACGATCACGGAAACCGACTTCGAGCAGGACGCTTACGTCACCCAGATCTGGCTGGTCGATGCTGCCTCCGGGGAATCGATCCAGCTGACGCGGGGCAAGAAATCCTCTTCAGATCCGACCTGGTCCCCCGACGGCCGGTGGATCGCCTTCACCTCGGCGCGCATCGACGACAAGTCCCAGATCTTCGTCATCCGGCCCGACGGCGGCGAGGCTATCCAGCTGACCAAGGCCGAGACGGGCGTCGGCGGCTTCGAGTGGTCGCCGGACGGCCGGACGATCGCGTTCTCGGCCAGCGACCCTGTGGCGGACGAATCGAAGGCCCGGAAGGATCACTATGGCGACTACGCGGTCGTCCGCCGCGAATACACGCATGCCCATCTCTGGACGATCGACGTGGCCGAAGCGCTCGGCGCGCCCCAGCCGGGCCGGCGCCGGACGAGCGGGAAATCGTTCACGGTCGGGGGATTCGACTGGTCGCCCGACGGGACGCGAATCGCCTTCAGCGCGACGGTCGACCCCGACCTCGTCAACGGCGGGACGTCGGACATCTACGTCCTCGATCTCGCCGGCGACACGATCGGGAAGATCGTCGATCAGCCCGGGCCGGACTCCTCGCCCCTGTGGTCGCCGGACGGCGGGTCGATCCTCTTCTCGAGCGCCCTGGCCCGGCCGGACTATTACGCCCGGAACAGCGTTCTAGCCGTCGTTCCCGCGACGGGCGGCCCGATCAAGCCGCTGTCGGGGGCTTTCGACGAGAACCCCTATGCGGTGGCCTGGAACGCCGGGGGCATCTATTTCTCAGCCATGCAGAAGACGGCGGCGCACCTCTTCCGGCTCGATCCCGGGACGCTCCGGATCAGCCGGGTGAGCGCGCCCGACGAAGCGATGATCTCCGGGGCCAGCTTTTCGCGCGACGCGAAGCTCGTGGCCTTCCAGGCGGCTTCGTCCGCGAGCCTGCCCGAGATCTGCGTCTCCGAATTCCCCTGGAACCCCCGCGTCTTGACCCGGATGACCGATCAGGTGTCCGGATGGGTGCTGGGCAGTCGCGAGGTCATCTCCTGGAAGAGCAAAGACGGGGCCGTAATCGAGGGCGTCCTCATCAAGCCGGCCGATTTCGACCCGGGGAAGAAGTACGCCCTGCTGTGCGTCATCCACGGCGGGCCGACGGGGGTTGACCGGCCGGCCCTGCTCTCGGGCGACTCGCGCTATTATCCCTCGGACATCTGGGCGGCCAGGGGCGCGCTCATCCTCAAGGTCAATTACCGGGGCAGCGCGGGGTACGGCGAGAAATTCCGCAGGCTCAACTTCCGCAACCTGGGTGTCGGCGACGCCTGGGACGTGCTGTCGGGAGTCGATCATCTCGTCAAGCAGGGGTGGGTCGACGCGAGCCGGGCCGGCTGCATGGGCTGGAGCCAGGGCGGCTACATCTCGGCGTTCCTGACGACGTCGTCGAGAGCGTTCAAGGCCATCTCGGTCGGCGCCGGCATCTCCAACTGGGCCACTTATTACTACAACACCGACATCACGCCGTTCACCATCAACTACCTCGGCGACGATCCGGCCGACGACCCCGCGATCTACGCCAAGACCTCGCCCATGACCTCTATCAAGAAGGCGGCGACGCCGACCCTGATCCAGCACGGCGAGTTCGACCGCCGGGTGCCCATCCCCAACGCCTATGAGCTGAGGCAAGGGCTTGTGGACCGGGGCGTCCCGGTCGAGATGGTCGTCTACAAGGGCTACGGGCACGGCATCACCAAGCCCAAGTCCATGCGGGCGGTGATGGAGCACAACCTGGCCTGGTTCGGCCACTACATCTTCGGCGACCCGAAGCCGGACCTCGCCGCGCCGCCGGTCCCGAAGAAAGACGACAAGACGGAGAAGAAAGAAAACGAGGCGGAAGCAAGGGGGGCCGTGAAATGAGATGCAAGGTGTGCGGACGGGATTTCCCGTCGCTCTATCACTTCAAGACGGCCGACGTCTGCCTCGGGTGTTACGAAGGCATGGGAGAGGAGGAGCGGGCGAAAGCCGCTCAGCCCAAAGAGATCTTCCGGATGACGACGACGGCCTTCACCATCGACGGTTACCGCATCGTCAAGTCGTTCGGCGTCGTCCGCGGCATCACCGTGCGGTCGCGCTCGGTCTTCGGGACGATCGGGGCGTCGCTGCAAACGATCGTCGGCGGCAACATCACGCTCTTCTCGGAGCTCTGCGAGCAGACGCGGGCCGAGGCCTTCGAGATGATGTGCAACCACGCCGTCGAGCGCGGGGCCAACGCCGTCATCGGGGTACGCTACGATGCGACCGAGGTCATCCAGGGCGCGACCGAGGTCCTATGCTACGGCACCGCCGTCCTCGTCGAACCGTCTTAAGACGGGGTCAAACCTATACGTTTTTAATTTTCGCTATCGGACTTTGGAAAGAATTAAAAACGTATAGGTTTGACCCCCTCTTTTCAGATCTTGATGAGGATCTTCTTTTTGTAAAGCCAATAGCACATCGACCA